>Ga0315553_10000420_pt1 | contig 38049 bp, 31 predicted proteins | sample SalMarSW160140MG_FD_203099 | JGI IMG/M metagenome (GOLD analysis project Ga0315553, IMG submission 203099) | Salt marsh sediment microbial communities from the Plum Island Ecosystem LTER, Massachusetts, United States - Salt Marsh Sediment SW1601-40 ... | reverse complement strand
GCCGTCGGATGAGCGGGGCGTTGTCGAGCGTCCGGCGATCAACCGGCCGATAAACTCTCCCGGGGCAGCTCCACGCACAGGTCCCCGAGGATCTGTTTGAGGATGTTGTCCGTAGGGTGGCCGTTGCCCAGATGCTGGGTAAAGCACTCGGCGAAAGGCCGGCCGATCCGTTGCCCCTGGGTCCGGGTCTTCTCTTTCATCTCCTCGAGGTAGGCGTCGAACTTGTTGATATAGCGCAGCCATTCCCGCTGGCTCTCGTGGCAGGCCAGCATCCGCTCTTTTGTTTCCATGGTCTGGGTGACGTCGACGGCGAAGTGTATCGGCAGAGGCCGGCCGAAGTTGTCGGTCCCGCCGAAGGCGTCCCAGTAGTAGAGGTGGGGGATCTTGTCAGCCGGAGCCAGGGGCAGCCCGCAGTCGTAGAGGGGCACCGAGGCGATAAAGGCGGCGTTGCGCACCAGGCGCGAGGTTTCCTCGTGATCGATCAGGTAGTCTGAAGGAGCATGGGTCAGTAGGATGTCCGGATTCACCGCCCGTACCACCCGGACGGCCAGCTGCCGATAGTGGTGGTTGTACTCCACCTCCAGGTCCTGTCCTCCGGCGTAGTGGTAGAGCGCACCAATCACCTTTGCCGCGTTCTCCGCCTCCCGGAGGCGCTTTTCACGGATCTGCTGGCTTTTCAGATCGGGAGAGCCAACCTCTCCGCCGGTCATCGTGGCCAGGTGGATTTCCCACCCCTTGTCGGCCAGAACAGCGAGGGTTCCTGCGGCCATAAACTCGATGTCGTCGGGGTGGCAGCCGAAGGCCAGCACGCGTTTCATTTCGTCCTCCCTCGAGAATTAGACAATACCGATTTGTTTGAAGGGACCCGCACGGATTCGCCTCAGCCCCGGACTTTCTCCCACCCCTGGATCAGCATCTCGACACCCTCCCAAGGGGTGTCGGGAAACAGGGCGTCGATGGGATGGAGGATGAATCGCCCGCAGGGGCCAAGGGTCGATACGGCCCGGTTTACCTCCGCCTCGATCATCCTGCGATCCCTGGTGGCCAGGGTAATGGCATTGGCACCGCCCACCAGACAAATCCGGGAGCCAAGGAGGTCTCTGGCTTTCTCCATTGAGATGCCGTCGAGCAGGGGATCGACGAAGTACAGCACATCCACCCCGGCATCGGCCAGCCTGGGACCCAGGATCTCGACGCCGGTTGTGACGGTGTAACAGAACAGTTTGCCGTGGCGATGGCTGAGATCGGCCAGGCGCCGGACATGATCAACCAGGTACTGTTCGAACAGGCTGGGGGACCAGAAATCCGTGGACGAGTACCATCCCCGCTCCACGATCAAGTCGATCCCCGGTTGGCGGGCGGCCATCTCCACGCGGGCCAGGTCGGTTTCCGTGACGATCTCCATCAGTTCGGTAAAGGATTGCGGGTGATCCATGGCGAGCATGATGGCTCCTTCGGCGCCGCAGAGCCAGACCACCGCATCCATGCCGAAAGCCGCCCAGGCCTGGACAGCCACCCCCTGCTCCCGCGCAAAGCCTGCGACTCTCTCCATCCGCCGCTCCAGCCACTGCGCCGCCTCCGGATCCGGCGGAGCGTAGAGGAAGCGGATGCGGGGCACGTCTTCGGGGGAACTCACCGCATGCTCCACGCCGCGGGGGATGTTGAAGTCCTCCATCAGGGAGACATGGCTCGGCTGGATCACCCAGCCTTCCCCTATCTCCTCTCCGGTTTGCTGTACCCGGTGACGAAGCGTCCCCATAGGCGTCTGGTATTTCCGCATAAGCACCGGATAGGGTTCGGCGTCCTCCGGTGCGTGCCGGGAGTTGGTCCAGCGGACCTCGGGGTGCACGCTCCAGGGAATGGACACATCGACCAGGTCGTCCACGCCCAGAGACATCCAGGCCTGCACCCGTTTGAAGTCATCCTCCAGGGTCCAGGATACGGGCAGGGTGTGGATATGCTCCAGCCGTTTTGTGTACCAGCGGCAAACCTCGCTGTGTTGATCACCGCTGTCCCAGCGCAGGTGCTTGGGTACCGGATTGCCGAAGCACTGGAAGGTAAGGGGAATGTGATCGATCGGTTTGCCGTTCCAGGCCGCCAGCAGCCGTTCCTTCGAGTTCATGATTTCCATACTATTGACAAAGGGATTTTCTGACAATACCGTGGGAGAGACTCTGCCCAGGGGAAAGCACTTTTGGCGCTCCGTGTGGAGATCTCGATATTCGACAACATAAAAATAATTGCAGGAGGATAGTGATGGCGGGAAAAGCTCAATTCCGATTTTCCTTCGGTCCCTGGAACATCCATGAAGGCGCCGACGTATTCGGCCCAGCGGTACGAAAGAGCGTGGAGTTCGCAGAGAAGCTGAAAGGGTACAAGACGATGGGATTCGACGGCGTGCAGTTCCACGACGACGACGCGGTGCCCAGTGTGGACGTCCCCCACGACCAGATGATCAAAGAAGCCCGGGAGACGAAGAAGATGCTCTCCGGAGAAGGTCTGGTGGCGGAGTTCGTGGCGCCCCGATTGTGGGAGCATCCCATGACCGTGGACGGCGGATTTACCGCCAACGATCCCAAAGCCCGCCGGTATGCCAATGACAGATGCAAAAAGACGGTCGACATCGCCAATGTGCTGGAAACGAAGAACATCGTACTCTGGCCCGCCCGGGAGGGGATCTACGTGAACGAATCCAAGGATCACGTCCTTGCCTCCCAACGTTTTGTAGAAGCGGTCAACGCCATGCTGGAGTATGATCCTCATATCCGCATTCTGGGAGAGATGAAGCCCAACGAGCCGATGGACCATGCCTATCTGCCCACCACCGGGCATTTCCTGGCGCTGTGCTACAAGACTGTGGATCCGCAGCGCTGCGGAATCCTGATCGAGAGCGCCCATGCCATCCTGGCGGGCCTGGATCCGGCGATCGAGATGAGCTACGCCCTGTACCACAACAAGCTGTGGAGCGTGCACCTCAACGATCAGAATGGCCTGAAGTTCGACGAGGATCGCGCCTTTGGTGCGATAAACCTCAAGCGGGCCTTCGACCAGGTGCTCGTCCTCTACGATAATGACTTCGGTGCCAGGGGCGAGTTCGTGGGCCTGGACGTCAAAGCCCTGCGTACCCAGGAGGATTCGGTGGCCACCCATCACCTCTCCAATAGTCGGGAGATCTTCCTGCTGCTTCTGGAGGTGGTGAAGCAGTTGGATCGGGGCAAACTCGAGGAGTACCGCAAGAACCGCAATTATGAGGATCTCGAGCTGTTCATCATCAAGACCATCATGGGCAAGGTGTGACGGGGCAACCGATCCTAAAACCGAGGATAGGCATCCTCTTCGTGACCTCCGGGTGGTTCCGGGAAGTGGGTCTCCAGGATCCTTCAGGGGAAACCTCCGCCCGGGTGGAGGAGGTGGCCCGCAGCACGGTCGACCGGCTGGCCGATTTCCTGGAGCCGGTCTATCCAGGGCTCCTGTATTCCGCTGAGGAGGCCCGCCGGGCTGCGGCGGAGATCCGGCAGGCCGACGTGGATGGACTGCTGCTCTCGCCGCTGATGTGGTGCGAGGACCAGATCGTGCGGGCCGCCCTGGACGGCCTGCGGGAGCTTCCCCTGCTCATGTGGACCTTCTCCCCGTCCGAATCGCTGCCGGATTTCGTGCCTTTTCAGCGAATGATTCAGGGAAGCGGAGCGGTGTGCACGCTTCAGCTCTCCGGGATGCTCCGGCGCGGGGGCTACCGCTACCGCTCGGTGGTGGGGCACGCCGGGGAGGCGGAGCTGTGGAGGGAGCTGGAAAACAGGACCTGCGCGATGGCCATTGCCCGCAGACTGCGGGGCCTGCGCGTAGGGGTGCTGCCCTTTCCCTGCGATCAGATGTCCACCACCTACGTGGACGAGTTCGCTCTGCGCGCCCGCTACGGTGTGGAGCTGCGCTACCTCGAGCTGGAGCGTGTCCGCAGGACGGCCCAGGAGCTTCCCCGGGAGGCGATCGAGAGCCTGCGCCGGCAGATCGAATCCTCCGGGCAGAAGATCGGCGTGGATGAGCGGAATCTGACCGAGGGCATCAAATACGCCCTGGCGTTGGAACGGGTGATGGAGGAGGAGCACCTGGAGGTTCTGGCGATGAACGACGTGATCGAGGAGATGCATGCCAGCTTCGGGCTTCGACCATGCCTGACCAATCCCCGCCTGTCCGCTTCCGGCGCTGTTGTCTCCATGGAAGCGGATATCGCCGCCGGTTTGTGCATGTACATCCTCCGATGCCGCGGCGCTCAGGCCCCCTTCTACACGGAGACCTTCAGCGTAGACTACGCGGCCAACGCCCTGCTGCTCGGCCATGCGGGGTACCACGACACGGTGAACGCCGACCCCGATTTCCCTGTCCAGATCGTGAGCGACGTGGAGTACGAGAACTCGGACCGCTTCAGCGGCGCGGTGAGCTTCTTCAAATACCGCAGCGGACCGGTTACCGTGGTGAACTCGGTGTGGGACGGGGAGAAGCTCAAGTGGGTCGTGGTCCAGGGCGAGTCCCTTCCCGGTCCGGCCAAGATGGACGGAAACTCCCACCTGTTCTGCCGGCTCGGCGTTCCAGTCAAAGAGTTCTTCCGACAATCCGTGGACAGCGGAGTCAGTCAGCATTGGATCGTGATCTCCGGGACTCACGGCAGGGTCCTTTCCGAACTCTGCGAGCAGCTCGATATCCGCCTGATCCGGCTTGGTTGACCTGCCGGTTCCAGCGGAATTTCGTAGATATTTCGTCGTACCGCGGGACTTTCCCATCATCAGCCCGGGACTTAGATAAAAAATTAACATAACCATGGGAAAATCACCGGGAAAATCGGGGGGGTAATGAATTATTTGACAAGATGCTCATTGCATCGTATAATCCTTGTTTAGTTGCCAATAGATCCAATCAAAAGCCGGCCGGTAGAAAGCGGCCGGAGAATTAAGGAGGAGCAAATGCTCAAAAAAGGTTCTCTGTTACTGTTGGTGCTCTTTTTCGTCCTGGCCGCAACCGCGTGGGCCGGGGGTGCAAGGACGGCGGCTAAACCCACCTTAAGCATCATCTGTTTCCAGGGCTATGCCGAGGACAGCTGGGTCCTGCCGTTCGAGGCGAAGTACGACTGCGACGTCAAGGTCACCTACGCAGGCACGGTGGAGGAGCACTTCACCAAGGTCAAGGCCGCTCCCTCTGAGTACAATATCGTATCCATCGACTCAGGACGCGTGCTTATGTACAGGGACGCCGGGTTGATCCAGCCCATCGACACCTCCAGGCTCGCCAACTACAACAAGATCGGTGAGTACTTCCGGGAGCATCCTTACGGAAAGATGCCCGACGGAAGCAAGCTGCACGTGCCGATCGTCTGGGGTACCCAGACCATCACGGTCAACACCGGCAAGGTGCCCGCGAATATACTGGCCAAGTTCCTCACAAAGACAGCGGACGGCAAGCACCAAACCGTGTCCCTCGACATCCTCACCGCTCCTGAATCCAAGGGCTACACCGCCTTCTTCGACGAATCCTCCAACGTGGTGAGCATCGCCGCCATACACGTGGGCATCAAGACCCCCTTCAACTTCGCAGCGGGAGACTGGGATCGGGTGGCCGATCGTCTCTATGCCTGGAAGCAGAACGCCCGTACATTCACCTCCGGCCTGGACTCGGAGTTCGGTGTTTTGACCGCCGAGGACGCCTACGTCGTGCTGGGCGGCAACGACGCCCTGCTCAACCTGCGCCTGGAGGAGGCCGGGGTACGGGACAACTTCACCCAGTACGCTATGACCGAGGGAACGATCTGCTGGATCGACGGCTGGGCCTTGACCAAGCCCACCAAGGGCGCCTCCCTCGACCTGGCGTTGAAATACATGGACTACATGATCGGCGACCAGGGTCAGAAAGAGCTGGCCGAGCTGGTCGGGTTCGGCATCGTCAACCCCGCCGGCTCATCGGGCTTCAACCCGGTTGTTCTCGACTCGACCTTCTGGTACGGCGAGGACATCGGAAATTTCCCCGCTCCACTGTACATCATGGTTCCCGAGGAAGACCCCGGCAAGCGGGTCGAACTTTGGAACAAGGTCAAGGCCAGACCGTAGCAGGCCACGCGGAGCGTAATCGATCGGCGGGTTCTGTCTCCCTACAGCTTTGTTCACCGGGGGGTGCGGAGCCCGCCTGTTTTCTGTTATCATGCCCCACGCGCGGCACATCGGTCCTCAGGAAGGGAAAATGAAACCAGACAACGCAATCGACCTCGTAGGGGTGACCAAGAAATTCGATGAGGTGACGGCGGTTCGAGAGTTCAGCACGGAGATCAAGAAGGGAGAGTTCTTTTCCCTGCTCGGACCCTCGGGATGCGGAAAGACCACGACCCTGCGCATGATCGCCGGGCTGGAGGTCCCCACCGAAGGTCGCATCCTGCTGGAAGGTAGTGACGTCAGCAGCACCCCGGCTTACCGGCGAAATGTCAATACCGTGTTCCAGGACTACGCCCTGTTTCCCCACATGTCGGTGCGAAAGAACATCTACTTTCCCCTCAAGATGAAGAGGATCTCCCGCTCCGAGGCGGAGCCGCGAATCGAACGAGTGCTCCGGCTGGTGAACATGGAGGGGTTCGCAAACCGCCTTCCCCAGCAGCTGTCCGGGGGGCAGCGGCAGCGAATCGCCCTGGCCCGCTCCCTGGTCAACGAACCGGCGGCCCTGCTTCTGGATGAGCCGCTGGGAGCTCTGGACTTCAAGCTCCGGGTGGCCATGCAGAAGGTGCTCAAGGACATCCAGCGGAACGTGGGCATCACCTTCATCTACGTGACCCACGATCAGTCGGAAGCCATGACCATGAGCGACCGCATTGCGGTGATGAAGGATGGCCTGGCTCACCAGATCGCCTCTCCCGACGAGATTTACAACAACCCCGCCACTGCATTTGTGGCCTCCTTTATCGGGGACATGAACTTCGTGCACGGGACGGTGCGGGACAATGACGGCAAAACCTGCCTCCTCGACGTTGAGGGCAGGAAGGTCACGGCCAATCGGGCGGTGGATCTCGGCAAGGGTGCCGAAGCCCTGGTGTGCATCAGGACCGAGAGGGTGCAGATCAATCCGCAGCGGAGTGTCGAAAACCGGGGTTCCGCCACGCTTTCCCGCATCGTCTACCGGGGAACGGACTACGAGGCCACCTGCCGGATCGGGCAGTCGGAGATCCGGGCCGTAGTGCAGGCCGTGGCCTGGCCGACCGAGCTGCGCCTCGGCGACACGGTGGACGTGGCCTGGAGCGCCGAGGACGTGATCGTCTTTCCTCGGGAGGAGGAGGCAGACGTGATCAAGTACAGCGCCGAGGCGGTCTGATGAAGCGCCGCACCTCCAAGCCGAGGCAGTTCATCAAGGGCATTCCCATCGCCGTCTGGATGCTCGCTCTGGTGGTCGTCCCCCTGATGTTCACCTTCCTCATGAGCTTTTACTCCTCCAGCGGTCTGATGATCGACACGACCCTGACGCTGGAGAACTACAGGCTGTTCTTCACCGACCCCCTGTACGCCCGCATCCTCTTCAAGAGCATCCGCCTGGCTCTGGTCATCTCCGTTCTCTCCATCGCGGCCGCCTTTCCCCTGGCCTACATGGTCAGCTTCAAGATCAGGCGGGGCAGGAATATGCTGTTCATGCTCTGCATCATCCCTCTATGGGTTAGCTACCTCGTGCGCATCATCGCCTGGCGGACCATCCTGGGAAATCGCGGCGTGATCAACTCCGCCCTGATGGCCATCGGCGTGATCAAGGAGCCGCTGACCTTCTTTTTATACAACCAGTTCGCCATCGCCATCACCCTCACCTATATCTGCATCCCCTTCGTGTTCATTCCCGTGTACACGGCACTCGAGAAAATCCCCAGAAACCTTCTGGATGCCTCCAGTGATCTCGGAGCCAATGAGCTGCGAGCCTTCGTTAACGTGGTCCTCCCCCTGGGGCTCCCGGGACTGATCACCGGCTTCATCTTCTCTTTCATCATCGCCTTGGGGGATTACATTATCCCCCTGCAGCTGGGGGGAACCCAGGGAATTATGTTCGGGAATCTCGTTTGGAGCCAGTTCGGTTTCGCCTTCAACTGGCCTTTGGGAGCGGCCCTGGGCTTCATCCTCTTCGCCATTGCGGTAACCATTCTGGGCCTTACCTCCAAATTCGGAACGACCGAAGGAGGGTTTCTCAGTGAGTAGCAAATCCCGAGCAGCCGGCGGGGGACGCGGCACCTGGCTCAAGATCTACGGGACCCTGATCTTCGTGTTTCTCTACTTCCCCATGATCATTGTGCTGCTGTTCAGTTTCAGTCCCACCCGCACCATCGTAGGCCTGTCCGGCCTGACCCTCAAATGGTACCAGGAACTCTTTCAGGATACCGGCCTGCTAACCGCGTTCTGGCACACGGTGCTGGTAGGGCTCTGTGCGGTGGCCATTGCCACCGTGTTCGGGACAGCCGGGGCTTTCTTCGTCACCAGGGTTGAGTTTCCCGGAAAGGGGGTCTTCCGGGCTCTTGTGATGCTGCCCTTTCTGCTGCCCGGCATCATCATGGGGCTGACCCTGCTGATCTTCTTCCGAAATCTGAACGTTCCCCTTTCGATGTTCACGATCCTGATGGGGCACGTTTCCTTCACTACTCCGCTGGTGATGTTCCAGGTTTCCAGCCGGCTGCTGCGTATGGGACCGACTTACCGCTGGGCGGCGATGGACCTGGGGGCCAATCCGGTTCAGACCTTCTGGCACGTAACCCTGCCCATGATCCGCACGGCTCTAATAGGCGCGGGTCTGCTGGCCTTTACCGTATCCTTCGACGAGATCGTTATCTCCTACTTCCTGACCGGAACATGGATGACCCTGCCGGTGTATATCTACGGTATGCTGCGCTTCGGCCTGTCGCCGAAGGTCTACGCCATTTCCACCATCATCCTCCTCCTGTCCCTGGTCCTGATCACCTTTATGGCCCGCTACACCGGCCGATCCGCAGAGACGTATCGAGTGCGCGACCGTAGGGGAAAGCGGGACGCCGCCTGAGCGAACAGGTATTTCTCGAACAAGGGCCTCGGTGCGGCCAGGTTTCCAGAAAGCAAGGAGGTGGAAGATGGGCGGATATCTGATGGGCTACGACGTAGGCAGCTCTTCGATCAAGGCGACCCTGCTGGCGATAGAATCGGGAAGGGTCGAGGCGTCGGCGACCTCCCCCGAACGGGAGTTGGAGATCCAGGCTCCCAGATCCGGCTGGGCCGAGCAGGATCCGGAGGTGTGGTGGCGGCATCTGGAGAAGGCGACCGCGCAGATCGCCTCCGCCGGGGCCGATCTCAGGGATGTCCAGGCCATCGGCATCTCCTACCAGATGCACGGGCTGGTTTGTCTGGACCGAAACGGGCGGGTGCTGCGCCCGGCGATCATCTGGTGCGACAGCCGGGCGGTGGAGATCGGGGACAGGGCTTTCACGGACCTGGGTCCCGAGCGCTGTCTGGAAAGCCTTCTGAACTCGCCGGGCAACTTCACGGCCTCCAAACTGGCCTGGGTGCGGGAAAACGAACCGGAGACCTTTGCCAAGATCGACCGAATCCTTCTTCCCGGAGACTACATCGCCTACCGCCTGACCGGGACCCTGAATACCACCCCTTCGGGGCTCTCGGAGGGAATCCTCTGGGATTTCCCGAAAGGGCAAGTGGCGGAGTTCCTTCTCGAATACTACGGGATTCCCCGGACCATGATCCCTCCGAGGGTGGGTAACTTTGCGCTGCAGGGGGAGGTCGCCCAAGGACCCGCGGATCGTCTCGGGCTGAAAGCGGGGGTTCCGGTCTCCTACCGCGGCGGGGATCAGCCAAACAACGCCCTGTCCCTCAATGTGCTGCATCCCGGCGAGGTAGCGGCCACGGCCGGGACCTCCGGCGTGGTGTACGGGGTGGGGGATCGAGCGGTTTACGACCCCGCCTCCCGGGTGAACACGTTCGTGCACGTCAACCACGCGCAGGTCGCGCCTCGATACGGAACACTGCTCTGCGTCAACGCAACGGGGATCCTCAACAGCTGGCTCAAGCACAACCTGATGCCGGGCCTGCGCAGCGAGGCGGCGGCGGATTCCTACGATCGCATGAACGAGCTGGCCGCTTCGGTGCCGGTGGGTGCCGGGGGCCTGGTGGTCCTTCCCTACGGAAACGGCGCGGAGCGGACCCTGGAGAACCGGTATCCGGGTGCCTCGATCCGGGGCCTCGATCTGAACCGGCACACCCGGGCGCATCTGCTGCGGGCTGCCCAGGAGGGGATCGTCTTCGCCCTTAAGTACGGCCTGGAGATCATGGAGGGCATGGGTCTGCGCATCGAGCTGGTGCGGGCCGGGGCGGCCAACATGTTCCTCAGTCCTCTGTTTGCCGAAGCCTTTGCCACGGTTTCCGGCGCCGCTGTCCAGCTGTACGACACCGACGGCTCCCAGGGTGCGGCCCGCGGGGCCGGGATTGGTGCGGGGTTATACGATATGGACAGTGCCTTTGCCGGGCTGAAGCGCGTGCGGGTGGTTACACCGACTGAGCCACTTGCCGCTGCCTACCGGGAGGCCTATGAGAAGTGGCTGGTGCAGCTGCGCCGCGCCTTAACCGGCTGAGGGCGGTTTATGCAGCCGCTTCACCGTGTCCAGGAACTTCTTCGGCTCGAAGGGCTTCTCTAAAAACGCCTCGGGGCCGTGGCCGTAGTGGGTTTTGAACTCCTCTTCGGAAAAACCGATGCTGAGTTTTTGGGAAACGCTGGTCAGCACGATGATCGGTACGGCACTCAAGGCCGGATCGGCGTCGTCATCGATCACCAGGACCTTGGGCTTCTGCGACATGTGGTCTCACTCCTTAGCTGGTATATCTGCGGGAGCGGCGGGCCATGACGATAATCATCACCACCAGGGGCAAAGCGGCCAGGATCAGGGAAATGATGCCGATTCGGGAGGGTTTTACTACCCGGATCTGCCGTTCACTGGTGGGCAGATACTGTCCCTCCTTGTCCTGGACGCGCAGGCGGATTACCCGCTGATCCTCGGATATGGAAACGTGAAAGGCCTGCAGCGAAGGCTCCCGATCCTTGTGCTTGCCCTCCGGATCGAAAGGCACGATCTGATAGCCCAAAGCTGCACCCTTGACCTGCTCGACATAAAAAGGTTCCTCCAGGATCATCTGAGATTCTGAAGAAGGTCGGCTGACCTCCACCCGGGCCTGGGGTACCTGCTGGATCCGCACCCATTTCATCAGCGTCGGATTGCCCTTGGCGTCGTTCTTGCGCATTTTTTCGTAGAACAGGTCGTTGTACTCCTGCTGAAAGAAGGGACGCAGATACAGGTCGGTGGAGCCGTCGATGTACAGCACCGAGGCGGGGGTCTTGGACTCAACGGGTCTGGTCCACTTGTCCCCCGGGATGACCTCCAAACCGATCGCTTCGGCCCGGCGCTTTTCGAAGGCAACGATCCTTCGCTCGGATCCTTCCATGATCCGGCCGTCTTCGGTAAAAAAGCGGATCTTATACTCCCCTACCGGGAGATTGAGGATGAAGGCCTTCTGTATCGGTACGGGAGGCACGATGTATTCGCTGGGATATTGGGGCTCCGGCGGAGCCTTCAGCTCCTTCAAGGTGTCGATGAGGGGGGTTACCTCCTGGCCCTGGTCCCGCATCCGGGTGATGGTGACGGTCAGTTCGTTGAGCATCGCCTCGTACATGGCGCGCTTTTCGTAGTACGCGGAGACCGACTTCCAATAGGCATCCATCAGCTCCTGGTAGTGCTGCCAGGCCGCTTCGGCCTCCTGCTCCTTGGCGACCTTCCAGTTCAGCTCGTACTCACCCCGGATGTTGTAGTAGGTATAGGGGGTCATGCCCAGCCTCTGCGGCTCGGCTTCCCTGCCGCCAAGCTCCAGGGTACCCTGGAAGGGGACATTGAGGGTCGAGGTGTCGGTCTTCCAGTCCTGGGTGATCGGCCAAAAATAGACGAAGACGTTGCGCACCGTTATGAAGTTGTCCACATCCGCCACCAGGTAGATCGTGTCCGCCTCCTCCCGGGCGAAGGTCCCGGCGTAGTCTTTGCCATTGAAGGCCAGAATCGAATAGATGAACTGTTCGGTCCGCACCGGCACATCGGCAAACAGCACCCCGGCGCAGAGCAGGAGCAGCAGGGCAGCAGCAAGTCGTTGAACTTTCATGATCGTACACCCCTCGCTTTAATCGTCAGATGACTGATAAACAGAACCACGGCGGACAGTACCAGCAGCAGGGCAATGCCTGTGAAGTACATCCCCCAGTTGCCCACCTCGACAACCCGCAGAGCCAGGTCCCAGTAGAACAGCGGGGAAATCCACTTGATGATCCAGGCGAACACGCTGGTCAGATTCCGTACGTACCCGCTGACCACGGTGAAGGAGCCCATCACGATGATGATGAAGAACAGGAGCAGCCCCAGGAATACGGCGATCGCCGAGGCTGAGTTGTCGGTCAGAGAGGAGGCGAAGATACCGTAGGCGTAGATCGTGATGGACAGGAAGAAGAGGATGATCAGGCTGTAGTAGAAAGACGGTCCCAGGATCAGGTTGTTCGCAATGCCCGCGATGAGCAGAAATACCAGCAGCACCACCAGATAGATGGCGGTCATCAGGATGTCTTTGATCAGCGCGGCCAGGAAGTAGGAGGTGCCGTCCGCCGGTCCGTAGGTGAGCAGCTCGAGGGCGCCGACCTTCTTCTCCAGGCCGAAGCGGAACACCGAACTGACCGCCAGGTACAGCAGCACCGGCAGAAAAGCGATGTAGAGGGTGAACAGGAAGGGCCCCTCGGAAAAAAGCTTCTCCACGAAGGTTGCCCCGAAAGCACCGACCAGGCTTCTGCCGATCAGCTCGTAGGCGGGATTGAGGGAGTAGTTGAATCCGCTCGAATCGATCGCCCGCACGAAACCGGCCACCAGCAGGTAGGCGAGCACCAGGCCGATCGTCTGTGCGATATAATAACCCGGACTGATCAGGGTCTCGAAGATGCGCCGTTTAGCGAGAACGGTCGTGGCGTGGGCTCTCTGATTCATTTCTCGCCTCCTATACCTGCGAACAGATTGATGTTTTCCTTGTTGATGGTGACGAAGGCCTCCTCCAGACTGAGGCTCTTCTCGTGGATGCTCAGGGGGACCAGGTCCTGATCGATCAGGTATTTGCTGAGGGCTTTGCGGTAGTCTCCGGTCTTGGGAACTTTGACGATCAGCGTCTTCTCTTCTCCCGCCGCATCCTGCACGAAGTCCAGGCTCTTGACCTTGGCGGCAAGGTCAGCTGGAAGTTCCTCCAGATCCACGTGGATCTCCCTGTCCTTGGCCAGGGTGTTGAGCAGGCTGCCCATCGCATCTTCGGCCATCAGTTTGCCGCCGAAGATGATCGCCACCCGCTGACACACCTTCTCCATCTCCGAGAGGATATGGGAGGAGATGAAGATCGTCCGTCCTTCCCTGTTCTCCTCCAGGATCAGGTCCCGGACCTGTTTGACCCCGAAGGGATCCAGCCCACTGATGGGTTCGTCCAGAAAGAGGATATCCGGGTCGTGCAGCAGTGCCCGGACGATGGACAGCTTCTGCAGCATGCCCCGGGAGAACTCGGAAAATTTCTTGTCCTTCACATCGGCCAGCCCGACACGCTCCATTAGATGGTCGATGCGCTTGTTCGCCTCTTGCAGGCTGAACAGCTCCGCGAACATCTGCAGATACTCCCGGGCGGTCATCCAGGTCCACATCCCCACGGGATGCTTCTCCGGAACCACGCCGATGCGCCGCCGCAGATCGAGCCTCTTCGGGCTGTAGGGCTCATCGAACAGGCGGATCTCCCCGGCCGTCGGCTTCACGATTCCCAGGAGCATCATGATCGTCGAGGTCTTCCCCGCGCCGTTGGGCCCGAGAAAGCCGTAGATCTCTCCGGCGGGGATGTTCAGATTCACCGTATCCACGGCTGTAAACTTGCCGTAGCGTTTCGTCAGGTTCTTGGTCTGGATCATGAGCTTGCTCCTTCCACGTTCCATGAGGTGAACACGTAGGGCGTCAACTTCCCCTCATTCTTGTAGGGCTCCAGGTAGTCTTCGATGAGCTCAGGAGGCAGTTCCCAGGCCTCATCCATGATCTGTTCGACCTCCTCCCGGCTGATCTTTCTGGGATCCGGCACGACGATCAGGTAGTCGATCACCCAGTAGGGATCGGAGTTAGCCTTGATCTGCGAGCCCGGGATGAAAGAACTGTAGCGGAAGGTGGTTTCCGGGGTGGCATCCCACTCCCAATCCAGGATTCCTTTGTACAGCTCCTCCCCCCGCACCGAACCCTCTTCGGTCTCCTCCTGAGCGGGCAGGCCGTCATAGATCTGTACGGAGATCCGCGCTCCGATCCACAGATCCAGGCAGGGGTGATTCAGCACCGCCGGTCCTTCCGAGCTTACCGGGCGGATCTCCTGCACGATGTCGTTGCCAAGCCGATCCTCGAAGATGATCCACTTGACCAGATCGGGGATTTCATAACCGACCAGATCGATCGGTTCACCCCGGCGGTTCTCCCCGCGTTTAAGGGTCACTGCTATACTTTGAGACACGTAGGAGGGGGCGCTTATCTCCAGGGTCGCCTCTCCCGGTTCGAGATTGGTGAACACCTGGGGCAGCGGTCCCCGGTCGGATTGAAAGTGGGATCGGATCACCCGCCCCTGGAGGCTGAAGGTGGCGTCCCAGACCCAGTTCCTGCTTACCGCGTCGCGGACCTCGAACTCAAAGGTCGTGTCCACGGGATTCATAGTCAAGTAGACCACTACGGCCACCGCCGCGACGACAACGATAATCAGGACAGGAATCAGTGCTTTTTTCGTCTTCATGGTTGTTCCCTCATTTACTATTTGGGAAAGGGTTTAAATATGATATGTCTATTGCAGCCTGGCAGCTGCAATCCAGATCAATTTAAATTCCTCGCGATTTTTGAATTTCTTCCTGCACGTACCAGGAGCCTATTGTACCTGTAAATCGAAGTTTATCAAGGGGGTATCGAGAGAAGGATGAACCTTGACTCTTTCAGGATCGAACTATAGGGTGGATGGAATCCATTCGCCATAGGAACATACACACAGAGGGTGCGACTATAGGAGTGAGCATGGCAGGTACGTGGGGCAAGATCGAGGATCTTCAACGGCGCCTGGAGAAGATCGCCTCTTTGGGGGGTGCCGAGCAGATCGACAGGCAGCACCAGAGGGGAAAGCTTACCGCCAGAGAGCGAATCTACGGTTTCTTCGATCCCGGCAGCTTCCGGGAAATCGATGCCTTCGTGGAACACCGCAGTGTCAACTTCGGCATGGACAAGCTGGCCATTCCCGCAGACGGGGTGGTAACCGGCCACGGGCTGGTGGAGGGGCGACCCGTTTTCTCCTTCTTCCAGGATTTCACCAGCCGGGGCGGTTCCCTGGGGGAGATGCATGCCCGCAAGATCAGCAAGATCCAGGATCTTGCCCTCAAGGCCGGAAGTCCCTTGGTGGGATTCAACGACTCCGGGGGCGCCCGCATTCAGGAGGGCATCGACGCCCTGTGCGGATACGGGGATATCTTTTTCCGAAACGCCCGTTGTTCCGGCGTAATCCCCCAAATATCTGCCATCATGGGACCCTGCGCCGGCGGAGCTGTGTATTCCCCGGCCATGACCGATTGGGTCTTCATGGTCCGCAAAACCAGTTACATGTACATCACCGGACCCGAGGTGATCCGCGCCGTCACCGGAGAGCAGACAAGTCATGAGGATCTGGGCGGGGCGCTGGCCCACAATTTGAAAAGCGGCAACGCCCATTTCGCCTGCCAGGATGAAGCGGAGGCCTTCGCCGGTATCCGCCGGCTGCTCTCCTATCTGCCGGCGAACAACATGGAGGATCCTCCCCTTGTCGAGCCCACTGACCGCCCCGATCGGCTCTGCGGCCAGCTCGACGCGATCATTCCCCCCACCGCCAAACAGCCCTACGATGTCAAGACGGTGATCCGCCTGATCGCCGATGGGGGGGACTTTCTCGAGGTGCACGAGCGGTTCGCAGAGAATATCGTGGTCGGCTTCATCCGTCTGAACGGCCGCACCGTAGGTGTCATCGCCAATCAGCCCCAGGTTTTGGCCGGCTGTCTGGATATCAACGCCTCGGACAAGGCCAGCCGCTTCGTGCGTTTCTGCGATGCCTTCAACATTCCCCTGGTGACCCTGGCCGACGTACCCGGGTATCTGCCGGGCACGGACCAGGAGTGGGGCGGAATCATCCGCCACGGCGCCAAGCTGCTGTGGAGCTACTCCGAGGCAACGGTCCCGAAGCTGACAGTCATCCTGCGCAAGGCTTACGGCGGCGCATACATAGCCATGTGCTCGAGGCATCTGGGGGCGGACATGGTGTTCGCCTGGCCATCAGCTGAGATAGCCGTGATGGGTGCCGAGGGAGCGGTGAACATCATCTATCGGCGGGATATCAGCGCAGCGGAGGAGAAGGAGAACAAGCGGCGGGAAAAAATAGAGGAGTATGAGCAGCTGCTCTACAATCCCTACATCGCGGCCAGGCGCGGGTATATCGATGCGGTCATCCGGCCGTCCCAGACCCGCCTGCGGCTGATCGCAGCCCTGGAAGTGCTGAGCGGCAAGAGCGAGGCGGTTCCTCCGAGAAAACATGGCAACATACCCCTGTAGGGGGCACAGGCGAGGTAGATAATTGGACGATAACAAGCGAATAGCTGCCATCGCCGCGGTCCTGGCCACTATCGAAGCGCAGAGGGCCGGAACAGCTGCAGCGGAGGCCGGGCAGCCGGGGATTGCGCAGCGACTCTCCACCGGGGGCGGGTCCGCGCCGAGCCCCTGGGCTCTGTACGGGCGTCAGCGGATCATGAATATGCGCGCTGCGATGCAAAGACGATCATCGGCGAGGAGGGTATGATGGGTAGCGACAAACACGGTGTTCTGGAAATGACCGAAATCGGCTATGGGGGCAAGCGGCCCAAAGCCTCGAATCCCGTAAAGATCCAGGATCTTTCACTTCGCGACGGGCATCAATCTCTGTTCGCCACCCGCGGCCGAGTCGAGGATATGCTGGCCGTTGCCGAGAGTCTGGACAAGGTGGGTTTTCACTCGATGGAAGTCTGGGGCGGGGCCACCTTCGACACAACCCACCGCTACCTTAACGAGGATCCCTGGCAGCGACTGCGCACGCTCAAGGATCATATAAAGCGTACTCCCTTCTCCATGCTGCTCCGTGGTCAGAATCTGGTCGGCTACCGTAACTACCCCGATGACGTGGTGGAGGCCTTCGTTCAGCGGGCCTGCGACAACGGTATCGACATCTTCCGGGTTTTCGACGCCCTGAACGATTTCCGCAACTTCCAGACCGCCGTGAAAATCATCCAGAAGAACGGGAAGCATTTCCAGGGAGCGATCTGTTACACCCTGACCGAGCCGCGTTTGGGCGGGGAGGTCTACAACCTCGAGTACTACCTGGAAAAGGCCAGGGATCTGGAGGAGATGGGAGCGGATTCGATCTGCATCAAGGATATGGCCGGTCTGATCTCCCCCTACGACGCCTACAATCTGGTAAGCGCTTTGAAGCGGCAGAACAAGGTACCGATTCATCTGCACTCCCATTTCACCTCGGGAATGGCCGACCTGGCCATGCTCAAGGCGATCGAGGCGGGGGTGGATATCATCGATACCTGCCTGTCCCCCTACGCCTACCGTACCTCTCATCCGGCCGTAGAGCCGTTGGTGGTGACGCTGCTGGGCACCAACAGAGATACCGGCCTTGATATCGAGCTTCTGGCGGGGATCGCAGCGGAGATGGAGAAGCACATCCCCAAGTACCTGCAGTACGCCAATCAGACCCGCTTCGCCATCATCGACAGCAATGTGATCCTCCATCAGACCCCTGGGGGTATGCTCTCGAACCTGGTCAACCAGCTGAGGGATATGGGCGAGCTGGACAAGCTGGAAGAGGTGTTCCACAATCTGCCCAAAGTGCGCAAAGTTCTGGGACAGGTGCCGCTGGTCACCCCGACCAGCCAGATCGTGGGCACCCAGACTGTCAACAATGTGCTCTTTGACAAAGAGGGGGAAGCTTTCACCAGGATCACCCAGCAGGTCAAGGACCTCTGCTTCGGGTTGTACGGGCAGACCCCCCGGCCGATCGATAGACAGGTCCAGAAGAAGGCCATTGCCGATCATCCCCGGGGCGACAAACCCATAACCGTCCGTCCCGGCGAGATCCTGGAGCCGGAGCTGGAAACCGCGCGCAAGCACGTCGGGGAGCTGGCCAAGGATCTGGACGATCTGCTGATCTACGCCCTGTTCCCGCTTACGGGCAAGCGCTTTCTGAGGTGGAAGTACGGACTGGAGGAGCCCCCCGAGGAGACCCGGGCCAAGACCATGGATGAGGTCAAGCAGGAGCAGGAGCTCGTGAAGAAGGCTCTGGCGGGTGAACTGGTGGAGAAGGCAGGGTCCGCCCAGCCGGCTGCGACCGGTTCGGTCCGGGCATTCGCGGTAACGGTAAACGGAGAGCTCTTCCAGGTGGAAGTGAGGGAATCGGTTACGGGCTCTCCGAGCGCAACGGCGGTTCCGATGACCTCCCCGGCCGCCCCCGCCCCTACCGCGGGTACCACGGCCCCGGCCGCCCCCACTCCTCCGGCTTCGGAACAGGCGGCTGTCGGGGTAGCGAGAAAGCCGTCGGTACCGCCGGGAGAATCAGGCCTGGATGCGGGAGAGCAGGCCGTGGTCGCGCCCATGCCCGGCATTATCGTGGAGATCCTCAAACAGCCCGGGGAAGCTGTCAAAGCGGGAGATACTGTGTGCATCCTCGAGGCGATGAAGATGAACAACAACATGGAGACTCCCTGTGACGGACAGATCAAGGAGCTGCGCTGCAAGCAGGGGGATTCGGTGGCTAGGGGCGACATCCTGTGCGTGGTAGAGAAGCAGTAGCGAAAAAAAGCGGTTGAAATTTTCTTGACGATCCTGTAAAAGCCCGTCTACAATTCTCCCTAATATCCAAACTGCAGGGGGGAAAAATGGAAACAAAGCTGCGCAAGGTCCTGGGATTCTGGCCGGTGTTCGGCGCCTGTTTCGGTATCGCCATCAGCGGCAGCACCATTATGCTTCTGGGCAACATCTTCGGGATGGCGGGGATGCCGATCATCTTTTCCCAACTCATAGCCCTGGGGGTGATGATCCTGGTGGTGCTGGCATTCTCGGAGTTGAGCACGATGATGCCTGTAGCCGGGGGTATCGAGGCCTATACCAAGGCGGCTCTCGGACTGGGGCCCGCCGCCACGGTAACCCTGCTGTACTTCATCGCCACCTTTTCCCTGGCCGTCAATGCCATGGTCGACGGGCAGATGCTGGGTATGCTGGTACCGGCGATTCCGCCGCTGCTGTGGTCGGTGATCCTGGTTACCGTATACCTGATCTTCAATCTGCTGGGCGCCAAGGTGATCGGCTTCGGCCAGGGTTTCTTCACGATCCTGGTGATCTTCTCCTACGTCCTGATGGGTATCCTGGCACTCGTCGGAGCCGGAAAGGTGCAGGTGGACTATGCCAAGCTGGCCGAGTTTTCAGGCCTGAAGTTCGGCAGTCTGGTCAGCCTGTCCATGGTGGCGATCTGGTTCTTCGTCGGTATCGAGATGGCCACGCCCCTGGCCGAAGAGGTGAAGAAGCCTGAAAAGACCCTGCCCCGGGCTATGATCGCCGGGCTGGCCGTGATCTTTCTGATCCAGCTGCTTCTGGGCCCGGCGATGTTCGGGATCCTGGGGGAGGAAGATCTGATGGGTTATACCCCCCACATCGCCTTCGCCACAAAGCTGTTCGGTCAGCCGGGGTTCTACTGGATCCTGATTCTGCAGCTGGCCTTGGAGTTCACGACAATAGGCGGGGTGATGTTCGGCATTTCCCGTCTGATCTTCGGTTTGGCCCGGGATCGGATGCTTCCCAGGCCTTTCGCCTGGCTTCATCCGCGCTTTCAGACGCCCTGGGTCGCTCTGTTTGCGATCTACGCCGCGGTGCTGATCGCCATGTTCGTCGGAGCACCCTTCGTGCTGATCAGTATCGCCTCTCTGGTCTTTTTCCTGATCTATCTGATCGTCTTCATCGACCTGTGGATCCTGCGGGTAAAAAAACCGGATCAGGCCCGCCCCTTCTTCGCGGGTGGAGCAAAAAAGACTCCGGTGCTGTCAATCATCGGTTTTGTGCTGATTCTGGCAATTTTGATCGGCAACGCGATGGACGATCCGAAGATCTTTTCCATCGGACTGCCCGTGGCTGCCGGCTGTCTGGTGTTCTCGCTGGTATGGGCGGCGCTGCTCCGCAAACGGATCTCCCGAAACGAGGGCCGAAAAGAGGACAGCTGATTTCCCGGATCCAGCCGAATTCGCAGTTTTTTCTCCCCTTTCTCCGGTATTGACACTGACCAGGATGACTTATAATTTGCATGAGGCTGAGCCGTCAGGCCGACAAGTCCATCTTAGATTCATGGAGACTATGATTGAAACCTCTCGAGTCGGTATTCAACGCCCGCTGCGTCGCGGTAGTAGGAGCGTCGGCAAATCCGGAAAAGACGGGGCATATAATTCTTAAAAACATAATAGAGGGCGGATTTGCCGGCAGGATCTATCCGGTCAATCCCAAAGCCGAGGAAATCCTTGGATTGCCCTGTCATGCCTCCCTGAGTGCAATCGACGGACCCGTTGACGTCGTGGTGATCGTGGTGCCTTCCAAGTTCGTGCCCGACGTGATGGAGGAGGCCGGGGGAAAGCAGGTGAGCGGGGCCGTGGTGATCTCCGGGGGCTTCGGTGAAACAGGAAACGAGGAGCTGGAGAGGCGGATCGTTGCTATCGCCGAGCGATACGGCACCAGAATCATCGGGCCGAACTGCCAGGGTTTCAACTACACGCCGAACCGCCTCTGCGCCTCCTGGCCGCTCGTTACCAAAAGCGGGCCGATAGCGGTCATCTCGCAGAGCGGGACCGTTGGGGCGGCTATCGAGATGTGGGCCGAGCAGGCCGGGATCGGCATCTCCGGCTTCGTAGCCCTGGGCAACGCAGCGGATGTAAATGAGACGGATCTGATCGACCTGTTCAAAGAGGACCCGAACACCAGGGTCATCTCCCTGTACATCGAGGGGGTTCAAGACGGGCGGCGCTTCATGGAGAGCGTGCGCTCGGCCCGGGAAAAGAAACCCGTGGTCGTGCTCAAGCCGGGAACGACGCAGAAGGGCGCCAGGGCTATACAGTCCCACACACGCTCGATCGCCGGCCGGGACGAGATCTTCGAGGCCGTCACCCGGCAGCTGGGCATCGTCAGGGCGCGGACCATTACCGAGCTGTTCGACTATTCCCTGGCCCTCGGCTTCATGGACAAACCGAAGGGCAACAGGCTCCTGATCGTTACCTCCAGTGGCGGCAGCGGGATCATCGCTACCGACGCGGCCGAACAGAACGGAATCCGGGTCGTCGATCTGCCGGGGCAGCTGGCTGCGGAGTTGAAACAAGCCCTTCCACCCCAGTGCGTGGTCGCCAATCCCCTGGATCTAACCGGGGATGCCAAGGCCGAGCGTTACCGGGTCGCCGCTGATATCGCGGTGCAGTATGATGCCGTCGATTCGATTCTCCTCATCTTCGGCGATCCCATTCCGGGCGCCTGCGAGGTGGTGAACGATCTCAAGGAGAAAACCGACAAGCGGATCGTCGTCGCCTATCTCGGCGGCGGGCAGACAGAGGAGCAGGAGAAACTGAAGTTGCACAGAAGCGGAACACCCGTGTTCCCCACACCGGAAAGAGCCGTGGCGGCTCTCAGGGTGCTACTATCATAACCAGCGAGGAATCGTAATGGCAAACTCAAAACTCAATCAGCCGGCCGGATGCACAGCTCTTCTAATGGGCAACGAGGCCATCGCCCGCGGGGCGATCGAAGCGGGGCTGCAGCTCATGGCCGCTTACCCGGGGACCCCCTCCTCCGAAGTGGGTGAAGCCCTGATCGAGGCCCACCGAGAGGGGGACTACTATATAGAGTGGAGCACGAATGAGAAGGTAGCCTTCGAGGTCGCCGCGGGCGCCGCCCAGGTCGGGGCGCGCTCGCTCACTGCGATGAAGAATGCCGGGTTGAACGTTGCCATGGACACCTACATGACCCTTCCCTACGGGGGCGTCAAGGGCGGGATGGTGATCGTAGTGGCGGACGACCCGGATGCCCACTACTCCTCCACCGAACAGGACACCCGCCTGCTGGCCGCCTACGCCGAGATCCCCTGCTACGAGCCCACGGACCAGCAGGAGGCCAAGGATATGACCCGGGACGCCTTCGGGCTCTCGGAGCAGCTGGAGCTTCCCGTGTTCGTCCGCTCGGTGAGCCGGATATCCCACGCCAGCGGGGATGTGACCTTCGCTCCCGCCCGGGACAAGCGAAACAGCCTCGGTTTCAACAAACACTACAAGCTGCCCTACCGCTGGAACGTTTACGGCGCTCCGGGGCCGGTATCCAAGCACCGGTGGCTCCACGAGGTGCTGACCAAGGCTCGCGAGGCGGCCAACTCGAGTCCCTACAACCGCCTCGATCTGGCCGAGGGGGCGGATGTCGGCGTCCTCTCCAGCGGTGTCGCCGCCGCCTACACGGTCGAAGCCCTGGAGCGGCTGGGCTTGAGCGGCAAAGTCAGCTTCCTGAAGCTCGGCATGATCCATCCCCTTCCCGACCGGCTGGTTGCCCGGCTGCTGGCCGGCATCACCACTCTCATCGTGATCGAGGAGGGGGATCCGGTGTTGGAAAACATGGTCCGCGCTTATGCTCAGGAGAAAGGCTATCGGGTCGCGATCCGCGGCAAGAGCTACGACTCGATCCTGCCGCCTTTCGGGGAGATCAACGCCGACAAAACCGCCGACGCGATTGCCGGGCTCCTGCAGCTGCCTGTCGGGCCGGACAAACGGGAAGGCAGACGGGAAAAACTGAGATCCCTGGTTGCGCCCCGCTCCTCGACCCTCTGTGCAGGCTGTTCCCACCTGGGTTCGTACTGGGCCCTGAGAGAGGCGCTGAAGAAGCACAAGGGGGTGCACATCATCAACGGCGACATCGGCTGCTACGAGCAGGGGGGGTACGGGTTGTTCGCCTCTAAGATCAACGTGAGCGATGAGCAGAGCAAACGGCACCCGATCCGTTCCGCCTACGAGATCCTCGACACGATCTACGTGATGGGCTCCGGGATCGGCATGGCTCAGGGACAGGCCCAGGCCGGTTATAAGGACGGAAAGGTCGTGGCCGTGGCCGGGGACTCGACCTTCATCCATGCGACCCTCCCGGCGGTGGCGAACGCCGTATACTCCCGGGCGGACATCACCTTCCTCGTTCTGGACAACCGCTGGACGGCCATGACCGGGCATCAGGTCAATCCGAACACCGGCGTGGACACCCTGGGAAACGAAACCGAGGGCTTCGACATACCGGCGGTGGTCAGATCCCTGGGGGTCAAGATGGTCCGGACAGCCGAGGCCTATCAGTTGGAGGAATCGAAGCAGGCGATCGTCGAAGCCCTCGAGTTCAAAGGACCCGCGGTGGTGATCCTGCAGGGAGAGTGCATGCTGCAGGTGGTGCGCAGGACCAAGAGGACGGGAGGGGCGACCCGGGTCGATGAGCAGGCCTGTACCGGCTGCACCCTCTGCGTTCAGCTGGGCTGTCCCGCGGTCATGTTCGACAAAGACAGGAAAAAGGCGAAGATCGATGAAATCAACTGTGTCGACTGCAACCTCTGTGTCCAGGTGTGCCCCCATGAGGCGATAGCGGTGGAAGGAGCCGGGAAATGAGTGTAAACGTAATCGTGACCGGGGTCGGGGGACAGGGGAGCATCCTCGCCTCCCATATCCTCGCTGAAGCCGCTATTTTGGCCGAAAGCGAATACCCCGGCGGGGAAAAGGTGAACGTGCGGGTAGGGGAGACCTTCGGAGCGGCCATGAGAGGTGGTGCGGTGGCTTCCCACGTTAGATTCGGACGGGGGGTGTACGGTCCCCTCGTAGGCAGGGGGCAGGCGGACATGGTCATCGCCCTGGAGCCTCTGGAGGGACTGCGGATCGCCGTTGAATACATCAAAGAGGGGGGTGTCGTGCTCCTCAACGAAGAGCGGATACCCCCGGTGGATGTGAAGATCGGAGCGGTGAGGTATCCGGAAATTCCGGAGATCAAGGCGGCGTTGGAGCAGCTGGGCGCCTCGGTCCGGGTGGTAGCCGGCAGCCGGCTGGCCGAACAGGCGGGAACGGCCAAGGCTGTGAACATCGTCATGCTGGGCGCTGCATTCGGCAGCGGTATTCTTCCCTTTGGCGAAGAGATCCTGCTGGAGGCGATCAAGCGGAGGGTGCCTCAGAGGTTCCTGGATGCGAACCTGGAAGCCTTCAAGCTGGGCAGAGAGTCATAGCATGCATGAGATCGTAGAACGCGGGATCGGCGAGGGGAGAAACCTCCTCGAACCGGAAGCCCTCGCCCTGTTGTCGGACTACGGCCTGCCCGTGCCGAGGCACGAGCTGGTTACAACCCCCGAGCAGGCGACGGCGGCCGCGCAGAGGATCGGATATCCGGTGGTATTGAAGGTCGTATCGGGGTCCATCATACATAAATCGGAGGTCGGGGGGGTGAGGACCGGGTTGGACAGTGAAGAGGCGCTGAAGAATGCCTGGGTCCAGATATCCCGGGCCGTCGATTCCGTAGGGGCGCGTTCTTCCCTGAAAGGATTTCTGGTCTGCGAGCAGGCATCCCCGGGTCTGGAGTGCATCGTTGGGATCGTCAAGGATCCTCAGTTCGGTCACGCGATCATGTTCGGATTGGGCGGGATCTTCGTAGAGCTGATCAAGGATGTGGCCTTCAGGGTGCTGCCTATAACCGAGGCCGACGCCGGTGATCTGGTGAAGGAAACGAAGAGTTACAAGCTGCTCAGCGGGATTCGTGGACAAGCAGGCCGAGACATCGGGGCGGTAATCGATTGCCTGATGAAGACAGCTGCGCTGGTCGGCGACAATCCGGCAATCGAGGAGATCGACATCAATCCCATCGTCGTATTTGAAAAGGGAGCGATGATCCTCGACGCCAGGATACTGTTGTGATTGCCGCATAAACGACAGACAGGGAGGCTCGAGATGAACTACAGGGTCGGCGTAGACACCGGCGGCACATTCACAGACTGTGTGGTGATCGATGAAAACGGTGGGATCCGCACTTTCAAGGAGCTGTCCACCCCCAAAGATCCGTCGGTGGGGCTGTACAACGTCGTAGAGAAAGCCGCCAGGAGCTTCAAGATGAGTCTCCGGGAGTTCCTGCCTCGGCTCGATTTCTTCGCCCACGGCACCACGGTGGCTACGAACACTCTGCTCACCGCCGCCGGGGCTACGACCGGACTGATCCTGACCGCGGGCTTCCGGGATACCCTGGAGATGCGCCGGGCCCACAAGGAGAACATCTGGGATCTGTACCTGCCGGTGCCCGAGCCCCTCGTACCCCGCTATCTGCGCCGTCCGGTTCGAGAGCGCATCGACTGCCGCGGAGGGGTCGTGCAGAAGCTGGAAGCCGAGGACGTCCGCGAAGCCTGCCGCCTGTTCCGCAGCCAGGGCGTGGAGGCGGTGGCCGTCTGCACCCTTTTTTCCTTCCTCAACGACAGCCATGAGAAACAGATCCGGGAGATCCTGGAGCGGGAGCTGCCCGGCGCCTTCATTTCCATCTCTTCGGAGGTTCTGCCCCAGATCCGGGAGTACGAGCGCATGTCCACCACGGTGGCCAACGCCTATGTGGGACCAAAACTCACCGTCTATCTTTCCAACCTGGAAAAAAGCTTGAGGGCAGACGGTTTGGGACGGGCCTTCTACGTGACCGCTTCGAACGGGGGCGTGATGAGCGCGGAGACGGCGATCCGGCAGGCTTCGGCAACCCTGCTCTCCGGACCGGCCGCCGGCGCGGTCGGGGCTGTGTTTTTTGCCGGCCTGCTGAAGCGGGAGAATCTGATCCTCATGGACATGGGGGGCACCTCCTTCGACGTGACCCTGGTTTCCGCCGGCCGGGTGACCCTGAGCACGGAGGGGGAGATCGCCGGCTACAGGATCGCCAAACCGATGATCGACATCAACACCATCGGGGCGGGAGGAGGCTCCATCGCCTGGATGGACAAGGGAGGGATGCTCAAGGTCGGACCCGCCTCTGCCGGGTCGGATCCGGGTCCGGTGTGCTACGATCTGGGCGGAGAAAAACCCACCGTTACCGATGCCAACCTTCTGCTGGGATATCTGAACAAGGATTACTTCCTGGGCGGGGAGATGGCCGTGGATCCGGAAAAAGCCCGGGCGGCAATCAAGCGGGAAATCGCCGATCCGCTGGGAATGGATGAGACCAAGGCAGCCGCCGGGATCTTCCAGATCATCAATCAGAACATGGCTGACGCCACCAAGGTCGTATCCGTGCAGCGGGGCCACGATCCCCGGGAGTATGCACTGGTGAGCGCCGGCGGGGCCTGTTCGATCCACGCCTGCAAGATCGCCGAGGAGGTGGGCTGCCGCACCGTTATCGTTCCCCGGGCAGCCTCGGTGTTCTGCGCGCTGGGGATGCTCGAATCGGATATCCGGCTGGACAACGTCCGTACCTTCAACGCCTTCATCCCCGGTGTCGATCTGGGCCAGTTCAATAAAACCATCCGGGAGGTAGAAGATCAATCTCTCCAGGAGCTGCTGCAGGAGGGGGTCGAGCGCAAGCGGGCCCGGCTGCTGCGTTTCCTGGACGTCCGCTATCTGGGCCAGCATCACGAGGTGACCATCGATATTCCCGGCGACTGCGAGATCCAGGAGAAGCACCTGGCCACGATCGCACAGTCGTTTCACGAGGCTCACGAGCGGCTGTACACCTACTCGACGCCGGAGAGTCCCCTGGAGATCATGAACCTCCGCATCACGGCCTATGCAGGCATTAAGGCTGTCGGTGCGGTCGACAAGGCGGGCCGTCCCGACGCGGGCCGTCCCGACGCGGGCCGCCCCGATGTGGGTCCCCCCGATCCGAAGGACAGCCTCAAGGGCAGCCGCCCGGTGTACTTCGCCGAGCAGGGGGGATTTCAGGACACGCCGGTTCACGACCGCGGCGGTCTGCAGCCGGGCCTGCGCATCCGCGGACCGGCGGTGATCGAGGAGCGCATCACCACGGTGATCGTGCATCCCGGCTGGACCATGAGCGTCGACATGTACGGAAACATCGTGATGGAGGTGGCCGAATGAGCGCAGCTGGAAAACCGAAGAAGGAGTTCGAGGGTGCCGCCGATCCCATCACCCTCTCCGTGATCTACAACCGCCTGTTGACGATCAACGAGGAGATGGGAATCACCATGATCAATACCTCGATCTCTCCGATATTCGCCGAGGTCCACGATTTCTCCTGCGCGATCTGTGATTGGGACAACCGCATCGTGGCCCAGATTGACGGCGTGCCCTCCCACACCGCCTCGGTCATGGAGGCGGTCAAGGCGATCAGTCGGGAATTCGCTGCGGACATCCATCCCGGGGACGTGTTCGTGCTCAACGATCCCTATCTCGGGGGCACCCACCTTCCCGACGTGACGATCATGAAGCCGATCTTCTACGAAGGAGCGCTGCAGTTCGTGGCCATCAACCGGGCGCACCACGGGGACGTGGGAGGCATGGAGCCGGGCTCTTACGCTCCCGGGGCCACGGAGCTGTTCCACGAAGGCATCCGCATCCCTCCCTTGAGGATCTATCGGGAGGAGAAGCCGATCATGGACGTGGTCAACATGATCCGCATCAACACCCGCATGCCCGACGCCCTGTGGGTGGATATCAAGGCCCAGGTGGCCTCCTGCCGGGTGGCGGAACGGCGCATTCTCGAGCTGCTCGACAAATACGGGGTGGAGAAGACCCGCCGGACTATAGAAGAGATCCATCAATACGCCGAGCGGCGAATGCGTCTGGAGATAGCCCATCTGGCCGACGGGGTGTACGAGGGGGAGAGCTTCCTCGACTCCGACGGCTTTTCCGACGACCCGATCCGCATCAAGGTCGCCATCACGATCAAGGGCGAGGAGGCCTACGTGGATTTCGCCGGCTCCGACGACCAGGTGACCGGCTTCGTCAACTCGCCCATGGCCAATACCGCGACCTGCGTATACGTGGCCTTTCTGACCACGGTGACCACCCCGGACATCCCCCACAACGAGGGGGTGTACCGGCCCATCCACATCTCGGCCTCCGAGGGCTCCGTGGTCAATCCCCGCTTTCCCGCCCCCGTGGCTTCCTGCACCCTGGACACGGCCTGTGCCATCCTGGAGGCCTGCTGGATCGCCCTGTCCAAGGTGCTGCCCGAGCGCGTTCCGGCGGGCTGGAACCGCTGGAACGGCCCTACCATCACCGGGATCGATCCCCGCAGCGGTGAGTTCTACGTGATGTTCGGGTTCAACGGTTTCGGAGGGGCCGGCGGCATGCCGGGCATGGACGGGCGCCACTATATCGGCGACGGCATCGACCTGGGCGGCCTGATCGCTCCGAACATCGAAACCAACGAGGTGGACTATCCCCACATCACCGAGTTCAACCAGTTCACCACCGATTCGTGCGGCGCCGGCGAGTTCCGCGGCGGCTGCGGTGCCGGGTACAGGATCCGGCTGTACGACGACAATCCCACCCTGGTGATGTTCGGGGACGGCAAGGTCCATCCCCCCTACGGTCTGTTCGGGGGCCGTCCCGGTTCCTGCAATCTGGCCTACCTAAACGAAGGACGGGAAGGGCAGCGGGAGCTGAAAGCCAAGGAGGCCGTGAAGGCCTGCAAGGACGATACCTACACCAGCTACCCTTCAGGCGGAGGAGGCTGGGGAGATCCCAAGAAGAGGGACCCCGAAGCCGTACGCCTGGACGCCCGCAACGAGATCATCTCCTTGAACAGCGCCAGAGAGGTGTTCGGCGTGGTCCTGGAAGGAGAAAAGCTCGAGATAAACGAAGAAAAAACAGCGGAACTGCGCAGCAAGAAGTAGGAGGCAAGCATGGCTGAGCTTCGCAAAGTCGCGATATTGGGGGCGGGAAACGGCGGTTTCATGGCCGCCGCGGACATGGCCCTGGCAGGATACCAGGTGGCCCTGTTCAGCAGGAACATGGAGAAGATCGAGGGAGTGAAAAAGAAGGGGGGGATCGAGGTCCTCGATATCGACAGCAAACCAACGGGCCAGTTCGGCAAGATCTCGCTGGTCACCGACGACATCGCCGAGGCCGTCCGGGGAGCCCAGGTGATCCTGAATCCGGTACCCTTCTTCGTCTGCGAGGAATACGCCCGTCTGGCCGCACCTCATCTCGAGGAGGGGCAGGTGGTTCTATACCTCGGCAAGGGCGGCGCTTCACTGACCTGGGCCAAGGTCCTGCGGGAGCTGGGCAGGAAGGAGAAGATCTATCTGGCCGACTGCAACACCCTTCCCTACGGCGCCTCCCGCAAGGGGGAGCACCAGGTGCGCCTGGAGAGCCGGGTGTTCAATCTGATCATCGCCACCTTTCCGGGCAGGGACATCGAGCATGTGGCCGGGGTGGTGCAGCGGGTCTTTCCCGCGGCCAAGGGATACTCGATCCGCCGGGCTCAAAACGCGGTGGATACGATCCTGGTGGACTACAACGCGATCACCCACACGCCGCCTATGATCTGCAATGCCGGCCGCATCGAATCGGGGGATGAGGACTTCCACCTCTTCGGCAAGCGGGAGAACACCCCTGGGGTGGTGCGCCTGATCGAGCGCATCGACAGGGAGCGGATGGCCATCGGGGAAGCCCTGGGTTTGAAGCAGTATCCCCTGGAGGAGGAGATCCTGATGGTCAAGTGGAATCCCAACGGGGAGGAAACCGTCCTGCCGCTGTACGAGGCCATCCACACGCCCTTCCTCGAGGTCTGCGAGGGCCCCTTCAAGCTGGACACCCGCCACCTCACCGAGGACATCCCCTATGGGCTGGTGACCTATTGCTCTCTGGGGCGGATGCTCGGCGTGCCCACGCCGGTGAGTGAGGCGACGATCACCATCGCCGAAGGGCTGCTGGATCGGGATTTTTGGAGCATCGGCAGGACCGTGGAGGCCATGGGCATCGATCCTTCGTGGAGCGTGGATCAGCTGAACAGATACCTCCACGAGGGAGCGGTTTGATCGCAGGAGATTTCTATCAAGGAGAGAGTATCATGCAGGATTTGAAAGGCAGACATCTGCGGGGGATCACGGATCTCACGAAGGAGGAGATCGAGTTCATCCTCGAGGTCTCGAAGCAGCTCAAGCGGGATTTGAAGATGGGCCGGGCCCACCGGCTGCTGGAGGGAAAGAGCCTGGGAGGGATCTTCGAAACCCCGTCGACCCGCACCAGCGTGAGCTTCGAAACCGCTATGGCGCAGCTGGGCGGTCACATGCTCTGGCTCGATCAGCACCGTCTCTGGGTGGGGGAGGCCGCGGAGGAGGATTGGCACGACACGATCAAGACCCTCTCGCGCTACCTGGACGGGATCGCCTACCGGGCGATCCGGCGGCAGCGGCTCGAGTCCGCCGCGGAGTACTCGGATATCCCGGTGATCAATGCCTCCTGCCCCGTGGAGCATCCCTGCCAGGCTCTGGCCGACGCCCTGACCATGATGGAGAAGAAGGGTTCGGTGAAGGGAGCCAAGGTGGCCTTCTGCTGGGGCTACCGCACGGCCAACCCTCCGGCGGGGCTGACCAACTCCACCATGCTCATGGCGGGAAAGCTCGGTTTCGACCTCGTGATCGCCTGCCCGGAAGGGTTCGACCCGGATATGGGCATGAAGCGGCTGGCCGATCAGGAAGCGCAGGGAAGCGGCGGATCGATAGAGATCGTGCGCTCCTACGAGGAGGCTGTCAAAGACGCGGACTTCATCAATGTCTACTCCTGGGTGTCGCCGGCGGTGTTCGCCAGGGGGCTGGAGACCCACTTTCAGGGGGATCCCGAGTTCCAGGAGGCCAAGGGCAAGCTCAAAGACAGGTGGTGCGTGGACAAGAAGGTCGTGGAGAAGGCGCGCAAGGACGTACAGGTCATGCACTGCATGCCCATCTCCCGCAACACCGAGATCACCGACGAGGTGCTGAACTCCCCCGTCTCGATCATCTTCGACGAGGCGGAAAACCGCCTGCACACGGAGAAGGCCCTGCTGGCCCTGATGATGGGGGGCTACCGCTAGAGGCGCCGGTACGCAGATAGAGCCCGCCGCTGCCCCGGGGTCTGGACAAGGGCGGGGATAGCCAGATACCTTACATCAAGGAGGAGTTATGCCCCTCGGTTTTGACATAGATCGGAATCTGTGTACCGAATGCCTGCGCTGCCTGGCCGCGTGTTCCCTGACAAAGCTCGGCCGGGTCCAGCTCCCCCTGGCCCGGATCGCGGTCAAACGGCGGTGGCCGGAAATACCTGAGATCCGGGTCTGCCGATTCGATGACTGCCCGGGCCAGCCCTGTATAGATTCCTGCCCGGTCGAGGCCATCTCCCGGGATGCCCGGGGCCTGGTTCTGATCGACCGGGATACCTGCACGGGCTGCCGATCCTGCGTGGAGGCCTGTCCGTACGGGGCGATCTGGATGGAGGAAAACGGCGGAAACTACGCGTACAAGTGCGACTTCTGCGGCGGAGCACCTGCCTGTGTGCAGGAATGCGTCACCGGGGCGCTCGTTCAGAAGGGAGGAGCCTGATGGGCCGGAGCAGCATGAAGGATCTGCTGGTCCGCATCGATCTCGGCAACAGGAGGGCCGAGCCCTGGGCGGTGCCCGAACAGCTGAAGGGCTATCTGGGCGGTATGGGCTATGGAACCAAGATCCTGGTTGACGAGGTGCCGCCTCAGACCGATCCCCTTTCTCCTGAAAACAAGTTGATTCTAACGGTGGGTCCTCTGACCGGAACTATGGCCCCCATGCAGCCGCAGAGCTGCATCGTGACCAAATCTCCTTTGACCGGAACGATCCTCAACTGCTACGCCGGGGGCTTCCTCGGGGCGGAGATACGCTTTGCCGGTCTGGACGGCCTGATCCTGGAGGGAGTGGCACCCGAGTGGACGCTGCTGTTGGTCGAGGATGACCGGGTGAGCTTCCACAGCGCCGAAGCTGTTCTGGGCAAGAGCACGGCGGAGACCGAAGCCTATCTGAGAGAAATCTTCGGTCCTGATGTGCACACCCTCTCCATAGGACGGGCCGGAGAAAAAGCGGTGGCCATGGCTTCGATCTTCTCGGAAACCCGGACCTTCGGCCGGGGGGGAGCCGGGGCGGTACTGGGTTCCAAGCGGGTCAAGGCGATCGCCGTGCGGGGCAGCCGGGGTGTGGAGGTAGCCCGTCCCGATGAGTTCAGCGCCCTGGTACGGGGGAATATGGAGCTGCTCAAGGCCGCCTGCGCGGAGGAGTACAACCTCGTCGGCATGTTCTCCAGGGTCGGAACCGGAGCGGGCATGGGCCTGGTCAACGGCCGGGGCGCTCTGGCAACCCGGAATCACGCCTTCGGCAGCTTCGACGGTTCAACCCGGATCGACGGCTACGCCTACGCGGACAAGTTCTACACCCGGGCCATCGCCTGCTACGGCTGTCCGGTTCACTGCGGCATGCTCCACAAGTTCACGCGGGCAGACGGAAGCAGCTCATGGTTGAGGGGGCCGGAGTACGAGACTATGTACTCCCTGGGCTCGGATCTGCTGAACGGCGATCCCGTGGTGCTTGCAGAGGCCAATCAGATCTGCGAGGAATACGGGATGGACACCCTGAGCTCCGGGGTGTGCGTGGCCTGGGCTCTCGAGATGGGGGAGTCGGGTGTGCTCGAGGAGCCGGGACTGGAGCTGAAGTTCGGGGAGCCCGCGGCGATCCTGGGACTGCTGCGGAAGATCGGTGAGCGGGAGGGGATCGGCGATCTGCTGGCCCGGGGCCCGAAACAAGCCGCCAAGGCCAGCGGCGGTGACCTGGGTCGATTCATGCAGATCAAGAACTCCGGCTTCGCCGCCTGGATGCCCCGGCGGATGAAGGGCACCGGCCTGGCCTTCGCCACCTCCAACCGGGGAGCCTGCCACAAGCGCGCCCCCATCGGGGCGGAGATCACCGGCCAGATCGACATGGATGCCTACGAGGGCAAGGCGGCCCTGGTCAGGGAGATCCAGGATCGGGTGAACGCCATCTTCACCCTGGTCAGCTGCCGATTCCACGAGTTCGTAACTCCGCCGGAGGTTTATCCCCGTTTCGTTGCCGCGGCGACCGGCCGGGATATCTCCCTGAAAGAGTTTCTGGCCGTCGGGGAGCGGATCTGGAATCTGGAACGCCTGTTCAACATCGGAGCGGGCCTGGGACGTGCAGATGATCGGCTTCCGGAACGCTGCTACCAGCCGATTAAGGGGGAGGCTTCAGAGGGCGCGGTCGTGGACAGGGATGAGTTCGAGAGGATGCTCGACGAATACTACCATCTGCGCGGCTGGGATGAGCAGGGCAATCCCACGCAGGGCAAGCTCGAGCAGCTGGGGATCCCGGAGTACGCCCGCCTGGGGCTGCGGTGAAGCTGCGCTTCGAGTTCCTGACATTGTTCCGGCAGAAGATCGGACAGGAGAGTCTGATCGTTCAGCTGGCGGATCGGCCGGGAGGCAGCCCCACCGTGAGGGAGGCTCTGCAGGCGCTCGAGGACTCGTTGGGCAGCAGGCAGCTCGGGCTTCTGGAGGGAGGACGGGTTGCCGAAAATCTGCTGATATTCCGAAAGACACCGGCGGGCGCGCTGGAACGAATCCGGGATCCTGAGGATCAGAGCGTAGAGCCCGGTCAGAGCCTGGTCCTCTCCATCGCCATGGACGGAGGATAACAGCCTTGCGGTATCTGAGAGCTCAAAACCTCGCCGAGGCTCTGGCTATGGCCGCCGAGGCGGCGGGGCAGCGGATGAAATACCTGGCCGGAGGGACCGACCTTGCCGTACAGATCTCCGAGGGGATCGTGGATCCCGCCCTGCTCATCGATATCAGCGCGGTCGAGGAGCTGCGGCGGATAGAGGAAAACGGGGAGGGACTGCGGATAGGAGCTGCGGTTACCATCGCCGAGCTTCTCGAGGCCCTTCGGGCTGCGGAGGCGGGGAAGTCGGCCGAATCTGCAGCCATACCCCGCTGTCTGCTTCAAGGGGCGGGATCAATCGGTTCGCCCCAGATTCGCCATCTCGGCACGATCGGAGGCAACGTGTGCAACGCCTCGCCGTGCGGGGACACCCTGGCGCCGCTCATCGTGCTGGCCGCCAGCTTTTCCCTGCGCTCCGCCCACAGCAGCCGGGAGGTGCCGGCTGAGGAGTTCTTCCTCGGTCCAAAGTCCACGGTGATGGAACCCGGAGAGTTGCTCGAATCCATCTTTATCCCCCGCACCCACCTGCGGGGCCGTTCGGCTTTCCGCATGATCGGCAAGCGCAACGGCCAGGTTATCTCTCAGGTCAATGTTGCGGTCTGGTTGAGGCGGGAGCAGGGCAAAGCTCACGGCACCGGGGAAGAACGCCCTTTGCCCGTCCAGGATATCCGCATTGCCGCCGGCTCCGTAGCTCCCATCCCCCTTCGTCTCCGGCGGGCGGAGCAGTGCCTGCGGGGAAGCGTTCCCGAAGCATCGGCGCTTCGGGCCGCCGCCCGGGCGGTGCAGGAGGAGATCCAACCGATCTCGGACGTGCGCACCAGCCGGGAATATCGGCGCGGCGTCACGGCAGCCCTGTTCATGGATGTGATGGCTGAGGTTCTGGAAGGCGAAGGAGGGTGAAGTGCGATGCTGCTGGAATTCGAATTGAACGGCAAACAGACCCGGATCGAGGCCGATCCCACCCTGCGCGCGCTGGATCTGCTGCGGGATGTTCTGGGGCTGACGGGCACCAAGGAAGGCTGCGGCCATGGGGAGTGCGGAGCCTGCACGATCCTGGTGGACGGGAAGCCCGTTAACTCCTGCCTGCTGTACGCCGCCAAGCTGCAGGGGCGGCGGGTCACAACGATCGAAGGGCTGACTGTCGCAGACGACACCGCAGACGGAGCCGAGGACGGCACCGAAGACGGAGCCGAAGACTGCGGTTCCCCGTGGGATCCCCCGCCTCTGCACCCCCTGCAGGAGGCCTTCCTCTGCGAAGGGGCGGTGCAGTGCGGCTTCTGTACACCGGGGATGATCCTCAGCGCCAAAGCCCTGCTCGATCAAAATCCCGATCCGGAGGAACGGGAAATCGAGGAGGCCTTGAGCGGCAACCTGTGCCGCTGCACCGGCTACCGAAAGATCGTCAAGGCTGTTCAGAAGGCGGCTGCGGAGTTGCGAAGCAGAGGTTCACGATGAAGCTTGAGAAGCTCAACGTCGTAGGCCGGGCAGTGGCCAAGGTGGACGGCGTCGAACTGGTTACCGGGCGGGCCAAATTCGCGGGGGATCTGCGCTTCCCCGGAATGCTCTACGCCGTGGCCCGCAGGGCGGGGATCCCCGCCGGGAAGATCCGCTCCATAGACACCTCCGCCGCTCTCGCCCTCCCCGGGATCAAGGCGGTGCTCACCGCCGAAGACATACCCGGTGCGAACATCATCGGCATCCTGCCCCCCTTCGATCAGCCGCTGCTTGCCGCTGAGGAGGTGCGCTACGAGGGGGAATCCCTGGCCCTGGTCGTGGCCGAGAGCAGGGAGGCGGCCAAACGGGGCGCCGCTGCTGTTTGGATAGACATCGAGCCGTGGGAGCCGGTCCTGGAGGTGGATGAGGCCCTGGCCGAGGGGTGCCGGAAGATCCACCCGGGGGGAAACGTCACCTTTTCCAAACGGCTGGTCAAGGGGGACGTGGAGAAGGGATTCGCCGAAGCCGAGGTCGTGGTAGAGAACACCTACCACACCTCCTTTCAGGAGCACGCCTATCTGGAACCGGAGACGGTGGCAGCGGTTCCCGGGGGAGACGGGCGGATCACGGTGTACGCTTCCTGCCAGTCCCCATTCCATATCCGGGGGCATATCGCCGCAAACCTCGACCTGCCCGCTTCCCGGGTCAAGGTGATCCAGGCCTACACCGGGGGTTCTTTCGGCGGCAAGGACGACGTGGCCACCGAAATCGGCTGTCTGGCCGCGGCGGCCGCCCTCAAGGTGCAGGCGCCGGTGATGATCGCCCACGAGAGGGGGGAATCGATCGTAGGCTCGAATCTGCGCCACGCCGCCCGCATCCACTACCGCACCGGCAGCCGCAGAGATGGTACCATCCTTGCCCGGGAAGCCACGATCCATCTGGACGGCGGGGCCTACGCCTCTGAGAGCCCCTTCGTCACAATGAAGGCGCTGATCCACGCCGGCGGTCCCTACCACGTTGCCAACGTGCAGGTGGAATGCACCGCGGTGTATACCAACAAGACCTACTGCGGGGCTTTTCGCGGTTTCGGGGTACCTCAAGTCACCTTCGCCTCGGAATCCCAGATCGACGAGCTGGCCGCAGAGCTGGGTATGGATCCCCTGGAGCTGCGCCGAAAGAACGCCCTGCGGGCCGGGCAGGCGAATGCCACAGACCAGGTCTTCGAGCAGTCCGTCGGGCTCGTGCAGACCATCGATCGGGTCGCCGAACGGGCCGCCGAACCGGGGGCCGGAGCTCCGGAGGCGGAACGGAACGCAGGGCGGTGGTTGTACGGCAGGGGCTGCGCCTGCATGCTCCAGGGAATATCCAATGGCGCGGAGGGCATCGACGTGGTGGGCGCCTCCGTGCAGGCGAGTCAGGACGGCAGCGTACTGGTGGGGGTGGGGCTGACCGACATGGGCCAGGGCTCCCGCACGGTGTTCGCCCAGATCGCCGCCGAAGTCCTGGGCGTCACGATGGACAGGGTAACGGTGCACCAGGTGGACACCGATTCGGTTCACGACTCAGGTCCGACCGTTGCTTCCCGCAGCACAACCGTCGGGGGTATGGCTGTGTACAAGGCGGCCCGGGAGGTGCGCTCCTCCCTGGTAAAGATGGCCTCCCTGATGATCAAATGCGAAGAGCAGCAGGTACTGCTCCAGGACAATTTCGCCGTGCTGGCTCCGGACGCTCGGCGCGCAGCGGACCCCGAGGTGCGCATTCCCCTCCGTGAGGTGTGCACGGCGGCCTATTGGACGGGATTCCCCCTGATGAACCTGACCTTCTCCCGGGCTCCGGATGCTAATTTTGACCACGAAACCCATCAGGGAAACATCTACATCGCCTACAACTTCGGGACCCATCTGATGGATGTGCGCATAGACCGCCTGACCGGAGTGGTGGAGGTGCTGCGTCACCTGGCGGCCCACGATCTGGGTAAGGCGATCAACCCCATGGGTGTGGAAGGCCAGGTAGAGGGGGGTGCCCTGATCGGATTCGGGATGGCCCACCTGGAGCGGATCGAACACCGGGGCGGATGCATCCAAAACGCCAACTTCGCCGACTACGCCGTTCCTTCGATAAAGGACCGCCTTCCCACCGAAACGATCATCGTGGAGGACCCCAACCCCACCGGTCCGTATGGAGCCAAAGGTGTGGGTGAACCCCCGGTTGCGGGAACGGCCGCAGCCTTCGCCAATGCCGTGGCCGCGGCCACGGGCATCCGCTTCACCAGCCTGCCGATCCGCCGGGAGGATCTTCTGGAGGCCCTGCAGGGAAGGAATGGAGGTGCGGCGGCGGAGGTCGGATCATAACAACAGGAGGAAACATGGCGGATATTCTGATCACCAATGGTTTGGTGCTGACCTGTGAGAAGGACGTGCTGTCGGGGCGGATCATCCCCGACGGAGCGGTTGCGGTCCGGGGGAACGAGATCCTCGAGGTGGGGGCAAGCGGCGAGCTTGCCGTCAAATACGCGGGGGCCCGCCGGATCGATGCCTCCGGCTGCGTGGTGATGCCCGGCTTCGTGATTACCCACACCCATATGCCCTACGTGCTCGGCCACAACATGCCCGTGGATTTCAGCCAGCTGAAGAGCTTCTGGGACATGCTGCAGAAGATGGGCTGGGAGTGGCTGGAGGATATCACCACGGGGGAGGGGATCTACGCCGCTACCCGCTACGCCGCTTCGAGAATGCTCAAAAGCGGAACGACCACGGTCTGCGAGATGGTTGAAGGG
>Ga0315553_10000419_pt1 | contig 38070 bp, 29 predicted proteins | sample SalMarSW160140MG_FD_203099 | JGI IMG/M metagenome (GOLD analysis project Ga0315553, IMG submission 203099) | Salt marsh sediment microbial communities from the Plum Island Ecosystem LTER, Massachusetts, United States - Salt Marsh Sediment SW1601-40 ... | reverse complement strand
GCCCCCGATCCGGACAACGAGGAGACCCAGGAGGAGTTGCTGGAGAAGTTCAAGAAGCTGCATCCGGACAAGGAGCCCAAGCTTTTCTAGGGAGCTTCCTGCGATCGCAGACGGTGTCCTCTAGACCAATTGCCGAAGAAAAAGCCCGGGAAACGGGAGTGTCCGTACTCCCTCCCACCCAGGCTTTTTTGCTGTCCGCCACCCGCTTGGTGTTGGCCTCTCCCGACGTCAGGCGGCCACACCTGCGCACGCGGAACGGCTTCCGAGTGCCTGGCGAGTGGTTCTCTCTGGCCCAGAGTGGCGAGAAGTGATGCCGAGGCTTAGCACGCTGGTGGTCACACGAAGGCGTTGATCAGCAGAACGAGAGGCGTCTCGAGTGGCGCCGGCGTTGGTGTGGGTGGAGTCGGTGAGGGCATGGCGGTCAGCACATAGCCTATGGCCATGCTTATGACCACCAGGAGACTCAAGATGATGAAGAGGATCTGACTAGTTCGGGGTTTCTGCGATCGTTTTCGAGCCAACTGCTCCTCCCTTGACAGGACTTCTGCTTTATTGTAAGACAGTTATCGCCGGGATGCAAAGTGACATGGTCGAACGAGCAGCCGGAGCATGTCCAGGTTCCGGGGTAGGTGGATCGGGAGGGGCGGTCCTGGGAGAGGGAGGTAGGGGCAGACCCTGTATCTCGGTCGCCGCATCTCGAGGCGGAGACGGGCACTCAGCTGCTGGAACAGGGTGTCGAGATCTGGCACGCCCGCCATCGGGAGTCGTCTTGATTGGGCAGCAGCGTGCGTCCCTTGCTTGACTTTGGGACCTAGCGATGGTAAGATGCGACGCGTGCCTCCAGGTCGTGCTCGGCGACACAGACTAGCGCGAGGCTTGTGTGACTGTGTGTTCGGCAACAGGCGACGTCGAGGATTGCGGATCCGGTGCTTCGCACCGTGAGTTGATGGCACTCGATGCGCTTGTCAAATCGAGTGCGGAATCCGCAGATCTAGACGAAGTGCTCTGGCTTGCCCTGGACAGGATTGCGGAGATCACAGGGCTTGAGATCGCCTACGTCAGCCTGTATGACGAGGAGAGGCGGGAACTGGAGGTCGTCGCCCATACGGCTCGGGACGAGGACCCTTCTGGCAAGGATAGTTGGACGATGTTGCCCCAGGACTTTGTGGGGCGAGTTGCTCGCACGGCGGAAGCAGTATTGGTTGAGGACACCTGGGTAGATCCCAGATTCTCCGATGGGACGGCTGCGCAGCCGCAAGTTCGTAGCGCTGCGAGCATACCGCTCAAGTCTAGAGGGACCGTGTTGGGCGTCTTGAGCGTGGCGAGTGCACAGCCGTTTCGATTCACCCCCCTTCATCAGGCCTTCTTGTCCGTCCTGGCTGGTCAACTGAGTTGGGCGATTGAGAGCACCGTTCTGCGAGAGAGGCTGAATAGCTCTCGGCTCCATCTGCGAGAACGGGTCAAGGAACTCAGCATCCTCTATGACGTTAGCCGGGAAGCTCTGGTGGCTGAGAACGTTGAACGCTTCTTGACCTTTGTGGCCCGGCGACTACCGGCCTCGATGCAGCACCAGCGGGCGAAGGCAGTCGTGTTCTGCAGCGCGGGGACCTGCGACTACTCGACGTGGTCAGACAATGTGGACGAGGCCATCGCGGAGAGGTTGGCCGTCGTCCCTGGTGAGGGGACACTGGGCAAGCTCCTGGTCGATAGGGGAGTGCTCTTGGAGTATGCAATCTCCAGGCTGGACGATCTCCTGGGGGAGTGCGACGTCAAGTCCGTGCTGGCGGTACCGGTCTTCGTCAACGGGGAGACGATAGGCTCGATTGCCGTGTACTACCAGAATGATAGATGGCGCTTCCTGGAAGAGGAGATCGATCTGCTTCGCGGGATCTCAGAGCAAGTGGCGCAGTACCTCGCGCGGGATGCCATAGAACGGGAGAACCAGCGCCACGTTCAAGAGGTTTCCACTCTCTTCGAGGTCTCCAAGGCACTTGCATCTGTCGTGGATATTGAGGGGCTACTGCCCGCCATCCAACACACGCTGATGGAGGCGGTCGGACCTGCCGAAGCCGGGGTTCTCTTGCTGTTCGACAAGGTGACGGGGATGCTCCGGGTTGCATCCTCTTTCGGCTACGACGTCGAGACCTTGCACAGGGTCAGCTTGCGAACAGGCGAGTCCATATCCGGCCAAGTGTTCGAATCTGGCATGCCGGGGGTCTGGAGCACTCCAGACGAGTCTGAGTCTGCCATGGCCACCATGACCGCGCACAACCGTGAGTTCTTCAGGCAGGCATCGCGCGGTCTGGACTTTCCCAGAAGTGCAATTGGCGTACCGCTCATATATCGGGATGAGAAGATTGGCGTGCTCACGCTGGAGACCTTTGGCAGCGCTGAGTGGTTCTCGGGGTCACACGTTCCGTTCCTGCAAGCCCTTGCCGAGTTGTTGGTCATCAATCTAACTCAGATCCGACTGCTACAGGAGACAGAGGAAGCTCGGGCCGTGCAGGAGGCGGACCGGTTGAGATCGGAACTGATCGCGGCGTTGGCGCATGATATGCGCACCCCGCTGACCTCCATACAGGGTTACGCGTCGGCGTTGTTGCTCGACGACGTCGAGTGGGACGAAACATCCCGGGCAAGACAGTTGCAGATCATAGAAGCGGAGGCCAGGGATCTGCAGGCCATGGTCCAGGACTTGCTGGAATCATCTATTGTCGACGCCGGCCTGCTGACATTGGCTAAGGAACCCACTCTGGTGCCTCGCCTGGTCGAGAGTCTAGTGCGTGAGATGGCTCGTCGCACGGCAAGGCATCGATTTGTGCTAAGCTTCCCCGCTGACTTTCCGATCATAGATGCGGACCCCCGGCGTCTCGAGCAAGTGATACGCAACGTGCTCGACAATGCCGTGAAGTATTCGCCTGACGGCGGGCTGGTGGTCGTAAGGGGGCAGGTGGCTGGTGACGAGGTCATCATCAGCGTGGCCGACAATGGCGTGGGAATCGCCCCAGAACACCTGAACCGACTCTTCGAGAAGTTCTTCCGGGTGAAGTCGCCCATTGGTGAAAAAGTGCGGGGCACGGGACTTGGGCTTCCAGTATCCCGCACTATAGTGGAAAGCCACGGCGGCAGGATCTGGGCCGAGAGCGAGGTGGGCAAGGGAACGACCATGTACTTCTCTCTGCCCTGCCGGCAAGGCGCAGATACACATGCATCCGACTGACGCTCATCCGTCAGACTAAAATGTAAGGAGAATGGAGAATCATGGATAAGCTGAACCCGTTCGAGATCGCGCAGAGGCAGCTAGATGAAGCTGCGGAGATCCTGGGCCTCGACCCAGGGATGCATGCCCTTCTGCGAGAGCCGCTGCGGGAGCTGCACGTGACCCTCCCGGTCAGGATGGACGATGGTTCCGTGGAGGTCTTCAAAGGCTTCCGTGTACAGTACAACGACGCCCGCGGCCCAGCCAAGGGAGGCCTGCGCTTTCATCCGGAGGAGACCATTGACACTGTGCGGGCTTTGGCCGCCTGGATGACCTGGAAGACTGCGGTGGTGGACATACCGCTGGGAGGCGGCAAAGGGGGAATAATCTGCAACCCCAAGGAGATGTCTCAGGCTGAGTTGGAGCGACTGAGCAGGGCGTACATTCGGCAAGTGGGTCGCATACTGGGACCCAAGTCAGACGTTCCGGCGCCTGACGTGTATACGAACCCTCAGATCATGGCCTGGATGATGGACGAGTACTCCGTGATGCAGGGGCACAGCGAGCCCGGCGTCATTACGGGCAAGCCGTTGGCCCTGGGAGGGTCTGCCGGCCGTATGGATGCCACGGCCAGAGGAGGCATGTATTGTCTGCGTGAAGCAGGCAAGGTGCTGGGCATCGACTTGAAGGGTGCTACCACTGCCATCCAAGGCTATGGCAACGCTGGCTACTACGGCCAGGTCCTTGGGGAGGAGTTGCTGGGGCTGAATGTCATCTGCGTGAGCGACTCGAGGGGCGGAATCGTCTGCGACGGTGGCCTGGAGTGCGAAGAGGTCAAGGGCCACAAGGACGAGACCGGTACTTGTGTGGGCCTACCCGACTCCGAGCCCATCAGCAACGAGGAGCTGCTGGAGTTGGACGTGGACGTGCTGGTTCCGGCCGCGCTGGAGAACGTCATCACCGAGGAGAACGCTCATCGGGTGAAGGCGAAGATCGTGGTCGAACTTGCCAATGGACCTACGACACCGGAAGCCGACAGAATACTCCACGAGAACGGGGTATACGTCATTCCCGATTTCCTGTGCAACGCCGGAGGAGTCGTCGTCTCCTACTTCGAGGGAGTGCAGAACGCCTACAACTACTACTGGGACCTCGAGGAGGTTTACGAAAGGCTGGATCGGAAGATGACAGCCGCCTTCCACGCGGTGCACGAGATGGCTCAAGCCAAGGGGGTACACAACCGGCTGGCGGCCTATCTGGTGGCAGTGGCCAGGGTCGCCGACGCCGTGAAACTCCGTGGCTGGGCGTGAACCATCAGTAGCACCCTGGGGAGGAGGTCGCCGGGCAGCGCCAACTGGAATTGGCGGGATGCGAAGTGAAAAAAGAAGCCATTCTCGTGGTTGATGATGAGCCGCGGCTTGTCAGGCTGGTGCACGAGATCATGACGGCGGTGGGCTACGACGTACTCAGTGCACGCGATGGCAAGGAGGCATTGGAGGTCCTGGCCATCGAGGAACCAGACCTGGTTCTGCTGGACATCATGTTGCCTGGCGACATGGACGGCTATGATGTGTGCAGGCGGGTGAGAGAGTTCTCGGCCGTACCCGTCGTCATGCTGACGGCCAAGACGCGCGAGGTGGACATGCTGGAAGGCTTCGACGTCGGCGCTGATGACTATCTGACCAAGCCTTTCAATGCCAAGGAGCTGATCGCGAGGGTCAAGGCGGTCTTGCGCCGCAGTACACTGCCTGGCAAGGAAGCCATGATCACGGCTGACCTGTCGTGCGGCGACCTGACAGTCAGCTTCGCCCGGCGCAACGTCAGGATGGGGGAGCGGGAAATTGCCCTCACGCCAACCGAGTTCAAGCTGCTCCAGCAGCTAGCGCTGAACACGAACCGCGTGATGCTGCACGAGGACTTACTGACGGAGGTCTGGGGTCCTCAGTATCGCGACGACATAGACTATCTTCGAGCATACGTGCGCCATCTGCGGCTGAAGATAGAAGACGATCCGTCTCAACCCTGCTACATCCTCACCACCCCTGGGGTGGGCTACATGCTTTCGTGCCCCGAGGGCAGCTAGAAGACCCTCCATAGCACGCGCACTGCCATACTTGCATGCGAAGAACCCGTGATTTTTCACGGGTTTTTCATTTCTCTGCCCCTCCCTTTTATGAGAACTCCACGGATTGTCCGGTAGAATGATACTGGCGCGATGCGTTGTAGCCACGAGACCTTCAGACTACACGTGCGACGTGTAAGCAGCGCTCGGATGGGGCGGTAACAAGGAGGGGCAAAGTGGATTTCCAGCTGGCGTTTGACGCGAGTGAGATTGATGACTTGTTGAATGGCAAGAGAGATGGCGGAAACGGATCTCTGATGGATGTGTTGGAGGAAGTCCAGGCGCGCTACCGGTATCTGCCGAGGGATGCGCTGATCTTGATCAGCGAGAGCATGGGAGTGCCGTTGAGCCAGACTTACGGTGTGGCTACCTTCTACAATGCCTTCAGCCTGAAGCCCAAGGGCAGGCATGTCATCAACGTGTGCACTGGGACAGCGTGCATGGTCCGAGGCGCCAAGAAGGTCCTAGAGAGGATCTCCGAGAGGCTGGGCATACAGCCTGGCGAGACTACGGAAGACGGGCAATTCACGTTGGAGACGGTGAATTGCCTGGGTGCCTGTGCTTTGGGACCCGTGGTTGTGGCGGACGGTGCATACTCCGGGGAGATGACCAGTGCGAAGACAGACGCGTTGCTGAAAGAAGTGATGAGTGAGGTCGAGACGGTATAGCACATGACCATGGTACGAACCCCCGAAGAGTTGGAGAGCCTCAAGCAGAAGCTGCTGGCAGCAAGGGAACCCGACAAGCCGCGGGTCTCCGTGTGTTGCGGGACCGGCTGTCGGGTCCATGGAAGCATGGATGTGATCGAGGCTTTTCGACAGGAGATTGACAAGCGGAATCTGAACGGGGACATCAGCGTCGTCGGCACAGGATGCCATGGGTTCTGTGAAAAGGGTCCCGTTGTCGTCCTCAAGCCAAGCGGCGTCTTCTATCAGAGAGTGGGTCTAGGGGATGTCCCTGAGATCGTCTCCGAGACTGTGCTCAATGGGGCGGTCATCGACAGGCTGACCTACGTAGATCCGGCAAGCGGTGCGAAGGTAGTCTACGAAGAGGACGTGCCCTTCTATCGGAAGCAGCAGCGGCTGGTGCTGGACCTGAACGGTGACATCGATCCCACCAACATAGAGGACTACATTGCCTTTGGCGGATACGCGGCGTTGGGCAAGGCTCTGCACCAGATGAAGCCTGAAGGGGTGATCGAGGAGGTTGTGGAGTCCGGACTGCGAGGGCGAGGCGGCGCAGGGTTCCCAGCGGGGATCAAGTGGAGACTGTGCCGAGAGGCAGATGGAGACACCAAGTACATCATCTGCAATGCAGACGAGGGCGACCCGGGTGCATACATGGATCGCAGCATCATGGAGGGCAATCCTCACAGAGTAGTGGAGGGCATGATCATCGGCGCCTGGGCCATTGGCGCGCACGAGGGATACGTCTACATCCGCAATGAGTATCCTCTAGCGGTGGAGAACCTCAGAATAGCCATAGGGCAGGCGCAGGAGTATGGATTCCTCGGCCATGACATTCTGGGTTCGGGCTTCGATTTCTCGATCCACATACGCCCCGGGAGCGGCGCGTTCGTGTGTGGCGAGGAGACCGCCCTGATGGCGTCCATCGAGGACAGGATTGGGGAGCCGAGACCGAGACCGCCATATCCAGCGGAAAGGGGTCTGTGGGGCAAGCCGACCAACATCAACAATGTGGAGACCTGGGCGAACGTACCCATCGTGATCGATCGGGGAGGAGAGTTGTACTCCCAGATAGGCACGGACAAGAGCAAGGGCACCAAGATCTTCTCAGTGGTGGGGAACATCAACAACACAGGGCTGGTCGAGGTGCCCATGGGGACCACTTTGTCCGAGATCGTTTACGACATCGGCGGTGGCGTTCCGGGGGGCAAGGAGTGCAAGGCAGTTCAGCTTGGCGGACCGTCCGGAGGATGTCTGCCTCGGGAGCATTTCGATGTCCCTATCGACTTCGAGTCCTTGCAGGAACTTGGTGCCATCATGGGCTCTGGCGGCATGGTGGTCTGTGACGAGGATACCTGTATGGTGGAGTTTGCCAGGTACTTCATGGATTTCGTTCAGCAGGAATCCTGCGGCAAATGCGTGCCCTGTCGTCTGGGGACGAGGGCCATGCTAGAGGTGCTCACCAGGATCACGCAGGGAGAGGGCCAGGAAGGAGACATCGAATACCTGGAGGAGTTGGCCAAACAGATCAGGGAGTCCTCTCTGTGTGGCCTGGGGCAGACTGCGCCCAATCCCGTGCTCTCGACAATACGTTACTTCCGCGATGAGTACGAAGCGCATATCCGGGATAAGCACTGTCCGGCTCACGTTTGCAGGGCTCTGATTCACTATTCCGTTGATCCCGAGAAGTGCACTGGCTGCGGACGCTGCCTTCGCAACTGTCCGGCTGAGGCCATAAGCGGCGCCAAGAAGGAACCCCACAACATAGACCAGGAGAAGTGCATCAAGTGCGGTTCCTGCTATGAGCTGTGCAAGTTCGATGCAATCGTCGTGGAGTAGAAAGGCGACAGTGGATGATTATCCTAACCATCAATGGCCGGGAAGTTGAGGCCATAGAAGGTTCAACGATACTGGAAGCTGCGCGGGAGAACGGCATCGAGATTCCGACTCTTTGCTACCATGAGGCTCTCGAGCCCTACGGTAGCTGCCGCCTCTGTGTGGTCGAGCTGGCTACGCCCAGGGGGCCTCGCCTGGTTGCGTCCTGCGTTTATCCTGCCGAGGAAGGGGCGGTAGTGAAGACCGATTCCGAGATGGTGCAGCGCTCGCGCCGCATGACTGTGGAGTTGCTGTTGGCTTCTGCTCCCCACGCGAAGGTCATACAGGAGTTGGCTGCGGAAATGGGCGTGCAGGAGCCTCGGGTGAGCCTGGGCGACAACGATTGCATACTATGCGGCCTGTGCGTACGGGCCTGTCGCGAGATTGTCGGGGCCAACGCCATTAGTCTTGTCAATCGAGGCTTCAGCAAAGAGGTAAGCCCTCCCTTCGAGATCGGCTCCAATGCCTGTATTGGTTGCACAACCTGCGTCTTCATCTGTCCGACGGGCGCCATCAAGCTGGAGGATGTTCTGGCCAACAGATCTGTGCATCGTTGGGCCTCGGATTTCGAGGCCACAGCTTGCAAGATCTGTGGTGACCACTATCTTGCGCCCGAGTTCGCGGCGGAAGTGGAACAGCCGCTCGATGCAAAGGGCGTGTGATCGGCAGTCTGGGACCTACCTGAAGGAGCATGGGAAGTGACCGTTGAAGGCGAAGTCAGAATCGGCGTTTTCGTGTGCGAGTGCGGAGGGAAGATCTCGGATGCCGTTGACGTGGGGATGGTGGTAGAAGGCGCCGCGAAGATGCCCGGCGTAGTGCTGGCGCGGCGAGAACTCTATGGCTGCTCCAAGGCAGGACTCTGCGACATTGGGCAAGCGATAGAGGAACGGGGCCTGAATCGCGTGGTGATTGTCGGCTGCACACCTCGTACCCATGGGCCGCTGTTCGAGGGGGCCTTGAGCAAAGCAGGCTTGAGTGCCTCACTCTTTGAGATGGTCAACGCCCGAGAGCAGTGCGCACTGGTGCACGCTGAGGATAAGGACGGGGCGAACAAGAAGGCCCTGGACTTGACACGAATGGGAGTGGCCAAGGCAGCGGTGCTAGAGCCTGTGCAGAAGGTGGAAGTCAACGTGGCACCGATGGCCTTAGTCATCGGCGGGGGAATAGCTGGCCTCACCGCGGCCACGACGGTGGCCGCGAGAGGGTTTCCCGTCAAACTGGTGGAGAAAGCACCGCAGTTGGGTGGTCAGGTCGCTCGACTGCATACTCTCTATCCATCCGGCGAGAGTGCCAAGGAGTTCATTGAGAAGAAGATCCGAGCTGCGAAGGAGCATGAGGATATCGAGGTGCTAGTTGGCGCCAGAGTGACAGACCTGTCAGGCCCGGCAGGTGACTACAAGGTTACCGTGGCCCAGGACGGGAGGAATCTGGAGTTTCACGTGGGGGCGGTGATAGTGGCCACAGGGGCCCAAGAGGCTGAGCCTGGCGAGGGATACGAGCACAGCAGTGTCCAAGTGATGACCCAGTCTGAGATGGAGCAGGCGTTGCAGCAGGGTGGTCCCCACGCCAAGCGTGCGGCGATAGTGGTGGTCGAGCCAAACCCCGAGCAGTACTCCTCAGTATCCGCCGCGGCAGCGCTGAAGAACTCCGCAGTGTTGAAGCGCAGAGATCCCGAAGCCACGGTTTCTCTGCTCTTCAACGATCTCTCTTCGGACCTCACTAGCACAATGATCGGGGAAGCGAGGGGCCTGGGCGTCCAGTTCTACAAATACGATGGAGATTTGCCTCCGCGCATCACCGACCAGGGCGTGGAGGTCTTCGATCATTTGCGCGGAGGCCAAGCCACTATCCCCTGCGACCTGGTTGTGCTGGCTATGCCTTTGGTCCCACAGTCGGATGCCGCATCGGTTTCCAGAATGCTGGCCGTACCACTGGACGAGCGCGGCTTCCTGCTGGAACCCAGCATACGGCTGCGACCCGGGAGCTACATCCCCAGGGGCATCTTCGCATGTGGCAGCGCGCACTATCCGACGAATGCGCACGAGAGCATCTTCCAAGGCTATCGCGCAGGTGTGAGAGCCTTGAGCCATCTTTCGTCGGGCAGGCTCACCAGTCACGGGCCACGTCCCCGCGTGATTGACAGTCGCTGTGTGGGTTGCGGGACCTGTGTCGAGTCCTGCCCCTTCCATGCCATTTCGATGCTCACCAGGGAAGGAACGCTGAGTGTGTCCCGGATCGATGTCTCGCTGTGCAACGGGTGCGGCAACTGCACGGTGGTATGTCCGGCCAAGGCCATCATCATGGAGACCTACGGAGACAGGGAGCTGATCGCTCAGATCAATGCAGCGTTGGCTGCTCGGAGGAACGGTGAGTCGCGGATACTCGCATTCCTCTGTGAGTGGAGCGGCTACGCGGCAGCCGACTTGGCCGGAGCCGAGGGCCGGCAGTATCCGTCCAACGTACGGATCATACGGGTCGGGTGTTCGGCACGTTTCGATCCCTATCTGGTTTTGTGGGCCTTCCTACAAGGTGCCGACGGCGTCCTATTGGGTGCATGCGATCCAGGCATGTGCCACTACATAGACGGAAACAGGTGGGCGGCAGAGCGGGTGGAGATGCTGGGCCGGATGCTCGAGCAAGCCGGCTTCGACTCCAGAAGACTGCATCTGGAGTGGTTCAAGCCCGATGATGCCCAGCAGTTTGTGAAAGTCGTGAGGGAATTCGCAGACGAGATAGAGTACCTGGGACCCATAGGCGAAGTTGACGCCGATCAGAGCCACTGGGCCACTGTGGGCGAGGAACTGCTGGTCTCTGAATCGTAGATTCGAGGATGTAGGAGTTAGGGAGGACGCTTGATGGTGAAGCGGATGGAATTGGAGGTTTGGGACCTGGACAGATGTGCGGGCTGTGGCCTCTGCGTGGCCACGTGCTCCAAGGGCATGCTGCACTGGGATGGCGAGGCAAACCATCCGGTTAGAGAGGTAAGGCAGAAGAGGATCGGTCTCACAAACATCCCTCTCGATAGTTGCACTTTCTGCCAGGTGTTCTGTGAGGAGACGTGTCCCAGGCTTCATCAGTGGGAGGAGTTGCCAACCCGTCGAGTGGTTTCGGCGAGGGCAGTGGGACCCGTCGAGAGCGGTGAGCCCATGGATGTGATCAAGGCACTCATGATCGGCAATCTGTCCGCCGGTGCAATAGATGGCGTGATCGCGAACGATATCAATGATTGGACCCTCCAACCGCGCGCAGAGGTGAAAACCACCGTCGAGGCGATGGCGGACAGCCTTGGGTTGCAGGGACTTTGGGTGCCCACCTTGGACAGACTCAACGAGGCGGTGTACGAGCGAAGACTGAGCAACATCGCAGTCGTCGGCCCCCCATGTTCTGCTGAGGCCATCAGAACGCTAAGAGCTTCGGGCAATGAGCGGCTGGCCCCATACAAGGACGCGCTGCGCTTGAGCGTTGCCTTGTTCTGTACGGGCGTTTACTACCCTGGCCAGGTGCGGGAGTTCCTCGAGGAGTCGATGGGCATAGTGGGCCGAGACGTGAAGCAGATCCACAGTTCGCCGCGCGAGAAGGAGCTGAGGGTCGTGCTGTGGGACGGTTCAACCATCACGGTTCCTCTGGCCAAGATAGAAGCCTATACACGACCGGGCTGCGCCACTTGCGGCGATTTCCTGGGAGAATCCGCAGACATCTCTGTGGGTAAGGTGGGTGCGAAGGCAGGCTACTGTACACTGATCACCAGAAGCGCAACTGGCGATGATTGCCTACAAAACGCCGTCGATCTGGGACTACTGGAGACTGTGGATGAGGTGGACGAGAAAGCGTTGCTTGCAGCAAAGGAGGACAAGGAGCGCAGGGAAAGGGCCCAGGCCTTCGATGACTTGATGCTGATGATGCTGGACGCTCTGAGAGAGCCTCAGAAGCGAGCTGAGGTGAGGCAAGAGTTCGTGAGGTTGTACGAGGTAGAGAGTGTACCTGAATCACTGCAGGAGGGAACGAGCCATGGCGCATGCGGCGAGTGTGCTGGATGCTAAGGGAAAGGACTTGAGGGCGGCGAGTACAGAGCTCAAGTCTCTGCTCGCCAAGGAGCCGGTAGTTGTGAAGAACGCTTCCCATTTACACGGACTGTGTGGGGGACTCAAGCGCGGCGAGATAACCATAGACGGAGATGGGGGAGACTATCTGGGTGTGGTGAACAGTGGGGCCTTGATCAAGGTCACTGGCAATGCAGGCAAGTACGTCGCGGACAACATGACCTCGGGAAAAGTGATCGTAGAGGGAGATGCCGACTACGGCGCAGGTCAGTACTGCTATGGCGGCGAGGTGGTGGTCAAGGGTAACGCTGGCGATTTCACGGCCACGATGAACAAGGGTGCCACGATCGTGATCGGCGGCGACGTGGGAGACGAAACCGCCACCTACATGGTCGGTGGCGATGTGGTCATCGTCGGCGACGCCGGAGAGAACCTGGGCAATTATCTCATCAGGGGCAACGTCTACATCGGGGGCGATTGGGTTAGTCTGGGCCACAACTGCGCTGTTAGCGAAGTGGGTGCGGATGACGTCCAGAGACTGGAGTCTCTGCTGAAGCAGCACGGTGCCACTGTGAATGCCAAGAAGTTCCGCAAGATCGCCCCTTTGTCGGACAAACCGTTCTACTCTCACTAGGAGGATGTCTGATGTCGACTGTCGGTGCTTTTTGCGTCACGTTGGACAAGGATCAGTGCATAAACGCTCGGATGCCTGGCAAGTGTGCCACTTGCGTTGAGATATGCCCTTACGGGGTCTACGGCCTGAATGAAGAGAACGAGGTCGTCGTACAGAACTACAACGCCTGTGTGGGTTGTCGGCTTTGCGCAGAGTTCTGTCCAGAGAATGCTATTCGCATCAATCCGGCTGAATCGGAACTAGTTTCCCGGTTTCCGTGGACGCTGGGCACCATCGAAGAGATACACCACAAGGCGCTGACCGGCAGCTACGGGTTGCGCGGCTTTGGGACCATGGGGCCGACTCCTCACTTCGATACCATCGTGGTGGTGCCATCGCAGCTGGCTTCGCCATCTCCGAGGGACAAGTACCGTGAGGAATGCAACATGGAGGTGGTGATCGGCGAAGACACGTGCGAGAAGCCGATCAGGTTGTTGTACCCATTCATCTTTCCGGCCATGTCGTACGGTGCCCTGTCCAGGGAGGCCAAACTCGCACTGGCTATCGCAGCAGCCAAGACGGGCATCTTGACCAACACCGGTGAGGGAGGCGTGGTCGAAGAAGAGCCCTACTACGCCAATGGCTATGAGAAACCCAGCAGGAAGAAGAAGCGGTGGGAGCCTGGAGGCTACCTGGCTATCCAGTGGTCTACCGGACGATGGGGTGTCTCGGCCGACTACGTCGATGCCGGGGACGCCGTGGAGGTCAAGATAGGTCAGGGTGCCAAACCCGGGATGGGTGGTCACCTGCTGGGCGATAAAGTCACAGAGGACATCGCGAGAATCCGCGGCATTCCTGTAGGTAGTGACGCATTGTCGCCGTGCAGGTACTACGATGTCACCGAGCCTGGTGATATCAAGAAGCAGGTGGGTTTTCTGAGGGACATCAGCAACTACGAGAAGCCGATCTTGATGAAGCTCGGTCCCAGCAGGCCGTATGACGACGTCAAGGCGGCGGCGCTGGCTGGGGTAGATGCCATCTCCATCGATGGGCTCGTCGGCGGGACCGGGTGTTCGCCCGAGGTCGTCACCCAGGGGGTGGGTATACCTACCATCGCCCTGATCGGCCCGGCGGTGAGGGCTCTCAAAGACCTCGGTCTCCATCGGAAGGTCAAGCTCTTCGCCTTGGGTGGCATGAGGAACGGACTCGATGCCTACAAGGCGATGGCTATGGGTGCGGACGGTGTTGGGTTTGGATCCGCTGCTGAGATTGCGATGGGGTGCCGAGGCTGTATGGCCTGTCACCAGGGCAACTGCCCGTATGGCATAACCTCGCAGAACCCTAAGATGAGAGAGCGTCTTGATCCTGAGGAGATAGGCCAGCGGCTGGCGAACTTCATCAACGCATCGGCGGAAGAGGTGAAGATCTTGACCATGTTGTCGGGTCATTCGGATATCAAAGAGCTGAGCGAAGAGGATCTGCGCGCCTTGGACGTGGACACGGCGGCGATAACTGGGTTGAAGCTGGTTGGCTATGAGAGGCCCCTGCCATGGTGGGAGAACGGCCGTGGGGGCTAGTCTGGCGAAGCCGCATCTCCGCGCTTCAGGCCAGCGCGGGCTGACCGCTGGCGGATAAGCATGGTGGAGAACAGGCGGGCTGCCAGAGGGATGATGCGTGAAAGCACAGTAGAGAAGGGAGGGCAAGATGAGGGCGGTCGGTGTGGGGGCAGGCATGACACATGAAGGAGGTAACATGGGTACAGTGACGATTGATGGCATTGCCATCCAGGACATGGTGCAGAGTGCGCTGGCGTTCTCCGCTCAGAAGACGGCCCTACAGGACGTGGGTGCGGTACGGCAGGCTGTCGTCGGCGGCGATTGCATCGCGTGTGGGTATCTCAGGTATGCGCTGTCTAAGGAGATAGGTGAATACCTTGGTACGATAGACACATCGGTGCAAGCCGTCTATGCTTACGAGCCTGAGTACGCTGCGGGTGCGCTTCACGTTGACTCTGCTCGGCCAGCGGTGGACAGCGGCATCAACCTCATCGTCTCTGTGGACCGGAAGAACGCTGCACTCAGCTCCATCGTCGCGTCCCTGGAGGACGCAGTCAAGGAAGGGGTGAAGTCTCTTCTTTGCTCGAACGCCAACGGGTCCTGCTACGCCTTCGACGTGAGGGTGGTTGATGGCGACGAGGTGGCTTCGAGGCGTGGGTACGGGGCGTTGGTCTCGTCGATCTACGCGACCCCTGTCAAGCTTTGGGCCAGGGGTGATGGGGCCTAGGTCAGCGACCTTGGGGGTTGAGACGACGATCCTGTAACCACCGCAACGTGGTGTGAAAACATACTTCCTTCTCCTTACATACCCGCAGCACGAGGTTTCCCCCGTGCTGCGGGTGCATTAACTCTCGGGCGGGACGGAGTAGGGTCTCTTCGCTGGCCCGTTGGAGTCCCGTGGGACTGCGACGACCGGGGAACTGTCCGTAGGTGCGCTACGTGATATCAGCGGGCTGCCGCCTGGGCTGCACCGATTCGTTGGGGGGAGCGAGGCGGCAGGGGCTCAGAAGGCTTCCAGCGTTCCCCTGCGCTTGGCCGTCATCTCGAACCAACTGAAGAGCGCGTAGCCGATGAGAACGTACGCCGCGCCGATAAGCAACTCTCCTACCAGGAGCGGTGCCACCTCAGCGAGACGGGAACCCGCGATGACCAGGCGCGCTGCCTGGATGCCTCTAGTCAAAGGAAGGAGATGAGCCGCGTTCTGGACCCATAGGGGGAAGTTGGCCAGCGGTACATTGGCTCCGCTGAACACCAGCAAGAGGAAGTAGATGGTGTTGTTGATGAACATCACATTGACGGTCAGAAGGCTCATACAGCCCATCAGCAGGCCGAGCCCACACGTGCTGACCGTGGTGATGAAGACGGTCAGGGCCAGGGCCAGCAGGTCAGCCCTCGAGTAGTCGACGCCGAGCAGCAGGCCTGCCCAGATCAACCCCATGACCACGCCCAGCATCCCGTCAAGAACGTGAACCAGGGCCCTGCCAAGGAAGGTCAGGAGCCGGTTGGCGGGGCTTCCAAACAGGTAGATCAGAGTCCCCTCGTTCCTCTCTCCGCCGATGCTCATGGTGACCCCATAGATGCCACTCATGGCGGTAAGCTGTATGGCGTTGCCGATGGCATAGAAGCTGGCAGTGTCGGGGCCTGTGGCAAAAGTTCCCAACAGGGTGAAGAAGAGTATCTGGTTGAGTGGTGCGATGATCTTGGTGGCGATGTACGGCTCCAATCTGAACCATCGGAAGAGGGCCTTGTAGGAGAGGACCGCCCCGCCAAGGAAGATGTGAAGGGAATTCCTGAGTCTTTTCATCTCTGCACGTCTCTCACATCAAGCTCAGCGTGGCTTCTACTCGCGCCCGTCGGAGCACGATTCTGAACAGGCGATAGGATGCTGCTATGTAGAGCGCCCCCAGAAGGAGCATCATGGACCAACTCAGCAGGATCTCAGCAGGAGTGGCGGTGCCGCTGCTCGCGGCATGCAGCACTCTCGCGGCCCAATAGGGCGCCAACAGGTAGCTGAAGGGGTTGCTCCAGCCCGGCAGCAGCAGGATGGGGAACAGGAAGCCGCCCAGGATGTACATGGGGTACTCCAGAGCGTTCACCCAGCCGGTCAGGGACAGATTCACGGCCATCAGCGGCGAGATCAGCAGGCCAAAGGATATGAAGGCCAGGATCGTCACCAGCAGGGAGGCGACGAACACCGCTGGCTGAGCTATGCTGAGAGGAAGACGGAAGACCACCGAGGCCAGCCCGTAGCTGAAGATCATGGACAAGAGGGATAGCGAGACGCTGGCCAACGTCTTGCCCAAGACCACGGAGGCGAGAGACGTAGGGCTGGCGACTATCCCCTCCAACGTGCCCATGAAGCGCTCAGCGTTGATGTTGAAGGTGCCACGGAAGAGCAGGCTGGTCCACAGCCCCGTCATGCCACTGCCCACAACGACATAGATGCCGCGTGACGCGTCACGCTCGAGGAGCATGTAGATAGCCATGATCGCGATGAGCAGAGGCTGGATCACGACGCCGAAGATCATAAACAGGTCGACCGCTTGTTGTTTGATGTCCAGCTCGAAAGTGGTGCGAATGACGCGCAGGTTGGCGATCATGCCTCTCCTCCCACGAGACGTACGTAGGCGTCTTCGAGCGTCGGTTCTCGCACTGTGACCCTGCCGATGCTGACGCCATTGCCATCCAGTCGCTGCATAATCTGAGGGACGATCGCTGAGCCCAGGTGTGAGTGCACTCGTAGGGCCTGCTTCTGGTCGCGGTTCTCCACAGAAACGGTATGCACGTCAGGTATCTGGCGCAGCAAGTCGACCATCTTGGGTGCGATGCCGAAGACCTCCAGCTCGATGACAGAGAGGTCTTCTACGTGGCGCTTGAGCCCCTCAGGTGTGTCCAGGGCGACGATCTTGCCGTGGTTGATGACCGCTACTCTCTCGCAGAGGGCATCTGCCTCAAACATGTAGTGCGTGGTCAGGAGGACCGTCTTGTCTTGAGCCACCAGATTGTTGATGACCTGCCTGAGGTCGCGAGCGCCCACGGGGTCCAGACCCATGGTGGGCTCGTCGAGGAACAGCACCTGCGGGTCGTGGAGCAAGCAGCGTGCGACGTGCAAGCGCTGCCTCATGCCCCGCGAATAGCCCTCTACCCTCTCGTCCTCACGCCCAGAGAGACCGACCAGCTCAAGCAGCTCCGGCAGACGCTGCTTGGCGACGTCAGGGTCTACGTGGTAGAGATCGGCGAAGTAGCGCAGGTTGTCTTTGGCGGACAGGCGCCAGTACAAGCCTCGTTCTCCCCCGAAGATGAAGCCGATGCGGGACCTGATAGCATCTGCGTTCTTGACAATGTCGTGGCCCAGTATGGTGGCCGAACCGCTTGTGGGGATGAGCAGCGTGGTGAGCATCTTGACCGTGGTGGTCTTGCCGGCGCCGTTGGGTCCCAGTAGCCCGAAGAGCTCACCATCCCGGACATCGAAGGAGATGCCGTCTACCGCTACCACCTCCCTCGTCTTTCGACGGATGGTGCCGATGGTCGCGCGGAACACCCGATGCAAGTCGCGTACTTCTATAGCGTTCATTTCTCCTCATTCGAGCGATGATTGTGCCCGGCTGCAACGTTCCTCGCTAGAGAAGGGGTGCGGGGACTCCGCGGCACTTGCCGCTGCAACCCCGCAGGCAACCGGCTCAACAGGAAGTCTCTCTGTCCTGGTCTGCTTTCCGATCAGCAAGAAGACGACAGCGGTCAGAAGTGCCACCGCAGCCATGGAGTACCACACCAGGACAGGGCTGAGGCTGTCGTTGATCATACCTCCCACCGCTGGCGCCAGGCCGAAGGAAAGACCGAAGCTCATGCCGTACACACCCATGTAGCGGCCCCTCATGGTCTCAGGAGCTACGTCAGCGACGAAAGCGGTGGATGAGGGAGCAAAGATCAGCTCGCCAACGGTGACCACGATCATGCTCAGCAGGAACATGGAGAAGGTGGACGAGACCGCCACCGTGCCCAGCCCGATGGCCACGAACAGTGATCCCACGCTCAGTGCGGGCGCCAAGGCAACCCTCTTCAGTAGCTTCGCCACCGGGTACTGGAACAGGACCACCATGGCTGCATTGGTGGCCATGATCAGCCCGTATTGGCTCTCCACGATCTGGTACTGGTCTTTGATGTAGACAGGTAGGATGGTCATCACCTGCGCGTAGGCTATGCCCATCACGCCCAAGGTTATGCAGAAGGCGAGGAAGGGGACGTCTCGCACGAGGCGTCCGTAGCCTTGAGTCGCCTGGGCAGTATCCGAGTCCGAGGTAGAGGTCGTGGGCTTGGTCTCTTTGGTGAAGAAGAGGATGACCAGGAAGTAGAACGCCGAGGCAAAGGCTGCTGCCGCGAAGGAGACCAGATATGAGCGCGTGGCGATGAAGCCCCCTATCGCCGGGCCGATGGCGATGCCCAGGTTAGACACGATTCTCATCAAACCGTAGGACTCTATCCTCTTCTCCGGTTCCACCATATCGGCCACCATGGCGTTGAGCGCGGGATTGAAAAGGCTGCCGCAGAATCCGGAGAGGATGATCAGGGCGACGAAGGAGTGTAGCGTACCGGCCAGTCCGAGGCTCATCATGATCACGGACCGGGAGCCGAGGCTGACGGCCATGGCGATCTTCCTTCCGAATCGATCCACCAGCGGTCCGCCGATGACTTGCGACACGAGGCCGGCGCCGGAGTTCGCAGCCAGGACAAGCCCGACCACGGTAAGGCTGACGTCTAGCTTCTCACGGACGTAGATGGTCATGAAGGGCCAGACCAGGCTCATGCCTATGGCGCTTACGAGCTGTCCGAAGAACAGAATCCAGAACTGTCGTGGATAGCCTGATAACCGATCCCTGAGGGTCGAAGTCACTGATCACTCCTCCTCGTGCAGATAGCCCACGAGTCGTGGGGCGAGGGCTTCGAGGCGTTCTCTACAGACTTCGTAGGTGATGTGGTTGTCCACTGGTATCTCCTCCACTACGCCGGCCTCTTTGAGGATCCGGAGGTGTCTGGAGACGGAAGGCTGCGAGACGTGGCATAGCTTGGCCAGCTTGCTGCCGTAGACCTGCGGGTCGCTCGCGATCCATCTGAGCAGCCTCAGTCGCGTCTTGTCTCCCAAAGCCTTGGCGGTGGTGATGATCTCTTCCTCGATCTCGTGCAGTTCTTCCCTGCGCCGTTCAGTCATCTGGCAATCGTAGATGACCGTGATGGATCCATATCCATAGAACATGAGGTGGTGGCGCGCGAAGAAGGAGGGCACGAGGAGCACCTCTTGCAGCGGGTATCCCTGGGGTATCTGGTCGGGCAGAGTCGGTTTGTTGGACAGTGTCTTGACGAACTCCAGAGCGTCCTGGTGCCCGAGAGCCTGAGACTTCTCACGTATGCTGCTGTCCCAGAGCCCGACGTATCGTTTGCTTTCCTCCTCGAAGAAGGACTGCCAGTAGCTTCGCCACAGGCTCAGCAGCCTTGCCCTGTAGGCCTCTGGCTCCGCCACCAGTTGAAGATAGCCCTCTGTTCTGAACCTGCTCTCGGTGTGCGAGCAACCCTCTGGAAAGGCGTGGGTGATGATGGAGAGCAGCGATTCCATGTTGGGTTGCACCTTGGCCATTTTGTCAGGCGGGGCCAGCCGCCCGAGAGTGTAGAACAGGAACTGGGCTGTGCTCAGCCCCTCGACGTAGTCGAGAAAACCGGGGCCGTCGTGGTGGTCAGGATAGTCAACCGCCAGTTCCATCAGGAGCACGCCGTTCTCGAACCTGCTGTACAGGAAGTCCAGGTCGTCCAACAGACCCTGGGATAGCCGAGGTCTGACCTCAGCCGCCCATCTCTCATGACGAGCAGTCGGGCGGTGTAGCACACCCAGACTGAGCATCATCTCGTATATGACTGAACTACGGAAGCTTACCATCGAGGGCGATTCTTCGGTGTCAGTCCGGACCAGAGGCGTCATGGTGGTACTCCTGCCGTTTTTGTCTGGTAGCTACAGGCATGTCGCGCCCCTCCAGGCTAGTGGACAAGGGCATTGCCTGTAGTTAGAACATTAGCTAATTATCTATATCACGTATTTCACATGATGTCAAGCTTCTGGCGCCCACTGAACCTTAAAGATCCACAGTCTGGCGCACAAGGACTGCCGCGGCGAGAGGGGGATGGAAGACCCGTCGGGGATCAGTCCCGTGCTGAGCGCCAGTCAGCCGAGAGTCGTGGACCAGCGACTTGGGCCGGTCCGGGAAGAAGTTTGCGGTGTCTTCCCCGATTGCCGCGGTATCGCTGCACCTACCACAGGAGCTGTGGGGCCCCGTTTCTTCACATTCTCCACCGAGATTCTTGACTTTGGCTTGCCGGGAGGCTAGAATGAATTATCTGGATGATCTCACGAGAGAACCGAGGTGTGCAAGTGAGTAGCGGGAATGGAAATGAGTCCGGAGCTTCTGTGGGCAGGGGCCGGTGGCGGCTCTCAGCTTTGTGCTCACTACTATTGACCTGTGTGCTCCTGGCCTGTGTCCCTCTTCCGGCGAGCTTGACCTCCACTCAGACGCAGGAGAGCGCCAGTCCGACGCCGATCGTGGTCGTAGTCACTCCCACCGCCATACCGCCGGGGGTGCTCGACGAAGCGTCGGCCGAGGACTTGCTCTTGATCAACCTCTATGAGCGAGTGAACCCGTCTGTGGTCAACATCGAGATACTGATATCGTCAGCGTTCTCGATGGGCAGTGACCTCTATGCCGAGGGCGAAGGCTCGGGCTTCATCTTCGACCAGGAGGGACGTATTGTCACCAACAACCACGTGGTGGAGGGGGCAGAGGAGGTCCAGGTCACACTGTACGACGGGACTATGGCAGAGGCCCGGGTGCTGGGCACAGATCCCGACAGCGATCTGGCTGTGATCGACGTAGACCTTCCCGCCGAGCTCCTTCATCCTGTCCAGTTGGGGGACTCAGACCAACTCAGGGTCGGACAGCGAGTCATTGCCATCGGGAACCCCTACGGTCTAGAAGGGACGATGACCACAGGCATCATCAGTGCCTTGGGACGCACCCTGCCGGCGCAGAGCCAGTTCGCCATACCAAACGTTGTCCAGACAGACGCAGCGATCAATCCGGGCAACTCAGGGGGACCGCTGTTGGACTCCGCAGGGCTGCTGATCGGCGTCAACACAGCTATTAGTACCACTACAGGGGGAAACAGTGGAGTTGGCTTCGCGGTGCCCGTGAACCTTCTGAAGCGTGTAGTGCCTGCGCTCATCTCCAACGGCCACTACGATCATCCCCAACTTGGTATCAAGGGCATGACGATCACCCCTCTTCTCGTCAAGGAGTTGGACCTGCCCGTCCAAAGTGGTGTCCTCGTGTCCGAGGCCACCGCGCATGGCCCTGCTGACAAGGCCGGCGTCCTCGGGGGCACTACAGAGATCTCCATACGCAGTAGCCAGGTGCGTACGGGAGGCGACATCCTCGTCAGCATAGACGGGCACGACATCGAGCAGTTCGAGGACTTGCTGTCCTACATCGTCATGGAGGGGGAGGTCGGGCAGGAGGTGGCGCTGGGCGTCGTGCGCGATGGAGAGGAACGCATCATCAAGGTCACCCTGGGGGCCCGACCCGAGGTGGAGATTGGCAACTAGGGGTCGTCTGCGCCGGTGGACTCGGCGATGGGCATACTGACGGGAGAGAGACCTGGAGCCCGGTGAATTTGCAAGAGAGCTGGTAGAAGCGATCAGCGACAAGAAGGCGTCGGACATCGTCCTGCTTGACGTGCGGCAGGTGTCGCTGTTGGCCGACTACTTCATCATTTGCAGCGGAGACACGGAGCGGCAGATCACGGCTATCGTTGACGCGGTACGCGAGAGGGGAGAAGATGCCCAATCGCGGCCCTCGCAGGTCGAAGGCGCTCCCGGCTCCGGTTGGATGGTTCTGGACTATGGCGTGGTGATCGTGCACGTGTTCCTGCCGTCTGAGCGCGACTACTACCAGCTAGAGGAGTTGTGGAGCGACGCTACGCTGGTGGTCAGGATACAGTGAGGCGGCGCTAGGACACGCCCTGGCAGGCTGGCCTGAGTCTGTCCCAGAGTTCGGGCAGTACCTGAGCGGCGGACCCCAGAAGGACCTCATCCGCGTAGGGCGAGAGAGGTGTCCTCTCCAGATTGACCTCAACGAGATACGCCCCGTGCTGTTTGGCTATGGCAGGTAGGGACGCAGCCGGGTGGACCACGGCTGACGTGCCGATGACCAGCATCAGGTCACATATCTCAGCGGCAGCGTGGGCCGCTTGCATTGAGCTGTGGTCGAGCGATTCCCCGAACCATACCACGTGGGGCCGCAGAGGCGCACCGCAGGAGCACCTGGGCGGTATCTGAGGCAGAGGCACCTCTTCGTTGACAAAGACCGAACCCTCTGCTGTACAACGTACCTGCCAGATGTTGCCGTGGAGCTCGACCATGCGTTCGCTGCCCGCACGCCGGTGCAGGCCGTCAACATTCTGGGTGATGAGGAAGAACTCCTCGCATTCTCTTTCCATCTCCACCAGGGTGCGGTGGGCAGCATTGGGCTCGCAGGCAGCTATCAGCCCGCGACGCCAGTCGTACCACTCCCAGACCAGGGCGGCGTCTCTCGCGAAGGCTTGAGGGGTGGCTAGTTCCTCGGCGTGATAGTGGCGCCACAGCCCGTCCTCGCCTCGGAAGGTAGGTACTCCGCTTTCGGCGGAGATTCCGGAACCCGTGAGCACGGTGACGGAGCTGTACCTCGGCTTTTCCACCTGCGTGTGGATCTCCCAGCTAGAACATGACGGTCTCTGCCGCGGTATCGTACGCGCAGAGCTCGTCTTCCGAGAACCAGTGATTGATCTCGTGGGTGGCTTCTTCGGGATCGCTCGACGCGTGGACGAGGTTCCTGACCGCTCTATTCAACTCGTTCGCGACGATGGGCGAGGTGATGGAGAAATCGCCTCTTATGGTGCCAGGCTCCGCGAAGGCGGGCAGCGTGAAGCCACACATCTTGCGGACGACGCTTATGGCGTGGGCACCTTCCACTACCAGGGCCACCAGTGGCCCAGACGTCAGGTAGTCTACGTTCCAGTCCTTGATCATGTTGCCGATCTCCGTCGGGTCGGCGGTACCGATCTCCTGGACGGGGTCCTTTCCCTGGTCCTGGTAGGTCTGAAGTGTCTTTTCGCCCATGCCCTTGATCCACTCTGGGGTGTTGGGGTAGTGGTTCTCGACGTGCTCCCTGGAGGCTTGCACGAGCTTCAGGGCCGCGATCTTGAGGCCCACCTCTTCGAATCTGGTGAGCACTCTGCCCACTATGCCTCTTTTCACTCCATCAGGCTTGATGAGCACCAGAGTCTTCTCCACGCACTCCGATTTCATGTACCAAGTCCTTTCTCCACTGTCCGGTCACAGTGTGAAGGCGTGCAGCGCCCGCCGCACGCCTTCGGCATAGACGATTCCGTATTCACGCGAGCGTACGTCAACGGGTGAACTTGACTCTTAGCCAGCGGTACTTGTCCAGGGCTTTCTGTAGTTGGCCACCCCTGACGTAGGCATCGGCCAGAAGCTCCTGAGTCCGCAGGTGATCTGGAGCGCTCTCCACGGTGGACTCGAGATCGGAGGTGACCTCATGTATCATGCCCCCGAACGAGAGCATCATCTGGTATTGCAGCGCTGCCTGATCCAGGTCGCCTGCCTGTGAGTAGGCCCGTGCTAGGGCCAGACGCGCGGTGTGATCGCGAGGATTGGCGTCGAGGTGTTCGACATACTGCTCAACGTGCCAATCGGGTTGAGAGGCTTCCTCTGGAGGTTGTTCTGGAGATATATCCTCGACCCGTGCGATAGCCTCGGCCACCGGAGGCTTCTCCTCGACAACCTGAGGGGCGACGGGCTCCCGAGAGACGGGCTCGGCTTCCTCCTCAGGCCAGGTTGCAGGCTCATGGACATCCGGTTCGGCTGCTGGGGACTCTGGAGGCGCCGCACTCTTCGCTGCTCCCGCTCGCAGGTCGCGCAGCCACGATGGTAGCTCTTCTTCCTGTATTGCCGGCAAAGGTGCCTCGTCAGTCGCGGCGGTCCTCTCGAGGAGGGGACCTGTCTCTCCCTGTGCGGCCTGCGCTCTCAGCTCGCGGAGCCATGAGGGCACGTGCTCGTCGAGAGACGGTGCGGCCACGTCAGCGGTTCCTGGCTCCTCAGGGGCCATGGCCTCGATAGGCTGCCTACCTTCTGGAGGAGACACCGGGGGAGACGGGATCTCCCCGGTTGGCGCCTCCGTCTCTTCCACCTCGAACGCCGGTTGCTCTCCGGCCACCTCCGATTTCAACTCCTCGAGCCAGGACGGTAGCTCTGCTTCCACCATGTGGGCCGAGAGGTCCTCCTGGGGCAGGGTTTCGGATTCCTCGGCGGAAACGAGCGGTTCTTCCTTGTATGCCTCTGCCCTTAGCTCCTGTAGCCAGGGTGGCACCTCTTCTTCCTCTGTGGGGAGAGGCTCTGCTGCCTCAGGCGGCAGCTCGCCGCCTTCTGGTTGGTAGAACGGTTCTGCGCCCGTCCCCTCTGCACGCAATTGGCGCAGCCAGGAAGGCATCTCCTCCTCTGCGAGGGCCGGTGACGTCTCCTCAGCAGTAATCGTTGGCTCCTCTTCTGGCCTCGGTGGCTGCTCTCTGGCCACCTCTTCGCGTAGGTCCTGAAGCCAGGAGGGCATCTCTTCTTCCTCAGCGCCAGGCATGGCCATCTCTGGAGCTGGGGTCTCTGCCCCCGCGAGTGGCACCGATGGCTCTTCTCTGGCTGCCTCCTCACGCAGGTCACGCAACCAGGAGGGCATCTCTTCTTCCTCCGCCACTGGGAGTTCTAGCTCCTCGGGAGGCGCTATCGCTGGTTCCTCTGGGGCGAAGACAGGCTCCTCCATGGCTCCCTCGTCTTCCAAACCCGACTCGATCTCTTGCGGGCGCGGGAGCGCCTCGTCTTCCATGGCCTTGGGCCTCATCTCCCTCAGCCACGTTGGCATCTCGTCCTCCTGGGTGGGGATCGCCTCCTCCTCTGCCTCAGAGTCCTCTTCGAGCACTGCCTCTTCTGCGACCTCGTCCGCAGGTCCAAGGTCGCGCGCCCACGTCGGCGTTTGCCCCTGCTCAGCGGTCTCCGACGGAGGCTCGGATTCCTGCACCGGTCGCAGTCCCTCAAGAGCGGCCGCGGGGATCTCCCCTTCCCCAAGCAACGCCTTCGACTCTTCCATCCAGGCCATGATCTCTTCGATGGAGGCCGATTCGTCCGGCATAGTCTCCCGCAGGAGATCCATGGTCTGTTCGGTGACGTCCGGGGGCTCCTCCTCAGGTTCCAAGGACTCTCGCTCAGACAGCGCTGTGACGGATAGCGCGCTCTCTACCTCCTCCTCACCAACAGTGGGCTCCTGTAAGGGGTGGTCTGAGGCAGCCTCCTGCCGCAGGCTGCGGAGCCAGTCTGGCGTCTCATCTGCTTTGCCAGGCTCCTCCTGTGGCTCAGCGCTTGGCGGTACGGGCTCGATGACTTCACCTTCGGCGTCGAAAGGCCCTACCGTGTCCTGGGTCGGCGCCAGGATCTCCTCCTGTGCCGTTGCAGCCATCTCTTCGTCAGGTGCGGGTGTTTCCGTGTCCGGCTCAGCGACGGTCTCAGGTCCCGTGGCCGGGAGCATCTCCTCGGATGGGAGATCTCCGGCCTCCTCCCTCAGATCGCCGAGCCACGCGGGCATGCCTTCTTCAGTCTCGAGGCCGGGCGGACCACCGGCAGCTGCCACGTCGGTGGGCTGCTCGGGGCTCTCGTCGGCCAGTTCTCGCAGCCACGCAGGCATCTCCTGCGCCTCGGACGGTGTGGCGGCCTCCTCAGGGCTGGATTCCTTTTCTTCCTCCTGGAGCTTGCGCAGCCAATCTGGCGTCGCCTCGTCCAGACGCTTGCCCGTCGCTGGGGGAAGACCTTCCTTCCGCGCAGCGGGGCCCTTGCCAGCTGTGGGAGTCTCGTCCCTGATCTCTTCGAGTTCCTCGTCCAGCTCTTCCCGATCAAGTCTGGGCACGGTGACAGTCTCACGTGGAAGTGGAGACTTGTCGTGGAACAGCTCGTGGGCCACGACATTCTCCGGGTCCATGGCTTGAGCTGTGTCGAGGAGAGACTGAGCTTCTGATTGCCGCCCGGCGCTGAGCAGGATCTCGCCGAGTATGAGGTTGGCCTTGAGGCAATTGGGGTATTGCTCCAGCACAGCTTCGCAGATCTTGGCCGCCTCTTGCCTCTGTTCGCTCCACCAGAGTGCTTGGGCCAGTGCGATCTGGATGTCTGTGCGTTCAGGGTCCTCCTCGAGGACTGCCCTGAACTCGTCTATGGCGCGCTGGTACAGTTCCTCCCTCGTGTACAAGCGACCAAGCGCTGCAGAGGTGAGCTTCAGCTTCTGGGGAGCGGCTCCGTCGCGATCGCCGTAGAGCCTTTGAAGTTCTTTTCTGATCTCAGCATTGCCGGGGTTGAGTTCGAAAGCGCGTTCGAGTTGCCAGATCGCTTCGTCCAGAGCGCCCTGCTCGTCGAAGACGATGCCCAGGCCTACGTAGACCACCATGTCTTCCATGTCAGCGCCCAGTACCCGCTTGAAGAGGTTGGCTGCTTCGATGTAGTCACCCTTCTCGAGACATGCCTCGCCCAGGAGGCGGTAGGCTCTGACGTACCTGGGATACTGTTTCAGGATGTGCCGGCAGATGGCGATGGCCTGATCATACGAGTCAGCCCTGATCAGCTCCCTTGCTTCGTCACAGTATTTGCTCAGGGTTACCTCAGCCATGGTTCTTCCTCCGCCAACACTAAGAAGCCGGGGTCTTACCCAATCGTATTATGCCTTCTTTTGCCGAGATTGTCAATGTCACTTCTGCGCGGTTGGTTCAACAGGGACCATTATGGGGGTGCAAGCGGGAAGATCCGGGGTCCATACCCACCACGTCGGACACGAATGTGGCGCTGACCATCAATAATCAGCGATCGGATCGACGCTAGACCAAACGATGTGTGCCTTTGAGGTGGATGATCAGGTCATCGATGGGCACACTTGGCTGCGGCGAAGGGCCCAACGGGTCGTAGACCTCTTGTCCCATCAGCGCTTGCAGGGTGGCCGCGATGGAATATGACGTGGCTTGTAGATCGTATCCACCTTCCAGGGTGAAGGCCAGACGGCCGTCACACAACTCCTCCGCCATCTCCTTCAACGTTCTCGCCAGACGGGCGTAGCCGGTGGTAGAGAGCAACATCATGCCCAAGGGATCTGCCCAGTGGGCGTCGTAGCCCACGGAGACCAGGATGATCTCGGGACGATACCGCTCGGCGAGAGGGTAGAGTATCTCGTCGAAGACACGCTCGTAGCCCTCGTCGCCGACACCTGCCGGTAGCGGTACGTTCACCGTGAACCCTTGCCCATCTCCTTCACCGATCTCTGACCAGTGCCCGCTCCCAGGATAGTGAGGATACTGGTGCGTTGAGAAGTAGAGGACCTGACTCGTGTCGTAGAAGATCTCCTGGGTGCCGTTGCCGTGGTGCAAGTCGAAGTCCACTATCAGGACACGAGAGAGCCCTCTACGCTGGAGCGCGTACGCAGTGGCCACTGCGATGTTGTTGAAGAGGCAGAAGCCCATACCACGACCGCGCAGGGCATGATGTCCAGGTGGTCGCACCAGGGCGAAGCCGTTGGCAACCTCACCGTTCATGATTGCCTCTACAAGATTCAGCAACCCCCCGGCGGCGAGCAGTGCGACGTCAAAGGAACGCTCGTTCACGTAGGTGTCGGGATCGAGATGACCGCCGCCTCTTTCCGACACCTCTCTAACGAGCTTCACGTAGTGCTCGTGATGGACCTCCAGCAGATGGTCCATGGGCACTTGCGTAGGCTGGATCTCGACCAAGCGGTCCAGAAGGCGCTGCTCGCGCAGCACCTGCATCGTTGTCTCCAGACGTTCTCTACACTCAACGTGTCCTACTCGGTTGTGTTCCAGATAGAGCGGATCGTAGACGTAACCGGTGGACATGCCTTACCTTCTTCCGCCTGGCGCAGTGCTCGCCCCGGCTTCGTGACTCCACGGGGCCAGCGTGTCTCTACTCGTAGAATACCTCTTCAACGAGGGTGTGGATCTTGTCCCAGTCAGGGTAGAGGAGACTCGGCTCGTCTCCGGCCTGCCGCTGGCTGGGATCGAGATAGTTGCGGTCAATGACCACGGACTGCATGTTCTCGGGATCCACCTGGCTGGCCATCTCAGCCAGGCGGACGATTGTTGTCATGGAGAGGTCTGTGTCGAACGTGTCGCTCATGGCCTGAAGTAGCTCGGGTAGGCGCCGCAGCATCTGGAGACTCAAAGCCTTCTTGGCCAAGGCCACCAGTGCCTTCTGTTGTCTGGCCATACGGTCGAAATCATCGCTGCCGTGTCTGGAGCGGCAGTAGATCAGCAGCGTCTCACTGTCCATGTGTTGTTGCCCTGCTGGTATGTGGACGGTGATCTCGCCGCCGCGATCATCGGGATAGCTGTTGTCCCAGACCTCCTTGTCGACGTAGATGTCCACTCCCCCGAGCAGATCGACCACCTCTCGGAAGCCCTGGAAGTTGATCATCACGTACCCGTGGACAGGTATGCCGAAGTCCTGCTGTATCGTATCCATCAGCAAAGCTGGTCCGCCCCCAGGGTAGTCCTGGGTCTCTCCCAGCACGTGAGCTATGTTGATGCGCTGTTTTCCGTGACCAGGGACCTCCACGTACAGGTCCCGCGGAATGGAGAGCAGCATCGCCTCGCCGGTCTCGGAATGCAAGGAGGCGATCATCATGGTGTCAGTTCGGAAGGCTCTGTGCGCCACCTCCCAGCGTTGGTCCAAGCCTATCAGGAGGATGTTGATCCGAGGGTTGCTTTCTATAGCGAGCTCGGTGGCTTGCTCGTCCGGGACGCTCTCGAAACGTGGACCTACAGCGGGGAGCAGTCCGCTGGCCTCCAGCGGATGGACGAGGGTGCGGTAGATGTCGTAGAAATACGGTATTTCGATCAGTTCGTAGAACAGATATCCCGATGCGACGCCTGCCAGCGTACAGATGGTCATGGTAGCAGATGCGAGGATAGCCAAGACTAGGGGGCGAAGCCCGCCTAGGCCTGTTTTCAGGGTCTTTTTCGCCATGTTGTTTGTGAACACCGTGTAGTCTTTGTTACGCTCCCTCCATTATACCATTTTCAGATAGTGTGTCAAGACACTCGGCCGGTCTAGCGTTGCGTCCATCTCCTCACGGAAAGGCCACGTCTCACAGGCTGCGGCTTGACAGAGATCTCTCCAGCAGAGCACGTGATTCGCACATAGCCGCCGGTTGACGGTTTTCGCCACTTGGTGGCCACGCAACAGGCCCCGTGTCAACGTTGGTAGTTGACACGGGGCTCGTTCTATCCTCCATGGACACGGCTGCCAAGCCTTTCAGCACATCCGTGGAAAGGCTCCGCTGGTGAGGGCAGGCCTGTCTGTGATTCGGCTATTCATCTATGCAAGCTCTTGCGTCGATTCCTGGCCAATCTCCCTCTTGCTCTGCCAGATGCCCCAGACGAGGAGGACGACCAGGACCACCACCGCCAGCCAGACCGCCGGCTGGCCCCTGGATTCGACGATGAGCGGGGCCGCCAGAAGACTGACCAGGTTCACAACCTTGATCATCGGGTTAAGCGCCGGACCAGCCGTGTCCTTCAGCGGGTCGCCCACGGTGTCGCCTTCTACGGCAGCCTTGTGGGCCGGGGATCCCTTGCCACCGAAGTGGCCATCCTCGATGTACTTCTTGGCGTTGTCCAGAGCGCCTCCGGAGATGGCCATGAAGACGGCCATCAACTGACCGACGAGGATAACACCCGCCAGGAAGGTGCCCATCGCTTCCAGTGAGAACAACAGGCCGACGAGCAGTGGCAAGGTTACTGCGATGACCACGAGGCTAACCAGCTCCTTCTGGGCAGCCGCGGTGGTAATGGCCACGACCTTGCCGTAGTCCGGAGTGGTGGTACCTTCCATCACGCCAGGGACCTTGAACTGGCGGCGCACCTCGTTGACCACCAGATTGGCGCCACGGGACACCGCGCGCAGGCAGAAGGCTGAGAAGAGAAAGACCAGGGCCCCTCCCAGTAGGAAGCCAATGGTGCCGTCAAGCGTGGAAACGCGGATGCCGCGCTCCAAGAGTTCGGTCACCGGCACGCCTGGGTTGGCCAGGGACAGTGAATCAGCCACGAAGGAGAAGAACAGCGCTGTGGCCGCGACCACAGCCGAGGCAATGGCCACCTGTTTGGTGATGGCCTTGGTGGTGTTGCCCACTGCGTCCAGTTCGGCCAGCATCGACTGTGCCTTCTTGTCCGCGCCGGCCATCTCGCCGATGCCACTGGCGTTGTCGGCGATAGGGCCATAGGAGTCCATGGCCACGTTATTGCCGGTGTGAGAAAGCATGCCGATGCCTACCATGGCCACGCCGTAGAGGACGTGGATCAGGGACTCGCTCCCAAATACGGCCAGGCTGCAGCCCATGGCTACCACGATGGCAAGCAGACTCCAGACGCTGCTCTCCATTCCCAGCGCCAGGCCCGACAGGACGGTGGTGGCCGTGCCGGTCTGGGTCGATTCTGCGATCTCCTGCACCGGCCTGCGCTTGGCCGAAGTGAAGAGTGAGGTCAAGGGGTTGAAGACCACTGCCAGGCCCACACCTACCGCATTCAACGTCGCCAGTTGCCACTCCCCTGCGTAGAGAAGCGAGAAGAGGAAGGCGAAGAACACGGTGTTGACTGACGATACTTCGTAGGAGCGGAACATGGCTCCCTCGGCATCTTTGGCCCTCAAGAACTTGATGGGGAAGTTCTCCCACATGGGCACGGCGAAGGTCCCCAAGATGGAGGAGATGACGCCGATGGCGCGTACTATGAGCGGGTAGACGATCCAGAATGTGTTACCTGTCTGGTGGTATAGAAACAAGCCCAGAACGAGGGCGGATACGATGGTCACCTCGTAGCTCTCGAAGATGTCCGCTGCCATTCCGGCGCAGTCGCCCACGTTGTCGCCCACCAGGTCGGCCACGACGGCAGCGTTACGTGGGTCATCCTCCGGCAGCCCGTGCTCGACCTTGCCCACCAGGTCGGCGCCGACATCAGCGGCCTTGGTGTAGATGCCTCCTCCAATCCTCATGAAGAGCGCTACCAGGGTGCCGCCGAAGCCAAAGCCCATCAGGGCGTCCGGGGCCGCTGTGCCGAAGATGATGAAAATGAGCGTACCTCCCAGCAGTCCCAGTCCGTCGGTCAGCATCCCGGTGAAGGTGCCTGCCCGATAGGCCACCGTGAGAGCGCCGTTGTAGTTGCCCTTCGCGGCTTGACCGGCCACTCGGATGTTGCCCTCAATAGCTACCCTCATCCCGAGTTGCCCGACCAGAGTGGAAAACGTTGCGCCTGCAACGAAGGCCAGGCTCCTACCGATGCCCATCCAGAAGCGGGCGGTGTTCTGGTCGTTCTGGAACAGGGCCAGAGCCTCTTCACTGGGCTGGACGATGTATACGCTGAAGAACAGCAACACCGCCAGTATCACCAGTAGTGGGAGGATGGTCTTCAACTGCCTCCGCAGATAGGCATTGGCGCCCAACTTGATGGCACGCCAGACCTTCTGCATGTCCTCGCCTGCCTTCTCTCGCCGGAGTGTGTCGCGCCACAGCCAGTATGCATACGCTAGACTGATGAACGCCACGCCGATCACCGCGTAGAGCATCGTCGCTTCGAAACTGCTTAGCTCTCCCATACGCGTCTGCCTCCTATCCGCACTCTTTAGTACGTGCTTCGCCGCCGAGTTGACAGAACGACCGTGCGCTCGGGGCACCAGCCGCTCTTGGCGTCTCTAGCCGGTCGCCGACTTCGGCGCCGGATACGCACAGGCACAGATTCTATCAAGGGACTGAACTCAAGTCAAATGCGCCCACCAGGGTGTGGAGAAGAAGCTGAGAACCGCCGCGGGCCACATCCTGGCGAGGGACCGCGGGCTCTCTCTAACAAGTGAGTGAACGTCGGCGGGGCCTGAACCACGGGACCGACATATCTGCGAGACTGCTTCCATGGCTTCCCCCAGCGCGGCTAGTTAAGCACGGATCTTCTCGATTGGTGCCGCTACCTGATTGTAGTCTCACTGAGTCGTAATCTGGTCCCATGCAGGTCGTAGTCAGATCCAAACTGGCTCGCTGCTGGCGCGGACGGTCTCGCTCTGCGCCCGGGAGCGCACAACCATTGCTAGGGTCAAGGTGTCGATGCTATAATAGCGAGGGTGTAGGTTACGAAAGGGGGCTCTCACCGTGACTCGTGAGACATTCGACGAACAGTTAAGAGCGCTCGAGCAAGATGTCCTGGAGATGGGCAAGATGGTCGACAAGGCCATTGACCTCAGCGTGGAGGCTCTCAAGAAGCGAGACATCGATCTCTCTCGGAAGGTGGTGCGAGACGACGAGGCGATCAACCAGGCTCAACACGACATTGAGGAGCAGTGTCTCGTGTTGATTGCCACGCAGCAGCCCCTGGCAAGTGATCTGAGAGTGATCTTTGCCATCGCCAACATCGCCACAGAGCTGGAGCGGATGGCGGACCATGCCAAGGGGATCGGGCAGATCGGAGTCATGATGGGCCCTCGTGAGCCGCTTAAGCCGCTCGTGGACATCCCCCGCATGGCCAAGAAGGGCCGTTGGATGCTAGAGCAGGAGCTGACGGCCTTTGTGAACCGTGACATTGAACTGGCTAGAAGCCTGGGCGACGAGGATGACGAAGTGGACAGGCTCTACGACCAGGTCTTCCGGGAGTTGCTCATCTTCATGATGGACGATCCGCGTACGATCACCAGGGCGACCTATCTTCTCTGGGTCGCTCACAATCTCGAGCGGATCGCCGACCGGGCGATCAACATTGGAGAACGGGTGGTGTTTCTGGTCAGCGGCGAGGTTGAAGAGCACAATGCCTAGGGAGAAGTCGGAAAGCCCCACGGATGCCGGAGAGACCAGACAGCGCCTGGACTGGCTCGACCAGGAGCGGCAACGCGACAAAGCACTGCTAGCCGAATTGCAGAAGAGGGTGGAGCAGCAGGAGGCACAACTCGCTCGTGCTCAGGAGGCCACGGAGGCGCTATCGGAAACGCTCAGCCGTGGCTCAGTCGAGGCGAGGAGCCTGTCCAGGTTCGAAAAGGCGTTGCAGCAGTTCAAGGAAGAAGTTATGCTGGAGCTCCGTAAGGCTGAGGAACGTTTGGCCAAGGGTACTCAAGGCGCGGCTGGTCGTCTCCAGGAGGAAAGGCGTGCGCGGCAGGAAGCCCTCGCTCGACTGGAACAGCGCATCGAGGATTCGCGCCGACTGGAGGACACACTGCGCACCCAACGGGTGGACGTGGATCGTCTTGCCAAGACTGCGTCGGCGCTTGGTGCGCAGATCGAGGGGATGGTCAAAGAGGGGCGTGAACAGAACGAGACCTTGCTGGCCTTCGAGGGCCGGATCAAGAGAAACGAAGAGAGGACGACCGAACTCCTCCAGGCACGCGAAGCAGCAAGCTCGAGGTCCGACGACGTTGTCGAAAGCCTGAGGCTTGTCCAGACCAAGATAGAGCGACTATTCCAACAGATTCCGGATCTGGAAGCGTCTCGTGAAGAGGTCAGGCAGGAACATGCTGCGCTCGCCGAGGAACTCCGGGCGCTGGACGACAGAGTGAAGAAGCAATTCGCTGCGTGGACGAAGGAGTTGAGCAGGTGGCGCGGCAGTGCAGAGGAGTTGAGGGAGCGGGTGGCACTTTCGGACAAGCAGCTCAGGAGTGGCGAGAAGATGCTGGCATCTCTGCATGAGATGAGCATCCAACTGGAGCAGGACCGCGAATCCATTCAGCATGTGGAGCGCACAGCGGAGGAACGTCAAAGACAGCAACTCGAGGAGTGGCGACAGGAGAATGCACTCCTCTGGCTGAGGAACGACGAGATGTGGGAGCAGTTGGCCGCAGAGAACGCCAAGCGCGATGGCCACATCAGGGGATTGTGGGAGACCCAGTTGTCGCACCTGCGACACGAGGTCGGCGATCTGGAGAAGTTGATGAAGGAATTGGGTAAGCGGCTTACACGCTTGTAGGCGACATGACGCAGTCCATTCGAACCATTGGAACAGCAGGGCACGTCGACCACGGCAAGTCTGCCCTGGTGAAGGCACTGACCGGCATAGATCCCGACCGGCTCAAAGAAGAGAAGGAGAGGGAGATGACCATCGACCTGGGCTTTGCATGGCTGACGTTGCCCAGCGGCGCGGTCGCCAGCATCGTGGACGTGCCGGGACACGAGAGCTTCATCAAGAACATGTTGGCTGGCGTGGGTGGCATAGATGCTGCGCTGTTCGTCGTGGCTGCTGATGAAGGTATCATGCCTCAGACCCGGGAACATCTGGACATACTCGACCTTCTGCGGCTGGAGCACGGCGTAGTCGCCATCACCAAAGTGGACTTCGTCGAGGACCAGGAGTGGCTGGCGTTGGTCACGGACGACGTCGCAGAACTGATCGCAGATACTACTCTTTCTGAGGCTGAGATTGTGCCCGTCTCCGCAGTGACTGGCGCGGGAATCGATTCTTTGCTGGGGAAGCTAGATGACTTGTTGAAGCGTGTCCCCGCCAAGCGAGATATCGGGAAACCGCGCCTCCCCATCGACAGGGTGTTCGTGATGTCTGGTTTTGGCACCGTGGTCACCGGGACGCTCGTCGATGGTGGGCTCGAGGTGGGCCAGGAAGTGGAGATTCTGCCATCCGGGCTCAAAGCGCGCATACGGGGCTTACAGACTCACCGTGAGAAGCTGGAGGCGACTGCTCCCGGTGGTCGAGTGGCGGTCAATCTTGGAGGACTGAGCAGCGACCAATTGAGCCGAGGAGACGTGCTGACCCTCCCTGGCCGTCTGGAAAGCAGTCACTTGGTGGATGCGCGTCTCAGGCTATTGCCTACTGCCCCTAGAGTCCTCAGACACAATACGCAGGTGGAGTTCTACAGCGGTTCAGCCCAGATCATGGCTTTTCTCCGGCTGCTCGATGACGAGACCTTGCGGCCGGGTGAGGAGGGTTGGGTCCAGTTTCGACTGTCGTCGCCAACCGCTGTGCTACGTGGCGATCGCTTCATCATACGTCAGCCTTCCCCCAGCCTGACCATTGGCGGCGGAGTCATTGTCGATCCAGTCCCGCGACGTCGTCATCGCCGCTTCCGTCCTGCGCTAGTCCAACGGCTCGAGGCTCTCTCGCGCGGGAGTCCCGAGGATATCCTGCTGGAGGCCGCGCAAGGCCCGCGCCCGCGACAGGTGGGCGAGGTGCTGAAAGAGAGCGGCCTGGCCGAGGAGACCGGTAGAGAGGCTCTGACCGGACTACTGCGAGCGGGGCAGGTTCTTCCGCTGGGTACGGGTGACCCAGCGACGGACGACCGGTATGTGATGGCCGTCACCAGTTACGAGGAACTGATGAGCCGTATGGAGGCCTGGTTGCAGGACTATCACCGACGGTATCCGCTGCGGCCAGGCATGCCACGCGAGGAACTGAAGAGCAGGTCGAACTTCGCCAGTCGTGCGTTCAGCCAGTTCCTGGAGCGCGCTGCTGATCAGGGTAGACTGGTCGAAAACGGAGCAGTGGTCAGGGTGCCACAACACCAGGTCAGCTTCAGTGCCGAGCAGCAGCGACAGGTCGACGAGCTGCTGGCGAATCTTGCCGAAAGCCCATACTCTACCCCCTCGGTGGCCGAGATCGAGGCCGCGATAGGCTTGGAGGCGCTTAATCTGATGCTGGACGAAGGCCGCTTGGTGCGTGTGAGCGAGAGTGTTCTCTTCCTGCGGGAAACCTATCAGGAGATGGTGGAGCGTGTGGTCGCTCACATCGAGGAGCACGGGAGCATCACTGTCGCACAGGTGCGCGACATGTTCCAGGCGAGCCGCAAGTACGCCCTGGCCCTGATGGAGCATCTGGACGATCAGCGCATTACCAAGAGGGTGGGCGATGAGCGAGTACTGCGCTGAGCGCGAATCATGCCGCTGAAGCTGGACTTGCTCGGTGAGCGGATAGCCGAGATGGTGCAAGCCAGCGCAGCGGAGAATCGCGGGCGCTGGGTCGAGAGGGCCCGTCAGCTCTTGAACTCCGTCGATCCAGAGGAGCTCAGAGCCAAGTTGGAGGAGCGCGTCGTCCGACTGCCCTGGCTCGTGGCTGTGCTCTACGGCAACGTCAATGGAGCTGTCGAAGTACGGGGGTGCCCTTCGAGCTTCAGTGTGGTGGCCGCGGACGGCTCCTACATAGCTCCAGATCGGCACAGTCCTTTGCGGTTCTACGTCCTCAACACTGGCTACGCCGCCTTCAGCTATGGACAGCACCCCTCCGCTTTGCTCGACTCCTCCGCTCAGCTCTACTTCCAGGAGCAAGACCTGTACCTGGATCCTCTGGTACGGAGTGCGCCGGTAGAGGGTGCACGCCTGAGCGCCAAGATGTGCCTGGCGGAGATGAGAGCGCTGCTGGAGGCGGCTGAGCAGGTCGAAGGACGCCCATTGGTGGCTCTGCGCGACGGGTCGCTGATCACCTGGGGGCTACAGACCGAAGACCCCGCTTTTGTGCAAGAACAGTTCCTGAAGGAGTTCCTGGGTTACCTGGACAGGTTCCACACACTGGGCATCCCGCTGGTCAGCTACATCAGCTATCCAGGAGCTCGCGACGTCGTCAATTCGCTCAGGGTCTGGTTGTGCACCAGACACGAGGTCGACTGCGTCACTTGTCCTTCTTCCGGCGCCCAGGAGTTCTGTACGGCACTGAGGGAGATTCGAGACCGAGATCTGTTCGGCTTCCTCCGGGACGGCGAGCGGTCGGACGTCTTCGGCAGCAAATCGGCCATTCTGAATCGATATGGGCCTCATCGTATTCGTTTCTTGTACATGAACGTCGGCGGCGAGGTTGTGCGGCTGGAAGCTCCTCAGTGGGTCACCAGCGACTCCCAGACGCTGAACCTTGTGCAGGCGCTGATCTACGATCAGGCGCGGAGGAGCGGCACCTACCCACCGTACCCTCCTGCCTTACAGGAAGCCCATGAGGGGGCGCACATTTCGGTGAGCGATAGGCGGCTGGTCCAGCTGCTGGTGGAGCGGTCACTGGCAGAGGAGGGGATCATCTACGGTGGCTCGGCGAAGAGCGGCAGCAAGGCAAGGCGAGGCGTATGAGGATCGGGGAGATCGTCGAAAGCAGCAGCACGCACTTCGTGGCCGAGAGCCTCGACTTGAGACGCCCACCCGAACTGGGAAGGCTGGTCAAGGTCCACCTGGAGGAGGGCCGCGACCTGTGCGCTGTGGTCTGCCACGGCGAGACGGGCAGCCTGGATCCGGGTAGGCGTGCCGTGCGCAGGAGCACGAAAGAGGTGTACGACGATCGGGTATACAGGGAGCACCCACAGCTTGAGCACGTGCTGCGCACCGAGTTTACCAGCCTCGCGGTCGGCCTGTTGGACAAGGAAGTCGTTCACCAGGGCCTGCCCTCTATGCCTCCCCCTCTTCACTACTCAGTGTATGGGTGCGAAAAGGAGGAGACGACCCGCTTCTCGCAGGACCTCTACTACTTCCGTCTGCTGTTGGGGGTGCCGGTTCGCATCCCCGTGGAACTCGTTCTCGCGGGGCACCTGAGGTGGGTGTACCGCGAGCGAGGTCACGACGAGGAGTGGCTGCAAGAAGCTGCCCGAGAGGTCGCCAACCTGCTGAAGCAGGACTACGAACGGTTGGCGACCGTTCTGTACGCCATCGAGCGCGATACTTAGCTCCACGGGGGGGAGTCTTGGTGGGATGAGTTCAACGCGGCTGGGCTTGGTCACGGGTGGAACCTTCAAGACAGGGCTGGGGGTCAGACTGGACGCCGGCTGCACGACCGAGGACCTTCGCGTAGGGGAGATGGTCGTCATCGAAGGGGCCTCCAATCGCTACTTCGGCATGATCAGCGATATGCAACTCC
>Ga0315553_10000418_pt1 | contig 38109 bp, 34 predicted proteins | sample SalMarSW160140MG_FD_203099 | JGI IMG/M metagenome (GOLD analysis project Ga0315553, IMG submission 203099) | Salt marsh sediment microbial communities from the Plum Island Ecosystem LTER, Massachusetts, United States - Salt Marsh Sediment SW1601-40 ... | reverse complement strand
CTGATGCAGGTCGGCATATTCTTCTGCTTCACCGTGGTCCCCACCGCCGTGATACTGTGGTTCGCCCGCGGTTTCATACCCGCCGGAGAGGCTGAGCTTTCCGGCGCTTCCTTCACCACCTTTACGCCCGAAGCGGGCAGCGGGATTCCCGCCAACTATTTCTTGGTGACGCCGCTCTTCGACATCGTCATCAATCTGAGCGCCTACGCGTTCATCACCGCGTGGCTCACTATCGTCGTCACATCCTTGCTGGACTGCCTCTTAATCCGCTTCACAGCCGCTTCGCCGGGGCTCTACCCCTCACGCGGGCTCAGAGGCGCGCTCCTCTTATACAGAATGAGAATGATGAACAGCATGCAGGCGTTGTGGAGCTGGACCATCACGGGGCAGTACCTGAGGGCGCTCGCCGGCATGCACTTCCCGCGGTGGGGCGGCTCGGAATGCGACGTCATGTTCAACCTCGTCCCCGAGGTGGCGACCGCCGACTCCCAGGTCTTCTGGTCCAACGGCTGCTACACGAACGCGCTCGACTACGGCGCCGAGCACATCAAGCTGCGCCAGATCGAGATGCCCCGGAATTTCTTCACGGGCAACAACTGCGTGGCGGAGTACGGGCATTTCCCGTCCAACTTCCTTCTGGGCGTCTCGACGGCTAGCAACGAAATCGAGTTCCGGCAACAGATGCGCTCGCGGCTTGGCGAGCCAATCACGGTGGCGGGAAACCCGCCCGTGAAATTCGCAAGCGCGGCGTTCGAAGCCGAGAACATATCCCACAATCTGCCCGGATTTCCGCTGTTTCTCACGCGGGTCTTCCTCAATGACGTCTTCAGCATCGGCGTGCTGCGCGTCACCGAGGGGCTCATCTTCACGATTCTGTATATTTGTCTGTTGCGGCTGGGCGGAGACCCCGTCACCAACGCGATTGTTGCCCTGCTGGTCACCGAGATCAGCCTGGTCATGCTCTGCCTCCTCACCAAGTTGGTTCTTGTCGGCAACGAATGGGGCTCCGATCACGCCACACCCTTCTGGTCGTGGCGGCACTTCGCCTACTTCTTCGCCCAGGACTGCTTCTTTATCTGGGGCAGGGGACCCATGGGCTTCTGCGCCGGGACAATCCTCGGCAATTCTTTTCTGCGGTGGATGGGATGCCGGATCGGGCGCCGGACCATCGTGACCGATCCGTTGCAGTGCTTTGACTGGCACGCGGTGAGCTTCGGCGACGATTGCATCGTCAACGGCTTCCTGCAGTATCACTCCTTCGAGAACATGATGCTGAAAGTGAAACGAACCCGCGTCGAGGACGGCTGCGCCATTACCGCCGGCGCCACGGTGATGGGAGGCGCGTTCATTGAGCGTGACACGACGCTCATGCCATTGTCGCTGGTGCTCAAGGAGATGAGCCTGCTGACGGCGACCTACGAGGGCAGCCCCGCGGAGCCTGTGAGCGGTTCAATCCTCCTGACCCCCGTCGCTCTGCGACGACGAGGCGACGAACATCCTGGGCTGCGTGGAGAGACACCTATCTACGAGGAGAGCCGGCTTGCAACCCTCACGGTTTCAGATGACGGGAAACGATAGCGACTGGGTCAACGATCTGTTCGCCGCCGGGGCGCGCGATTGGACGCCGGCGACGGCGCAGCATGCGGTCTGCGTGCTGTATGCACCGGTTTCGCGCGATCGTGAGGCATCGAGGCGTTGCGCGTCAGTCCTGTCGGAGAGCGAGCGAAAGAGGGCGGACCGCTTTGTAACGGATGATGGCAAGGCCCACTTCATAGAGCGGCGTGCCTTTCGTCGCTACTGCGGCGCCTTCGCGCTCGGATCGCCGCGGCCCCTATCGCAAATCGTTTACGAGGAGACAGACAAAGGGCGTCCCTACCTTCCCGATTTGCCAAATGTCTGGTTTAGTTTTTCCTCCTGCCGGCTCGGCTTTCTCGGAGCGTGGTCGTCGACGCACGCGATTGGCGTCGACCTTGAAGATCAAACGAGGGTCTTGGAGGCGGCAGAGCTCGCTCGGCGGTTCTTTTCGCAAACCGAGGCGAAAGCTGTTGAAGGGTTAGGCGGTCAGGCGCGCTTGCTGACTTTCTTGCAACTCTGGAGCCTCAAGGAAGCGGCGCTGAAATCCATCGGAGAGGGATTGCCGTTCGGCCTCGATGCGTTCCAATTCGAGTTGGCCCCAACTCTCCGCGTCGCTCATGCGCCTTGGGACCACGGCGGGTCGAAACGATTTAAGGCCCACATGATCGCGGGAGCCGGCCTTTGCGCTGCTCTTGTCATCCGTGAGTGCAACTCCAGGCCCCAAGAACGATCCGATGACGGCAGCCGCAGACGGGCCGTCAGAGAAGCAGAAGCATTATGGTGAGATGGATCTCTTTCACGGTCCTGTCGCTCATGTTGAGTTGCGCTGGCCTGGCCCAGAGGCCCGACCCCTTGTGCGTGCTCGATCCCGCTCAAATGCCTGCGCGCTGGCGCCCGTCGGCCGAGTTGCAGAAAAGCTTGAATCCCGCGCCGTGGTCGCAGAGCGAAGCGAAGGACGCTAAGTCTGCGGTCAAATCGGCGCTCGATGAAATCATCGCCTACTTCAAGCGGAAGCCGTCCGCGGTCCGGCATCTTTGGGATGACTCCATCGAGGCTCTGATCCAGGCCACCTATGCCAGCGCGAACGAGCCGGAGCTCGACGCCAGGGTGCGCGCTGCGGCGCGCGACAACCTGACGGCCCTGATCACAACTTATCTCAGCCGCGATCCCGACTCGGCGACATGCGACGAATTCAGGGCCCTGTTTCCGCTCGCCATATTCGCGCACAGACTCTATCCCGCCAACGACACGCGAACAGACGTCGCAACGAAGCGCACCAATGCGGCATTCCGCGCCTGCGGCTCGCTCAAGGCCGCGACGGAAATGGATCTTCAGAGGTTGCTGGTGGAAAAGGAAGCTCCCCAGGATATCGAGGAACTTTTTGACCTCTACATCTGGTGTCTCTGGTTCATCGAGGCTGAGCTGTACCCGGATATCGAGCTGCCTGTGGAAGCCCGCAAGCTCGGTCCGGAGATTTGGAAATACTTCAAGACCTATCGGCTCGCTGGAGCGAGCGAGTTCGAAGAGGAATTCCGCAACGATAGGTTCGTCAAGATTGCCGATCTCGCCACTCACATCGCCCACATTCCGAGCGGCACTCACCGGTTTCCGCTCTACGTGCAGGATTCGCCGGAGCTCTACCGCTTTCACCGCGAGAACTTCTATCCGGTGATGCAGGCCGGCGACCTCGACCTGCTGGCGTCGGTCGTGGATTCGCTGCGCCAGTATGGCTGTACCCCGCAGGACGACGTGCAAGTGCGTGACGGAACCCGCTATCTGCTCAAGGTCTTTCACGACAACAACCACCGTTGGATGGACTATCGGCAGAACGGCAAGACGAATGCCAACCTCGACGACTACGACCTGATCCACCATCCGTGGACGGCCGTGTTGGGCCTTCGCGACCGGCAACCCCAGCAGCCGATCCCCGGCACCTATGGCGGCCTCGTGCGCCGCTGGCTGCCGCATCGGGCTGACTAGGCAAGACCCCAACTCTGCGAGTGTTTAAGTGACGAGGCCGATGAAATTGACTGAGCCGGATTGCATCGGCGCACTGCGTGAAAAATTCTATCGTCAGTGATTTCTAAGTATCGGCAGGCACAAACACTCATAGAACCTAGCTGCTACTCGGGAGGAGCATATGGACAACAAGATTAAGAGGTGGATGGAGAAGGAGTGTGTCCCTGGCCTTGCCGCTTGCATCGTGAAAGGGGACAAGATCGTTTGGTCCAAGGGCTACGGGATGGCGAATTTGACCAACAAGGTCCCGTTCACTCCGGACCGGACCTTGTTCCAAATTGCCTCCATCTCCAAAACGTTCACCGCCACCGCCATCATGCAGCTGCGCGATAAGGGATTGATTGCGCTCGACGACGATGTGAATACGTTCTTGAAGTTCCCGGTGCGCAACCCGAAACACTCCGACAAGCCGATCACTTTCAAGCACCTCCTCACGCACACATCCTCCCTCGGTGAAGGCGAAGCTCTCTACGCCCTTTACGCGGCGGGTGATCCCGTCACGTCGCTTGAAGAGGTGGTAACCCAGTATTTCACGCCGAACGGATCGCTCTGGGGCCGGAAAAATTTCAGCAAGCAAGCGCCCGGAGCAAAGCAAAGCTATTCCAACGCCGGTTTCGCCTTGTTGGGCTACCTGGTGGAGGTGATCAGCAAGCAGCCCTTGGAGGACTACCTTCAGAAAAACGTCTTCGGCGTTCTCAAAATGAACGAGGCCTCCTTCTACATCGGCAAGCTGGATCGTGAGAGACAGGCCTGCGCCTATACGTTTGAGGACGAGGTCGTGGACTATCTGTGTGAGGGCGACGGCGACGGCAACCTGCTGCCTGAAGGGGTGTCGCCGAAGAGCGGGTACAACGAACACGCACTCTACAGCTACCCCACATTGGCCGACGGCATGGTCAGAACCAGCGTCAACCAGCTGGCCCATCTCATGATCGCCATGATGAACGGTGGGAAATTTGAGGGCAATCAGCTGCTCAAGGAAACCACCGTCAACGAGATGCTCACCTGCAAGAAGGCTGCGTCAAAAAAGAGCGACGAGGAGGTGGGGTTGTGCTGGTTCAGCGACGGCGACTTCTGGGGCCACGATGGCAGCGACCCTGGATGCTCGACGGACATGAGGTTCAACCCAAAGACCAAAGTCGGGTTCATTGTGTTCGCCAACGCCGACGCCGATTTGGATCGGGTCGAAGAGCTTCTAATGGCTGCCGCTGACGCTAAGGAGATGACGTCCTAACGCAATGACTTGCTGGCTGCCGCCTCCGCAGCGAAGGACCTGACGGTTGCGCAGCTCTCATCACCCGAAGCGGTCACACCAATCAACTCACGGTCGCCGCCGTCGCGCTCTTGGATTTCAGCGCGTCAAGCGCGCGCGTGATCAACGGATCGATGCCGTTTTCGATGTCGGCCTTCGCATTGAAGAGCTCGATGTCGACCGGCACGCCCTTGCCCTCGTAGCACACCATGTCGGCTGAATAGTACACTTGATAAGACAGGCAGTACTCCCAGCCGTTGGGGAGCCTCTTGTCGAGCGTGTAGGAGAAGATTCCGTTGGTATGATCGCCTATGATCGTCACGTGCGGCAGCTCCCTGATCGCCAGCGCAAAGGCCTCTCCGCCGCTGAAGACGGAGTCGCAGGTCAACAGCACGATCGGCCCGGTGAACTGCACCCCGCCTTGCGGCTCGAGGTACCAGGTCTTCAGGGGCGTAAAGTCATTATCGCCTGGGCCAATCTTCGTCTTCCTGTGAAAGGCCACGCGCTTTCGATCGCAAAACCGATTGATGATGGCGATCGCAATATCATCCTCTCCGCCGGGGCAGTCACGGATGTCGATGATCAAGCCGCTGAGGTCCTTGAAGTCACGGGCAATCTTGTCGATAGCTGCCGTCAGTTTGCGCATCTTGACGTCTTCGAGCTCGAGGATGCGGATGTAGCCTAAGGCCTCAGACCGGCAGTAGTGAAGCATCCAGGCCTCGGTCTCGGTCGGCTCCCCGAAACCGTTGGCGACGAGCGTTTTCCCGGCCGTCGTGAAGAGCTGCTTAATCTGCCGGTCGGTGAATTCCTTGTAGAACCGCGTCTTCTTTTCTGCGGTGAAGAGCCGCTTCTTGCGATCCCGACCTAGTCTGGCCTGCAGCTCGACATGCCCGTCGTCCAGGGGGTCGAGCATTTGGCAAAAGACATCGAAGAGCTCCTGATCGCTGGTCTGGCTTGTGACTTTCGGCCTGTAGATGTCGTACTGTTTTTTCCAGTCGACGTTCCTCAATTCGAAAAATGGGTACCTGTCGTGAAAGGTCTTCCACAGCTCTTCGAAATTCTTTTCAGGGTCGCGGATTGTCATGGCGGTGTGGATCCTAGCTCGGCTGCGCCGCCGAGTCATTTCGAACGGAACATCGGATCAACCGCGGTCAGCACGCCAAAGGCACAACTTTGAGCGCAGAATTGCACGACGCCGCAGGTTCGACGCGCGCGCCTCCCGCCGTCGACAACACCGACTGGCTGAAAACCGCCGCAATCATCTTTGTCGCGGTTGATCACTTCGGCTACTTCTTCGTGGAAAACGACCTATGGTGGAGCGCCTTCGGACGCCTGGCGGCTCCGACGTTCTTCTTCCTTTTGGGTTTCGCGCAGACCCGGACCGTGCCGCTTTACTGGATCTGGCTCGGTGTCCTCCTAACCGTGCTCGAAAGCTGGAACGCCGACTGGGCCTGGGTGGCACCGAACATTCTCTTGAGCTTGGCGCTCATCCGCCTGGCACGTCCCTATGTGCAAACCCTTGTGCAACATCACGGCTGGGCCGCCTTCGTCCTGCTCATTTGCGCACTTCTGGCGCTGCTGCCGATAACGGCGAAATTGGTCGACTACGGCTCGGCGGGATGGCTGTGGGCTCTGTTCGGCTTATGCCAGCGCATGTATGTCGATGGCCGATCAGTTACCCACGTGCCCGGCGCAACCCAAAGCTTGGCGCTGCCCGCGCGGGCGATGCCGGAGAACGTGGCGCTCTTGCGCCTCGTTGCCTGCACTATCGCCGCGGTCGTCTACGTCTGGCAGGAACAAAAGGAATACTCGTTTCCCCAAATCCAATTCGCCGCTTTCCTTCTCGGCATCGGCATTTTGTCCCTTAGCCTGTGTCTGTTTCGCCGCGGCCCGAGCCGCATCCAACCGCGGGAGGCCATGGCCGGCCTCCTGCGCTTCATCGGTCGGCACACCCTGGAAATTTACGCCATCCAGCTTGCCGGCTTCGAGCTCCTCATCAAGTTTGTGCCCGATCTCGCCCCCTGAGGGAACCGATCGGACTGACACGAACAGCCCGGTCGGGCCATGAATGCACGTGGGGCGGGTGGCGCGGCTATCTGTTCGGCGGAATGCCAAGTGGCGCCGCAATGCCGTCGAAACGGTGTGCCAGCGCTATTGATTGCAATGGGATCAGCTGGCAGACTTTCCGCGGGGCAGTCATTCTTCCGTTTTCTCGGATGCGGCGAACGCACAAGCTGCGGTAGGGCGTATGCTTGAGTTTCTGCTAGTACCGGTCGTTGGTCTGAACGTATGGGCCGACTTCATCGACCGCCGCGCCGCGTTCCAGTCCGATGCGGCTGCTTTTTCCCTCTGGACCACGATCATACAGTTCCTTCTCGTCATGCCGCTATTGGGCATGGCGGGCCGATTGACCCCAGCTCAGATCGGCCTGTGTGCCCTCGTCGGCGCCTTCACCGCCCTCGCACGCATCCCTTGGTATCGCGCGCTTTCCATCCCCGGCCAGAAGCTGTCTCGCCTTGCTCCGTTCACTCGGCTGTCGAGCGTCCTTGTCATCGTCCTGGCCTTTACCCTTCTTGGCGAGGCTTTCTCGCTGAACAAGTTTCTCGGGGCCCTGCTGATGGTGGCGGGCGCACTCGTGATCAGTCTCGACAAGTCATTCACGGGCCTTCGCGATTATCTTGTCGGCAATAAGGAACTGCTTCTTGTCTTGATTTTCGCCGGTTCGCTGGCGGTGATCAGCGTCTTTTACAAGTACATGATGAACGCCGGCGTCTCGATCATCACGACGTACTTCTTCCTCAAGCTGTTCCAGTGCGCCGCGTCGGTCGCGCACGGCTTTCACAAAGGAATCCTTCGACGGGGCTTCGCCGCCATCCGCGATTTGCAGCTCTTCGTGCAGGCGCGAACGCTCCAGACCCTCGCGGCGTTTCTGTATTTGTTTGTTTTGCGCCATGTCGACTTGTCGACCGTGGAGCCGATTGCGGCGGCCATCGGCCCGCTTCTGTATCTGTCGATCGACAAAATCTCGGAGTGGCGCGTCCAGACCTCGTCGCCACATGCTGCCCAAGCCGCTCTTCCTGCGACATCGTCGAGACGGGCCTACATCGCACTCTTGGGGTCGGCAACGTCCGCGCTCGGCCTTTACTTCGTCGCGAGGGGATGAAACGTGCGCCGCAGCCAAGTCATTCATGAATTCGATTTTCTGGCGGAGATCCTGCCCATTGCGCTGGCGGGAATCCTCATGAACGTCGTCGGCCGGCAGATCGCGCAATTCTATGGGGGACCGTTCGTCGACATGACGGGGACCGCTTTCACCGCCTTTTTGCTGGGGCCATGGTGGGCGGCAGCGGTTGCGGCGGCGACAACCATCGTCAACGGGAGCTTCTTTGAGAACTACTTTCCCTTCGGCATCGTCAACATCGCAGGCGGACTGGTCTGGGGTTACATCGCGCGCGCCGCAGACCTGCCGGGCCGCGTTTCGGGATGGAATGTGCGCAGCATCGTTCGTCTTGCGGCTTGGACGGTGATTCTCATAGTCGCCGGCGCGGTGACCTGCGGGCTGGCTTCGACGTGGGTGAAGATCATCCTCTATCCCGAGCTCGGCCGCCCATTCATTTACGGCGCGCTCTATGTGCGGGCGCATACGGCCCTGCAAGGGATCTTGGGCGCCGCCGCCCCCCCGGTCCTGCCCCTCGCCGTGGTCGACCTCTATCGCGACCTCATCGACAAGCTGATCGTCGTCCCGATCGCTGTGCTGCTCGTGGCGCTGACACGCATTGGCCCAACGTTTGGCCGGTCGTCGATGACGATGACACCCGCCGAACGGCTGCAAACCGACGTGTCGTCGATTCTCGTTTTCGGCCTCACCTACTCGGCCTTCATTTTCCTGGCGCAAATGACGCGGCCGATCATATCGATCCCTGGCGCGAAGCGCGACATCGCTTGGCTCGGAAATCCGATGATGGTGGTTTTGCTTTATGCTCCTCTCGTCATCGCTCTTCTCGCCTTCGGCTTCATGACATTGCGTGCATCGGATCCGATGGCACGCCGTCTCCATGTCTTGTGCCGTCAGCGACGTGAGGTCGCGCGCCAGCTGTTCGAAGCCGGGGGCCGGTGGCCGTCATTTGCTCGCTCGACTGCTACGCAGGCGCTCGGAACCGGCGTCAGCATATGGCCACTGCGCAATTTTATCGACGTTGCATTCGGCTTACCCATCGCGCTTGGCGTCATCACCGTGGTGCTCGCCGGCTACCTTGTCTTGGCGCGCGTCTTCTACTCGATGCTGCAGCGAGCCATGGAGAACATCAAAGCGGTGCACCGCTGGCTCGAGGTGGGCAGCGAATTGACCGCATCCGCTGACCTTGTGCGGCTCATGCAGCGTTTGTTTGCGGCATATTTCCATGTGCCGGAGCCGGAGGTCGCCCGCAGAAATGCCCTCGTCTACGCTTTGGCCTTCGTCAGTCGTCCGCATCGGGGGCGTCTTGAGGAAGTCTTGTTCGGCGGCCGCGATGATCAAGTCAGTGAGCGGATCGCAATACTTGGAACGATCGAGGAGCCGCGCGCCCTTTCGATGCCCGTCTTGCAGGACCTGGCGTCCCTTGTTCAGGACACCGGAGCCGGGCTCGTCGCGCTAACGTGCAGTACGCCGCTCGTTGCCGACCACGACATGCTCGAAGGTATGCGTTTTCTGCGCAAAGGCGGAACGGAGGTTCTTCTGCTCGATTGGCTCGACCTCAGCCGAGCCGCGGCGGCAACCGCGCTCGCCGACAATCCGCACACATCGATACGGCATGCCAGGGCGCGTGCCCTCCGCAACCTAAACACAGACGACGAACGGCTCGGCGTTCCGGCACTGGATCGGCCGAAGTGGCTGGCGAGGAGGGCGCTGCCGTCCCTGAAAGCGGTGATCGAGCGGCTGCCGAAGCAGAGCATCGTGTTCGATTTGGGATCTGGCTGCGGACGCCACACCATGGCGTCATCGACCGCCGGTCACGAAGTCCTGGCGGTCGACTGGAAGGCGCCAGTGTGCGAGCGCCTGCGGCAGGATCTGGCCATGCTTTCCCCCAAGAGCGGGGAAGTCTCCGTCATCCACGGAGATTTCATCGACCTGAAGCCCGAATCCTACGGCCTTGCGGATCTCGTGATATGCACTGGCGTGTTGCAGCACGCGCGTAACGGAAAGGATCTCGCAGACCGGCTTGCCCATCTAGCAAGCCTCGGTAGCCAACCGGCGGCAATCATCTACATCGAGATGCTGTTCGACATGCGATTTGACGGCGAACTACCCAGTGACGGGCGGATCCAAATCTCTCTTGCGGGCTTCGAGGCGCTGTTGCGGGAAACGTTCGCGCAGGACTCGTGGGCGCTGTGGCGCACGCATGGCCCGATGCGGCAACTGCAAAACTTCGATCAAGGCGGACGCAGCTTCGAGCCGCCCTCGAAGACGATCGAATCGACCGCGGTCGAATACCTTATCAGGCGCCTCGACTAGGCAATTCGCTGATGTCCAAGATCGTGGATGAGACCCATCGAGGGCATCGTAACGAACGAAGCGTGAGCCGGGCCAGGCGCAGATGGTGTGTTTTTTGGACGTCGGTTCTGATTACTGTGCTCTGGCCGGGCACAGAGGCGCGGCTCGCCGAGTTGCCGGTGTCGAGGGCTGTGGGACCGGAGCGGTTCGCACAAGCGGCCGATGTGCTAACGCACGCCGGTTCTCCCGTCTCAGAGGTGAGGCCAATGCCTAGCGCAGCGACTAACGAGCCCCGGCCCGTCATCATCATCTCCGACCTCGCCGAGGCTGTCGATGACAACATCGCCATTCTCATGCTGCTGCGATCGGAGAGGGTCGACGTTCGCGGCATCATCACCACCGCCGGCAATGCCTGTGCGCAGCGCGGCGCCGTGGCGGCAAATCGCCTTCTCCAAGGCGCCGGAGCAACCTCCATCCCAGTGCTGCAGGGCTTTCCTCTCAGCCGGCACGAAGAAAGAAGAAGGTATTACGAGACGGTGGAGCGTCTCTCGTGGCAGCGCCAGCCTTACGTCGGCGCCTTTGCGGACGCGCAGTCGTGCGATGCCGCCGGCGAGAAGAAAGATGGGGAGCAACCAGCGTCCGGCCTTGAAGCCGTCGAGTTCCTGATCGCGCAGGCACGTGCCAACAATGGCCGCCTCACGGTCGTCTTGATCGGTCCTGCGACGATGCTCGCCGAAGCCTTGAGACGGGAGCCCGCGCTTGCGCGTCTCATCCACCGCGTCAACGCGATGGGGGGCGCCATAACGGTCCCGGGCAACGTCACCGCGCACGCCGAGTTCAACGTGTGGTTCGATCCCGAGGCGATGGAAACCGTCCTTGCCTCCCAAGTGCCGATGACGCTGGTGCCGCTCGATGCCACGCAAGGCGTGACCTACGAGTCCCTTCCCCGCCCGGCGGAGGATGCATCCGATTTTGCCGCACGTGAGGTCGCGGCCCGCCTCAATCGGCCGGCCCCGAGAGGCCGCCCGGTCGGCATGTGGGACGAGGTTCTGGCCGCTATTGTCATTGACCCAGCCCTGGTGCAAGCGCGCGAGCCGCTGTACCTTTCCGTCTCGACGGCAAAAGACGATCGTTATGGGAGCATCGTGTCCTCATCCGCGGCCCGGAACGCGGGTTCGCGACCGGTAGAGGTCGTCACCAAGGTCAGCCCGGAGGGGGTTGGCGGACTGCTCGCACGGCTGCTGCTCCCCGGCGGCTGAGCCGATGTGGCAAAGCGCCCCCTGACGGGAACACGAAAAAGAATGTCGCCTCCGATGCCAACGTCGTGGCCCTCCGCCGTCCTCGTCGATCTCGACAACACGCTCCACGATTACCGGGGAGCCGCGGGTGCCGTGCGGTCGGCGCTTGCCTCACGCCTCGAGCAAGAGCACGGCGTTCCCCGCGACAGCGTTCTTGCGCGCTACGCGCAGCTGTTGGGCGAAGAGGAAAACGCCACGTTTGCCTCTGGACGGGAGCTGCGCGCAGCGAGAATGAGAGCGCTGCTCGCGACCTGGCCCGAGACGCGTTGCGTCGATCCGGCGCCCTTCGCCGAGTTCGTGGAGAGGATGCTGCTTGAGCGGATTTGCCCCTTCGCAGGCGCATTGGACGCCCTGCGCCAGATCGAGGCGAAGGGACGCACGCTTGTGTTGACTGAAGGCTATGCCGATATGCAGGCGGCCATTGCCGAGCGGCTGGGTCTCTCCCTTGACCGGAACAGGTTTCTCGCCACCAAACCGCACGCCGTGCGCAAGAAGGACGGCAGCGCATTCAGGCTCGCATGCCAGCTTCTTGACGTCGCACCTGAGGAGATGCTCATCGTCGGCGACAACTGGAGCTGGGACATTCTCGGAGCTGCAAGCGCCGGCCTTTGGCAGATCTGGGTGGCGCCGGAGGATAACGGAGATCGCGAAGCGCCCGAGCGCTACCTCGGCAGGGTCGGCGCGTTCCAGGAGGTGCCCGCCTTCATTGCCGCAAACTGGGGCGCGCGAGCAATTACGATGCGCCATTGAGCCGCCGTTACTGGCTGTCCGGCAAACATACGGAGGGTGTATGGCGCAAGAGGCGGACCCTGCTGACCGGATTGCCACCGGGCAGCCGACTGTGAACACGACGACCGTCGTCGTTGGCCCGGTGCGACTTGAGCGCAGCGCCGTCGATATCCGCGGGGCGCGCCGACTTACGCCGCAGTTCCTCCTCTCGGCGGACGTGAGCGACGGCGAGGCGCGCTGGCCACCGCTTGATGCCGCGGCGCTTGCAGAGGTCATCGCCGGTGTGCAACCGAATGAAATCTACATTCGTTGGCCCCGCCGCTGCCGCGCGCAGCTTGAACCTGTGCTCCGTACCTTGGAGAGCTCGGGGCTGCGACGCGATGACAACTGGCCGGTGTTGTCTGATCCTGACGCAAAAGGCGACGAACTCACTTTGCGCGTGTCGCGACCGCAGTCCGAGCTCGATCCTTCGCGCTATCCGGCCCATGGCCTGATTCCGCACTCTCCAGTTGCGGAGGATTACCGCAGGCTCATTGCAGATATTCAGTCGGAAATAGAACGCGCAGCAAGCAATGCCATCCTCGGCAGTTCATTCGATGCGCGGTACGGCGTCGTGCGGATCATGACCGTTGGCTCGACGTCGCGCGGCACTTATGCGGCATTTCCCGCCGACTTTGATCTCGTCGTCCACACCGAGCGGGAGCGGACAGGCATCGCGCATACCGACGTCGAGGCCGTCTGCGGCAAGCTCATTGAGAGCGTGACGCAAACGAGAGCCTTCGAAAGCTTCGTGGCTGCGGTCGCCCAGTCGGTCGGCGCCAGACCCCATGACTTTCCCAGCGTCGAGTTGCAGTTTCTCGGCGCGCGCGGTCCGCAAAGCCTGGTGGCGCGCTACAATCTGGTCTGGCGCAACACCGCAACTGACAATCCCATCGCCTTTCTGGACATCACATTTGGAAAACTGCCGCAGTTGATCGGATACGAAACCTGGTTCCGGCGGCTCTTAGAAAATCTTGGTCCTCTGTGGGCCGAGCGTCTGCGCAGCGAAATACGCACCGCCAAGATCGTTCTCAAGCGGCTTGGGGGCCTCTACGGGTCCGCCGAACGGGGTTTGCGGGCTCACACCGTCGAGCAATGGATCATACAAAGCTTCAATTACCGGGCCTCTGGCATACCCGTGGGGACCTTGGAGAATGCGCTGAGGCTGATTATCGAGGAAGGCACGGCTAGTGCACACGCAGGCGCAGCCGTCCCAATACGGTTCGAGGACTACAAGGCCCGCTTTCCGCTATGGCACCCGGGCTGGTGGGAGAGCGACGCCGGCATCGCAATCGATCGACGTAACGTCAACCTGTGGGATCTGTTGGGCGACGGCGAAGGGGCGGCGGCCGAGCACAAGTGGCAGAAGCTCCTCGCTCTGGCTCTCGTCTATGCCGGAGACAAAACGCACAGGGAGGCCTGTGACGTGGAAGACCTCGCGCGCTCAACCGAGGTCATGCTTGGGCTTTTGAAGGACACCCATCGCTCCCTCGGGGACTGAGTGGGAGATTGCTGGGTAGGGGCCAGGGCGTGAAGGCACCTGCGGCGTCAGTCGCGCTTCAGAAGGCCGATGATGAATAGAAGGATGACGGCGCCGAGCGTGGCTGCAAAAAAGTTGCCGAACGTTGAGTCGGGAACGATGCCAAGCCTGGGCAGGATGTAGCCGCCGACACAGGCGCCCAAAATCCCCACCACCATATTGCCAATCAGCCCAAATCCGCCCCCTTTGACGATGCGGCCGGCGAGCCAGCCGGCGAGGAGCCCGATCACCAGCCAGCCGAGTATGGACATGGGTGCAAGAACCATTGGAGCCTCAGTGTTTGGAGATTGTCTGCAATCGGATCCTCACGACCTGCGCCGGGCGCGAGGTTTCACTTGATCGTTGGCCGGGTGCTGGCGGGTGCTTTCCCGCAAAGCCTCCAGCAGAGAGCGTGGGCGCCGATGCTTTTTCAGCAAGTCGCAAAAGGCCTCCTCTGCGAGGCTGTGGAGCGACCGGCCCTCGTCGCGCGACAGCGCGTCGAGCGCATGCCACGTCTCAGGACCCACCTCGATACGGCGCCCCACCTCAGGCCCGCTTCTTTGCCGCTTTCGCCTTGGTCCGTCTGCCATTCCCGCTCCCCCTGGCCTTTGTCTTTGCCTTGCCGCCCTCGCCGACACTCTTACGCAGGGCCGCCATGAGGTCGATGACTTTAGCACCAGGTGCCGCCTCCTCGTGCGGCGCCACGATCTTTTGCCCCTTCATTTTCTTGTTGACGAGCTCGCGCAGAGCCGCGGCGTAGTGGTTCTTGAACTGCTCCGGGTTAAATTTGCCCGACTTGCGCCCGATAAGCTCGACCGCCAAATCGACCATCTCCTTGTCGGGCTTGCCGGACGGCACCTCGTCGAAGAAATCGGACGGCTTCTTCAGCTCTTCCGCGTAGCGCAACATCTCCATCAGCAGGCCGTCTTCGAAGGGTGCGATGGCGACCAACCATTCCCGGCCGGCGATCGTGAGCTGGGCGAGACCGACCTTGCCCATTTTCTTCAAGGCCTCGCGGATGACGACGTACCCTTCGCCGGAATGCTTGTCGGCCGGTGCGATGAAGTAAGGTCTTTCGAAATAGCGGGGATCGATGTCGGCCGCATCGACGAACTTCACCAGATCTATGGTCTTCTTGCTCTCGAGCTTGACCGCGTCGATCTCGTCGGGATCCAACGTGACATACGTATCGTGGTCGATCTCATAGCCTTTGACGATGTCGGCGTTGTCGACCTCGCCGATCCCCTGGACGGTCTTGGTGTAGTTGATCCTTCGCCCCGAGGGTTTGTGAATTTGGCGGAAAGAAATCTCCGACTTGGTCTCGACCGCGTTGTAAATCTCAACGGCGATCGAGACGAGGGAGAGGCGAAGGAAACCCTTCCAGTACGCGCGCGCGGCCATGAGTGACTCCAGACACGAAGATGCGGCCTGACTATAGGACGCCAAGCATATCAAAAGCGTTCCGGCTTCCGCAAAAATTTGGCCGATTGCATGCCATTTGCACGCGCATTGGTGGGTGGGCGCCAGGCCTCCTTTGCGAACGTTTTGGGTTGGATCGAGGTCCGAGCGACAATGGAGACGCCCCGCCGGGCTGGTTCCCCCGCGGAGCGTCCCTTTGCCATTAACTCAGCGGTGGCGGGGAACGTAGCGATAGGGCGTGTGATGCCGATTGTGCCGCTTGATCACGTGGCGCTGGCGGTAGCGGCGCAGGGCCATGAACCGCCTGTTGCGGTGGAAGGCCGTAAGCCGCAAGACCTTGTGGTGGACGACTTGAGGCTTGTAGTGCTTGAAGCCCGCAGCATCGGCCTGCGCGGTGATGGTGAACAGCGAGGCCAGCATTACGGCACACGCCAGTGCAATTCTTGTCATCGTACATAGCTCCATTCGTTGAGCGATCCATTTGCGTCAACGAAACGAAGTTTGTCCTTTCCGTGGCCGGTCCATGACGCTTTGTTCAGGCCAGAGCCAATTGCGTGGCCAGCAAAGCCAGCGGTATCGAGCAGCATCTGTGAAACCTGCGGCGGAAAACGCGACGCTACTTTAGTCCCGTCGTCGTCTTTTTGAGTCCCGTCGTTGTCTTCCCCAGCGTCTCCACGCGGTGCCTCAGGCTGTTCTCCGCCTCCCTGTAGCAGTCGCGCTCGATTTCAAGCCTGGCGATTTCCAGAAGGTCGGGATCCACCAGCGCGCCGGGCGCTCCTTTGGCCGCGCGCTGCGCCGCGCTCGCCGCGCCGTCGCAATCAGGAGGCGGGATCGGACCCGGCCCCGGGATGAGGGCGGCTTGGGCGGAGCTGATGTAGGTGGTGTGCCAGGAGGCGGGGTCTGCGCTGTCGTCGCAATAGGAGCAGCCCGTAGCCGCCACGGCGAGCAAGCCGATCGCGCAGGCTCGTGCTGCATACCAAGGGCCGCTTCGGCTGCTTGAACGCGGGTGATGCGCGGGCCGACGGTCCGACATGAGCGTGTGCGGGACGCTAAACGCGATCACTTGCCAGGCTGCCTTTCAACGGCCGCCTGGGCAAGCTCGATGGCCCGGCGGTACCAATGCTTTGCTTGCGTGCGATCGGCCTGGGCGCTTGCCCCGGCGATCTGCTCGACGACGACCGGGTCGTAGGTGCTGCCCAAAGCAATGGCGGCTTCGGGCACGCCGTCCTCGACCAGGCGCTTGAAAAGGCGGCGGGCCGCATCGACATCGCCCTTGGCCATCGCGGCCTGACCCTCGGCCAGCAACGGGTTGGCCGGTGAAGACGTGCCGGCGGCGCGTGCGGCCTGCGCATTTCGCTTCAGGTGATCATCCAAATCGCGCGCAATCTCCTCCGCCTGGCTGCGTACGGTACGTGCCGCCGACAGCTGCGTCTCGAGCCGCGCGGCCGTGCGCTCCACGTTTTGACGGGCGCTGCGTTCCTGCGAAAGCTCGGCTAGCAACTTGCGCTGAGCGGCTTCGACGGCTTGGCGGACCGCCCGTTCTTCGGCGAGCTCGTTGCGGGCGCGCTGCAGAGCGTCGACCATGGCGCCATCTTTTGGCGGCGCGCTATTCGTCATCTGCAGAGGGGCTGCTGGCGCCGTTGTGACGGCGGGCGCTGTCTGGCTTCCCCATTCCGGCATGAAAAAAGCCATAACCGCCAATGACGCCGCCGCCAGCCCCAGGCCTTGCGCGAGTCGGTTCTGCCTGCTTGCCCGTCGTGGACGTGGCGCCTGAGGAAGCGCCGTGTCCTTGCAGCGGTCGCGAGCGCCGAAATTCCAGACGTGACCGTCCGGATCGCGGCACGCGTAGCGATACGCGCCGTGCTCATCGGCTTTAAGGTTTTGGACGATTTCGGCGCCGGCACTTTTGGCCCGGGTGAAATGAGCCATGAGGTTTTCGACAAGGAAGCAGCAATCCTGCGTGGTGAGCCTGTTGGCAACCTCAGGTAATAGGCTGCGCGTGTCAGAGTCGGCGTCACGCGATGGCGTCACCATGATCAGATTGTCGGCGAAGGCGAGATGCGCGTAGGCAAAGCCACCGTCCGGGCGCGTGGCGAGACAGCGCGTTTCGAAGCCGAACGCCTTGCCGAGCCACGCGATCGCGCGCTCCGGATCGCGACAACGGATGAGCAGCTTGGGTCTTTGCGGCTGGGCGGCTTCCTGCATCGTCCGCTCCGAGTGCCCGATAAATCCGAGCGCATGTTGCGCGTGCGGTGCCGCTTCGGTAGGCCCCCATCGTGACAAAAATAGAGCAATTCCGGGCAATTCTCGCGTCCGCGCACCGCTGACTTGGGCACAAATTGAGCACAGCCCGCGGCGTCGCTTGTCGGAACGGTCGTGGCCCGTGCGGGGACGGGCCTGCCGGTGCAAGCGCAGGATGCCGCGTCGCGAAGGGTGGGTGCTGTGCGGTTAGTTCGTTTGGTCGGCCCGAGCCTGCAGGAAGCGTTTGCCGGCGCCGGTCAAGAGGTAGGCCCCAAGCACGGCGCCGCCGATCAGGCCTGCAAGCGACAAGATGGTGTCCCCAAGCCCGAGCCAGGCGAACACGAAATAGAACACCATGGCACCGGCGAGGCCGCCGGCGGCTCCGAGGATCGTCGACACGACGTTGCCGGCGGAAAGGCCGATCAGCAGTCCGACCACGATGCCCGGATACAAAGCAGGCCAGAAATGATCGTCCATTGTCGCAGTCTCCTTTCGCAGTCGCTGAGATCAGCTAGACGCCCGCGGCATGTCGCGCCTCTCCGGTCCCGAGGTACGCGTCGAAGCAGGCTGCGATCGTGCGCACGAAAGGTCGGCCCCGCTCAGTTATTCGGAAAGCGTCTCCGTCGCGCTCCATCAGACGATCCTGGTCGGCTTCGATCAGCAATTGAGCCTCCGCGAGAAGCGGCTGGGCCGCAGCGCCGAAGCGGCGGATGAGCTCGCCCGCGGGGAAGGCGAGATCGCACATCAGGCGCTCGATCACGAACCCCCGCATGCGGTCACCTTGGGTTAGCGCGATGCCGCGTGCCGTTGCAAGACCACGCTCACCGATTCGCCGCTCATATTCGGCGGCCGGCACGCAGTTTTGCACATAACCTTCGGGTAGGTGCCCGATCGCCGAGGCGCCGAGCCCGATGAGGGCGTCGGCTCGGTCGGTTGTGTAGCCCTGAAAGTTGCGGCTGACGGGGCCTTTGGCGAGGGGGTCCTCGGGGCGCGCGAAGTGATCGAGGCCAACGCGCACGTAACCCGCTCCTTCCAGAATACGCGCCAAGCGGCTTGCCTGAGCGAAGCGCTCCACGACGCCCGGCAGCGCCGTCTCGTCGATCAGGCTCTGGTGCTTCAGGCGCGAAGGCAGGTGCGCGTAGCCGAACGCCGCGATGCGGGTTGGGGCTAATGCAATCACCTTGCGCACCGTCTCCTCGACGCTGGCGCGCGTCTGATGCGGCAAGCCGTAGACGAGATCGATGTTGACCGCGCCGATTCCCTCTTCGCGCAACGCCGCAACGGCGTCCCTCGTTGCCTCGAAGGACTGCTGACGGTTGATTGCCGTTTGCACCTTGGGAGCGAAATCCTGCACGCCGATTGAGACTCGCGTGACACCTGCCCGAGCGAAAGCCTTGATGCGCTCTATGCCGAGCCCGCGCGGATCGACCTCGACGGCGAATTCCAATTCGTCCGCGACCTTGAAGCGGCGCCGCAGCGTTTCGGCGAGCGTCAAGATGTCGTCGCCACAGAGCACATTGGGCGAGCCGCCGCCCCAGTGTATGTGTGTCGCCGCGTGCGCCGCCGGCACCCGCTCCGACACGCTTGCGATCTCGGCGGTAAGCGCGTTGAGGTAGGCGGCGACGGGCTCGTAGCGGCGCACCGCCTTGGTGCTGCAGCCGCAGTACCAGCACAGCGTGCCGCAGAAGGGAATGTGCAGGTAGAGCGATAAGCGTGCGTGTTGGGGCAGGGCTTCGAGCCAGGCTGCGTACCGGTCGGGGCCGATCGCATCGGAGAAGTGCGGTGCCGTCGGATAGCTGGTGTAGCGGGGAACGGGGGACGAGTACCTCTTGACGACCTCAGGGCTCATGGGGGCACCAGGTTGCGGAAGGCTGCCGGCGCCGCAGAGCGGCGCGTTCTATATTGAGTTTATGCTTGCCCGGAGGTCCGGTTTCGTTTGACCAGGATCAAGACCGCTAAGCGTCGTATTGCCGCTCGCAAGAGCTTGGCCTGCCGTCGCTGAAGGGCTCACGCGATCGCACGGCCGCGTTCTCACACGCGCAGGGCGACTCTCATGCGTTCGCTGGGCGAAGCATTCTCAACCGTCGCCTCCAGCACCTCGGGGTGGTGGATGACCAGGCTTCGCCCGGGGCCGACGCTGACGGTGCCGCGTTCGCGCAGGCGCGCGATTTGCCGGCTGACCGTCTCGATGGTGAGTCCCAGGTAGTCGGCAATTTCGGTGCGCGAGATGGGCAGCTCGACGGCAATCTCGCGTGCCGATTTGGCCCCTTGACGCTGTCCGCGCGCCACCGACAAAAGAAGGCGGCGATCTTTTGCTCCGCCGACATGCGACCCAGAAGCATGATCCATTCCTGGGCCTTCTCGAGCTCGTTGGCGACATGCTCGAAAAACCAGCGCTTCACCGCGTTTGATTCGGTTGCGAGGGTCTCGATCGTCGCGCGCGGAAACCAGCAGAGCTTGACCTCGCTGGCCGCGACCGCCGAAGTGCGCGCCTCTCCGCCAAAGGGACGTCCCAGAAAATCTCCCGGACCGGCAAGCGCGACGATTTGCTGGGTGCCGTTGGGAAGGCTCTTCATGAGCTTCACCGTTCCCGATACGATGGCGCAGAAGGATGGAGGGACCTCGCCCTCGGCGTGAATAACTTGGCCCGCCTGAAATCGCCTTTGCCAACTGCCGGAGCTGAGCTGGGACAGTTCCTCGTCACGGAGCGCCCCGCATAGCCCTTTTGCGAGGGCCGGGCACTCGACGCAGATTGATCGAGGCTTTCGCATTCGCTCGTTTCGCTTCGGCAAGCGCTTTGCGCCAGATTAGCGCCGGCCCATTTGACCCTTCACCCCTCAGGCTAAAGTCGGCATTTGCCCACCCTGCGCCTTGATCTGGATCAAATGGATCAAGGCCCCCTTTGTCCCTGGACGTGCGTGACGACTTTCCCGGGCGCGCGGGCTTGAGGCGGCATGAAGAAACCCGGCAGCGCAGAGCGGTGCCGGGTCTTCGCTAACGCTCGCGTAAGTTCTCACTTGTGATGGGCCGAGACGGCGGCCATCAGCTCGCCGGAAAGCTCGTGCGAGGCCGCGTGTGAGATGTCACCGCAGCTCAGCATGCCCACCATGCGCTTGTTCTCGTCGATGACGGGGAGGCGGCGCACCTTCTTACTCTCCATGATGCGCAGCGCGTCGTCGAGCTCCTCGCCGTCGCGGCAATAGACGATGCCCTTGGTCATGACGTCGCGCGCCGTCAGCGCGCTCAAATCGTGGCCATTGGCGACCGCGCGGCAGGTGATGTCGCGATCCGTCACCATGCCGATGAGCTTGTCGTTCTCGCCGACAGGAATCGAGCCGACATCGAGCTCCTTCATTTTCTTGGCGACTTCGGCGACCGGGGTCTCGGGCGCAACCCATTCGGCGCCCTTGTGCATTGCATTCTTGACCTTCATGGGGAACCTCCATGCTCGCTTTGAATGTGCCCCTCCCATGCCTAATATAGGTAATCTGAGGTCCCGCGCTTGCCCCTGGCAATGATCGCGATCAAGCGGCCGGGTGGGGGAACCGCTTCAAAGTCGCTTCAAAAGTCGGCTCTTGGCGCAAGACGGCGGGAATGTAGCCCGGTGAAATTGCTCCGGCACCCCGCAAAGCCCCGGCGCCACTGGCTTTTCGCCGGCCCGCCGAAGGGGCGGGATTGATGCAGCTCAATGCAGCCCCCTGCCGCCAATGATCGAGATTGGAGGCTCGTTTCGGGAGTTTTTGCCCATGACAGTTCCCCCAGCAATCGCCCATGGCGTGCAGCAGATGCAGGAGTGGCTCAAGGAGCTGCGCGACAACGCCGACCTTGCCGACGAGACGGAGGCATTGAGCGTGCTGCGCGGCGTGCTGCATCAGCTGCGCGATCGGCTCACGCCCGAAGAGGCGATCGAGCTCGGCGCCCAGCTTCCCGTGATCGTGCGCGGCATCTACTATGATGGCTGGCGCCCGTCGCGCACGCCAGAGAAGGTCCGCTCCAAGCAGAAGTTCCTCGACGAGGTCATGATCAAACTGCTCCCGCGCCGCGTTTCGCCAGAGGCCGCTGTCAAGGACGTCTTCGCGCTCATCGCTCACCACTGCGACCCCGGCGAGGTCAGCGACGTGATTGCCCAGCTGCCGTCCGACATCAAGGAGTTGTGGCCGATGACGGCGCGCACCTTCAAGGCGCGCTCGTGAACGCGGCGCGGCGGCATACCGGGGTGGCTGCGCCCCCGATCGATTACGCCAAGCTACGCCGCAGCATGGTGCAGGACCACATCGCCGCTCGCGGCGTGCGCTCCGAGCCTGTGCTCAACGCCATGGGCACCGTGCCGCGTGAGACATTCCTGCCCGAGCACCTGCGCGAGTTTGCTTACGCCGACACGCCGCTGCCCATTGGCGAAAGCCAGACCATATCGCAGCCCTACATCGTCGCCTTTATGATCGAGGCGTTGGCCCTTGAAGGCGGCGAGAAGGTGCTGGAGATCGGCGCCGGCTCGGGCTACGCCGCCGCCGTTCTCTCCCGCGTTGCGGGCGAGGTCTATACGGTCGAGCGCATCGGGGAGCTTGCCGCGCGAGCCTCCGAGAAGCTTTCAGACCTCGGCTACAAGAACGTGCACGTCCTGCACGCAGACGGGACCCAGGGCTGGCCCGATCATGCGCCTTATGATGGCATCGTGGTCGCCGCCGGCGGGCCGCAGGTCCCCAAGACGCTCAAGTCACAGCTCAAGGTCGGCGGCCGCCTCGTCATCCCGGTGGGAACGGATCCGCGCGCTCAGGAGCTGGTGCGGGTCACGCGAATCTCGGAGGACGACTACAAAACCGAGGACATCGCCGATGTGCGCTTCGTGCCGCTGGTGGGCGTGGAGGGCTGGGCGCCGGAGGGCGAGGCGCCGGCGGCAAAGCGCCCCGCGCGCAAGCCGGAGCTTGTCGAGGGCGATCTGGCGGCGGCGGTCGCCAATGCGGCGCAAGCGTTTTCCTCCGCCGAGTCGGCGGACCTCGACCCGCTTCTGGAGCGGATCGGTGAGGCGCGCATCGTGCTGCTCGGCGAGGCCACGCACGGCACCAGCGAATTCTACACCATGCGCGAGCGCATCTCGCGTGAGCTGATCACGGCCAAGGGGTTTCGCATCATTGCCATCGAAGGCGACTGGCCGGACGCGGCCCGCGTCGATCACTACGTGCGTCACTTCGAATTTCCGCCCTCCGAGTGGACCGCGTTCGCCCGCTTTCCCACCTGGATGTGGCGCAACGAGGAGGTGCGTGGCTTCGTCGACTGGCTGCGCGAGCACAACGGGACAGTTCCGCCCGAGATGCGCGTTGCCTTCCACGGCCTCGATCTCTACAGCCTCTACAACTCCATGCGCTCGGTGCTCGCCTATCTGGAGGATGTCGATCCCCAGACCGCGGCCATTGCGCGCGAGCGTTACGGCTGCCTCACGCCGTGGCAGGCCGATCCTGCCACCTACGGACGCGCGGCGCTCACCGGCAGCTACCGCTCGTGCGAGGAAGACGTCGTGCATATGCTCTACAGCATCCTCGAGAAGCACCGCGAGTACGCCATGCATGACGGCGAGCGCTTCCTCGATGCCGTGCAGAATGCCCGCCTCGTCGCCAACGCCGAACGCTACTACCGGATCATGTATTACGGCTCGCGCGCCTCGTGGAACCTGCGCGACGGCCATATGTTCGAGACCCTAAAGTCGTTGCTGCATTTCTACGGGCCCCAATCCAAGGCGATCGTGTGGGCGCATAATTCTCACGTCGGCAATGCCAGAGCGACCGAAATGTCGATGCGGGGCGAGCACAACATCGGCCAGCTGTGCCGCACCGAGTTCGGCACGGGCGCCTACCTCGTCGGCTTTGGCACCGATCATGGCACCGTCGCGGCGGCCTCCGACTGGGATGGGCCGGTGGAGGTCAAGACCGTGCGCCCCGCGCTTGCCAGAAGCTACGAGCGTCTGTGCCATACTGGCGCGCAAGCCACCGGCAAGCAGCAGTTCCTGTTGCCGCTCGGCGCGGCGCTGCCGGCCGACCTGCTTGAAGCGCTCACAAAACCGCGGCTGGAACGGGCGATCGGCGTGATCTATCGGCCCGAGACCGAGCTTGCCAGCCACTATTTCCAGGCGGTCCTGCCGCAACAGTTTGACGAGTACATCTGGTTTGACGAAACAAAGGCCGTGACGCCGTTTGAGAGCGTGCAATTGGAAGGGTTGCCCGAGACCTATCCCTTCGGCGTCTAATGGCGGGGGATCGCCACAGATCGATCGGCGTGCGCCTTCGTCGAACGCGAGAGGCGCCGATGCTATGTTTTGCAGCCGGCTGGGAGCACGCATTGTGGCCTCGTCTACCGTAATTGTGTTCGAAGCGCGTGGCCTGACCAAGGTTTATCGCACCGGCGAGGTCGAGGTTCACGCACTCCGCGGGGTGGACCTTGCTCTTTATGAGGGTGAGATGGTCGTCCTGCTCGGGCCTTCAGGATCGGGCAAGTCGACGCTTCTGAACATCCTCGGTGGGCTCGACCGCCCGACCACCGGCTCGTGCCGCTTCAAGGAGCACCAGCTCACCGATATGGGCGAGGATGAGCTGACAGAGTTCCGGCGCGAGCACGTCGGTTTCGTCTTCCAATTCTACAATCTCATTCCTTCGTTGACCGCGCGCGAGAACGTCGCCCTGGTCACGGAGATCTCCAAGGCTCCCATGAAGGCCGACGAGGCCCTGTCTCTGGTGGGCCTCGCGGACCGGCTTGAGCACTTTCCGGCGGAGCTGTCGGGCGGCGAGCAGCAGCGCGTTGCCATCGCCAGGGCGATCGCCAAGCGCCCCGAGGTCCTATTGTGCGACGAGCCGACCGGTGCGCTTGACAGCAAGACGGGCATTCGCGTGTTGCAGGCCCTGGTCGCCGTCAACGAGGAGCTCGGCACGACGACCGGCATAATCACCCACAACGCCGCGATCCACGCGATGGCCGATCGCGTCGTCTACATGGCCGACGGGCGCATCAGCGAAACGCGCATCAACGAACGGCGGTTAGAGCCCGCCGGCATTACCTGGTGAGCGGCGCATGCGGGTGATCGACCGGAAGCTGGTGCGGGACGTGCAACGCTTGTGGCCGCAGGCGTTGGCAATTGCGCTCGTCATTGCCTGTGGCGTGGCGACGCTGATTCTGGCCATCGGCGCCCATCGTTCGTTGGAGGAAACGCGGGCGGCCTACTATGAGCGCCACCGGTTTGCCGATGTGTTCGCCACGGTGACGCGCGCGCCGTTTGCTCTCAAAGAGCAGATCTTACGCATCCCCGGTGTCGCCGCTGCCGAAACGCGCATCGAAAAGCTGGTTTTGCTCGACGTTGCCGGCATGGCCGAGCCCGCAACGGCGGTCGCCCTTTCGCTGCCCGATCATCACAAGCCGGAAGTGAACCGGCTCTACCTGCGGGGGGGCCGTCAGCCAGAGCCCGAAGCGGTCGACGAGGTGACGGTCAACGAGCCGTTCGCCAAGGTGCACGGGCTGCAGGTCGGCGATACTGTTGGCGCAATCCTCAACGGTCGCAGGCGCACGCTGCGGATTGTCGGGATTGCGCTGTCGCCGGAATACATCTACGCGCTGGGGCCCGGCGACCTCATGCCCGACGATCGCCGCTTCGCCGTCTTGTGGATGTCTGAGAAGGCGCTGGCCGCGATCTTCGATCTGGACGGTGCGTTCAGCTCCGTGGCGGTGAAGGTGGTGCACGGGGCAAACCAGGAGGACGTGATCGACGCGCTCGACGATCTGCTTGCCCGCTATGGCGGTACGGGTGCTATCGCGCGCAAGGACCAGCAAAGCCACGCCTTCCTCGACGCCGAGCTCGAGCAGCTGAAGGCCTTCGGGCGCATCCTGCCGCCCATTTTTCTGTTCGTCTCCGCCTTCCTCATTAATTTGATCCTATCGCGTCAGATCGCGCTCGAGCGTGAGCAGATTGGTCTTCTGAAGGCGCTCGGTTACCGCACGGGCAGCATTGTCGCCCACTACGTCAAGTTCGTGCTGATTATCATTGGCATCGGCGTCGGTCTTGGTTTTTTCGCCGGTACCTGGCTGGGGCGCGGGCTAACGCGGCTTTACGGGGAGTTCTACCATTTCCCGTTTCTCATTTTCAGCAGTGACCCGGACATGTACGTCATCGCCGCAGCGGTCTCGATCGCAGCGGGGCTTATCGGCGCCGTGAGCTCGGTGCGCTCGGTGCTATCGCTCGCGCCCGCCGTCGCCATGCGACCGCCTGCGCCACCGCGCTACCGGCGGACGTTTGCCGAGCGGCTGCTCTTAAATCGCTTTTCTTCGCAACTCACTCTCATGTCGTTGCGCCACTTGCTGCGCTGGCCGTTGCGGGCCGCACTCACGGCGCTCGGAGTGGGGCTTGCGACCGCACTGCTTATTACCGCGCTCTTCACCATCGATGCCGTCGAGTTCATGATCGACGTTGCCTATTTCCAAACCGATCGCCAGGACGCCACCCTCAATCTAACCGAGCGCAAAGGCATCGGTGTTCTCGACAGCGTCGCCCGACTGCCCGGCGTCCTGCGGGCGGAGGCCTATCGCAGCGTGCCCGCAAGGCTGCGCAACGGCCACCGCGAGCGCAAAGTCGCCATTTTCGGAAAGCCGCCCGAGATGGACTTGTCGCGGGTGCTCGACGCCGACCTTCGGGCCGTAACACTGCCCCGGACCGGACTCATGGTAAACAACCGCGTTGCCGAGCTGCTGGACGTGGGGCGCGGCGACATCGTCGAGGTGGAAATTCTGGAGGGGCGCAGAAAACGCACCGAGGCCGTCGTCTCCGACCTCATCGAATCCTACTTCGGTCTCGGGGCCTACATGGATCTCGGCGCCCTCAACAAGTTGCTGGGCGAAGGGCCGGAGGTGTCGGGGGCACACATTGCCTACGATCGCGCCAAGGAAGGGGCCTTGTTCGATGCCATCAAGAAAACACCCGCGATCGGTTCCATCACCTTGCAGCGGGTCTCGCTGCAGCGCTTTCGCGAGACGCTGGCGGAGAACATCACGATCATGACCACGGTCTACGTCGCCTTGGCGGTGATTGTTGCCTTCGGTGTCGTCTACAATAGCGCCCGCATCCAGCTTTCGGAGAACGCGCGCGAGCTGGCGAGTCTCAGGGTGCTCGGGTTCACGCGCGGTGAGGTCTCAAGCGTGCTCTTCCTCGAGCTCGGATTGATCGTGCTGCTCGCAATACCGCTGGGCTGGGTGTTGGGCTATGGGTTCGCCTGGAGCACGGTGCAGGCATTCGCCACCGACATCTATCGCGTGCCCTTCATTATCGAGCGGGCCACTTACGTCGAAGCGGGCCTGGTCATCCTCGGTGCCGCGGCAGCTTCCGCCTTGATCGTGCGTCGCCGCATCAACCGCCTCGACCTGATCGCAGTCCTGAAGAGCCGCGAATGAGGCCAGTGATGGACCGGGTGCAGAGAAGGAGCCTCGTGTGGGCGCTGCTTGCCGTGGCGATCATCATCGCCGCCGTATGGGCGCTGCGCCCTGCTCCCATTCTCGTCGATACGGCCGCGGTCGAGGAGGGGCCGATGCGCGCAACCGTCGACGAGGAGGGCAAGACGCGGGTCAAGGAGGTCTACGTCGTCTCAGCGCCCATTGCCGGACGCGTATTGCGCTCTGCACTCGAGGCCGGCGACGCCGTCGAAGGGGGACGCTCGGTGGTGGCCGTGCTGCAACCGACCGATCCTGCGTTGATCGACGTGCGCACGCGCAAGGATCTCGAGGCGCAAGTGGAAGCGGCGCGGTCTGCTGTCCGCCTCGCCGAAGCGGAGCTGGAGCAGGCGCGCTCCGAGCTCAGCTTCGCCGAGCGAGACCTGGTACGGGCGCGGACCTTGGCCCCCACGCAGGCGATCTCCAAGCGCGCGCTTGATAAGGCCGTTCATGATGTCGAGGTGCGCAAGGCTGCGCTCGCGCGCGCGGAAGCCGGCGTGGATTTTCGCAAGCGTGAGCTGGCAAGCGCGAGGGCGCGGCTGATTTCTCCGGGCAGCGAGATCGTCGAAAGCGGATCGGCGCCGGAAACGACGGGCTCGACCGGCGCGATTTGCTGCGTCCAGGTGCGAGCCCCGGCGAGCGGCCGCGTCCTGCGCATGCTGGTCAAGAGCGAGCAGGTGGTGGCGGCGGGAACGCCGCTATTGGAGATCGGCGATCCGCAGGATATCGAGATCGTCGTCGAGCTGTTGTCGACGGATGCCGTCAAGATCAGGGAAAGCGCCGATGCGACGATCGAGGGTTGGGGCGGTGCGGACGCGATTCCCGCCGTGGTGACGCGCATCGAGCCGGGCGGCTTCACCAAGGTCTCCGCGCTCGGCATCGAGGAGCAGCGCGTGCGCGTCATTCTCGACTTCAAAGGTCCGGCCGATGCGTGGAAGACGCTTGGCCACGATTTTCGCATTTATGCGCGCATTACCGCCTGGAAGTCCGATCGCGTGGCGAGGGTTCCCTTGAGCGCGCTGTTCCGGCAAGGAGACGATTGGGCGGTGTTTCGCGTCGTCGACGGCAGCGTCGAGCTGGCCTTGATCGAGATTGGACATCGCAACCGTGAGGCCGCCGAGGTCCGCTCGGGCCTGAAGCCCGGCGATCGGGTCGTGCTGCATCCCAGCGACCGGGTGCATGACGGGGTCGCCGTCGCTGAACGGCCCATTGCCAGTGCCACCAGATGAGGGGAGGGCTTTATGCATAAGCGCGCAACCTATGACTTGGCCGTCGGCCTTGCCCTGCGCGAGCTCCACAAGGAGCATCACGCCTTGCGCGAGCGGGTCGCGGCGGCGCTGGAGGTAAGCGAGTTAGGCGTCACCCGTATCGAGACGGGCGAGGAGAATCTGACGGCGGGCGGGCTGATCCTTCTGCTTGGCCTCTTCAATCTGTCATGGGAGGCGTTTCTGGGGCGCGTGCAGGCGCATTTAGCCGAGGCCGAAGCGGAAATCCTCAAATAGCTGGGAGGCAATGCTTGGCATGATTGCTTTGGGGCAGGGCAGCGCGCGGCCATCAGGGTGAGCATTCTCACTCTCACGCTCAATCCCACGATCGACGTTTCGACGTCGGTTGAACGTGTGGAGCCCGTACACAAGCTGCGGTGCGGGCCTATACGGCGCGATCCCGGCGGCGGCGGCATCAATGTCGCCCGCGTCGTGCGCCGTTTCGGCAGCGACGTCACCGCGGTCTATCCGGCCGGCGGCTTGATGGGCGCGCTTTTGCGCAAGCTTGTTGACGCGGAGGCGGTGCAGAGCCGCACGGTGCCGATCGCCGCGGAAACGCGCGAGGATTTCACCGTGTTTGAGGAGCAAAGCAAGGAGCAATACCGCTTCGTGCTTCCCGGTCCCACCCTGAGCGAACAGGAGTGGCGCTCCTGTCTGCAAGCGATTTCCTCTTTCGACGACCGTCCGGAGTACATCGTCGCCAGCGGAAGTCTGCCGCTCGGCGTGCCGCCGGATTTCTTCAAATTATTGGCCGAAATGGCGAAAGCGAAAAGCACCAAGCTCGTCGTCGATGGCACCAAGCCGGTATTGCAGGCGGCGCTCAAGCAGGGCGTGCATCTCATCAAGCCGAACCTGCGCGAGATGCGCGACCTGATGGACGCGCCGCTGACGAGCAAGGCAGACTGGGTCGAGGCAAGCCGCCGTTTGATTGCGGCCGGCGGGGTGGAGCTCGTTGCCTTGACGCTTGCAGAGCATGGCGCCTTGCTCGTCACCCGAGAGGCGGCCTGGTTTGCGGAAGGCGTGCGGGTGCCGCTCGTCAGCGCCGTGGGGGCCGGCGACAGCTTTCTTGGCGCCATGGTTTGGGCGCTGAGCTCGGGTCATGGGGCTCAGGAGGCGCTTCGCCACGGTGTCGCGGCGGGGTCGGCGGCGCTGCTCACGCCGGCGACCGAGCTTTGCCTTAGAGAGGACGTGACACGCCTGCTCGCCGAGGTGAAAGTCAGCAGCCTTTAATGCTCAGGGCTTTTCGAGCAACTTTGAGGCGCCGAGCAGGGCTGCAAAGGGGCGCACGACGACGAAGGTCGGAATTTGCGAAAGATAGTCGCGGAACCGTCCCTTGGCCTCGAAGCGCGTGCGGAACGGCGACTGCGCAAAGGCGTCGCCCAGCTTCGGCACGATGCCGCCCGCGATATAGATGCCGCCGCGCGCCCCAAGCGTCAGCGCCAGGTTGCCGGCGACCGTTCCCAGCATGGCGCAGAACATGGTCGTGGCCTCGCGGGCGCACGCGTCCGCTGCACCAATGCGCGTATCGGTGATCTGCGCCGCCGTGAGCGGACCCGCCGGGACATGCGACAACTCACACAGCGCATTGTAGAGGTTGACGAGGCCAGGCCCCGAAAGGACGCGCTCCGCCGAAACGTGATCAAAGCGTCCGCGCATCAGATCGAGCACCGCGCTCTCGCGCGGGTCCGCCGGCGGCATGGTGACGTGGCCGCCTTCGCCCGGAATGGGAATAAGACCCGCCGCGGTGGGGATCAGCGCGCTGACCCCGAGCCCGGTTCCCGGGCCAATGATGCCGATGGGCGTATCTGCGACCGCCGCGCCGGGGCCCACCTGAATACGCTCGCTTTCGCTCAAATGGGGAACCGCCACCGCGTTGGCGTGAAAATCGTTGACGACGCTCAGCCGCCGCATCCCCAGGGTCTTACGCAGCTCTTCAATGGAGAAGGTCCACGGGTGGTTGGTGAGCGTGACCTCATCGCCGGTGGGCGAGGCGGCGATCGCCAGCACCGCCTGCGCCGGTTTTGCGCCGTTTGCCTCCGCAAGGTAGGCGGCGATGGCGTCGGCGATGGTGGGGTAATCGTCGCACAACAAAATGCGCGTCGTCGTCAGCGTGCCGTCGGGCTCGACGAGTGCAAAACGAGCATTCGTTGCCCCGATGTCGCCCACGAGGGCCAATTCCGCTGCGCTCATGTCTTGGCCTCGCGTTCCTCTCTGAGCGATTTTCGTAAAAGGCCCGCGTCCGCTGCGGGAGCCGAAGGGTTGATTGCCATGCCGGAGCTGCGTTCAAAGCCGCCAGAGTTCAAGATTTCGGGGACGATGCGGAGACGCCAGTGCAGGTAAGGCGCATCGGCACCGAGCGGGCCGGCAGATTCCACGGCGAAGTTAGAGGGGGGATCGCCCCGCGCCGTCTTGAGGCGCTTGAGCGAGCGGGCCAGGAGGCCCGCGAGGTCGGCAAGCTCCTCCTCTGTCGTGGCGCCGAAGGAAGCGTGGTGACGCTTGGGCACCAGCCACTGCTCACAGGGGTGCTCGGCGGCGAACGGGACGAGCGCGACGAAGCTGCGGCTTTCCTCGACAATGCGCTCCTTAAGCTTCATCTCGCGTTCGAGCTCTGCGCACGTTGGACACGCGCCCGTCTCGCGGCCACGAAGTGCCGCCCAATTCGACAGGGCGCGCAGCTTGGGCGGCACGATCGGAAGCGCCAGCACCTGCGCGTGCGGATGGATGAGGGAGGCGCCGCTCTTTGCACCGCGATTGCGGAAGACAATGACCGCCTCGATGCCAGGGCTCCGGGAGAGCTCGATAAAGCGCGATTGATAGCAGGCGACGGCCGCGGCAATTTCCTCTGTCTCCATGGTCGAGGGGTCGGCGTCGTGGTGCGGGCTTTCGATGATGACCTCGTGGAAGCCATAGCCCGGAAAAATCGTGTGCCCGCCGTCGGCGTGTGCGGGTCGAGGCTCATCGGGGGCGAGCGCGGCAAACTTGTTCGGGACGACGCGCACCGCCCAGCCGGGCGGGTCTTTTGCCGGCGTCTCGGCAAGAATTCCGGGAAGTTGCGCTTCGTTCCCGGGGCAGAACGGGCAACGCTTGTCGTAGCGCGGCACGCGCTCCGCCGGCCGCACTGGTGGCGCCGCCTGTGCACCCGGGCGATGGGCTCGCTCGGGCGCGATAATGACGAAAGCTCCCGTCGTTGGATCCTGGCGCAGCTCGCTCATGGGGACGGGCCGTCCCCTGGCCGATGGCGCTGGCGTCTCTCTACGCGCCGCTGATCCACTTGCGCGCTGCGGCCGCCTCTTCGGTCGAATAGACGTTCACCTGCGCGGGCATCAGGAAGCCGAAGGCCGTGATCGAGAGCTTGATCCATTGGACGTCCGTGACTACGGCGATTCGCTCCCATCGCAGCAGATGTCCCATGCCGACCTTGGTGTCCGCCCACATCGCGCCGGGGTCGATGCCGGAGAAATCGGGGCCGATCTCGTAATAAAGGCGCACCTTCTCGTGCTGGCCAAGCGCTTTTTCCACCGCGGGGATCACCACCTTCTCGTAGTCCTCGCGGGTCACCTGGCCCGAGGCGGAGAGAGCAACGACGTTTCCGGGGAAATCCTTCAAGAGCTCGATCATGGCGGTCTCCTTGAGGCTTGGGGTTGGCTGGGGAGCGGATGTGCGCAGGTTTGTCGTTATTTCATTTCCGGCCCGCCTGCGCCGTCTTGAGGCCGGATGTGGTTTCTGCTTCCGCGGCGGCGACGTGGTCCTTCACCGCAACGAAGCTGTCCGGGGTCACAGAGATTGAATCGATGCCGCAGCCGACGAGAAAGCGGGCGAACTCGGGATGGTCGCTCGGCGCCTGACCGCACAGCCCGACCTTGGCGCCGCTCTCATGCGCTTTCTTGATGACGGTCGCGATCATCCATTTCACCGCCGCGTCCTGCTCGTCGAACAGTCCGGCAAGGTTGCCGGCGTCGCGGTCGACCCCGAGCGTCAATTGGGTGAGGTCGTTGCTGCCGATGGAGAAGCCGTCAAACAGCGCCGCGAACTCCTTAGCGAGAATGACGTTGGAAGGGATCTCGCACATCACATACACCTGCAGCCCGTTCTCCCCCCGCTTCAGGCCGTTCTCCGCCATCACCTCCAACACCCGCTCCGCCTCCTTGACCGAACGGCAGAAGGGGATCATGACGACGACGTTGGAAAAGCCCATTTCTTCGCGCAGCCTGCGGATGGCGCGGCACTCGAGCGCGAAGCCCTCGCGGTAAGCGGGCGAGTAGTAGCGCGAGGCACCGCGGAACCCCAGCATGGGGTTTTCTTCCTTTGGCTCGAACTGCGCCCCGCCGATCAGGTTGGCGTACTCGTTGGTCTTGAAGTCGCTCATGCGCACGATCACCGGCTTGGGATGCAAGGCTGCGGCGATGCGGCCCAGGCCGCGCGACAACCGGTCGATGAAATACTCGGTCTTTTCGCCGTAGCCCGCCGTAAGCTCGGCTATGGCGCCCTTCGCGGCTTCGTCCTTCAGCGTGTCATAGCGAACGAGCGCCATGGGATGCACCTTGATGTGGTTGCCGACGACGAACTCCATGCGCAAGAGCCCGACGCCATCGGCCGGCAAGCGCCACCAGCGGTAGGCGGCGGCGGGATTGGCGAGATTGAGCATGATCCGCGTGCGCGTCGCCGGGATATGCTCCAGATCGATGTCGACCGTCTCGAAATCTGCTTTCCCCTCGTAAACAAAGCCTTCATCGCCCTCGGCGCAGGAGACGGTGATCTCTTGGCCGTCTTTGAGGAGCTTCGTGGCATTGCCGGTTCCGACCACGGCCGCCAGGCCCAGCTCGCGGCTGACAATGGCGGCGTGCGAGGTGCGCCCCCCGTGGTCGGTGATGATGGCGGCGGCCCGTTTCATGATGGGAACCCAGTCTGGGTCGGTCGTCTCCGTCACCAGGATTGAGCCGTCGGTGAATCGGGCGATGTCGCGCGGGCTCGCGATCAGCCGCACGGGGCCGCTGACGACGGCGCCGCCGATGCTGAGGCCTGAGGCAAGCTTTCGTCCCTTGGACTTGATCCTGTAGGAGTGCAGCGCCTCTATGCCCTCGCGCGACTGCACCGTTTCCGGGCGCGCCTGCACGATGAACATCTCGGCCGTTTCGCCGTCCTTCGCCCATTCCATGTCCATCGGGCAGCCGTAGTGCTCCTCGATCACGCAGGCCCAGCGGGCGAGCGCCAGGATCTCAGGATCGCTGAGCACAAAGGCTGCCCGCTCGGCCGGCGACGTCGGCACATTGCGCGTCGAGCGGCCGCTTTCATCCGCGTAGATCATCTTCTGCGCCTTGGTCCCGGGCGCCTTTTCCACGATCGGAACCGTATCGGGCGCTGTGAGCAAGGGCTTGAAGACCTGGTACTCGTCGGGATCGACGGCGCCCTGCACCACGTTCTCGCCGAGGCCCCACGCCGCGTTGATGAGAACGATCCGGTCAAAGCCCGTCTCCGTGTCGATGGAGAACATGACGCCCGAGCCGCCGAGGTCGGAGCGCACCATGCGCTGCACCCCGACCGAGAGAGCGACCTTCATGTGATCGAAGCCCTTGGCTTGGCGGTAGCTGATGGCCCGGTCGGTGAAGAGCGAGGCATAGCAACGCCGGCACGCGTCGAGCAGCTTCGCCTCGCCGCGGATGTTGAGGTAGCTTTCCTGCTGTCCGGCGAAGCTTGCGTCAGGCAAATCCTCCGCCGTGGCGCTGGAGCGTACCGCGACGTCGGTCTCGGTCTTTTGCGCGCGCCGGCACAGTTCCCCATAGGCGGACGTGATCGCGTGCGCCGCATCCTGTGGCCATGCACCCTTAAGAACGGCGCCGCGGATTGCGGCTCCCACCTCGGCGAGCGGCGCCTTGCCCGTCGCGAGCCCGTGCAGCGCGGAGGCGATTTTATCGCGCAGGCCGTTGGCGTCGATGAACTGCCAGTAGGTCTGCGCCGTCGTCGCAAAACCGTCGGGCACGCGCACGCCATTGCGGCCGAGGTTGCGCACCATCTCGCCGAGCGAGGCGTTCTTGCCGCCGACACGCGGCACATCGGTGCGGCCGAGATCTTCAAACCAAAGTACATGCGGGTCTTGCCTGCCCATAGCGTCCACCATCAGCTCTGATCCGAGCCTTTGAGCTGGAACACCGTTTCGAAAGAGCCGATGAGATCGAGCCAATCCTCCATCAACCGGGGCATAAGATACCGTTGCCGCACACTTTCCTTGGCGCGCTCGCCCAAGCGCCTGCGCAGGTCGACGTCCTTTACCAATTGCACGATGCGCTCGGCCGCCTCCTCGACGTTTTCAACCAGGAAGCCGCTGACGCCGTCCTCGATCTGGTGCTTGATGCCGCCGACTTTGCCGCCGATGACGGCCGCGCCCTTCCACATCGCCTCGGCCACCGTGAGGCCGAAGCCCTCGCGCAGCGATTTTTGCAGAACGACCGCGGCACGCCGTTGCAAGGCGTTGACGAGGGCGGTGTCCTGTACCGAAAGGATGTGGATGCGATCCTCGGCGCACTTGCACAGCGATGCAAAAACCTCTTGCCCTTCCGGATCGTCGGTCGCGACGTTGCCGACGAGGACCAGGGTGCAGTCGACTTGCTTGCGTGCGAGGCGGAAGGCCTCGATGACCCCCTGAGGATCCTTCCACTTGTCGAAGCGGGAGATCTGCACCACCAGCGGCAAATCGGTGGGAATGTCGTAGCGGGCAATACGATCGTCGATCTCGTCCGCCGAAAGGTCCTTGTTCGTGGTGGAGAACGGGTTGATGGCCGGGGCGATGAAACGCTGCGGGGTGCTGAGGTTCTGCGCGTATTCGGGTAGCGACAACACAACGGCGTCGTAGCGCTCCACGAAGGGCTTCAAGTAGCCCCAAAGATCGGGATCGGGGTGCGCGAGATCGAGGTGACAGCGCCAGATCCATGGCGCCTTCCTTTGGTAGTGGCAGATCATGGGCAGCGGCTGCGGATCATGGATGATGACCAGGTCGTGATCGAGGTGCACCCGCGTGCTGTTCTCATAGGCCACTTCCTCGTAGATGCGTGTCTTCAGATCCGTGAGGGCGATGTCGGCGCCCTGCAGTGCATTGTGCATCTTCTTGGTCACGCTGAAGAAGTCGGGCCGTCCTTGGATCACCCGCCAGCCGGTTCGTATCCCCGCACTGTTCATGAGCAGGGTGAGCGAGGAGAGAAGCTCCGCGACGCCGCCGCCGTAGTAGGTGGAGCTGATGTTCACGATGTGCAGATCGCGCATGCGCGCGGCCTTCTTGAGGAGGCGCTCGACCGTTTGGGCGCCAACCAGCGGTGCGTAATCCTCAATCGTGGTCAGAGCGAACTTCGGTGGGTCGTATGTGGCAAGGTCCATCGGCATGCACTGGCCCCTTTGGTGAAGCGAAGTGGCTATCAGTAGGTCGTGATCATAGACGCCTCAGGGGCGTAGTTCGCGGCCCGGCCCCCGGTAAGCGTCGGGATGTGCACCCAAGAAGTGGCGCAATGCCGCAAGAAGCTCCTGTGCGTGCCGCCGGTCCCCTCTGTCGAGGGCAGCGCGGATGTCCTCGACGATTATAGCGCGCACCTTTTCAGGACCATGACGCTGCTTCATAAGTTGATTGGCAAGACCAGTCGCGACCATCTCGGGCACATGCTCATGCTCAGCGAGCGCCAGCACCTCTTCCTCGGTCAGTCCGCAAAAGGCGATGCAATCCTCCAACGTGATCATCTGCAACTCCCGTCCTGTTGTTGCTGACGGTCGGGATATCAATCCTGGCGAACATAGCTGCCCGGCGCATCGCCGAGCGAAATGGGATTGGCGAGGGCCGTGCCGACAGGCTGCATGGGGCCTGAGCGCTCCCCAACCCAGCGGCACCATTCGGGCCACCATGAGCCGGGCTTGACGGCCGTCTCCCGCACCCAGGTATCGGGATCGGAATAAAGTCCGAGCTCGGCGGTGGTCCGCACCCGGTAGTGGCGCCCCGGCACGCCTGGCTCCGAGACGATGCCGACGTTATGCCCTCCACTCGTCAAAAGGAAGGTCACGTCGGTGTCCAGAAGCAGGTGAAGTTTGTAGACCGACCGCCACGGTGCGACGTGGTCCCGCTCGGTCCCGACCGCGAACACCGGCGCGCGAATATCGGTGAGGGCGATCGGGCGCCCCTCGACGCGACAACGTCCCTCGGCCAGATCGTTGTTGAGGAAAAGCTGGCGCAGATATTCCGAATGCATCCGGTAGGGCAGCCGGGTCGAATCGGCGTTCCACGCCATGAGGTCGATCATCGGCCGGCGCTCGCCCATCAGATAATCGCGCACCATGCGCGACCAGATGAGATCGTTGGAGCGCAGCATCTGGAAGGCGCCCGACATCTGCTGGGCGTCGAGATAGCCCTGTTGCCACATCATGTCCTCCAGGAAGGTCACCTGGCTCTCGTCGATGAAGAGGCTCAGCTCGCCCGGTTCCGTGAAGTCGACCTGCGCGGCCAAAAAGGTGAGCGTCTTGAAAGGATCGTGGTCGTTGCGCGCCAGAGCGGCGGCGGCGATGGCGAGAAGCGTGCCGCCGAGGCAATAGCCGACGCCGTGCACCTTTTGGTCGGGAACGAGCGCGCGGATCGCCTCGAGCGCCGCTCCAATGCCGAGCGTACGATAGTCATCGAGAGCGAGATTGCGGGCTTCGGAGGTCGGGTTCTTCCAGGAGATGATGAAGACGGTGAACCCTTGCTCAACCAGGTAGCGCACGAGCGAATTATTGGGGCTCAAGTCGAGAATGTAGTACTTCATGATCCAGGCCGGCACGATCAGGATCGGCTCGGGCCGCACCTCGTCGGTGACAGGCTCATACTTCATGAGCTCGATGAGATTGTTGCGGAAGACGACCTTGCCCGGGGTGACCGCAACGTTCTCGCCGACCTTGAAGGCTTCCGCGCCGGCAGGCGGGCGCCCGTTGACCGACCGTTCCCAATCTTCAACGAAGTTCCAGAAACCGCGCACGAGATTGAGGCCCGCATCCGTCACCGTCTTGTGCAGAACCTCGGGGTTGGTCGTCACGAAGTTTGCGGGTGAGAACACGTCGAGGAGCTGGCGCGCTGCGAACTCGACCTGGCGCTCGTGCGCCTTGGTGACGCCGCGTACGTCTGAGGTGGCATTGTGCCACCACTGCTGCTGCAAGAGAAAGGCCTGTTGCATGATGTCGAAGGGCCAACCGCGCCACCTCAGCGGTAAAGCGCTTGTCGTGGGCAAGCGGCTCAATGCAACACGCGCACGGGCCTTGCAGCGGCCGGGACGAGGCGACGTAGCGCGCCAGGCGCAGCCATTTGCGGATCGCCTTTTGCATGAGCTGCAGTTGCTTGCCGGGCGCCGCGCCGAGATGGATCAGCCAATCGAAGTAGGCCTCGGCGAGGGCTGCGGGCGACAGGCCGAGTGTTAGGCGGGAGCGGGCGTAGTTGAGCGACCGGTCGAGGGCGTTCGCCATCTCGAGTGAGGGGTCCGTCCCGGTTTTGAGCAAAAGGTCCAGGGCAGGAAATGCCGTTGGCGCGCCGGCAACGGGCGCGTGCTCCCTCTGGCAGGGCCGATCGTCTTGCGCCAAATCGGCGCCATTTGAAGTCTGCTCCGGCCGGCTTACGGCTGTGCTGATGTCATTCATGATGGGTTCGCTGCCACTGATGGGGCCACCCTAGTAAACAGGCTGCCGTGGCGCGGATGTCTCGCAGGCGTTAGATTTTGTACGAATATGTAGTTTCGCGGCGGCTCAACTTGAAGCGCGGGGCCGATCCGGTCCCCCGCCCGCGACTTTTGGTCTCGTCTGCGTTGCGTTCTCTCAATTGAGCGATACCAGCG
>Ga0315553_10000416_pt1 | contig 38266 bp, 48 predicted proteins | sample SalMarSW160140MG_FD_203099 | JGI IMG/M metagenome (GOLD analysis project Ga0315553, IMG submission 203099) | Salt marsh sediment microbial communities from the Plum Island Ecosystem LTER, Massachusetts, United States - Salt Marsh Sediment SW1601-40 ... | reverse complement strand
GGAGGCCGGATAGTTGTCTGGCTATGAACGCATGGCTCTGGAGTTGGTTGCTGATGCGACCAAGAGCATCCCACCTGGCAAGTGGCGGATAACACTACAAGTGGCATTCCAGATGCGGGCACTCGTGCGGACCACTGGCCGGTCGTCAACCAAGGCACTCAACTGCATTGCACCGCAACTCTTTGCCCAATGGCGGGCCCATCGTCATGCCTACAGCGATATCTGCTGGTTCCTGGACTCATCACGTAGTGCGATGTGGATTGAAGCGGCAGGCATGGAGTATGATGCACTCGTGTCAGAGCTGCGGCGGCGCGACTGCCTGCCGCCCCGGGATACACTGTTCAAATTGGCGGCATGATGCCCATTTATGAGTATCGCTGTTCACAATGCGGCAAGATCAGTAGCCGGATCTGTTCTTGCGAGGAAAGCTTCACGCCACTGGCTTGTATTGAGTGCGGCGCCGAAACGGAACGGCTGTTCCCGATACCGCATGTGCCACCCGATGGCATGTATTCCTATGCCCCCAATATCGGTGACAGTGAATCCTTCGAGCGCAAACAGACGAAAATCGAGGAACGCGAGCGCATCAAACGGGAGACCGGCAAGGTAAGACTCATTGACGAGGTATAGCGCATCGTCTATGTTTGAGGTCAAGCAAGCGAGTGGCCCTATAGTGGCCCGTGTCTCCATGACCATGATCGGAGAGCGGGCCATTGTGTATTCCATTGTGCGCTGCCCGAAATGTGACCGCCGTATCATGGATGTACCAGGCGAGCCGGAAATCCTCACCCGCATTGTGGACGAAGATCATGCAAGTGGCCTGGGTCGTGTCGTGCCATGCAAACGCTGTACAAGTTGGATCGAGGTGATTGAGCGGTGAGCGAAGCCGTTGAAACACGGATGGGCAGGCCGCTACTAGTGCCCACACCAGAGGAATTCGAGCGGCGCGTTTCCGTCTATTTCGATGAATGCCGCCAGGAGCAAAGGCCGGTAACAATGGCTGGTATGGCACTCGCACTCGGTCTCAAGAAACGCCAGACCATCCATGAATACGGTAAGCGCAAGGGCTATGAGGACATTGTGGCTTGGGCGATGTTACACATAGAGGACAGATACGAACAGCGACTACACACCAATGCGCCAACAGGCGCCATTTTCGCGCTCAAGAACCTGGGCTGGACGGATAAGACCGAAGTCGAGCATTCGGGCAATGTGCAACTGGATGTCAAAGCAGTACGTGAGCGGGTAGAAAACAGGATCAATGGCATAGCCAGTCGTCTGCTTACGGAAAGCACATGACGGACCTTTCCACCGCTGAGCGGCTTGCCACACTGACGCCCGAACTCCTGGAGGCATTCTGGGCCGAGACGCCAGATGAGGAGGCAGTTGCCCTCGAATGGGATTGGCGCTTCTGGGCCCGGCCGAAACAGCTCCCACCGGATAGCGACTGGCTCACCTGGATGGTCAGGGCCGGTCGTGGTTTCGGCAAGACTCGTACGGGTGCTGGCTGGGTACAGGAGCGGGCAATAGAGGAACCCGGCCGCTGGATTGCCATGGTCGGCAAGACACCGGCCGATGTGCGCGACTACATGGTTGAGGGTCCTGGCGGCATCTTGCGTAATACCAAGCCAGACGAGCGGCCGATGTACTATCCCTCCAACCGCCGGCTCGAATGGCCGAATGGCTCGTGGGCCACTGTCTATTCCAGTGAGGACCCGGACCAGCTCCGTGGGTTCTCTGGTGATACTGGCTGGTTCGATGAGTTTGCCAAGTACAAGAACCCGCGTGAGTGTTGGGACAACCTCCAGTTTGGTATGCGTGAGGTTTCGGGCGATCAGCCGCGCGTACTGATTACCACGACACCACGCCCGCTCCCGCTCCTTGAGGAGATCGAAGCCAAGCCCACGACAATCACGGTTGTGGGCTCTAGTTATGAGAACCGCGCCAACCTGAGCCCGATCTGGTTCTCGGATACACTTGCCGCCTATGAGGGCACGCGGCTTGGCCGCCAGGAGATCCATGCTGAAATCCTGGACGATGTTGAGGGCATGGTATATTCGAGTTTCAGCTGCAAGCCATTCCCAGAAGGCAATGTAGACGCATCAGTAGCCGATACGGGTGCAGAGATCCTTGTGGGCCAGGACTTCAATGTGAATCCCATGGCCAGCGTGATTGCTGTCCGTGTTGTGGACGAATGCCACGTGCTGGATGCACTGGAAATCGGCACGTCGAATACCGAGCAGGTAGCAGCAGAGATCCGGCGCCGCTACGAGAATCGCAGAATCATCATCTGCCCGGACCCAGCCGGAAAACAGCGGCATACCAACGCACCTGTTGGCCAGACCGATTTCACGATCTTGGAACGGGCTGGCTTTGAGATCCGGGCACCATCCCAGGCACCACCCGTAGTGGACCGCGTGAACAACACCCAGGCGATGTTCCTCCAGGGCAACCGCCGGCGGGTCCGCATCCACCCCAAGGCCGAACCACTGATTCGGGCCCTTGCCGGATTGACCTACAAAGAAGGCACGAGCCAGCGCGACAAGGGCTCTGGCCTGGATCATATCTGTGATGCGCTCGACTACCTGCTCTGGCAGGAATTCAATGTGCTGGGAGGCATGCACCGGACAATCATCGGAACCGTGAACGCCTAAGAGGTGAGCAGAATGGCTACGCTATCAGATCCAACCAATTTCGGCAATAAGCCCGGCGATGGCCCACTGCGTCCCGGCGGTCGGTCTGCCTCTGGTATATTGACAGACACTGATCTGCCATCTACCCGCTCACCACTTTCTGCCGCGCAAATTGGTGCTACCGACCTGATGCGCGACCTGGCGGGTGGCACTGAAGCCGTGCGAGCTGCTGGCCAGACATATCTACCCAAGGCGCCGGGCGAAAAGCCGGGCTTCTATGCGAATAGGCTCGCCCGCTCAGTGTTCTTCAATGCTGTAGAGCGCACTGTACAGGGACTGACGGGCCTGGTTTTCCGCAAGGATCCCGTACTCAGTGATGACCCCGAAGGGGGGGTACCCGAGCAGATTGTCGAACACTGGGAGAACATCGATCTGGAGGGTACGCACGGCGATGTGTTCTGCCGTGATTTGTTGGCTGATGCATTGCTAGTTGGCCATGCCGCGATTCTGGTGGATTACCCCAATACTGGCGGCAACCAGCGGCGCGACCAGGAGGTGGCAGGCAATATCAGGCCCTACTGGGTGCCTATCAAGAAAGAGGACATCATGTCCTGGCGCTCGGTACAGGAAGGCGGCGCCAGTGTGCTCACCCAGCTTGTGCTCCGCGAGAAGACATGGGTGCCTGATGGCAGGTTTGGCGAGCGGGAGCAGACGCGTTACCGTGTCTTCTACCGTGAAATGGGCCGTGTCTGGTATGAGCTACTGGAAGTCACCAAGAACAACGAAGTCACGAGGGTAGAGGAAGGCGATTACCCGACCCAGACTTTGATACCCGTGGCTGAGATCAAAACTTCCGGCTCGAAATCTTTATTCAACTCCAAGCCGCCCTTGCTAGATTTGGGATACCTGAACGTCGCCCATTACCAGCAGTGGAGCGACTATGCATATGCGATGTTCAAGAGCAATGTTCCATTTTTGTTTGGGAAAGGGATCGAGGAGGCGAAGGATCCCAAGACCGGCGAAAAACTCGAATCCATAGTCATTGGTCCCAACACGAGCTTCCTGACTAGTGGGCCGAATGCCGACCTGAAGTATGTGAGCCATGATGGCGCGGCCCTGGGTTCCAGTAAGCAGGCACTGGATGACCTGAAGGCCGATATGGGCACACTCGGCCTGGCTATGCTTGCACCACAGAAGCGGACAGCTGAAACAGCGGAAGCCAAGCGGCTGGACAAGAGCACATCCGACTCGGCACTTGCTGTTGCTGCCCGCGCAGAACAGGATGCAGTAGAGAATGCACTCCAGTTCCATGCGAACTATCTGCGGCTCGAATCCGGTGGCTCAGTTACGATCAACCGCGACTTCGAGGGGCTGCTGATGGAGGCGCCGGTCATGGCCGCCTTTGCCCAACTCGTGAATGCCGGTTTCCCGGCACGGCTGGTACTGGAAGCACTGAAGCAGGGTGGCCGGATTGCCGATGATGCCGACCTAGACGAACTCGAAATGCTCTGGCTGATGGGCTCAGAGCTCAATCGCCAGATTCCGCCACCAGAGGAAGAGGTGCCGCCCGAAGCCATTGTGGAAGGCAACCCGTACCATGTCATCAGGCGCGGCTCGCGCTACTGCGTCGAACGTAGTGACACGGGTGAGCGCATGAAGTGCTATGCCACGAAGAAAGAAGCACTGGACTACTTCAGGGCACTGGAGGCGAATGTTGAAGATGCGTGAGAAGATGAGGTTTCGACTCTGTGGTTTCCGGAAACGATTCCGGACGGAATGCGGCTGTTCTTGGGCCGATCATGGTCTGGATCCCGGTATTCCGTGTCGGCAGTGTGGGTTTCCCGCGAACACACACGGGCATTTTGTGATAGAAGCATTGTTCTGGTATCCTCCGTTCTGGATAAAATGGGCGTCTTAGATGACCGAAGATGAAGCCAGGAAAGCGGCTGAAGAGGATGCAGCCTATCTCTGGGGCCTGTTGCGTAAGGGCATCAACATTGAAAACGCCCTGCGTATGGTCATAGGCCGTATTGTGGCCCGCCACATGGCAGAAGCCGCGAAACCGCCGAAGGAGCCGTGGCAGCAATGAGATGCGTTCTTATATTGCCCGAAAGATGGGAGCGCCTTCATAGACGCTATGATCCGAATTGCTGGTGTCATCCAAAGATTGAATGGCATGGCGGCACACCCGTTCTCATTCACAACAATCCGAATGGAGATGGCGATACCCAATGGGCCGTATATGAGGAGGAATCTGTCGAAATTGGGACAAGGGCCTAATCCGTGACTCCCGGCGAACGTCTGCTTGCACGGCTTCAGCGGCGCACCCGCGATCTGTCGCCAGAGCTGGGTGCCGAGATCATGAAGGCCGGGAAAAAGCTCGTCGCCGGGCTTTCTATTGATGAGGTCGCGGACATTATCGCCTCCGGCAACTATGAGCGGCTGTTTACAGAGATCCTCAATGAGGCACTATTCAATCAAGCGTTTGCCGATCTCCAAAAGATGTACTTTCGTCAGACCATGGACAACCTGGACTTCTTCGCCAAGGACTACGGCATCAGCTTTGGTGTACTGGACCCCCGCGTCATTGAGGAGATCCGCCGGCTAGACATCAAGATGGCCACCATACTCAAGGACGATGTACGGGAAGCCGTGCGCCGTGCTGTCGAGGTCGGCCTCCGTAATGGCGTGAATCCGCGCACCATTGCCGTGGGTGTGCGCCAGAACCTGATGTTGACGGGTCCACAAACTGTGTGGATAGACAATTTCCGGCGCGAACTGGAGGCAAACAGCCGCAAGGCCCTACAACGCTCACTTGGCCAGGGCTTCTTCAAGAAGCCGGATGGCTCACTCGGCTACCGTGCCGGCCATGCTGGTGGGCTTGGCGTATCGAAGCGCGACATGACGATGCTCGATCGCGTGCTTGGCTCCGATGAGCGGCTGCGGCCCGATCAGATCGACAGGCTCGTGGAGGCTTACCGCAAGCGGATGACGGCCTGGCACGCCGAATCCGTGGCACGTACCGCAACACTCGACAGCCTGAAGAATGCCCAGCACCTGAGCACGGAACAGGCAATCCGTGATGGCATCCTGCCAGCCGACCGCATGATGAGCGAATGGGTGAGTGTCGGTGATAGCCGTGTCAGGGATGAACATGTGGCCATGGATCGGAGCGATCCAATACCGTTTGGCTCGATGTTCACTCTACCCGATGGCACCCAGGAACTGATCCCTGGCGAGAGCACCTATGGCTGCCGCTGTGCCAAGCGCGATTTCCTGGGACCGAGGGGGCAATGATGTGGCTGATTCTGTTCCGAACATTGTGCGTGGTAGCAATGTTGATCGTGCTGCTGTTCCAGATCAAGATCGTTGTGCGGTCGGAATTGCAGCGATTTTATATTGGGGCGCTTCTCCGCTGGCGAGCTGCGTTGGGGCGGCATCGCACCGTTTTCACGCGGGATGATGTGGAGATGTGCAGGATTGCCGGAAGATTGTGTGACATCCAGCGCCAGTACGAAGACGATCCAGAAGCGGTGGAACAGATTCAAATACGAATGCAAGAATGGCGGTCTCTTGCCAACCGCATCGAAGCCCTGCTCCCACCGGAGGCCGCATGAGCCATTTCCTTGAATTGCTCGCTGCTTTTTTTCGGCTAAAGAAGGCTTTTCCCGAACGGGATAGCTTTACTGCGGCGGAATTGTTTGCCGAGGCTGGTATCAAGCTATGAGCCGCGCCATCAAGCGCAAGTCCCGCCGTGAAGCGAAGAAAGCGAAGAAGGCGGCCAAGACCAAGCTGCCCGAGCAGAGTGTGGATCTGATTAACCCACAATCCCACAACTTCGACCAATTCATCTTTGGCAATTCACTGTATTGTGAGCGGGTGGTCGAACCCGAGGCGGGCAAAGGCAAGACACTGGTAATTGCGGGTGCGGGCCCGAGCCTGGCCGATCATGCGCATGAATACTGCGAGCAAGCCGACGAGGTATGGGGCTGCAACTCAGCGGCGACCTGGCTCTATGAGAATGGCCATAAGGTGACTCACGCCTTCACAGTGGATCAGACGCCGCACATGATCGAAGAGTGGCTGAGTGCGCCACCTATTGAGTATCTGCTGGCATCTAGTGTACACCCGCACCTTGTTGAATATCTGCTAGAAAAGAAGCGCACCATCCGTTTCTTCCACAACTTTGTCGGTATCAAGAAGCCGCCAATCACGCTCTGTGGCTGTGGCCACATGGAAACGGATCATCCCGTGGGTCCATGTCTCCGCTGTGACTGCGAGATATTTGAGCCTTGCACCATGGGCTTTGAGCAATGGCTGTATGCGCTCTTCTATCCACGCACCGTAATTGTCGGTTCTGGGCTGAATGCGACTACCCGGGCAACAGAGCTCGCTCGCTTCATGGGTTTTGACAAGGTATGGGTGCTTGGTGCCGACTGTGCGCTGCGGCTCAAGAAACCAAGGCCAGATGCGCCATTTGGCTCACCCGAACACATGAAATGGCTCAAGGAAGACACGATCATGCATGCTGATGGCGGATCAGCAGTTGCTTCTGAGGCTACACCCGTCACGATGTATGGTGAAATTGATGGCCGGCCATGGGAAACCAAGCCGGACCTCGTGGTCACTGCCGTATGGCTGGTGAAGATGGCCAGGGCCTGGCCGTGGCTCGAATTGATTGGTGACACGCTGCCCAATGCACTGATGGACAAGGATGACGACTTCCTGGACCGGCTGCCAAGCCTCACGGATGGTAGTGGCGAAACAATGCGTATTGAGATCGATTCTGAACCACTGGACACGGAGAAGATTGCTTGACGACATAGGCTAACCTCTATAGGTTAGGAACTAGACATATATAGTGGCCCAAGTGGCCCCGAGGCGCGTGATGCGTCCCGGGGCCTTTTTTCATAGCCAGCGCCAGCGGCGCAATGGATTCATCAGACCGGGCAGCGCCCGAGGAGCAGCAAAGATGGCAGACGACCCAGCGGGTCAGGATTCACCCAAAACCTTCACCCAGGAGGAGCTGGACGCGGCAATCACCGAGCGCAACAAGGCGCTTGAAAAGAAGCGCGATGAATTGCTGTCGGAGGCCAAGGCGGCAAAGGATGCCACACGCCAGCGGGAAGAGGAACTGGCCAAGCTCCAAACGAAAATTGCCGAGATGGAGCAGGAGCAAGAGGCCAAGAAAGTCGGCATTACCTCGGAACAACTCGATAAGATGCGGGCCGAGGCACAGGCGAATCTGGAGAAGCAGTACGGGCCGCTTAAACAGCAACTTGAGGACGCCCAGCGGGAGGTCCGAGAACTCAGGCTCGACAATGTCGTCAAGGGTGCCATGAGTAAGGCCGGCGTCAGGGCCGAGCGGATTGATGCGCTCTATCGGCTGACTTCAGACAGATACGATCTCACGGATGATGGGAAGCCGATGCTCAAGGATGATCCCGGCACGCCTATCGACACACACATCAAGGACGAGGTCTCGAAGGAGTTCCCGGAATTCTTCGAGGGCACGGGCAGCAGTGGGGGCGGCGCTCCCAAATCCGTTTCCAGCGGAATCGGACGAGTCAAGAAGATCGCAGCGGACGACGGCAGCGCCTTTATGAGCAACCTGGAGGCCATCGCCAAGGGCGAGGTCGAAGTCGTTCCATAAGCCTCACGCTGCCGGGTGTTTGACCCGGCGCAACATGAAGGAGTACGACCGTGTCAAACACGATTACCTATGTCACGCCGCAACTATTGGCGCAGGGACTGCTGGCACTGCGGGAGCGGGCAGTCATGCCGCGCGTTGTCAACCGCAACCTTGATTCCATGGCCGCGCAGCAGGGCAATGTCATCAATGTGCCACTGCCAGATGCGATCGCAGCGCGAGCGGTAGTGCCGTCGATCACCATGAACTCGAATGTCGATGTGAGCCCGACTTCCGTGGCCGTCACACTCGACTACTGGTATGAGGCACCATTCAATATGTCCGATACTGATACACTGAGTGTACAGTCGGGCTTTACCCCCATGTGTGTGAGCGAGGCCGTCAAGGCGCTGGCCAACACGATTGACGCCTATATCCTGGGCAAGCATATCGGCATCTTCAGTGCGGCCGGCACTGCTGGGACCACGCCATTCGCCACGAATATCGCCGCGTATGTTTCGGGGCGTGCCAACCTGAACCGCCAACTCGCACCGCCTGATGACTGGCGTGCCGTTCTTGATCCACTCGCTGAGGGCAACCTGATGTCCGTCCAGGACATCCTGAACTTTGATCGCAGTGGTGATCGCGGCCCGATCTCCGCTGGTGTGATCGGCAGGAAGCTTGGCGTCGATTGGTACCTTGACCAGAATGTGCCGCTCTTCACGGCTGGTACTGGCTGGTTCACTGGCTGGGCTGTTGCTGGAACCGGCACGATTGGCGCCAGCACACTGACCATCATTGGAACCCAGACAGTAATGGGAAGCGTGAAGGTCGGTGACATCTTCGCGCTCGCTGGATACAACTACGCGATTACCACTGCACTGAGCACTGCTTCAGTGACTGATGGTGTGGCAATCGGGTTCTATCCGCCACTCAAGACCGTGGTTGCTTCGGATGCCGCAATCACTGTGGGGACCTATGCGACCCAGTACCGTGCTAACCTGCTCTTCCATCGCGATGCCTTTGTCTGGGCTTCGCGGCCACTAGGAAGGGCCGCAGTCGGTAATGTGATTCGTAGTGAGATCGATCCGGTATCTGGCCTCGCACTGCGGTTGGAACTGAGCAGGCAGTATAAGCAGGACACGTATTCGTTCGACATTCTTGGTGGGGCCGCGCTCGTCAGGAAAGAGCTCGCCACCAAGATCATGGGTTAGGGGTCATGGGACCAGGGTGGGTCGGTAATTCCGCCGGCCCACCCGCAGCGGAGCAGGAGGACCCATGGCACTTACGATAGTTGCAACTGCGGGCAGTGCATCGGCCAATAGTTTTATCACCTTGGCTGAATGCGAGACATACATGGAGGGGCGCGGCAATAAGGCGCTCTGGACTGCGGCCGCCGATTCCGACAAGAACATCGCTCTCGTGGAGGCCACGCGTGAGCTCGATCTGCTCACGTATACCGGCTATCGCACTGATGACACCCAGGCGCTGAGTTGGCCACGTCAATGGGCAGTCGATCCCGACAATCCCACAGACCAATACTTCGATACTGATGAGATCCCGACGCGCCTCAAGAACGCGCAGGCGGAACTGGCATTTCAGTTTATCAAGGCAGGCACCACGGACTTGGCCGCACTGGATTCCAAGGCGGGTGTCAAGCGCAAGAAGGTGGATGTGCTGGAGACCGAATGGTTTTCGGCGGCAACCACGCCAACCGGCATCGCCCGCTATCCCCGAGTAATGAACTACATCCGGCGGCTGCTGGCTACAAGTGGCCTTACCACGGAGGTAATCAGAGGCTGATGGCTGTACTGGAGGCAGATAAGGTTACGGGCCGGAAGATCAGGCGCCCGAAACGCGTGAAGGTCGAGGCGAATATCCAGAAGATGGTATCTGGCAGGCGTATCGCCTTCGAGCTCAGGAGCCCGGTACGCGACAAGGTGACGGATTACATCGAAGCGAACCGGCAAACCAAGCCGCTGCTCACTGTGGCGGAAGGCACGTGTACGGGCAGAACACTTGCGCTTTGTGGTGCGGGCCCGAGCCTGCGTGATCAGAAGGTGAATGGTGTGGATCACATCTTCGCCTGCAATTCGGCGCTTACCTACCTGTATGAGCAGGGCCGGCGCGTAGATGCTGGTGTGGCAATTGATGCCACGGCCGAAATGCTGCGCGAATGGGCTGATCCGCCACCTGTCCCCTATTTCCTGGCCTCAAGTGTGGATCCGGAGCTAGTCAAGCATCTACTGAAGCACGACAGGCCAGTCATCTTCTTCCATTCATACGTCGGATTCCCCGGCGAATATGACTACTACAACCAGCAATGGCCACCGAGTGTGATGGTCGGTCGGGGCTACAATGTCGTTGAACGGTTCATTCATGTAGCTGACTGGATGGGCTATGAGCGGATCGATGTGTATGGCGCCGATCAGGCATATGCCGAAAATGACATCACACACGCCAATGGCGAGGTGGCCACTGAGGCTTATGTGACGCCGATGCTGATGCGCGGCGAAATCGACGGGCGCGTCTGGCGTACGCGGCCCGATATGCTGATGGCCGCCGTCTCCCTAGTCAGGTGCGTGCGGAAATATGAGGGCAAGGTGCAGCTGATGGGTGATACACTACCTGCCGCCTTGCTCGACAAGGATGACGATTTCCTTGATCTCGTCTGCCGTGACCTGAATGAAGACGAGCGCCAACGGACGCAATTTCAACCCCCGATAGGAGCAAACTGAAATGGGAAGCAAGTGCGATTACCTCGAAAACAAGGTCTTGGACCATGTTGCCAACAGTGTGGCTTACACGACTCCTGGTGTCGTGTGGTCTGCGCTGTTTACGGCAATTCCGTCCGATGCCTCTGGTGGCACTGAAGTCACTGATTCCAGCTATCTGCGCGTGACTACAGCATTTTGCACGGCTGGTGCCACGACTGACGGGCAAATCAAGACCACGGCTGCCGTCACGTTTGCCACTTGTGCGACTGCCTATACCGTAGTTGGCTGGGCACTGCTGGACGCGAGTGCTGCTGGTAACATGCTGTACTGGGCAACGGTCACCACCTTGGCGATTGGTGTGGGAGATCAGGCCACGTTCGCCGTGGGGAATATTACCATAACTGAAGATTAGTTTAGCCATCAATCACAAATGTTGATGGCTTTCCAGTGATGGTTTTACGCCCGAATGGAGGCTTATGATGCGATGGACCAGCTTGCTGGCCTTGGCTCTCCTCCTGATTGGCTGCGCGGATACGGCCACTGCCCCGGGCATTGAGCCCGAGCTGGCAGTGGTCCCGCCCGGCCTGTATCTCATTGGAGGCCACCCGAGCAATGCGCCAAATGTCGTGCCAGAGAAGCATTTCTCCAGGCTAGGCATCTTCACGGCGCACTTGAATGAAGCCCAGGCCATTGGCCTGAGACACAATCCCCATGTCCGCTACGTCGAGCCCGATGGTGTTATGACACTCGATCAGACGCCGTGGGGCCTTGATCGTATCGATCAGCGGGATTTGCCACTTGATGACAGCTATCTGCCACCCGGCACGGGTGCGGGTGTGCGCGTCTATGTCGTGGACTCAGGCATCGACTGGACGCATCCGGAGTTTGGCGGGCGTGCTCTCTTTGGCTTTGACGCGTTTGGCGAAGATGGCTCGGACTGTATGGGCCATGGCACGCACGTCTCTGGCACCATAGCAGGCGAGACAGTTGGTGTGGCTCCTGGTGCTGAAATCGTTGTGGTGCGTGTCTTTGGATGCAGTGGTTCGACGCCGACTGAAATCATACTCATGGCTGTGGATTGGATGGCTGGTCAGCCTCCCGGTGTGTTCAACATGAGTTTTGGCGGCGGCAGCGTGGCAATTGTTGATGCGGTAAACACACTCTTGGGTCTTGGCTTTGTTGGTGCGGTATCCGCAGGCAATTCCGACCGTGACGCATGCCTCCAGACACCTGCAAGGATTCCCGGTGTTATCACTGTGGGTGCGACAGGCATCCAGAATGGCCTCGATTGGCGGGCGAGTTGGAGCAACTGGGGCGAATGTGTCGATCTATTCGCACCCGGTGTAGACATCTATTCTGCGCTACCCGGTGGTTATGGGTTGAAGGACGGTACGTCTATGGCTGCACCACATGTGGCGGGTGTGGCCGCATTGCTGTGGGCTGGGGGCATTCCAGCAACCGAAATCCACGACTCTGTTCTGTCGTTTGCATCGAAGAACCGCGTCTGGGAGGCCGAGACCGACAATGCCCATATGCTCTATTCCTTGCCTGAGCACGATCCAGATCTTGGGCCGCCGCCTGATGTGGTTATCCTGCCCGCACCAGTGCAAACCGGCGTCGAGTGGATGACGGGCGCCAATGGTGTGCCGTATCTCGGTGTGCGTGTTTATTTCACATGGGATGGTGATACTGCTCTGCTCAGAAACTTCGAGGGCTGGACACGATTCCTACATCCAGACTCGGCGTGGAATAAGGTAGGCTACGCCGATTCACCGGGTATCTGGGCCGCGTGGGGCACGGAAGACTTCATGAGCCTGGGCACATATGAGGTGAGAACCAGGGCGATAGATATAACGCTTGAGCCCGGTCTGTGGAGCCAGACCGATACGATCACGCTCTGCAAGGCCAAGAACAAAAAGAGCTTCCTTTGTGCCAAGAACCAGAGGGATTGATGACATTCACGCCGCCCACGTACCGCTGGAAGCTCGTCTATTTTGACGGCACCGAATTCACGGATGCCGATGGTAAGCCGTGGGAAAGCCCGGAGATCGGGCTTGTGCTCGTGCTCCAGCCAGGATTTAGCTATGACATTTTGCGGGACGTGAACAACTATCTCTATGACGAGGAGCTTGGCCGATGGGTCAACTTCGATGATCGTGGTCTGTTCGATCAACTCACTCGCCACGTCCGCCGTTATACCTGTTATCGCAACGGTTGGTGGGTGCCGGTACAAGAGGAATGGCACAAGATCCGCGACAAGTATGTGCTAGAGGTAAGGGGCAAGTAACATGGCATATCCGAACCTCAATATGCACACGTGGGGGTTCTTTCGGGACGACAGTTCTGATCCCGATACGTGTACGCAGATAGGTGCGGATAATGCCATAGATCAAGAATGGCCAATGGATACGAATCTAATGGTTCGTATCGGGCTGGATGAGGACGGCAATAGATCGGGCACCGCAGACCTCTACATCCAATATCAGCTTAACTCGGTCACCGGCTCTTGGACAGCATTGCCCGATGCTTGGATAAGTACCGGAACGCCATCAGATGGTACGGCGTGTGACACTCAGCTTCTAGACTCTGGTGCAGCCGGTAGCTGGGCAAATGGCACCTATCGTGGCGGTGGTTCCGCTGTATCCATCCTGCACACGTTCGATAAGAAAGAGTTCACAGAGTTCCAGTTCTGTGTCACCATGCCATCGGGCACGGTCAGTCCGAGTGATGTTGTCTACTTCAGGATGTATCGCGTCGCTGGTGACGTGTTTGATTTCACCTATCCAGACACAGGCAACCCCGATCTCTGGCCCCAGATCACGGCCATTCCTAGTGTTGGCCCCAAGGAAGCGACACTTGGCGCAGTAGCGGGCGCGGCAACGATTGTTGCGACAACCACAGCCAAGCGGCTGGCTGATGCCGTGGTATCTGGTGTGGCCGCTGCGGTTGTTGGACTAACCATCATTGCTTCTGGTGAGACTAGCGCGGCAGGTATCGGTTCGGCTGTTGTTGACCCATCAGCGAATAGAACGATTATCGCCTCTGCCGCCGGTTCCTGTACACTGGAGATCTGGCCGGATTGTCTCAGGACATTGGGTGCCGTACAGGCTGGTGGTGTTGGCGCCACCACGGTCTCGCCCGTTGCGGTCCGCTATGCCGATGCCCTGGCTACTGGTACAGGTGCGGCAACGGTTTCCCCCGTAGCATTCCGCACAGTAAGTACCCAGGCTGATGGTGTTTCTACCACCACGGCGGGGATCACCGGCTGGCGTCATGGCACAGTAACAATTGGCGGTACATCCTCAGCAGCAGTCGATATATCGCGCTTCTGTCCACTGAATGCCACTAGTGCGGCTGGTGTGGGTGTAAGCACTGCTGATCTTGTGGCCATTAGAACAGCTTCTGCGGCCATTGCTGGTGTTGGTGCCGCTGCGGCAACCATAGAAAAGACGATATATATCATGGGCATTGTGCTAGCAAATCGCGTGAAGGAAACCACGACAACAGAAGGCACTGGAACTGTCGATCTGGCTGGCGCCGAGACGGGATACCAGGGCTTTGTTGCCGGGGCTGGTGACGGTAACGAAGTCTATTATGCCATTGTGGGCCGGGCCGGCGGTGATTCAGAGGGCGAATGGGAGATCGGTGTTGGCACGGTTACCGATGCTGATCCTGACACGCTCTCTCGTGACAGTGTTATCGCGTCCTCTAATGCCGGATCGCTGGTGGATCTCAGTGTTGGCACCAAGGATGTGTTCATCACACTGCCCAAAGAGGTGCCCGTCCGGAATATCAGTGTCTATGAACCCTCCGATGTTGCTACGCTGGACATCGACATTTCAGGATACGAGAGCGTCCAAATCAGGGGATGGATCAAGCAAGCGAATGACGGGGTCGATGGGATGCTTCGTCTTTCCAATGATGGCGGCTCCTCCTTCCGGGCGGGTGCAAGCGATTATCAGTGGTGCAACACAGCTTCTTGGATTACGGCTGTGGTAGGTGAGGGAGATGGCTCGGATTCCTTCATCAAGCTCGGTGGTGGTGTTGGTGGTGACACCAATGAATGGCTCTTTATGGATCTTGGGATCTTTGGCATAGACCAGGCCGGTGTAAGAACCTACGTTATAGGGCAAATCTGCTATACAAGGACGAATGGACAGCCATTAAATCTGGCTTGCACCGGCTGGGTAGAGGCATTGGAGGTCAATGACGCCATCCGGTTCCTCTTTTCCGCAGGCAACATCACCAGTGGCAGAGTTGCCGTTTACGGGTATCCGACACCATGAGAACTAACTGATGCTTGGCCACGATCCCGTTGCATCGACTGCACTAGGTGAGATCCTAGAAGCCGAAGCTGCCGGCGAACAGATAGAGGGTTCGGCAGCAGCAGCGGGTATTGGTGCGGTTGTTCTAACGCTTGTTGCTATTGTGGCTGGTGCTGCCCAGGTGGGTGGCTTGAGTGCGGCAACAGTAACGGCCAACTCGGTCCGTTCAGTTGTTACCCAGGTTGATTCCTCGTCTACAACCGTAGTCAATCTGGCCGCTATCCGCACACTTGGCACTGCTGTTGTTGCGGGTACGTCGAGTACAGTAGGTGAACCGCTGGCGCTCAGGCCGGGCATAGCTACTGCGACCAGTACAAGCACCACCACCCTGACGGCAAATGCTGTCCGGGCACTAGATGGCCAGGCAATCGGCATCAGTACCACTTCCGCAAGCCTGAATGTCCTGCGCCTTGTTGAAACCCAGGCTGATGGCACGAGTGCAACTGCTGTCACACTGGATCGTGTCCGCCTCCTGGACTCGGAGGCTATCAATGCCACCTCGACGGCAAGTGCAAGTCTCGTGGCGTACCGTGCGGCGGCTGCTACAGTGGCTGCGGCGGGCCAAGCGACGGTAACATCAAACGCAATTCGTAGTATCAGTGCCCAAGCCGATGGGCTTGGCGTTGTTAGTGCCAGCATTGAAGCCATCCAAGCACCCACCGAAGGGACAGCAACGGCTGATGGTGTAGCTTCTACATCGGCTGATCTCACGGCAATCCGTACTCTTGGCACGGCATCTGTTGCGGGTGTTGGTACAGCATCTGTTTCGCTGGTTGCTATCCATTACCTACAAGCTTCAGCAGTTGGATCAGCGGCGACCACAGCCGCTCCCATAGCACTCAGAACGCTTGGCACCGCGTCACCGGCTGGCACAGCTTCGGTTTCCGCATCCGCAAACAACATCCGCCATGCAGAAGCCACAGCAACCGGCCTAGGTGCCGCTACAGCGGACTTAGTGGCGTTCAGGGTACTTAGTGCCCAAGCTGACGGTATCGCGGCGACCACGGCCGATATTGAGGCAATTCAAGCACCGACTGAGGGCACTGTTGCGGCCGGTGGTACAAGTTCCGTAGCGGCAATTCCGGTAGCAATCAGGACGTTGGGTGTGGTTTCGGCCGCTGGTCTGGGTGTGGCTTCTTCTCCGGCCAATGCCATTCGCACCGTATCTACGCAGGCCGATGGCGTTGCGGCGAATGTTGCCAATCTCACGGCACTGCGTTACGCCGAAACCCAGGCTGATGGTGTTGGCATAGTTACGGTAACGCCCAATGCTGTCCACTCATTACAGGCTTCGGGCGCTGGGTCGGCTTCTGCTATTGCGGATGTGCTCGCCCTAAAGCATGCCACGGGCCAGGTTGCTGGTGTTGGCTCGGCGTTGGTTACGGCTGGTGCTATCCGTTCGGCACAGATTAGTGCGGCAGGAACGGGTGTGGCATCGGTAACGCTCGCGGCTATCCGTACACTTGGTACTGTATCCGCTGGTGGGACAGCAGTCACAACGGTTGATCTGGATAGGTTCCTGGCATCCTGTGTTGCCGTTGTGGGTGGCACAGCGTCGGCAGATGTTACCGCGAACACGATCAGGGCGCTAACGACTACGGCATCCGGGACAGGAGTAGCACAGGTTTCCGCTGTTGCTTACCGGAGCACGACATTTGCCGCTGCTGGCTCTGCTGCCACTACGGTCTCGCTGAATGCTATCCGTTCCCTAAGCATAACAGCCGATGGTACGGGTTCTACGGTTGCGCTTCTGTCTGGTGGTGGACTTCAGCCATCAATATCACAGGCTGCTGGCACAGGCACAGCGGCCGCAGAGCTCTATGTCCACCGCAGTCTGTTGGCGACGGTATCGGGCACTTCCACGGCTACGGTATCGGCTACGGCCTTCCGTTCGACGACATTTGCTGCTGCTGGTGTCGTAACAACTACAGCCATATTAACGGCTTTCCGTGCAGCTACCACGCAGGCCGATGGCATTTCAACCACCACGGCCACGGCTGATGCGTTCCGCTCAATCGCCACATCTGCGGCTGGCACCTCGTCTGCTACCGCAGCACTCACGGCATTCAGGGCGGCACAGGCCACGGCAGCCGGCATCCCCACGGCGACTGCCACCGCTACGGCGTTCCGGGCCGGGACTGCGGCGGCTGCTGGCACATCAGCGGCGGATGTTGCGGGTGTCCGGATTGCTGCGGCCATCACGGAAGCGGCTGGAATCGGAGCGGCCACACTAACGCCGAATGCTTTCCGTTCACTCACCACGCAGGCAGATGGTGCGGCATCTATTGCGCTGTATGCAACGGCTGGGCTGACCCGGACGGCAACAGTTGAGGGCACCTCTACCGCAAGTGCATCGCTTGCCGCCATCCATACCGCGAGCACATCGGCTGCGGGCGTATCTACTGTTGCTGCCAACTGTGCCGCTATCCGTGTCGCCAGTGCAGCGGCAGATGGTACGAGCTCCACAACGGCGCTTCTCGCTGCGGGTGCTGTACTGCCAGCCACCACAGCGGCTGATGGTGAAGGCTCTGTCACAGCCAGTGCCGCTGCATATCGCGGTGCTGCGGCCACGGCCGCAGGTGATTCCGATGCGACGGTTTCGGCACAGGCGTTCCGTTCCACGACATTCTCGGCTGATGGTGCGGCAACAGCGGCTGCCACACTGAATGTCACCCGCTCTGGTATTGCTACCGCAGCCGGTACATCGGAAACAGTGCTCGAACGGTCCTATATCTCGGGTCACGTACCCGTACAGGGCAAGTACGCGGCAGAACACGCCGCAGCCCTGGCTGATATTGGTGATGTAGGCAATTTCGAGGAGGAATGGGCCGCCGCACTTAAGGACATCATGGAGGCGGGAGTATAATGGCCGTCACGTTCACCCACACAACGCCAGGCACTTATGATGCCACGACTGACACCACGACATCGCCAGTCACAACTACTGTGACGGGCAATGCAATGCAGGTACGGGGCGATCCCGAGACATACAAGGCGCTTGGCCTCGTGGAATATGAAGCGCCAACCCTGCTTTTCGTGGCCCAAACCTATGGTGAGGTGCCACAAGTTGGCGATACAACGGACTGGGCCAGCATAACCTATACGGTGAAGAGTGTTCAGCCACTCGCACCCGATGGCTACGTGATTCTGGCTAGGGTGGTGATTGGCCTATGACAGACAACTGGGAGAGCCAGATCAAGCGGTTCCAGGACAAGATCCAGAAACGGATCGTGACTATCCATGCGAATACGGCAATGAAGCTGCGGGACTCGGTGGTGTTCGGGAACAGAACCGAAGCAGGCGGCCTTACGGGTTCTCCAGGCCAGCCAGTAGATACCGGCAATTTGCGGAACTCCTGGCAACTCACCCATCCGGCCGCATTGCTCGCTAGGCTATCGACAAACGTGGAATATGCGCCTGCAATCGAAGATGGTGTCGGACCCTATGGACCCATGACGCTCCAGTCGGAGGTTGGCGGATTCCATAGTGTCAAACTCACACGCGCCGGATTCCAGAAGCTGGTCGATGCTGCCGTGAGGGAGGAAGTCCGTGATTAATCATCTGCTCATCCAGCAAGCATTGCGGACACAACTCCTGACACTTGAGGTCTGTACTACGGGCTCGACGGATCTGGCAGCTACTACTACGGGCTATACCCGGGCGGTCGGATCGTTTCTGACGGACGGCTTCCGCGCCGGCATGGAGGTCACCGGAACAGGTTTCAGCGAGAGTGCAAACAAATCTGCTAAAACCATTACATCAGTCACTGCTACGACTTTAACCTGTTCCGGTTGTACCACTGAAAGCGAAACCACGGCGACACTCACTGTTGGGTTGCCGGCGGATCAGGCGTGGGAGAACATGGATTTCACGCCAACCACGGGCTCGCCATGGATCGAAGAGAACTATCTGCCCGGCCCCATGGAACAGATCACGTTGGGGCCATATGGCGAACTCCAGGCCGATCCCATCTATGTCGTGAAGGTATATGTGCCAATTGGCGTCAAGATCGGAGCACCGCGTGCGTATGCCGATGCACTGCTCACACTCTTTGCGCCACGAACCGCAATCACTGTGGCTGGCCATACCTGCGTAGTCAGGACCAGGCCCGGCCCATTTTCCGGGCAATTGCTGCGAACCGAAACGGGTTTCGTGGTGGTGCCTATCACCGTGCCGCTCCGCGTGAGGACGGCCAACTCTATCTAAGGAGAGGACACTATGTCGTATCAGACAGCTGGAAACGTCCTCGTGGCAATTCGAGCGGAGACGACCACGGGCGTAGCTTGCACCACTGTTACCGGAGCGACACAGCTCCGAATCACTGATTCACCAGGACTGAAGCTGAACCGCGCTGTCGTTCAGTCCGAAGAGAATCGCGCTGATGGACTCCGCACCATGGGCCGCCTGGGTTACAAGACGATAGATGGCAGCTACAACGCCGAACTCAGTGCGGGCGGCGCGACGGACATCCTGATCGAAGCACTGATGCGCTCGACATGGGCAACGAATGTGGCGATCAGCTTCCTATCTATGACCACGGTGGCGGTTGCCACGAATGAGATTGTGGCTGCTGCAAGCGATTGGATTGCTACTGAGGGTGTGCGTGTGGGTGATGTCTTCCGGCTAACTGGCACTGATGTCGTAACCAACAATGATATCAACCTGCGTGTCACCGCTGTTTCTTCGGCAACAATCAATGTGCCCGCTGGCTCGCTCACCACACTGGCGGCCGCTGCTACGGGCACACTCACCATCCTGCGCAAGCTCATTTCGGCCGCGACACCGACGCGCCGGAGCTTCAATGTCGAGCAGTATGACAAGGACACCGATCTTTCGGAGCTCTTCCTGGGCTGCCGTGTCGTGGGCTTCAACCTGTCGTGCAAGCCCGGCCAGATGGCAACGGTGCAATATACGCTCCTGGGCATGGACCGCACGGCACTTGCCACCGGCACCTCACCCTATTTCACCTCACCCAGCCTGACTACTGGGCTGGGGATGATTGCCGACGATTCCGCGATCTATGTTGATGGTGTGGCTGTCACGGATTTCAATGGCTTTGATCTCACCTTCACCCTGGCGGCCGCTGGTGAGCCGGTGATTGGCTCACTGACTACACCAGACATCTTTGACAATGACCTCACGGTGAGTGGCACGATTTCCGGACTGCGTGAGGACTTCACCTACATCGGCTACTACGATGCTGAGCAGGAATTCGAGCTGTCGATCCTGCTTGAAGAGGAGGAGACGGCACCCAAGGCGTGTCTCGGCATCTATCTGCCACGAGTCAAGATTCAGGCACTGGATGCGCCGTTTGGCGGCGGTGATGGTGCCAAGGTTGAAACTCGCGAACTCATGATTGGGCCCCAGCCCGCAGTGGCAGCGACCGGACATGATGCGACGATTGCCGCATTCCATACTTCTGAGCTGGCTTCATAACAAGGACAGGGCCCGTGTCCCGCGATTGGGATGCGGGCCCGACAGGAGGCAACAATGGACGTGAAGGATCTGGACAAGCTGGTGGCGGCGGATGAAGAGGGCGTGACTATCACGATTTACCAGAAGACGGGAGCGCCATATCTGGCGGCTGATGGCACCGAATCGACAATGACCGTTCTCGGCTCGGAATCGAAGAAGTACAAGGCGGCCCAGCGCCAGGTAACCGACAGGATCGTGAAACGGCGGCGGGCCACCGTGAATGTGGATGACCTTGAGCGGAATGCTGTGTTTCTGGCCGCTTCGGCCGTGATTGATTGGCATGGCTGGGAAAGCGGCGCAAAGACACTGCCATGCACGCCGGAAAACGTGCAGATGCTACTCCGTGTCGTCCATATCCGTGAGCAGGTAGAGGAGGCGATCCGTGGGCACTCGGATTTTTTCTCGGCCTTGTCGGAGAATTGATTGAGTATGCCCGACATCATGCATTACTAGATCAGAGGGCGGAAGATGGATCAACACTCAGGGCCCATTTGGAAGAGAAAGCCAGACGTGGGCATACCAAAGCTTTGGAGCGGCTTGAGGGGCCGGACCCTCCCATGGAAATCATGTATCTCCTGGACTGGGCCCAGGCGCTATATGGGCGAAGCGGTGCGACCATGGGCGGGCTGGCTCCGCTATCCTACGGGACCATCCGAGATTGGGCCACACTCATGGAGATAGACGTGATGCCACTGGAAGTGCAGGCACTCGTCTGGCTTGATGCCGTGATGCGGAATCCCGAGCCTGTTGAACCCGAGCCGGAAGAACGCGCCCCGGCACAAGACGCCTGGCCGGAGAAGAAGCATGGCTGATATCGCAACGCTTGGCCTGGAACTGGATGGCCGCAGGCTCCGCTCAGATGCGGATCGCTCAACACAAAGCCTTAACCGTATGGGCAAGGCCGGCGTATCGCTGCGGAGTGCCATGATCCAACTCGGCATTTCATTAAGTGCCGGACTCATTTTTCGGAAGATTGTCCAGAATACGATTGAAGCCCAAAATGCGATGGCCCAATTGGAGGCCAGGCTCATATCTACTGGAGGTGCTGCCGGAAAGACTATTCAGGAATTGGATGCACTGGCGAAATCCCTTCAAAACACGACCACATATAGTGACGAGGCGACAAAGGGCGCAGAAGCCTTGCTCCTAACATTCAAGGCGATTCGCGGACAGACATTTGATGAGGCTGTGCGGGCAACGCTTGACTTGGCCACGGCCATGGGCACGGATCTTCGCAGTGCCGCCCTTCAGGTAGGCAAGGCACTAGAGGACCCGGCCACGCAGATGAGCTATCTGCGGCGTTCTGGTGTGTCATTCACACAGGAGCAGATCGAACTTGCCAAGCAATTGCAGCGGGTGGGCGATTTGGCTGGTGCTCAGGCTATTGTACTCAAGGAACTTAACACACAGTTCGGCGGCTCGGCAGAAGCGGCACGGAACACCTTGGGTGGTGCGCTGGCCTATGTATCCAACCAATGGAACGACCTATTCGAGGTATCTACAGCCGCATCCGCTGGCATTGTTTCGGCACTGAATTCCATCGGTGACACGATCCCTAAAATCGGCTCCACGATTGGCGCATTCTTTGGGGGAATCCAGCTTCTTGCTGTTGATGCCGCAGTAGGGGTAGGAAAATTGGAATTGGCCTTTGCGAAACTGGGAGAGAGCGAAGGATTCGGCCGTGTCACCAGAATGTCCGGTCTTGGTAAGGGTAGGGGTTTATTCGATCCGCTCGGTTTGGATCTGTTTTCAAGGGCTGTTGGTGCCGATCTCGGGAAGAGTGTTGATGAGGCTGAAGCACATTTGAAGCGGTTAGAGGATGCTGCCGAAGAGGTGCGGAAAAGTATTGTTTTGGGGGGTGCCGCTGGTGAGGATTTCAATAGAGTTCTAACAGACTTGCTCGAACAGATGGGCGGACTTGGCGATGAGGAATTAACACCATGGCAGGAGTTTCTGGAGATCCTGAAGGAGATTCACGAAGAAGCGAAAGCCCTTGAGAGATCGGGGCTGAAGGATCTGATGACACTGGGTGCCGGGGGCGTTGGCGGATTTCAGGGTATCGCACCCCGCGCCCCCACTCTTGGTGGCGGTCCCGTATCCGCCCAACTCTCGATAGCCGAGGGCAAGGCAGCCTATGATGCATATGTCGCCTATGTCGATGGGCTCAGGGCCGCACTGGACGAATCTGGCCCGGCCTGGGATGCCGCACTACGGGGGGTGGCCTCGCTGAGTGATGGGCTGGGATTGTTCGAGCGCCAGACGCGGGTAGCTATTCGCGCGGTTTCGGACATTGTGAGCGGGCTCAAGGATCTCAAGGGCGATGACACACTCGGGAAGGTTGGTGGTGCACTAAGCATTGCAGGAGCATTTGGTAGTGTCGTCCAGGGAATCCTTGGTATGGCGAGCGAGGCTGAAGCGGCTGCTGCGGCATTCGCCCGTGCCAAGACCGAATTCATTCTGTCGCTACGTGAGTGGCAACGTGCAATAGAAACCTCCCTCCTGTCCGCAGAAGAGCGGGCAGCACGGGAATTGTCGGATCGGATGCGTGGGTTCGCGATTGAATGGACAAATGCGTTCTGGAGGGAATTCACCAATGCGCAGCGTCGGGCGATTACCCCACTTCCCGGCCTTGATGCGAGTGCTGAGGAGTGGATAGCGTGGATGGAGAAGGTCTTGGCCCTCCTGCCAGAGGGGTCCGCTGCGTGGCGGGCCATGAACGAACTTCTCGAAACGGCGCGGCTTGCCGCAGATGGTTTGACGGACTCCATGGAAGGCGCCGCGAATGCGATGGATGATGCGGCACAAGCGGCCTCTAGGATGCGGGACCTGCTGGCTCAGGCTTTCGGCATATTTGGCCGCTCAACCGAGGCAGGCCGCATTCGGCGGGAATCACAGTATGAGCAGATGCTCGGCCGTGAGGGCCTGACCGAGGGTGAACGCCAGACACTGGAATACATGAGGGAGGCGGAACGCGAGCGCTGGAAGCGGCAGGATCAGCTGGAAAGGGATATTGATGAGGTAAATGCGAACCTGGATAATCAGCTTGGTGTGCTCAACATCCAAGAACATTGGGCGCGTGGCACAGTGAACTGGCTTCGGGCACAGCTTGATCTGATGAGGGACCAACTTCGGACAGCTGAGGAAAGCCTACGTGAACAGGAGCGGAGTGTCGAGGAAACCAAGCGGGTTGTTGAGGCGCTGCATGATTTCTCCGAGCGGCTGGCGATCTCCGGCCAGAGCCCGCTGTCGCCCATGGATCGGTACGCCGAAGCCAGGCGCCAGTATGAGGCCACACTCCAGGCGGCACGTGGTGGTGATATTGAGGCGGCTGGCAGATTGCCCGGCGCCGCAACGTCATACCTGGAAGCATCACGCGCAGTCAATGCGAGCACTACCCGCTACGCGGCCGATTATGCCTATGTCCAGCAGACGGTTGGCGCGATAGAAACGCAATTCGGCGGACTGCTCAGTGTGCAGGAGCGTGAGCTCGCAGAACTCGAAAAGCAGACCGAGATACTTCGTGCCCAGATGCGGGATACTGAGGAGTGGCTGGATGCGGCAGAAGCCAACCTGGACGCGATCCGCGATGCTCAGGACGACGCGCGGCGGAATGCGCAAAACCAGATTGACGCCCTGAATGCCGCATTCGAGGAAGCAGATGCGATTGCACTGGAACAACTACTACAACAGATCCGGATTGCCGATAATACTGGTACTACGGCCGCGTGGCTGGATGCGCACCCGTTTGATGCTCAGGACTTTGCTGCGGTACTCGAACCGCACTTCGATGATATTGCGGATGGGCTGGGCAGTGTAGTGGATGAAATGCAGTATGGAACCACCATCCAGAGGCACGGCTTTACCAGTGTGGTCAGGGAACTGGCAGCCGTAAGAAGCGCAATCAATGCCGTGAACCATTCGGTACGCAGGCTGGAGGAGGCGCCACTTTAATGCCGACCCTCATCACACCCATGGACATCACACCCAGCAATACGCTGGCATGGGAGCCTGTTGATCTGACTGGCTATCTGGGCAATGATGCGGGCAGTGTGGCGGGTGTTATGCTTGCCGTTAAGTCAGTGAGCACCCGCGAGTTTGGCTGCCGATCGGGCGATCAGACACACACGATGAAGGGTGACATGGCAGCGGGGAATATTGAGCACTTTTCCTGCGCCATGGATAACAATGATATCATTGAGTTATACGTAGAAGACGCAAATATCACGGTGTACCTGCTCGGCTATGTGACGGATGATGAGGGCGTGTTCACGGCCACACCCACAACACTCAGTTATGTAGCGACCGGCTGGCATGATTACACAGCTGATGCATCGGCAACATTCGCATTTGCGAATATGATGCCATTCGGCGTCTCCTACTATTCCGGCCTACGTCAGAATGGGCAGGCAGAGATTCACCGCAGCCTGAGCGCTGGCCAGTGGTACTCTGGCATAGGTTGCGGCTGTGACGGCTCTGGCATCTACGAGATATACTGGGGCAATTCTGCACAGCCATGGTATCAGAACGGCTACCTGACCAAGAACTACACGGAACTCGACTATGAGGTAATCACCCCGAGCACACGCGATGCGTGGACCGAGGTGGATGTTAGTTCCTATGTGCCGGCCGGTGCCGTGGGTGCACTTGTCGAGTTTTCTGGTGGGGCAGCAGTAATCAATGATGGCGGGACCAGGCCGACCGGCTCATCGCTTGATGGCCCGTTCCGTGGCGATATTGATACGGACCGCATCCAGGTTGTTAAGCTGGATGGTGACCGTAAGTTCGAGGCATTCCTGGATACGGGCAGTTTCGGGATGTATCTGCTCGGCTATTTCACTGGCCCACTACTCGGCAGTACGGAAGCTGCCGGGACATCAACCACAACCGCAAATCTTGAGGTCTGGCAATTCAGTGTCGCCACCTCTGGCACGGGCGCTGCCACTGCCAGTATTTCATCCTTTGTTGCCCTTGATGCTGCACCGACGGGCACAGGCACCACGACAGCATCCATAGAAGCCTACCGCGCACCTACAGTTGCCGCCGGCACATCCACTGCCATGGTATCTGTCCAGGCGTATCGCAGTCGGCGGCTGGGGCACGCGATCTACACGGCAGAAATCACGGTATGGGATCCGGGTACAGGCGGCTACCTGACAATCCCAGTAACAGCGGGCAACTATGCCTCAGCACTCGATATCGCGGCCTATGCGATTACGGATGTGGATGCCCGTATAGCGCTTTCCTATGACTGGGACGATGCGGACTACGACTATTTCCTTTCTAATCATGATGGTGCGGGAGATGGCGCCGGCTTTGCGGTGGGCATCGAAAGCGATGAACAACTCAGGTTCTATTGGGCCGAAACTGGTGTGACGCCGGGTGAGTACGTGAGTGCGAACGCCAACATCAAGGTGGTCGCCAGTTCCGGTGATATCATCGCGCTGCGGTATGTGGTGGACGCTGATAATGGGGCAAGTGATGCCGACGTGATCTTCTACTGGAAGGCCACCACGCCAGAAACAGCATATGCCGACTGTCTGGCCAGTACCGGCTGGACGCAATTGGGCGATACCCGGAACGCTGGCTATGCACTGACCATCAATGATTCCACTGCCACACTGAAGGTTGGTGCCCTGAACGCCAGCAGCGGTAATGCTGCCGGCAACTATTATGCTGCCGTGCTGATGGACAGCATTGATGGTACACCAGTATTCGCGGCTGATTTCACGGCACAGGCTGAGGGCACGACTAGCTTTACCGAGAACAGCGCGAATGGCGCCACAGTGACAATCAATCAGACGGGCGATCCACAGGCGGAAATCACGTCTGATGCCGCCGAAACGGTGCTTTACTACGCCTCCGGCCTGGGCTTCAGCTCTGCGCCGGGCGACATACCGGCGAACACCCACTTTGATGCACGTATCGGGCAGCCGCTGGATGTGGGCCGTATCGTCTTCGCACCCGGCTCAACATCGGGTTCCAGCCGCGTGGGCTATGGTGACTTGGTACTGATCAATGATGACGGTGCGTTGGATGCACTGATTGATTACGGCTTTGATGGCCGCCAGATCATCATACGCCGGGGCCTACAGAACGATCTCTACCCGGGCAATTTCACGGTAGTTTTCACGGGCACAATGGAGCAGCCGGAGATCAATGAGCAGTCGGTACTGATCCGCGTGCGTGAGCGGCGGTATGAGCTGGATTCGCCGTTCCAAACCACGAAGTATGCAGGCAACAACTCACTGCCAGACGGGCTTGAGGGTGTTGAAGAGGATCTTAAGGGCAAGCCCAAGCCAATCCTGTGGGGTAGTGTCTTCAATATCGCGCCGCCATGTGTGAATTCCGCCAGGCTCGTCTATCAGGTGCATGATGGCAGCCTTGAGGGCGGCGATGTCACGGCTGTCTATGATAATGGGCTGGAACTCTCGCAAGGCGCCGATTATAGCAGTGAATCCGACCTGCTTGATGATGCCCAGGAACCAGAGCCCGGCTACTACCGTGTGTACAAGATGGGCGGCTATTTCAGGCTTGGCTCTTCGCCAGCAGGCCAGATCACTTGTGACACACACCGTGGCGCGAATACGGCTGACAGATATCCGGGCAGGCTGTTTGCCGATGTACTGAAGCAAGCTGGCTTCACGGCCGCAGACTATAACCAAACGGATCTGGGTACACTGGACACCAATGCAGGTTATGAGCTTGGTGTATGGATAAATTCCGAAACCACGTACCGGCCGATCCTGGATGATATTGCAGGTAGTGTGGGTGCGTGGTGGGCACCCGACCGTGATGGTGTACTCAGGATCAAGCAACTTGTGGCACCATCCGGCACGAGTGTTATCAGCTTTGTTGCTGATGATCTGCTCGCACCAATAGCACGGATCCCGACGCGTGATGCTGGACGCGGTGTGCCAACATACAAAACCATCGTCCAATACGGTAAGAACTATACCGTCCAGCACCTCCAGCTCTTAGGCGAAGGCAGTGTGCTTGGAGAGAATATTGCCGACGGGGCAATAGATAACGCGAAACTTTCATCGGGATGTGTTAGTACGTCGAAGGTCCAAAATGGAGCCATAACAACCGCGAAAATTGGGGACTTGCAGGTTTTGGGTAGTAAGATCGGGTTGAACACCCTTACCGCTGACAATATGGATGAACTAAGCGGCGGCGGGCTGGTCATTGATTTTGCGGCAGAAGACGGTGACCCGGTACTCAGCCACCCGAGCTTCCATTTGAATGCTGATGGCTCGGCGGACTTTGATGGTGAGGTACAGGCGAGCCAGTTCACTGCGGCTGCTGCTGAGTTTAGCGGCTATCTCAAGATATGGGGCGGTAGTGGTATAGGCTGGGCAACCTTCACCGAAAACCACTGGACGAGTAGTAACGGTTTGATCATAGGCAATAGCGGATCTAGTGGCCCAATAACGTTTTCCGGCTTTGATGTACCCGAAGTGACTGGTGACACAGGGGGCAATGCAGCTCTACAAAGTCTGCTATCGGCGCTGGACACATTGGGCCTTATCACGGACTCGACCACGTAATGGCACTTACACAGGCGCGAATCAATTGGCTGGCCAAGGAATGGCGCGAGGCGTCAGATACCGATACTGGCGTGCTTACGGCCCATTTGCTCGCGCCGCAGAGTGTTGAGCAATCACTACTTACAACGGCCGCTGATGCCGGGGCGGAAGCGACCCGCCGCCAGGCACTTCGTGGCACCAAGCGCGATCGCATGGAAATCGTGGTAGCGCTGACTGATGAGACGGACGAAATCGACCTGGGCGATGTGATCACACTGACACACAGCCGCTATGGACTGGATTCAGGCAAGCAATTCACAGTTCTTGGTGTTCAGCCCGATGCGGCCAATCACCGACTCACCCTGACACTGTGGGGCTAGAATTATGGCAAACTGCATGTTTGGCTACCCAATCCACAGTGATCATGCCGATGCGGCGTTTAGTGGCGGCTCCTGGGAGACGGCACTACCGCTCACGAACCTGGCTGACCGGCGCCTGAGTAGGGTGGCCCGCTCGACAGACGCTCAGGAGGCGTCTACCACCTTTGATGTGGACCTGGGTGTGGCTAGGTACATCAGCTTTGTGGCCATCCCAAAGCACAACCTGAGTCTTGCTGCGACAGTGCGGATCTATGGCGATGATGCGGCAGACTTCGCTACACCACTATATGATTCGACCGCACTCAGTGCATTTGGCGATATCTACCCGGTAGCAATGCCTACCTGGATTGATCCTACCGACCGCGACCAGCAACTCACGGCCGAAGACTGGAGTGCAGGCTATCCGGTACCCTATGTCTGTGTGTTGACTACACCGACATCCGCACGCTACTGGCGAATCGCAATCAGTGACACGGCAAATGCCGATGGCTATGTCGAGCTCGCACGCCTTTGTGTCTGCTCTGCCTATCAGCCAACGATTACACTGGCCAAGGGCGGCGGTTTTGGCTGGGAAACATCTTCTGACCGCACTGAATCTGATGGTGGTGCAGCTATCCATATTGACCGATCCAGGCGCCGGGTGTTCCGATTCGCATTGCCCATGATTGACACCGATGAGGCATGGGTACATGGCTTCGAGATTCAGCGGGCACTGGGTACAGCCAACCAACTGTTCTTCGTCTTTGACCCGGCGGATACCGTGCATATGCATCGGCGTTCGCTGCTTTGCACACTCCGTGAGCTTTCGCCATTGGAGATGCCTTTCAGTATGTGGGCAGGACAGGGCTTTGCCCTGATTGAGGAACTTTGATGATGCGCTCGGCCCGCGTGTCGGCTTGCCGACCTCGTGACGTTGCCTCCGCGTCAGCGCGGGCCTGAGTGTTTTTTTCCGATGAACCGTGCCATAAAAGGTGACAGGGAGTGAACCATGAGTCCCCTACTCGAAGCGATTGCCGGCCTGCATTGGGGATGGAAAATCACGGGCAGTTTTCTGGCCGGCCTCGCCTCCAGTCTGCCCATCATTATCAGCCTGCTATCTGGGCCAGTTGATGAAGTCAAAGCGGCGACCCTGACGAATGCTGCCCGTATCGAACAGGTCGAGGCCACAACGGCCAAGATACAAGCAGATTTCCAACTCGTGCGCTGCTGGGTGAAAAATCAGATCCAGGATACCGACCCAAGTGTCTGTCTCGTACTGGATGACGGGAGATAAGTGTGAACATCATCCAGCGGCCATCGCCACATCATTCCAGCCGCAAGGGCCATATCCCACGTATGGTCGTCATTCATGGCGATGCCGGCCATAGTGATGCCGGTACGGTGGCGTGGATTCAGGATCCAGTGAGCCGGGTGTCTTATCACTATCTGGTCGGCCGTGATGGCGCCGTATACCAGTTTGTGGATGAACGTGATAAGGCTTGGCACGCCGGACAGAGCGAATGGGATGGGTTCTCTGGGGTAAATGAAATCTCAATTGGTGTGAGCTTCGCCAATGATGGCACGGGCCAGGAGGCTTACCGCTCGTGCCAGTACGGCCATGGTGGCCGATTGGTGGCTGATATCTGCCGACGCCACCGGATTCCCTGCCACATGATCCGAGGCCACTACGAAGTGAGCCCCGGCCGCAAAACCGATCCATGGAGCTGGTTCAACTGGCCACACTTCTATGAACTGTTCGGTATGTGGTCGGGCGGAAGGCTAGGAGACAATGAATACTAAACGTCCAACCCACGTCCAGATCGTGAGGGAAAATGCAGGCGACGACATGCGGCTAGAGCGGCCTATCCCACCATTGGTGATCGTAAAGGGCCGCGTCTGTTGTGATCGCTGCTCAACTAGTCATGAGCCATTCAATCCGTATGACACGCACCCACAATGCCCGTATTGCGGCACAATAATCGACCTGACCGCATACCAGGGCCCCGATCCACCCGAACCACGACCGGCCGCATGAATGACCAGGGAAGAGCGGGAATTTCGGGTACAGCAGATAGAGGAGGCGGTAGCCATTCTCGTGGAATGCGGCTTCACGCTCGAAGAGATTTGTACGCAGGATTCCAGGGACGAACCGTTCAAGGTGACGGTCACCCTGTCATGTAGCGGGGACGACTACGAAGGAGGTGTATTATGACGCTCGCACGATTCCAGATCGAACCCACGGCTGCGAAGCCCACAATCTCCAGTAAGACGGTACTTACAAATCTGACCATCTTATTGATTGCATTCTTGCCGGCACTCAAGGATTTCCTTGAGTCCATGGGTATGACCGAGGTATCCATCTATATCGTCCAGGCGCTGGCTTTCCTGAACATCGTCCTGCGCTTTCTCACATCCGGACCCGTGGCTGGTGCTGGGGCCGCTGTGGGATTCGGATTGAAGTACACCGGCAAGAAAATTGGTGACGGTGTGGTTTCCGGCACTAAGGGCCTTGTCAATGTCATACCGGGGGTAAACATCAAATGAATATCTACGGCGCATGGGGCGAACTGCTCAAGATCCTCGGGCCGCTACTGTTGGAACTCGCTGACAGGGTGAGCGATCCGCCAGCGGATTACGAGGGTATCCGGTCAACACCGAAGGGCAACCAATACACGATCAGGAAGATCCCGGGCTTTGTGCCATTCTCCTGGTCCATCACACTTGATATCCCGGCACATGGCACGGTCGTCTTTGTGCGGGATCAGAAGTTTGATAGTGCCGATGAAATGGACCGGCTGATTCGGCACGAACAGCGGCACGTTGATCAGTGGGCCGAACTCGGCTGGCCCGAATTCGTGGGCAAATATGCCAGCAATTCGGGCAGACGCTACCTAGAGGCCGACGGCTACTCTGAGAATGTTGACTGGCAGGTCCAGAACAACATGGACGAGCTGCCGATCCCGGATATCGACAAGCTGACGTACTGGCTGATGTACTATGCCGCGCAGATCGACCAGAGCTACCACATCCGGGGCTCGGGTATCAGGGCGGCCTACATCGATCTCTCGGAGTTCGTGAAAGCGAGGTTCGGCTATCAGCCGCTTGGCTGGCAGAGTGTGGCGAAGTGGCGCGACTACTTCCGCAACAAGTAGCGCGGCTTTGAATCATTGGAGGGAGCGGGACCCGCCGGCGCAATGCCTCACCCGGGCACGCAGTTACCAGGCGCCAGGCACGGGCGCTCCCTCCTTTAGATAAGGAGGCAATCCGAATGGCCGTACTCTTGGCGGTAACGTCGGATGAACATTGTGGCTCTACCGTAGGGCTCTGCTCACCGAAACCGATCCTCTACGATGATGGCGGTGAGTATCATGCCAGCCCGGGCCAGCTCTGGCTCTGGGACTGCTGGCGCAGGGGCTGGGATGCGGCGGCAGAATGCGCCCAGAAGCATGATGCCGAGCTCTGGTGGGTGAATAACGGCGACTTGACGGATGGACCCGGGCATCATGGCACGCATCAAAGCATCTCGGCACTACACACGCAGGAGCGTGAGGTGGTGCGCGATGTGCTCGACTACCCACTCGCCCTCGACCTCAAGCGTATTTTCATCATCCGTGGTACGGAATCCCATGTCGGCAAGGGCGCAAGCTCCGAAGAGGGCATCGCCAAAGCACTATCTGACGACTGGCCCGTCGAATCATGCGAAGAGACGGGTACAGCATCGTGGTGGCACCTGATGGCCGATATCGAGGGTGTCTACGTGGATGTGCTCCATCATGGCCGCACGGGATACCGTCCGTGGACGCAAGCAAATGCGACCAACTTACTGGCGGCTCAGATTGTCGCCGAAAGGGTGAAGGAGAAGTACAATCTGTTAAAGGAACTCCGAAAGGCGAAGGGGGAAAACAAGAAAAGCATTCACGAGCGGATCGAGGATTGGCGGCTTCCGGACCTCGCCCTTCGCGCCCACTTTCACAGGCACTCAGATTCATATGATGCGCACCCGACGCGCGTGATCCAGGGCCCGGCATTTCAGCTCGCTACGTCCTATGTCCACAGGCGAGTACCCGAAAGCCTGGCCGATGTCGGTATGTACTGGATCTTGATTGATGACGGATCCTACTCCGTCTTTTTCGACATCCACCAGCCGAGCCGTGGCAGGATCTGGACGGCAGCGTAAGGAGGCAACCGATGTCAATTCCCACTGAAGCACAGATCCTAGACGAGATCCGTGCCGCATTTGAAAGCAGGGACCCAGCAGACGCCATGACCACCAGAGAACTGGCAACCGCACTGGGTATCAGTGCCGAGGCCATGCGCCGCAAGATGCCGGAGCTCATAGCGACTGGCAGGTTCCAGGTGCTCAAGGTACGGCGCCCCTCCTGGGACGGCCGGATGCTGCCCGTACCTGCTGTGCGCTTGATCTGAGAAAAAAGTCTTGCTATTTTAGGTTGGCGCCCGAATCTTAGAGGATTCAGCTTAGCCTATCATAGGCGCCCCGTGCTGCTTCCCCGGCTTCTTGCCGGGAGCCTTTCCTCTAAGAGGCTGGACGCTAGCACACGGGGCGCTTTCTTTTGTCCCGGTGCGACGGTTCTTCTGACACCGTAGGCGAGCCGGGAGCATTTGCAGGATCCTCCGAATCGCAACGGGAAGAGACGGCACCGGTCCACAAGCGAAATCCAGGCAACGCTGCGGAGCGCCCTGGTCGGTCATAGCCGGAGCCAGCAGTCACGGGTTGCATCGCCGTGTTTGGCGTCTCGCGGACGGTCTACGGATGAAAGCTCGCGCCCTGATGTTCACCTGCACCAATGTTCCACCCAACGGCCACCCCTTCCTTATGACCGTTAAACCGACCTTTCGGCAACCGCCAGAATCGCCACAGAAACAACATGAAAACGAAACCCTTGACAAGCTACGGGCGGCAAGGTTAACGTCTTTCCGGGCTGGTTAACACAAGCCAGGGGGCATATGACACAATCGTCGAAGGATTCCAGAACAGAGATTGCCGGATTCAAACTGAGTCCGACGGAACTGGCCGAGCTTGACCGGCTGATAGCGCGGCTGGGCTTCCAGACGCGGAGTGAAGGACTACGGGCGCTCACGCTCGGTGCCATCGCTTCCGCGCCTTTTTTGCTACGTGATTACGAAGAGGCCGCATGAACAAGCGGGAAGAATTGGCCACAATCGATTTGTGGGTGCGAATCACTACCGAGAATTTGGGCTGTGATCGGCAATCGGGCACCCGCGAGGAAACGCTGCGCGACATCTATGAGCAGGACGAACTTGGCGCGAAAATCGTGCTGGCCAAGCACCTGGAGGCGCGACGTGAGTTTACAAAACCCTAACACTTTGTTCGGGTACCTTCGGGTCCAACACCCTTGCGTACGTTGTGGCGTCTACATATTATTGTAGTAGAAAGAGCGAGACAGCCACCACGGAGGACACGATGAGCGTACTAAGCGACGGACTGAGCCGGGACATGGATCTGATTGAGGACCTTCTGGACGAACTCCACAATCTAGATTCGGGAGCCGCCGAGGAGCAGCGGGAAGCGTTCGGTGGTTGGATACCGACGGACAGGGATGAGCGTGCAGAGATCATCGAGGACATCCGTGAAGCCATTGCGGAACTCGCACCGGAGAGCGAGTGAGGAGGACACGATGAGGAAAGAGGTCACAAAACGGCTTGGCACCCAATGGAAGAGACGCCTGAAGGCGGCAAAGTACACCCTTATTGACGCCGAGGGGATCCTGAAGGATCAGGGGTGCCCGGACTCTAGCCTCGCAGATGTCTGTGAGGCGCTGCGGAACGCCATTGACGCCGGAGAACGCGACCAATGACCAGCACGCGCCGCAACATGCTGATCCCGGACGAGCTCTGGGAGCGGGCAGCACAAGCCGCACGGGAGCAGGCAACAAAGGAACAGCGGCCCGTGAGCCTGAGCGAGTGGATCAGGGCCGCGATCCGCGAGAAGCTAGAACGGGGGGCACGATGAGCGAGCCAACGGTAGAGCAATTGAAACGGGTGGTAATCTACGCATCGGCCCAACTGGCCAGGATTGCTAATGGCCTTGAGGGTGACGCGGAACCGGACGATGCGTGGACAAGGGAAGACGCCGTTTACCACGCACGGTTGGTGCTGCGGGAAATCGAAGCGTTTCTCAATATGAGGGCATGATGTCTGCACCCCATGGAGCAGCGGCTAGAGCGCGAGGAGCGGGAGCAGACATGACAACCAGGTGGCGGCTGTGGCGTGGTAGCGCCGGGGTACGTGATGCGTAGCTCAGAATCAGGGCGGGACTATCATCCCGAGCCTATTGGCAGAGCACCGTCCGGAACGGAGGTCGCGGGTTTGAACCCCGCCGCATCGGAGCCGGGTGGGGAATCCGGCCAGCCGTCACCTGGGTTCACTTCTGGGGGAGAGATGAGATGAACACGCGGGAGAAGATGACGGAATTGCTGGATGATATGGAGTTCGCCGTAGAAGAGGGCCGACGCGGCAGAGTTGCCGAATGTCGAATGCTGCTTCTTGCCCTGCTGGACGGGGAGCCGGTGGCGTGTGACCATGAGTGGACGATTGATGGTGCCCACTCAAACGAATACTGCAAAAAGTGCTTTGCATCGAAGCCATCTGCATCCCCTCCGAGCCGGGAGCGGGAGGCGCTGGAAGGGTTTTGCCATAGGGAACTGCCGGATCTTCTGGCGCAAGTCTCTGCCGGTCTCCTCGATCCCACGATGGCCCATACCCTGATCCACAGAGTTGTCTCCCCGAAGAGCCGGGACAAATGAGATGGAAACCGTTCTTCTAATCGGTACATGGATAATGCTGGCTCTTGTCGGTCTTGGCCTGTTGTCCACCGCGAAATGGATGAGGGCTGTTACCGATCTACTCATTCATAGGGACAGCGAGTTAGGACCTAGAAACAATGATCCACCTGTCGCTGCTTGCCATGACTGCGGCCTGGCTTACAGTGATGCGGGATTCCAGGATTTGGTCGTGCCGAACGAGGTATGGGCGCAGATCAGCCCAACGGGCGATGAGGGCGGAATGCTCTGTCCTACCTGTCTTGCCCGCCGTTGCGCGATGGCCGGAATCGAGACCCGTGCTGTCTGGCGCAGTGGGCCATTCTTCGAGGTCATCTCAACGGAAGGGGCGATGAAATGAGCGAATCGACGTACATCCCCGCCGATGACTACGTTTGGCCTGGACTGGGACCTCGGACTGGGAAGCCACCGAAGCATCTCACGGTTGAGGATGCGGAAACAGGTCAGATTATCGTCTTCGCCCAGCAATGCCAATGCACGGGACGTCGGATCCTTCTCGGGCGAGAGGATAACGAATGGAGCATTGAGTGTCAGGAATGCGGGAAGGCGTGGGAGAGGAATGGAGAGATGAACATGAACACGCGGGAGCGGGTGGATAGAAGCTGGGCCTTGGCTGAATTAGAACGCCACAAACGGGAGCATTCTGGAGATCCTGCTGAGGCTTACTGGATTCGTGTTTGTGATGCCCTGCTGGACGGGGAGCCGGTGGAAGAACCCTGGTTCTGGATCGCGCCTGATACGTATGAACAAATAACCCGCGACCACGTGGGTCGGGCAACTCTACTGGGACCAAAGGCGGCTGCGGAACTGGTGCAGCAAGGCAGACAACCCGTTCCTCTCTACCTCGCGCCCCAGCCGAGCCGGGAGCTGGAGACGCGAGAATTGTTGGAAGAATTCGTAGTTAAGTCATATGGCCATCCGGTATTTTGGGAGTTGCGCCAGAAAGCCAGGGCCATCCTCTCAGGGAGCGAGGTGCGGGATGCCTAGCTGCGACCCCCGGATTGGAGAAGAAAGTTGACTAATATGAACCAGGTGGCGGCTGCGGTAGCAAAGGGCGGCGACGCGTTCACACGATGCATTCTGCGGCGACGGCCATAGGAACCGTGAGAGACCCGATGGATTCCCGACGGGGATGAAGCAAACCTGATGAACGCCAGCCGTCACCTGGAATCACTTCTGGAGGAGATGGGAAAACATGAGTGAGTCGAACGATAAGCGGCTGGTACATTGGATTATGCCAATGGATGATCGCGTCAGGGAATTCCACCTGGCGGAACCCTATCCCATCGATTTTACGCCAAGGCCGATAGATTTCCATGCTCTGGGGTTTTACCGATGCATTCTTCTACCCATACCGGAAGCGTCCAAGAAAGATGACGATGCCTAGCTGCGACCCCCGGGCTTTTAGTCCGCCGCTCGCACTCTTCTTCTGGGCCCAATCGTGCCAGTTGGCACGGCATGAAAAGTGTCGCCCTTACCTGGCAACAACTTACGGAATCGGTCGTAGGACTCATAATCCGACGGTCGCAGGTTCAAGTCCTGCTGGGCCCACTCTAAAAGCCAACAACCACAACACTTTTCAGCGGCACAGTCCTGGCACGGTCGGGGCGCGCCGCTTCTTTACCTACAGCAACCGTGACAGGAGCCGTGCCGCTTACGGGGGGCGAGAATGAAATACCAACTCATGCCGGATCTTCCTCCGGAGGATTACGAGGCTCTCCGGCTGGATATTGAGAAGAACGGCGTAATCTACCCGATCGTCATCGATGAAGAGACTGGTGAAGTCTTGGACGGTCACCACAGGAAAAGGGCGGCCGAGGAGGTTGGTGTTCCATGTCCGTCGGAGAGCCGGAGATTCGATTCCGAAATAGCGAAACGAGTCTTCGTCAGGAACATAAACGAGAAGCGCCGCCAACTCACGAAAAAGCAGCGGGCCATGTTACGAGAACAGGAGCGGGCAGACGCCCTCGAACTCAACCAGACGCACACCCAAGAACAGATCGCTGCCATTCTCGGGGTGCCGCGCTCCACAATAGAGGGCTGGCTCGCAACTAATGACGAATCCGTCAATGGTTGCGAACCCGTGGATCATCGCAGGAAACTCACAGAAGAGGATGAGAAGGAGATTGCGGAGCGGGTTGCGGGTGGTGAATCCGTCAAGGATGTGGCCGAGGAAAAGGGTGTTACGGAGTATGGTGCGAGAAAGGCAGCGGAGAGGGCAACTAGCGGACGATCAACAATCCAGCGGCTTCGTGATGGCTTGGCCGCTATGGAGTCGCCGGGTGAGAAGAGCCGGGGTGTTAATGCTTCCGGCCTGGCATCAAGGGTGTTCTATCCTGGGAGAAAACTCCTCTTCCTTTATGACAACCCAGAGCTTTGTGGTTCCCGTGCATCTGAATTTCAGCGAGCTGTGGACACGATTGAAAAACCGGCGGACGTGAAGCGGGTTTTCACTGAGTTTGAGGAATTAGTCGAATTGGCATTGGGTGAACCTAGACGCGGGTTAAACACAGCCAGCGGTGCCAGGGGTGCGAGGAACGAGTTTGATGCCCGCATTGGTACAATTGCCCAGGCCTGCCGGGAGGGCGCAAAGATGGCCGTGCCGCCGCTAAACCCAGAAGCCAAATCGGAAACCTCACGTCAAATAGTGGTGGCAATTAGTCACCTCAGAACGCTAAAAGATCACATCAAGGAGGCACCATGAAAGCGTTCGTGCAGGGGGAACATTCCATGAAATGGATCCCAATCAGTCAATTGTCCGTCGTATGGGCACAGGCTCAG
>Ga0315553_10000413_pt1 | contig 38363 bp, 34 predicted proteins | sample SalMarSW160140MG_FD_203099 | JGI IMG/M metagenome (GOLD analysis project Ga0315553, IMG submission 203099) | Salt marsh sediment microbial communities from the Plum Island Ecosystem LTER, Massachusetts, United States - Salt Marsh Sediment SW1601-40 ... | reverse complement strand
GGGTCATGGACTCCACGCCCCCGGCGATGATCAGATCGGCCTCGCCGATGCGGATCGCGCGCGCCGCCGTGCCGACCGCGTCCATGCCCGAGCCGCAGAGCCGATTGACGGTGACGCCGGGAATGCCGTCGGGCAGACCGGCAAGCAGGAGCGACATGCGCGCGACATTCCGGTTGTCCTCGCCGGCCTGATTGGCGCAGCCGAACATCACATCATCGATGCCGGCCGGATCGAGCGACGGATTGCGCTCCAGAAGGGCCTTGAGCGGAACGGCGCCGAGATCGTCCGGCCGGACGGCCGCCAGCACACCGCCGAAACGGCCGATCGGGGTGCGAATATAGTCGCAGATCCAGGCGTCCCTCATCGCTGCCATCCTTTTCCGTCCCCAACTAGCCCCAGACCTGCTCGGCGCTCTCCACGATCATGCGCAGCTTCGCCCATTGCTCATCCTCGGCCAGCACATTGCCTTCCTCGGTGCTGGCGAAGCCGCATTGCGGACTGAGGCAAAGCTGATCCAGATCGCAATATTTCGTCGCTTCCTCGATGCGGCGCTTAATGTCGTCCGGTTTCTCCAGCGTGCCGGTCTTCGAGGTGACAAGGCCGAGTACGACGGTTTTGCCCTTCGGCAGGAACCGCAATGGCTCGAAGCCGCCGGCGCGGTCCGTGTCCCACTCCATGAAATAGCCATCGACATTGACACCGTTGAACAGGATTTCGGCAACCGGCTCGTAACCGCCCGAGGCGATGAAGGTGGAGCGGAAATTGCCGCGGCACATATGCATGGTGATGGTCATGTCGCTGGGCCGTCCGTCCACCGCCTTATTAATCATGCCGGCATAGATTTCCGGCTGCTTTTCCGGATCGTCGCCGCGATCCTTGAGCATCTGGCGCTGGTTCGGGTCGCACAGATAAGCGAAGCTGACATCGTCGAGCTGCAGATATCGGCAGCCGGCGTCGGCAAAACCGCTGACGGCGCCCGCATAGGCACTTCCGAGATCGGCGTAGAATCCTTCCATATCGGGATAGACGGCGCGGTCGATCATGTCCCGCCCGCCGCGGTAGTGCAGCATGCTGGGCGAAGGGATCGTCATTTTCGCAAGGCGCGAGGTGTTGTCTTTGACGAAGCGGAAATGGTCCAGCATCGGATGCGAGGCGGGAAAGCCCAGCTTGCCCACCACGCGCTGCGCCCGCGGCTTCAGCGTCGCCCCTTGAAACTGGACGCCCGCCTCATCCTTCCAGAAGCCTTCGACACCGTCCAGCTCTTCCATAAAATCGAAATGCCAGAAGGCGCGGCGAAACTCGCCATCGGTCACGGCCTTCAGCCCGATGTCCTCCTGCTTCTTAATGATGCCGCGGATCTCCTGATCCTCGACGGCGTGAAGCTGCTCCGCGGAGATCTCGCCCGCTTCATGTTTGGCGCGCGCGTCTTTCAACGGCTGGGTCCGCAGAAGACTGCCGACCATGTCGGCGCGGAAAGGCGGTGTGGTTCTCATCATGGCGTTCACTCCGTCGATTTGTTCCAGTGCTCGTCCCGCTTAGCCGGGCGGACGAGCCGGATGGTTTTCTATTAAGCCAAGCGGCTCTTTTCGTCTTCTCCAATCCTGCTTCGCTCGATCAGCCCGCCGCCTGGTATTTGAACCAGCTGCTCCCGGTCGCGCAGTGCAAATTGCAGATTTCGATGCGCGAGCCGCGCATGCTCCCGCATCAGACTCTCGGCCCGCTCGCCTTGCCGCTGTGCGATGGCCTCCACGACGCTACGGTGATGGTCCTGCGCGATGGTCAGGACGAGCCCCGCCTCCGGCAGACTGGCCTGGGCCATCACCAGCGCGCTCGGTGATGCAAAGGGGAGGTTGATGGCGCGCTCGATCTGTCGGGACACGGCCGGACTTTCCGCAAGTGAGACGAGACGCTCGTGGAACTGCGCGTTGAGCCTGACATAGCCGGAAAAGAGATCGGCATCGATTTCGGAGCCATCGATAAGCGCGTCGATCTCAGCAACGCAGTTGCGCAAACCGGCGAGCCCGGCGGGAGACGCGCCGCGTTCCGCGGCAAGCCGGGCCGCAAGTCCCTCCAGAGTGCCGCGCAATTCGATCGAATCGTGAATGTCGCGCTCCGAGAACGCCCGGACCGCAAAACCGCCGGATGGGACGGCCTCCAGCAGACCCTCCTCCTCAAGACGGATCAGCGCGCTGCGGATCGGCGTCCGCGAAACGCCAAGCCGCTCCACGATCGCGAGCTCCGACACCCGCTCGCCGGGCGCGAGATCGCCTTTCAGGATCAGGTCACGCAAGCGGAGCTGCGCCTTCACCGTTTGCGAGGGCTCCGGCTGCGCCATGTCTTCCGCAAGCGGGTTCATATTCGATCTGCGGCTGGTCATTCGCTTCATTCGCCCGCCTTTATGAACCGCGCTGTGCACTTCTGTTGAGACCATCCTGCCGATCGGCAGCCAGATCTAATCCCCCATGTTTCTGTATACACTACTTTCCTGTGATTGGCTGAGAAAGGTCATTATTCGCCGAATCCGTGCTATTTTGTGCGGCATACGCACAATTAAATCGATTCCTGTATACAGGAGGCCGGGAAATGGGCGATTGTCAAACGGGCGCGCTCCGCTATTGGCGGAAGCATGGCATGCCATCTGCAGCTTGCGGCACCGCTCTCTCCACCGACGGGACGCCCGGCAAGCGATCAGTAATGGTTTTAGGCATAACAATTATTACCATATTTTTGTTTGATGCTGCCTTGTAATGTCATTGCAAAATCGGAATAAGCTCGAATTGGCGGTCGGGATGGAAACGATGATAAGGGAGCCGGCTGAGGAACGGACGGATCGAGACCTGATTCTCGGACTGAAGAAAGGTCTTGCAGTCATCGAATGTTTCGACGATGAGCACGAACAGCTCACGAGCGCGGACGTGGCCGTAAAAACCGGCCTTTCGAGGGCCGCCGCGCGGCGCTGCCTCCTGACATTGCACAAGCTCGGCTACGCCAATTACGATGGCAAGCTGTTTAGGCTGGCGCCGCGTATATTGCGGCTGGGCTATGCCTATCTGCTGTCGGCCTCGCTCCCGCAGCTCTTCCAGCCGTTTCTCGAACATCTGAGCGAGCAGATTCACGAATCCTGTTCGGCAGCGATTCTCGAAGGGGACGAAATCGTCTATCTCGCGCGGGCGGCAACCAAGCGCATCATGTCGACGGGCATATGTATCGGCACTCGGCTGCCGGCCTATTGCACCTCAATGGGCCGCGTGCTGCTGGCGTCACTCGAGCCGGAGGACGCCGAGGAACGGCTCGCCAAGATGGAGCGGCGGCGCCTCACTCCGGCGACACGGACCGGGACCGCCGATATCATGACCATTCTCGAACGGGTGCGACACGATGGCTATTGTGTCGTCGATCAGGAGCTTGAGGTTGGCCTCACCTCGATAAGCGTGCCGATTTTCAACAGTGCCGGCGCAGCGGTCGCCGCAGTGAATGTCGCGTCTTCACCCGCTCGCGTTCGCGCAGACAAAATGGCCGTACACTTTCTGCCAGCCCTGCAAGACGTTCAGAGACAGTTGCGCCCGCTGATCAGGAGTTAAGGCTGCGGCTCCCATCGCCATTCACGCCGGTCACATTGCTGCTTGTACGTATGCTCTATTGGCGAGATGGTGATTAGATCATGTGGCGCATGCCCAAATTCCGTCTTGCTTTCCCGCACGAGATCGGCTGGAGAGAGTGACAAGAGGCACGCCGTGCGTGCAGCGTATCGAAAAAGAATAATGCACAACGGGGTTCGATCATGGCGACCAAGGGGGAGAAACCGAAACGCGCGGCCGCATTGGACCGTGTCGCGGCCAGAACCGCGCCGATCCGGGATGAACGCCGCCCCGTCGACCTCGGTCATCTGCCGTCGCTGATCGGCTATATGATCCGCCGCGCTCAACTCGCCGTCTTCCAGGGTTTCGCTCAGACCTACGCGGAGGTCGGCATCAGGCCGGCCCAATATGCTGCGCTCACGATTATCGAACGCAATCCGGGGCTGAAGCAGAAGGATGTCAGCGAAGCGTTGGCCATCAAGCGGGCCAATTTCGTCGCCATGTGCGATGAGCTCGAGCAGCGCGGACTGGCGAGGCGGGAGCCGATCGCAACTGATCGCCGCGCCTATGCGCTGCATTTGACGCGCAAGGGCAAAGCGCTCATCAAGAAGCTTCACGCTCTCAATGAAGAGCATGAGGCGCGCTTTGCAGCGTTGATCGGCGAGGAGGGCCGGGGAAAGCTCATCGAAATGCTCGCGGCGATTGCAGGGACCCGGAGGAACGACGACGCGGCGGGTGAGGAAAGCCGAAGCCAACGATGAAGCGCTTGCGACGAATTCAGAGCGCGGCCGGTCACCTCATTCGCGCGCAAGCAGCTCCGTCATCCGCTGGGCATTAAGCGCCGCATAGCCCTTTTCGTCATTGTCGAAGAAGCAATATACGTCACGGCCGTTGCTTCGCCATTGACTGAACTGCCGAAGCCAGCCGGAGAGCGCCGCGTCGTCATAGCTTCCGCGATAGGCGCTGCCCGGGCCGTGCAATCGCACATAAACGAGATCAGCCGTCAGCTCGACAGGTGAGCGCGCCCCCGCAAGCTCATAGATGCAGAAGGCCGCATTGTGACTGCTCAGCATCCTGTAAGTCTCGGGAACGAACCAGCTATCGTCGCGGAATTCGAACCCGTAACGGTAATCTTTCGGCAGCGCCTCAAGAAAGGCCTTCAAGCGCTCCGGATTGAAATGCCAGCGCGGCGGCAGCTGGAAGAGGATGGGGCCGGCCTTCGGGTCAAGCGCTTCGATGGATTGGAAGAAGCGCCGGATCGTGTCGCGCGGGTCTCTCAGCTTCTTCATATGGGTGATGAAGCGGCTGGCTTTGCATGCGAACACGAAATCCTGCGGGGTTGCGTTGCGCCAGGCCGTCAAGCTCTCCTGATCCGGGAGCTTGTAGAAGGTGTTGTTGATTTCCGCTGCGCAGAAGCGCTCCGCATAAAAGGGCAGGAACTGGCCGGATTTCATCGAGCGCGGGTAGAACGGGCCAACCCAATGGCCGTAGTGCCAGCCTGATGTGCCGATGTAGATCTTTGCCATGCCGAAGGGCCGATTCGAGACTTTTATTGCCGGGCTTGGAACGAAATCCTGAAAATGTTGTTGCGCCGGACAGCTATAGGAAACGGTGTGGCCTTCCACAACGCCCTCCCGCCACCAGTTCCACATGCTTGCGGCTCAGTGATCGCTTCGCAGGATCTGATTCTAAGGATGGCGTGTCAGATCACGCCTCGATCGGCGAGCGCCGCGCGCTCCTCGGCGGTGAAGCCGGCTTCCTCAAGAATTGCGCCGCTATGCTCGCCCGGCGTCGGGGCGGGGCGACGGACCTGGAAAGCCAAGCCGGTCATCTTCATCGGGCAGGCCAGCAAGGTGAGCGGCCCATATGTGGGGTGATCGGTTGCAACGGCCATCTCGCGCGCTGCAACGAGATCGCTGGCCAGCGTCTCCTCCAGCGTGAGCACCGGACTCACGCAGCAATCGGCGCCCGCCAGCCGGTCGCGCCATTCCGCCCAGCTGGAGGTGGCAATCACGGCGGCGAGCTCGGCACGCACTCTCGCTGTTTCTTCCTCCTGCGCGCCCTCACGCCAGGCCTTGAGATCGTCCCGGCCGATCAGATCACAGAACGTTTCCCAGAATTTCGGTTCAAGCGCTCCGACCGCCAGATAACGTCCGTCCTTCGTCCGGTAAAGGCCATAGCAGGGCAGCCCGCCCGACAGCGTGTCCGTGCCGGCCCGTTTCGTTGCGCCGTGCGCATTGAGTGCCGTCAGCGGCATCACAGCGTGAGCGAGGACGCCGTCCGTCATCGCAATATCCACATGCCGTCCCGGCCCGCCGCCGCGCACGCTGCAAAGCGCGGCAAGAATCCCCATGGCCGCTGTGAGCGCGCCGCCCATTAGATCGGCGAGCGGCAGGTTGGAGAGCACCAGCTCGCCCGCCGCGGTCCCGGTCTGATCGGCAACGCCGGCATAACCGCAATAGTTGATGTCATGTCCGGCGAAATCGCGGAAGGGGCCCGTCTGGCCATAGCCGGTCAGGGAGCAATAGACGATGCGCGGATTGACGGTGCGCACCGCCTCGAAGCCGACGCCGAGCCGGTCCATCACGCCGGGCCGGAAACCTTCGACGATAATGTCGGCATCTTTGGCGAGACGCAGGAAGACATCGCGGCCGGCGTCCGATTTCAGATCGAGGCGCAACCCCCGCTTATTGCGGTTAACGGCCGCCCGCATCGGCGGCGGCGCGTAATCGCCCGCGCCGGTATCCTCGATCTTGATGACGTCGGCGCCCAGGTCGGCGAGGTGCATCGTGCAGACCGGCCCCGGCAGCAGGCGCGTCAGGTCGAGGACCTTCACGTTCTGAAGGGGCGGCTCATTGGTCATGATCGAAGCTCCTGCTGCGGCTCCGGCTAGCGCAACGAGCGTCCAAGCATGTCCCCGCAAAGGCGGAGATGGACGCGGGAACAGTTGCGCTTTTCTTTTGAAATAGATCAACTTGACCTCGTCCAAGTGATTCCACTTGAACGCGGGCTGATCTAGGATAGGGCGCAAGCGCCGGCAACCCCAAGGTCAAAGCGCCAGGCCGCGGGCTTTTTATCGCCGGACAAAATGCATCGGCCGCAGCCAACGGGACTACGGCCGATGAAGGCGGAAACGATCGGTTCGACGCCGGATTAGCGCTTTAGCAACGCGCCGATAATCAGACCGATCCCAACGGCGCCCAGGATCGTCATTAACGGGCGATCGTGAACCGTCTCTTCGACCCTCTCCGCGGCTCTGTGGCCATAGTCACGAACGGTATCGCCTGCTTCACGGGCCTGGGCGGATGCGCGGTTCGCAAGCTCCGAGACCTTCTCCTGCGCCCGATCCGCGGCTTCCGACGCCTTGTCGGCATAAGCTCTGGTCGTCTGTGACATCTCGTCCTCCTTTCGGTCGTTATGTTCAGGATAACGCGCTGGTTGACCGAAAGTTCGACGGTTTGGCGTTTCAACCGGCCGACGAATGTCCTCTGCGAGCCTTTTAGACGACGTTCATGTTCCTCTGATAATCATCGGCACCGACTCGCCGACATTCGTGCCGCGCGGGCGTATATCGCAGAGACTGCGCATGTCGTTGATTTCGACGATCGATTTGGCGGAACAGACGCTTCGGCGCGTCCGGGATCAGGCGGGCCGGGTGCTTCGTGCCTGGGTAACGGACAGCGCGCTGGCCCGTCTTATTGCCCAGCTCGGCACTCGCAAATACAGGCCGGAGAGATGCTATATGCGCGGGCCGGGACCGAAGGCCAAGGCCAAAGCAAACGCGCAGGCCCGCCATGCCTCGAAGGTCGAAAAAGGTGGTCGGAGCTCCTCCGCCCGTTCCACAAGCGGCGACCACGCTTAGCGCAACGCGCGTCCAAGCATGTCCCCGCGAAGGCAGGGATGGACGCGGGAACAGTTGCGCTCATCTTTTGAAATAGATCAACCTGTTCTGAAATAGATCAACTTGACCTCGTCCAAGTGATTCCACTTGAACGAAGGTTGATCTAGCTCTGCCCGCCATCCTTCGCGCAGGCTTCGAACAGACCGAGATTGGGACAGAAATCGGGGCGCTCGGCAGCTCCGTCAAACGCCTCGAGCCAGCGCAGACATTTTTCCGTGTCGGCGCAATCGAGACAGCGGGAGCGCGCCTCGGCGTAGACCTCGCCGTCGCCCAACCGGACCAGCTTTCCGGCGTCGACCTCGAGGCAATCCATCATGTCATGCATACGCTGCGCCTGGCGTTCGACGCTTCGGATCTTCCCGCGCTCCATGACACTCTCCCTCGCCCGCGTTGCTTCCTGCCCTTGGCTTCCGCTGGGCCACTGCATGGCGGCCGAATGGAGCGTTCAGGATCGTTGCCCACGCAACGGGGCCGAGCCTTGATCCAGGTCAAGGCTTGAGTAATGACCGCAGCTCTTCCGGCGACGGGGCTGCGGCCGCCAAATCAAAACTGTCAGTCCCGCAAGATCCGCATGGCCGCCGCGAAAGAAGCGCTGCGCCGCGCTGTGGCCGACGCCCTGTCATTCTTTACAAAAAGGTAATATTCGCGCGCGGTTTGAGGGCTTGACGCGAAAAAAGCGGCAGGAATAAATTGCGCCTGCGGAGGGAGGGTTCCAGACCAATGCTGTCTGGCGGCCAGCCGATTGGAGGGTCTTCTTCAGTCAAGCTGACCCCTGTCGACAGAGTGATCGCACATATATCGGGCCGCATATTGTCGCGTTCGGCGGAACATGCGGACTCATTGTTCCGGAACCTGATCTTTCAAGGTCGGCCATAGCGGATCGACGTTCCTTTGAGCTCATTGAAGACGCGCCTTTCAGGCTATCGACCGTTTTTGCAGAGCTTCAAACGGATTGCACAGCGAACTGAACGCAGGGCTGGAGCCACCGATGATCGTTGTCGAGAACCTCACACGAAAATATGGAGACTTCACCGCGGTCGAAGATGTGAGCTTCAAGATCGCGGAGGGCGAAATCGTTGGTCTTCTCGGCCATAACGGCGCGGGCAAGACCACGATCATGAAAATGCTCACCGGGTTTCTGGAACCCACGGCGGGCTCGATCAAGATCGACGGCCACGATGTCGAGACCGAGCGCGCCGCGATACAGTCGCTCATCGGCTACCTGCCTGAGAACTGCCCGCTTTATCCCGAAATGACCGTCGTCGATTTTCTCGACTACGCCGCCGAATTGAAGGGCGTCAGCGAAGCGGAACTGCCCGCCATACTGCGCGAGATCGTCAAATCCACCGGTCTGACCGAGAAGGCGACCGCACCGATCACTAGCCTGTCGCGCGGCTATCGCCAGCGTGTCGGCGTCGCTCAGGCCATTCTGCACAAGCCTAAGATCGTCATTCTCGACGAGCCCACGAACGGTCTCGACCCCTCGCAGATCAAACATATGCGGGCACTGATCAAATCGCTGGCCGAACGGGCGACTGTCATTCTTTCCACGCATATTCTCCAGGAGGTTCAAGCCATCTGCGACCGGGTGATCATCATCAATCGCGGCAAGCTTGCCCTGGATTCCACGCTCGCCGACCTGCATAAGGAGCGGCGGCTGCGTGTCGTGACGAATGGCGCGTCCGACGCGATCGAGCCGCTTGTGTCGGGGCTCGACGGCAGTCTGAAACTCGACGAGCTTGCCGCAGAGGGCAGCGCGCATATTTATGGCCTCAGCCTCAACGGGCATGCGCCGGAAGAGGTCGCGCCGAAGATCGCCCGTGCGATCAATGACAAAGGCCTCGATCTGATCGCACTGCATCCGGAGCAGCGCGATCTCGAAACGGTTTTTGCTGAAATCACCTCAAGCGATGTTCCCTATCAGGGAGGCGCCCATGTCTAACGTGTTGCGAATTGCACGGAAGGAGCTGTCATCCTTCTTTTCCTCCCTTGCGGCTTTCATCTTTCTCGGCGTTTTCCTCGCCGTTCTCCTCTTCATCGTCTTCTGGTTCGAACGTTTCTTCGCCCGCAACATCGCCGACGTCCGGCCGTTGTTCGACTGGATGCCGATCCTTCTGATCTTCCTTATCTCCGCGATGACCATGCGGATGTGGAGCGAGGAACGCCGCTCGGGCACGCTGGAATTTCTGATGACGACGCCGGCGACGCCGGTTCAGCTGGTGCTAGGGAAATTCCTGGCCTGTTTTCTGCTCGTCGCCATCGCGCTCGCGCTCACCCTCCCTCTGCCGATCACCGTTTCGCTCGTCGGACCGCTCGATTGGGGACCGGTATTCGGCGCCTATCTGGCGGCGCTCGCGCTTGCGGCGGCTTACATTTCCATCGGCCTGTTCGTAAGCTCACAGACCGACAATCAGGTTGTCAGCCTGATCGTGACGACGCTCGTCTGCGGTGTCTTCTATCTGCTCGGCTCGGATGCGCTGACGACGCTGTTCGGCAATACCGGCACCGAAATCCTGAGGCTTCTCGGCAGCGGGTCGCGCTTCGAGTCCATTGCGCGCGGCGTCATCGATCTGCGCGACATCTACTATTATCTGAGCATTTTCGGTGTGTTCCTTGTGCTGAACATCTACTCGCTCGAGAGTCTGAGATGGTCGGCCGAGGGCCGCGGGACGACGCATTCGCAATGGCGCATCGCCGCGGTGCTCGTCGTCGCCAATCTGGTCGCCGCCAATCTCTGGCTGGGCCAGCTCGGCTGGGCGCGGGCGGACCTCACCTCCGGCAATATCTACTCGATCTCGGATTCGACACGCTCCTATCTCCGGCAATTGCAGGAACCATTGCTCATCCGCGGCTATTTCAGCGCGCAGACGCATCCGCTGCTCGCGCCGCTCGTGCCCAGGCTGCGCGACCTGCTTCGGGAATATGAGGTTGCCGGCGACGGCAAGGTGCGTGTCGAGATCGTCGATCCGCTGCAGGACCCGACGCTCGAGGCCGAGGCGAACCGCCAATATGGCATCAAGCCGGTGCCGTTTCAGACGGCGAACAAATATCAGGCCGCGGTGACCAACTCCTATTTCGACATTCTCGTCAAATATGGCGATGAATATGCAACCATTGGCTACCGGGAGCTGATCGAGGTCAAACAGCGGCCAGGCCAGCAGCTCGAAGTCGAGCTGCGCGACCCCGAATATGAGATCACGCGGGCGATCAAGAAGGTGCTGAGCACCTATCGCGGCGGCGGCAACATCCTGTCCGGCATTCCAAACGGCGTGACGTTGACGGCCTATGTCTCTGCAAAGGACAAGCTGCCCGAACCGATGCCCGAAATGAAGGCGAATCTGGAAGCTCTGATCGACGACTATGAGAAGAGCGCGCCCGACAAGTTCGACGCCAAGCTGATCGATCCGGACAAATCGGGCGGTCAGGCGTTCAAGCAGCTTCAGGAGAAATACGGGCTGCGGCCGCTGGCTGTCGGTCTGCTCGATCCGAAGCAGTTCTGGTTCCACATCATCCTGCGAAGCGGCGATCACATCGAGCAGGTCGAGCTGCCGGAGACGCTCGACAAGCCGAGCCTCAAACGCAATATCGACGCCGCTCTGAAGCGTTTCACGCCCGGCGCGCTGCGAAGCGTTGCACTCTTTGCACCGCCGCCGAACCCGATGGCCCGGTTCGGTGCGCCGAACAGCGATACGCCGGTCTTCCAGCTGCTGGAGCAGAAATTGCGCGAGAACGCCGCGGTCGAAGCCACCGATCTGGAGGACGGACGTGTGCCGGAGGCCGCCGATATTCTGCTCGTTGCCGACCCGGAGCGGTTCGATAAAAAGCAGCTTTTCGCCATCGATCAGTTCCTGATGAAAGGCGGAACGGTTGTCATCGCGGCATCGCCCTACAGGGCCTCGCTCAAGGGCAATCTGGAGGTGACGCCGACGCCGACCGGGCTTGAGGAATGGCTGGCAGGCTACGGGATGACGATGGATAAGGCGATGGTGCTCGACCCGCAAAACACGCCCTTCCCCATCCCCACGGAGCGCAATGTCGGCGGCTACCGCGTCCAGCAGGTGCAGCTGCTCGACTATCCTTATTTCGTCGATGTGCGGCGGGGCGGTTTGAAACAGCAGGATGCCCCGACAGTCGGCCTGGACCAGCTGACACTCTCCTGGGCCGCGCCGATCAAAGTCGATGAAGAAAAGGCGAAAGGCAGAAAGGTCGCGCGCCTGATTGAGAGCTCCCCCCGCTCCTGGGCGTCCGATACGCTGAATGCCGTGCCGGATTTCAAGACCTATCCCACGCTCGGTTTCGAACAGGGCAAAAAGACGGGCCGGCAGCTTCTCGGCGTCATGATGGAGGGCGAGTTCAACTCGTTCTTCGCCGGCAAGCCGTCTCCACTGGCAAAGGACGCGGCCGCGGCCGACAAGGACAAGAAGGCCGGCGAGAAGGCCGCCGGGGCGGACAAGGCCAAAGACAAGAAGGATGACAAGCCGACCATTACCGGCGTGCTGGAGCGTTCGCCGCAAAGCGCGCGCATCATCCTGATCAGCTCAAGCAGCTTCCTGTCCGACGACATCATCAATCTGACGTCCGGCGTCAATCAGACTCAATATCTGGCGCCGCTGACGCTCGCTCAGAATGTTGTGGAGTGGTCGCTGGAAGACCGTGGTTTGCTTGCGCTGCGTAGCCGCGGCGGGCAGTTTTCGCGGACGCTGGAGCCGATGACCGCCGGGACGCAGGCCCTCTGGGAATATCTCAACTACGGCCTTGCACTTCTGGGGCTCGCGATCGTCTACCTCGTCTGGCGCGTCTCGCGGCAAAGCGCGAAGCGTCGATATGAGGCCATGCTTGGAATTGAGGGAGTGTAATCGATGAAGCGCAACACGCTCATTCTGACAGGCGTTCTGGCCGTACAGCTTGCCCTTGCGCTTGTCCTGACGCTCGGCAGTTCCGGCAATGATGCCTTCAAGGCCGAAGAACCGCTCCTCGCCTTCGACAAGGACAAGGTCGATCAGATCGCCATCGATCGGACCGGCGGAAACTCCGTGACGCTCAAGAAGCAGGACGGCAAATGGGTGATCCCTGCAATGGCGGATTTCCCGGCGAGCAAGAAAGCGGTGAGCGGTCTGCTCGATAAGCTGGCGGATTTGAAGAAGGGTTGGCCCGTCGCCACGACGTCGGATGCGGCGGAGCGCTTCAAAGTGACCGGAAAGAGCCACGAACGCCGGGTCGTGCTGAAATCCGGCAAGAACGAGCTGGGCACGCTGTTCATCGGCACCGCACCGACCTATCGGAAGGTCAATGTCCGCCCTGCGGACGACAGCGAGATCTACAGCGTCACCCTGGCGGCGTATGATGCCGGCGCGCGCGGCGAGGACTGGATGGATCGCGATTTCCTCGATATTGCGCAGGACAAGATCTCCAGCCTTTCGATCGGCGATATCACAATCGAGCACAAGGACGGAAAATTCACTCTCGCGGGCCTGAAGCCTGGGGAGACACTCAAATCATCCGAAATTCCGCCGATCGTGAGCGCGGTCGCAAGCCCCAGCTTCGATGTGGTTCAGGGCAAGGGCAAGGATGCGCTGGCCAAGCTCGAGCCGGCCGATTTCGAGGTGACCGTCAAGCGCAAGGACGCCGATCCCATCATATACAAGTTCAAGAAGGAGGCGGCGGGCGGCGCTTATCTTTTCGCCAGCTCGGCACACCCCTATGTGTTCCGCGTGGCGGAAGCGACGATCAAGCCGATCGTCGAGGCGAAGCGCGACAAGCTCGTCGAAGTGAAGGCTGACGAAAAGCCGAAGGAGGAGACGGGGCAACCCAAAGTCTCGGACCAGCAGCAAAGCCCGCCCGCCAGCGGAGGGCCCGGCGGTTGACGCATGATCGGTTCCGATGGAAACGACTTCTGTAGATTGCGCTGATCACCTCCCCCGCGGCGACTTCTGCGGAACACTGCTTCCCCCTCACCCACCCGCCTTCGGCGGGAGCGCAGGCGGGAATCCAGTGGGCGCAGGCGTTTGTGACCAAGTCGAAATGTCGCGGCATACGGGGCCAAGCATTCGCAGGGATGACGATCCCATCGCCGGGACCCACGACGTCGTCCCTGAGCAAATAATTCATTTCCAAGTTTAATAAAAATTCAAAGACAACAAAGTCTACTCCAAGGAATGCGCTCCTATCCCGCTCCGTGTCGGCGATAGCGCCCAAGACTTTATAAGGAAAAATGCGCATGCGGTCGGGCATGCGTTGCGCCAAAGTCTGCACGCTGCGTGCCGGCACGAATTTTCGTGCCTTTTTGAGCGGCTTATTCACCAGCTGTAAACCCTTTTCTGCGAAGAAGGCTATCAGAGTCCTTATAGCTGTTTCCTCCGTCCGAGTGAGTGAGCCGGGTTATGGGTTACGTGACAGACCAGAAGTCGCAGATTCATTCCGAATTTGGCCTGATGATGCCCCGTCTGAGGTCATTCGCGCTCTCATTGACGGGGTGCGAAGCCAAGGCGCAGACACTGGTCCGGGCGACACGCCATCACCTGCTCGCCCGTTCGGCGAAAGAGCGCGGCCACATGCCGCTCGCTCTCTGGGCATTGATGCAAATGCAGAAAATCTGGGCCAGTCGTATGAAAGGCAGACAGGCGGATCAGGTCGATCCCCGTCTGTTCCAGCCGCGGAGCCGCGCCCAGGACGTCGCGGCGGCCCGCTTCGCCATGCGCCTCGCCCGGCTCAGCCCGTTTCAGCGTGGTGCGCTGCATCTCGTTTATGGAGAGCGCCTCTCCTATGACGAAGTGGCGGATATCTTCGAGGTCGAGGTCTCCGAGATCATCAGCTGGCTTACGAAGAGCTACGCGGCGCTCGGCGAGGTGAGCGCCCGCGAACGGGGCCGTCCGAGCACCGAAGGCGCAGCCGCCCGGTCGCCGGAGGCGGCAGCGAAAAGACAGGGACGGGCAGCATGATCGCCCTCAGCGACGAAGTGCTGATGGCCTATGCGGACGGTCAGCTCGACCAGCCCCAATCGGCCGTTGTGGGCCGAATGCTGCGGGACGATCAGGAGCTTGCCATTCGCGTGAGCCGCCTCCAGCAGACGCAGGCGCAGCTTCTCGATACGTTCGGCGCCCTTTTGCGGGAAGGCGGGAGCAGCCATGCAAGACCGGCGCAAGCGCCGCGCGCACGCAGCGCGTCGCCGCTGGCCGGCGCAGGGGCGCTGACTGCTGGCGTCGCCGCCGGACTGTTCCTGATCGGCGCCTGTGCCGGTGTGACCGGAGCTTACTATTCTGGAATGCTGACGGGAGAGACCCGGGAAGTCGCGCAACTCCTGCCCACCAACTGGCCGGGCGACATTGCCGAGTTCCATTCCTTCTTCACCGCGGATGCGCTGCGGGTCAGTCCGGAGAGCCAGTCGAATCGGGAGATGGTGAAGTTCCAGCTTTCGCAGCTATTCGCCGGCGCCCCGATGCCCGACTTCTCGGAGCAGGGCCTCCACTTTGCGCATGGCCAGATATTGTCCTATCGCGGCAACAAGGTCATGCAGCTCGTCTATCTCAACAAAAACGAACCGCCGGTTGCGCTCTATATTGGCGCGGGCGGTCTCGACATGCCGATGTCGCCGGGCCGCTTCGGCGACGTCAATACGATCAGCTGGAGCGCGAATGAGTTCCGCTTCATCCTCGCCTCGACAATGCCACACCAATCGCTAAGGGCGCTCGCAGTCGTCGCAAATTCGCAGCTCGGCGGCAAATAGCAGGCGCTTCCCCAACCCGGACCTCGCGCATCTCGCATGATCGCTGAGCATTCCGGCCCGGCCGGTCAATTTTGCGTGGTTTCATCTTCCAGCCCACCGAAACAATCGCTAAGCTTGATTTCCCTTCGGTTGATTTCGTATCAAATAATTTGAATGTATTAGAACCGTTTCACGAGAATGACCACGTCGATTTCCAGCCAGGTGATTTCTCTTGGCAGCATGTTGAGGGGTGGGGACACCTATATCGTGCCGCCATACCAGCGCAACTATGCCTGGGACGAGGCCCAGTTCGGCGTCTTCTGGTCGGACATATCGAAGACATTCACGGGAGCGACGCCGGAATATTTTATCGGCTCCATCGTCATCAATAACAGCCAGACACCGGAGCTGGTCGTCATCGACGGGCAGCAAAGGCTGATCACGACGGCGGTGCTGATCTCGGCGCTGCGCAGCCATCTCAAAGCCGACGGTGCATCACAGCTCGCCTCGCTGATCGAGCAGGATTTTCTGCTCAAATCGGACTATCGCCGCCAGCTCTTCACGCCGTCCCTCGTTCTGAACAAGACCGACAAAGCCTTTTACGACAATTATATTTTTCATAATCGGCCGATTGCCGACATCGAGCGGCGGGCGGACGACGAATTGCTGTCGCCGTCAAACCGTCTGCTTGCGGAATGTTTCTGTTTCATGCACGCCAGGATCGCGGAGCTTCGCAAGCGCGGGCAGAGCGCGGAGGACATCGCCAACGCAATCGTTGAGTCCCTCAACAACCGGGTTTTCGTCATCCGGATCGACGTCAAGGATGACTACAACGCCTTCGTGCTCTTCGAGACGCTGAACGATCGCGGGCTCGAACTCTCCGAAGCCGACCTTTTGAAAAATTATCTGTTCTCGATCTCGGCCGAGCGCTTGCCGGAGACGCAGGGCAATTGGGAGCTGATGGAGCATAATCTGGGCAGCGAGCGGCTGATCAAATTCATGCGTCACCACTGGCTTGCCACCCATGGGCCGATCGGCGAGCGCGGGCTTTATTCGGACATCAAGGCGAAGATCGTCACGCCCGATGACGCAACGGCCTATTCGGAGGGCCTTTGCGAGGCATCGGAGTATTACGCGGCGCTCTCAAGCGCGCGGCATTATCTTTGGGCAACATTTCCGCATGAGCAACAGCCCCTATTGCGGGAGTTGATCGAGACGATCGAGATCCTGAGGACCGAGCAGCTCTTCATCGTCCTGCTTGCAGCCCTTGAGACCGACTGGCGCCATTTTGTCGAATTGGCGCGGATCATGGTGAACTTCACATTCCGCTACAGCACGATCTGCAATCTCAGCGCGGCAAGCGTGCTTGGTCCCTTTATCGGCGCGGCGCGGGCCATTCGTGCGAAAGGCGCCGTGGAGCCGGGAGCCCTTTTCCGGAAATATCTGGCGCCGCTCTACCCGGATGACAGCCAGTTTCACTCCGCGTTTTCGCGCAAGATCGTCCGCAGCAATGCTCAGGCGCGCTACATCCTCGCAAAGATCAACGACCACCTGTCGCCGAACCCCTCGCTTCGCACGCAGGCCGACCCGCATGCGACCGATCTGGAGCACATTCTGCCGAAGCGGTATGACAGCGCCTGGGAGACGAGCCGCCGCGATTTTCCCGGAGGCGCGGACAAATATGTCTACCGACTCGGCAATATGACGCTGATCGCCGCCAAGCTGAACCACCATCTCGGCAATGCGGATTTCGCAACCAAGAAGAAAGTCTTCGCCAGCGATTGCCTGGCGATCACTGAGCGTGTGCTCAGCGCGGAAAAATGGACGGCCGAAGAGATCAAGAGCCGCCAAAACTGGCTGGCGAGCCTCGCCTCCAAGATCTGGCGGTATCCTGAGAATGGGACGCGTTAACGCATCAGCTCCTTCATCGCACGATCGAGACCGTCGAGCGTGAGCGGATACATGCGCCCGCTCATGAGCTGGGAGATCATATCGATCGAGTGCGTATAGTCCCACAAATGCTCAGCCACCGGATTGAGCCAGACGGCGCTCTTGTAGATTTCGGTGACGCGGTCAAGCCAGACGGCGCCCGCCTCCTCGTTCCAATGCTCAACCGAACCGCCCGGCATGGCGATTTCATGCGGGCTCATGGACGCATCGCCGACAAAGATCACCTTATAGTCGGCGGGATAGGTGTGCAGCACATCCCAGGTCGGCAGGCGCTCGGAATGGCGGCGGTAATTGTTGCGCCAGACGCTCTCATAGAGGCAATTGTGGAAATAGAAATATTCCATATGCTTGAACTCGGCGCGTGCGGCGGAGAACAGCTCCTCCGACACCTTGATGTGCCAATCCATCGATCCGCCGATGTCGAAAAAGATCAGCACCTTGACCGTGTTGCGCCGCTCGGGACGGAATTCCAGATTGAGGTAGCCCTGATGGGCGGTTGACTGAATGGTCTCATCGAGATCCAGCTCTTCGGCCGCCCCTTCGCGCGCAAATTGGCGGAGGCGCCGCAAGGCCATCTTGATGTTGCGCGTGCCGAGCTCGACCGAATCGTCGAGATCCTTGAATTCCCGTTTGTCCCAGACTTTGACCGCCCTGAAATTGCGGTTGCTGTCCTGCCCGATGCGGACGCCTTCGGGATTATAGCCGTAAGCGCCGTAAGGCGATGTCCCCGATGTGCCGATCCATTTCGAGCCGCCCTCATGCCGGCCCTCTTGCTCCTCAAGCCGCTTCTTCAGCTCCTCCATCAGCTTTTCCCAGCCGCCGAGCGCCTCGATCTGGGTTTTCTCCTCCTCCGTGAAGAAGCGCTCCGTCAGCCGCCGAAGCCACTCCTCCGGGATCTCGGCCGTTGCCGCCTCGCTGAGTAGCTCCAGCCCTTCAAAGACCGAGGCAAAGACGCGGTCGAACTTGTCGAGATTGCGCTCATCCTTCACGAGCGACATCCGCGCAAGATAGTAGAAATCTTCGACGCGCTTATCGGCGAGGTCGGCCTCGATCGCTTCCATCAGGGAGAGATATTCGCGCAGGCTGACCGGCACGCCCGCCTCGCGCAAATCGTGGAAAAACGTCACGAACATCTCATCTAGCCTCGCAGCCAGGGGAAGCTTCGAATTTGCGGCGCTTTGGGCTTCATCTTGGCCTGTAAATCCATGACGCTCAAGGTCAGCGGACCGGGATCGTCCGCATCCTCGGCCTCGACGCGAGCCTCTTGCTCGGGCTCATCGTCGCTCTCCTGACTGGGCTCAGGCTCGGCCTCTTCGATGCTCGACAATTTGGCCATCAGCGTTGGCGGCGGCTCGCTCGGGATATCGGCTTGCGCCGCGGCGCTGGTCTCGGCAGCCAGCTCGACATCCGCCGTCTGCGTTTTCGCAGCGGAGATGGGGCTGCGATCCGTATCGCGTTCGCCTGTCTCCGGCTTGGATTTGCCAAAGAGCCGGCTCAGGAAGCTCTGGCGCTTCTGCTCCGCTACCGCGCCATGCCGCTCCTCCGTGGCTTCTGCCGAGTTCGTAAGCTCAGGCTTGTCGGCATCGCTCGGCTCTTCGAGTACAGGCGCCGCCACTTCCTTCGTGTTTTCGGCGGGGGGCGGAGGCGCCATTTTGGCTTCAGGGCGCCGCGCGGTCTTCGCCGATTTGGCCGCTGCCGGTGTCTTGCGTTCGGGTGCGTCCTTGATCCGGGCAGGAGAGGCGGATTTTCGCTTCGCCGTCCGTTCCTTCTTTTTCGCGCGAGTTTTCGTCTCCTTCGTCTTGGGTTCGAGCTTCTCCTCATGCGACGGCGCAGAAGGCGCAACCCGCAAACGCTGCTCGAGAGAAATCTCGCTCATCCCGCCGGCGGCGAGCGCCATGCGATAGGAGCGGAAGGAGGATGTCCGCCGTCCGCTGATGGGGGCGGGCGCGATGATCGCGGCGGCAAACGCCCACGGCGCCGTCCGACGCAGCGCGCCATGAAGGCGCTGGCCGGCTGCGATCAGATGCGCAAGGCCGCTCAGCAGCCGCCGCGCCAGCCAGATCGCGGCATTGGTCGAGGTCAGCCGCAGGCGCTCCGAACGCTCGGCAAGCTCCAGCCGTGCGATGAATTGCCGGCCGCGTTCGGTCATTTCCGGCGTCCGTTGCAGGAGCTGCTCATATTTCGACTGGAAATCATAGGCGGCGACAAGGAAATCATAGTGCCGGCGAACGGCGGTGGCGCTGTCACGGGCGGCTCCCGATGCGCGCTCAAATCCCGCCGACAGCCGCTGAGGCCAGTCATCACGCGCCTGCCGCAGCGTGGACGCGCCGCGCGCCACCGCCTCGGAGTCGCGCATCGTCCGGGCCGCCTCCGCGGCATAGCTCAGGAAGCTGCGCAAGAAGGCACAAGCCGTTCGAAGCGCTTCAGGGATGGCGCGGAAGAACGCCAGCGGATAGGCGATGATCTCGGCAGGCGTCGGCAGCCGGTCCTTTTCGCGGGCGGCCTCGATCGCTTCCTGCAATTCGGCAGTGAAGCTCTCCGCCCCTTTGTGCGCGAGCGAAAGGCGCAGATCCATGAGATCCTCGTCCGCTTGCGCACGATCCTGGCGTTTGAACAGCAGCTCGACCGCCTCGGCCTGAAAGCGCTCATAAGCGGCCTCTTCGGCAAATGCCGGCCCAAAACTCGCCGGGTCTTCAACCAGAATGATTTCGCTTGCCGCCCACAGGTCGCGCCTGAGATGAAGAATCTCGGATAGCGGCTCGTGATCCTCGATCCCGAGCGATGCCTGGATCTGCACGCGGAGCGTATTGACCTTGTCGAAGAATGCGCCGTGCGCCTGGATCCGTTTCAGGAGAGCATGTGTTTCCGCCCTCAGCCGGTCCCGGGTGGCCGCAGGCGCGCGATCGAGCGGGACCGGCGAGCGTATGGCGTCAAACACGGCCTGCGCTTCGCCCACATAAGATACGGCGCGTGCAGCCTGCTCAAGCTGGTGATTCTGGCGTCCGCGCACTCTGCGACGGTGCAGCCACCACAGTCCGCAGCTGATTGCCATCCATAGCGCGACGGCGCCGATGAAGGACCAGACCTCGCTCATAGGCCACTACTCGCCCCTAGCGCAACGCGCGTCCAAATGGACGCGGGAACAGTTGCGCTCGCCTTTTGAAATCGATCAACTTAACCTCGTCCAAGTGGAAGCGCTTGAACGAGGGTTGATCTAGCTTCGCAAGCGAAATGCCCGCCCGGCGCTTGCGATTCGAATTATGGGAAAGTCTACAGGCGGGCAGGGCCGCAAGACAAGGCGGACAGGCCAGCGCATCGGACCGAAAAGTGGATACCGGTTTTCGAATAGATCCGATGCGCAAATAAGAAGACAGAGCAGCGCATCCGATTCCGGTTAAGGGTTCGCTGCTCCAAGTCCCATCGAAAATGGGCTGGCGGACGCCGTCAGCTCAATTTTCGGCCGATCGGCGCGCCGAGCACTGAGGTGGCGTCTTCCGGGCCGCCGAAATGGCCGAAATAACGCGGATCCATCGCCTCGACCGGCAGGATGATCAGGACATCCGTCGTGCCGAACTGACGGTCTATCACCGCACCATCGCCGACATAGGCGCCGAGCCGCAAATATCCCTTGATCAGCGGAGGGATCGCCTTCAGCGCGGCCTTGGCGTCGATATCCTTCGCCGGCATCATATTCATGTCGATATAGAGCCGGTCATGCGCCTTGACGCGCCACTCCTTGGGAGCAAGCGCATTGTGATAAAGGAAGCTGAGCGGCAGGGCGTGCTGCCTCGGGTCGATACCGGGGAAACTGGCGCAGCCGATCATCACATCGACGCCATGCTCGCGGACATAGGTCCAGATGCCGTGCCAGAGCAACTCGACCGTCCGGCGGTGGCGGTAAGGCTTGAGGACGCAGGACCGCCCGAGTTCCATGAAATAATGATCGCGGCGTTTGGCGGCGATCAGGGGCCCGATGTCATATTCCTGCTGGCTGTAGAACCCGTCATTGGCTTCGGCGACGTCCTGGCGCAGAACGCGGTAGGTGCCGACGACACGCGGCCGGCGTCGCCAGCGCTTCTTGCCATTGGCGACAGGAGCGCCATGGTCCACCACGAGAAGATGATCGCAGATCGCGTCGTAAGGATCTCGGTCGCGCCGGCTGAGCATCGCGGCGGCATTGGGAACCGCGTCCATCTCCTCGTAAAAGACCTCATAGCGCAGCTTCTGCGCCCGGCGGAGATCACCGCGCGAGCGCGCCAGACGGACCTCCAGATTGCCGATCCGGCCATAGATCTTGTGCATCCGCCCGATCGGGAAGATCGGAATGCGTGTCCCGCGTCTGTTGCGGAAAGGTAGAACGAAGGGCGGCACCCCCTGTAGCGCGCGTGGCCGGAACTTGCTGGCGATGCGGCGCGGACTTAGGAACATAGGTCTCTCCCATTCGCCTTAGGGTCGTCGTTGCTGGGGCACGGTTGGAATCGGGGGCAAACTCCGCCGTCTCCGATCTAATGCGGCTGACCCCGGCATACTGCCGCCGAAGGCGCAGAATTCGAACATGTTGAGGCTGACGTTTCTTATATTTATGACTGCAGCGGTCACGTCCCGCGCAACCCCATAGAACATCGGGTCCAACTTCGTGTGTGCAAGTGCTCACGCCTTGCCTAACGACTGAAACGTTGTCAAATTATACCGCACTGGTGCCGCAAATGTTAGTTTTTCTTGCTCTTTCCGCGAGCGTATCGACGTTGCCGGCAACCGATCCGTCGCTCCGCCGCCGCGCCGGATATCGCTTCGCGTGAGTCGCGCCCAGCCCAACAGGACAAATGCCGATGACGACGCCTGAAGACCAAAGCAAGACCGTCGATCCCCGGTTGCTCGAAATCCTCGTTTGCCCGCTGACGAAGAGCTCGCTCCGCTATGATCGTGAGAGGCAGGAGCTCATCAGCGATGCGGCCAAGCTGGCCTATCCGATCAGAGATGGCGTGCCGATCATGCTGCCCGACGAGGCGCGCCAGCTGGAGGATTGAGCGCTTTTCGCGGGCGCGCGTCTTTAGCGGCGGCTGCCCATAGATGCTGCGCGGCATAGGCGCGCCACGGCCGCCAGGCCTCGGCGCGTGCGGCGAGCTCATCGGGGGCGGGTCTGCGCCCGGTTTCATCGGCAAGGGCGCGCAGCAGGCCGATATCCGACGCCGGAAAGGCGTCCGGCTCCCTGAGCTGGCGTAGCGCAATGTAGTTCGCGGTCCAAGCTCCGATGCCCTTGATCGTGCCGAGCCTTGAAACGGCCTCTTCGAGGCTGCGTCTTGCGCTGAAGAGATCGGGATCCTCGATCAGCGCCGCAGCCACCGCGGAAAGCGTGTGCGCCCTTGCGCGCGGCATTCCGAGCGCGGCGAGGTCCGCATTCGCGAGCGCAGCCGGTGCCGGGAAGACATGCGTCAGCGGGCCGACCGGCTCGGCGAGCGGCGCCCCGTAAGCCGCAACGAGACGGCCGGCCAGGCCGCGCGCCGCACCGACCGTGATCTGTTGGCCGAGTACGGCGCGGATCGCGAGCTCGAACCCGTCCCAGGCGCCGGGCACGCGGAGACCCGGCCGGGCGGCGACGAGATCGGCGAGTGCCGCGTCTTTTGCCAAATGCGACGTGATCGCCAGCGGATCGGCGGAGAGATCGAACACGCGCCGCAGCCTGGCGATGATGTACGGCAAGGCGGTGAGCCTGGGAAAGCAGATCGTTGCGCCGAGTGCCTGGTTCCCCGAGGGGCGCACCGTCACCGTGCCTTGCTGGCCGGCGATTTCGATGGTGCGGCCCCACTCACCCCCGCTCACATATTCGATGCCGGGAATGGCGCGCGCGGCCAGAAAATCCAGCATCGCATCCCAGTCATAGGGCGGCTGGTAGCGCAGCAGCAGCCGCACCTCGCCGCGCGGTCCGGCCGGGATGTCGGGCGCGCTCGACCGCCGCAGCGCGCCGGGTGGGCGGCCGAACAGGCTGCGGAATGTCTCGTTGAAGCGCCTGATGCTGCCGAATCCGGCTGCGAACGCGATCTCCGCCATCGGCAGTTGCGTTTCGTGAATGAGCTGTTTGGCGAGAAGGACGCGGCGTGTCTGGGCGACGGCAATCGGCGAGGCGCCGAGATGCTGGCGGAACAGCCGCCGGAGCTGGCGTTCGCCGACCCCGAGACGGCCGGCGAGCGTTTCGACATCGGCGTCGTCGAGCGCGCCCATTTCAATGAGCGCAAGCGCCCGCGAAACGGTGTTCGAGGAGCCGCGCCAGGCGCCGAGATCGGGCGCGGTCTCCGGACGGCAGCGCAGGCAGGGGCGGAATCCGGCCTCCTGCGCGGCCGCGGCGGTTGGGTAGAAGATCACATTCTCCGAGCGCGGCGTCCGCGCCGGGCAGATCGGACGGCAGTAAATGCCGGTCGTCTTCACTCCGACGAAAAACCGTCCGTCGAACCGGGCGTCGCGGAGGCAAAGCGCGCGATAGCAGGCGTCGTGATCCATGTCCATGAGACGATCCTGCGGAGCTGGCCTCACCCTGTCTAGCGGTTTTCGGACATCGTCAGGAACGCCGCCGGCAGCCTCAGGCCAGTTCGCCGCGCAGCAGCTTCGGCAGGTCCCCGGTCATGCCCGCCGCCTCTTTCATGAAAAGGCTTTTCAAGCCGGGAAGCCGGTCCACCACGCCAAGCCCGAATTGCCGGGCCGCGCGCAGCGGCATGATGTCGTTGGCGAACAGCCGGTTCAGCGCCGCCGCACTCATGGCCGATGTCGCGCTGTCGAAACGGCGCCAGCGTTCATAGCGCTCCAGCATCGTCAGGTCGCCGGCCTCGAGCCCGAGCCGCGCGCCGTCGACCAGCACTTCGGCCAGCGCCGCGGCGTCCTTCAGCCCGTGATTGAGCCCCTGGCCGGCAATCCAGTGCAGGCCGTGCGCCGCGTCGCCCGCCAGCGCGAAACGGTGCTTCACGAAGCCGCGCGCCAGCGTCATGGTGAGCGGAAAGCAAGCCAGTTTGCCGACGAGCGACAGCGCGCCGAGACGATGCCCCATGCGCTTCTCGATCTCCGCGAGCGCGCCAGCCTCGTCGAGCGCCATGATCCGCCGGGCTTCCTCGGCCCGTTCCGTCCAGACCAGCGAGCAGCGATTGTCCGTCATCGGCAGGATCGCGAACGGCCCGGATGGCAGGAAATGCTGCACGGCGCGGCCCTCATGCGGCTTCTCATGGGCCACCGTGCCGACGATCGCCGCCTGGTCGGATTTCCATTCGACGATCTTGAAGCCCGCCATCTGGCGCAGGCTGGAGCGCTGCCCATCGGCGGCGACGATCAGATTGGCCTTCAGCCTTTCGCCGGTGGACAGCTCCGCCTCCGCGATCGCCTCGCCGAGATCGATGCCGGTCACAGTGGCCGGCGAAAAGAAGGTGATGTCGGCAATCGGCTCGGCGGCTTCATAAAGAGCGCGGCGCAGAATGGCATTCTCGAGGATATAGGCCGTCGGCCCGTCTGCTTCCGCGGCGGTGTCGAAATTGAGCAGAACGGAGCGGATCGGCATGTCCAGCTCGGTGTCGGTGATGTCGATTGCGAGAACGGGCTGCGCATCGGCGCCAATGCGCTCCCAGATCCCGAGCGCCTCCAGCATCTGTTTCGCCGCGGCGGTCAGCGCGACCGAGCGGCCGTCGAACCGGCCCGCCCGCGCCTCGCTGGCCGGCATTCGTTCGACAATCGCGATGCGAAACGCGCCCGGCGCCGATTTCGCCAGCCCCAGCGCGATTGCCAGCCCGACGAAGCTGCCGCCGCCTATGATGACATCGAATCTGTTGCTTTCCATCGCGCGGGTCTCCGGTTCAGATCCGGCATTCTACCGGCCTTCCGTGTCTTGTCTGCGTGACCATTCTACGCTCGCCGAATGCAATCGGAGCTTAATTTCCACAGCGGCGGCGCATTGTCTCGGAATGCGGCGGATGCCGCCGGAACCGGCGCGCCTATTCCCTTGACAGCTTCAAGCCCATCCGGCTCTGTTGAACATAAATGCAACAATCAATTGGGTCGCGACACACCTATGGCGGAAGACATTACCGGTCTGATTAAACTCCTCGATCTCGAACCGCTCGAAGTCAACCTGTTTCGCGGCTACAGCCTGCAGAGCAGTTGGAAGCGTGTTTTCGGCGGTCAGGTGGTCGGCCAGGCGTTGGTCGCCGCGGGAAGAACGGTCGAGGGCCGGCTCGCCCATTCGCTGCATTGCTATTTCCTGCTCGGCGGCGATCCGAAGGTGCCGATCGTCTTCAATGTCGACCGTATTCGCGACGGCAAGAGCTTCACCACGCGCAACGTTGTCGCCATCCAGCATGGGCACGCCATTTTCTCGATGAGCGTGTCGTTTCACAATCCTGAAGCAGGCTTCTCCCATCAATTTCCCATGCCGGATGTGCCGGACCCGGATTCGCTGCCGAGCGAGGACGAGATCAAGACGATGGTGCCGCCGACCATGCAGGGCTTCTGGTCGCTCGAGCGGCCGATCGAGATACGCCCGGTCAGCCTGAGCCGCTACATCGAGCCTCAGGACGCCGATCTGACGCAGAAATTGTGGTTCCGCACCAAGGGGGCGATGCCCGACGATAAGCAGCTGCATCAATGCGCACTGGCCTATGCTTCGGATTTTACCCTGCTGAGCGCCGGTCTCGCGCCCCACGCCAAGCGGCCCTTCGATCCGTCCCTGCAGATGGCGAGCCTGGATCACGCGCTCTGGTTCCACCGCGATTTCCGCGCCGATGAATGGCTGCTCTACGTTCAGGACAGCCCGTCCGCCGAGGGCGCGCGCGCCTTTTGCCGGGGGAGCATCTACAGCCGCAATGGTGTGCTGGTGGCGTCGGTGGCGCAAGAGGGGCTGATCAGGGAGCGGCGAAACTGATCTATCCGTGTATGTTCGGCCACATTTGAGGGCCAAACCCTCTTAACTTCGCTGCAACTTCGGCGAGCGAGCTGAACTCATCGACGCTAACGTCGGCTCTGTTCACGCCGCCGACTTCCCGTAACAGGTTCGGAAAGCATTTACGACTTCGAACAAAGTAAACCGATGGAATTTTCAAGCCAATTGCAATTCCTGCTTCAACAAAGCAGCTTGATGGGAGAGTTTCATAAGGAACAATCATCAGAAATTTATTTGATTGTCGTAATTTCTGAATCGATATTGCGAACGCCAGGAAATGTGGTTGATCCAAGCTGAAATCTTCTATCGTATTTAGGCAATAGTGGAAATTCCGCAAGGAAGAATGCGTCATCAATGATTTAAGGACTTCTCGAAGCTCTATTAAGAATGCTTTCTTTTCGTGATCGACGCCAAACGAGGAAAAAGGAGTGGATACGAAGACATCAATCGGTTTGACTTCGTCTCTAACGCTATAAACGGCCGTCTTCAGATCTTCTGCGATGTGCTCATCGTCGAAGCTGGGAAGATCAGCAAATTCGAAATGCGCTGCAATCGCTGAAATGAAATCTTCAACGAACGTCTTCGAGCGTATCCCCAAACTATGATATTGCCGGAACGGATCGGGCACCTGAGCCCGCGTCATTCCAGAATGGCAGATAGGAATGATATCAATATTGCGGGACCAGGCTGCCCCCGCTTCAAACGCGAGCCACATCTTTGAGACGGAGAAGGGACTACAAATAACAATTAGAGTGTCAGATTGCTGAGCTTCGTCCGTGATTCTTTTGAACCATTTTTGACCAGCCTTTAGTCCGGAAGGAGAATATCTTCAATTTGCTTTGCAACAATGCCTTCTTCGTTGGCGTAACTAATAAATAGGCGTTTTCTTTCATTCATCATGAGACAGGTGATACGAAAACTGAACTCGCTTAAGCTTGCTCGACTCCAGCTTTTGGATCCCACCCCGAAATGAGCACGCGATATAGGTGACGCACTTTTCGTGGCAGGTAAATCGTTCAGCCCTAGTCCAAAAGGATCAATCCACCCCAGCTTTCCCGTCTTTGCTCTGCCGAATATGGTTGATGAACTGGCGGAACAGATAATGGCTGTCCTGCGGGCCGGGCGAGGCCTCGGGGTGGTACTGCACGGAGAAGACCGGCCGGTCCGTCAGGCGGATGCCGCAATTGGAGCCGTCGAACAGCGAGACATGCGTCTCCTCGACGCCTTGCGGGAGCGTCTCGCGATCCACGGTAAAGCCATGATTCATCGAGGTGATCTCGACCTTGCCAGTGGTGAAATCCTTGACCGGATGATTGGCGCCGTGATGTCCCTGATGCATTTTGCGCGTCTTGGCGCCGAGCGCCAGCGCCAGAAGCTGATGGCCGAGGCAGATGCCGAAGACCGGCTTGCCCGATGCGACGAGCTCGCGGATCGCCGGCACGGCATAGTCGCTCATCGCGGCGGGGTCGCCGGGGCCGTTGGAGAGGAACATCCCGTCGGGGTTGCGCGCGAGAACGTCCTCCGCCGTCGCGGTGGCGGGCATGACCGTAATCTTGCAGCCTTCCGTGGCAAGGCAGCGTAGAATGTTGCGCTTCATGCCATAATCGATGGCGACGACGTGGAATTGCGGCGATTCCTGATGGCCGTAACCCTCACCCCACCTCCATACCGTCTCATCCCATGTATAGCTCTGGCCGGCGGTCACCTCCTTGGCCAGATCCATTCCCTCGATGCCGGGCCACGCCCGCGCTTCGGCCGCGAGCGCGTCGAAATCGAAGCTGCCCTCGGGATCATGCGCGATGATCGCGTTCGGCATGCCTTTTTCACGGATGTGCGCGGTCAATGCGCGGGTATCGATGCCGCAGAGGCCGATAATGCCACGCGATCTCAGCCAGGCATCGAAATGCTGCATCGCACGGTAGTTGGACGGATCCGTGATGGCCGTGCGCAGCACGCATCCCCGGACGCCGGAGGCTGCAGCGAGATTGGAGGTTTCGATATCGTCTGGGTTCGCCCCGACATTGCCGATATGGGGAAAGGTGAAGGTGATGATCTGGCCCGCATAGGATGGGTCGGTCAGGATCTCCTGATAGCCCGTCATCGCGGTATTGAAGCACAGCTCGCCCACGGCCTTGCCCCTCGCGCCGAGCCCGTAGCCGCGCAGGATCGTGCCGTCGGCAAGGACGAGCGCGGCGGTCAATGTGGGCTCTTTCCAATTTTCGCACGGCATCCGTTTCATCGGGGCAAAAATTGTGTCGCTGAAGAGGGAGATCGTGTTTTCCTGTGCTGCTTCGATGTGACCGGTTTGATCGCTGGGCATATTCTTCTTCCATTACCGTCGGTGACGGCCACGCTCTTTCAAGCAAATCGTTCCGGCTGCGTGAATAGGAACCGTCGCATTAACGTCGAATGAAGCGGTCCGTCTTCCATCCGCGCACAGGCGGCCTGCCGCAGCGCGTCGGTGTACGCAGGCCGGCGAAAGGCTGTTTGGAGGAAAACGAGGCTGACCCTTTGCACGTACATTTTTCGCGCGAAAAAGGTCCAAATTGATCGTCAAGATTCTTGCAGTACTCGTCGCGGCTGTCGGCAGACACGCGACCCCACCATCCTGCATGCAATCTTTCCCCATTCGCGCCGACGCCGAGGTGACCCATACGCTCTTCCGGGCATGGCGTCTAGCGCAACGCGCGTCCAAAGGGACGCGGACAGTCGCGCTCGTCTTTTGAAATAGGTCAACTGAACCTCGTTTAAGTGACTCCAATTGAACGAGGGTTGATCTAGACCGGGGCGAAGTTGGGCTGTTTCGGGCCCGAAGTCAATCGGTCAGACACTATTAGACCCAAAATCCGCACGCCCGGCGCCGTGAGGAGCGCGCGGCTGGTCCGGCCGTTCGATTGCCGCATAAGATATCGTGTGGCTAGCGCAACGCGCGTCCAAACATGTCCCCACGAAGGCGGGGATGGACTCGGGAAAAGTTGCGCTCGCCTTTTGACATAGACCAACCTAACCTCGTCCAAGTGAGTCCACTTGGACGAGGGTTGATCTAGCGGGTCGGGACCGGCACCTTGCCGCGATAATCGTAGAATCCGCGCTGCGTCTTCTGGCCCAGCCATCCCGCCTCGACATATTTCACCAGCAGCGGGCACGGCCTGTATTTTGAATCGGCCAGACCTTCATAAAGCACCTGCATCACCGACAGGCACGTATCCAGGCCAATGAAGTCGGCAAGCTGTAGCGGGCCCATGGGATGATTGGCGCCGAGCCTCAAGGCTGTGTCGATCGCCTCGACCGTGCCGACACCCTCATAGAGCGTGTAAACGGCTTCGTTGATCATTGGGAGGAGGATGCGGTTGACCATGAAGGCCGGGAAATCCTCCGAGACAGCGATCGTCTTTCCCAGACTCGCCACGAATTCCCGTGCAACGGAGAATGTGGCTTCCTCGGTCGCGATGCCGCGGATCATCTCCACCAGTTCCATCACCGGCACCGGGTTCATAAAATGCATGCCGATGAAGCGTTCCGGGCGGTCGGTCGAAGCGGCAAGCCGGGTAATCGAGATCGATGAGGTATTGGTGGCGAGAATGGCGTCCGGCTTCAAATGCGGACAGAGCGCCTTGAAGATGCTGCGCTTGACGTCCTCATCTTCCGTCGCCGCCTCGACCACGAGATCGGTCTCGGCGAATTCTTCCAGCGACGGCACATAATGGATGCGCGCCAGGGCCTTGCTGCGGTCGTCTTCCGTGAGCCGCCCGCGCGCGATCTGGCGCGCCATATTGCCGTTGATCGTGGCGAGCGCCGCCTCGACCCTTTGGGCGGAAATATCGTTGAGTGCGACGTCGTAGCCGGCGAGCGATATGACATGGGCGATGCCGTTGCCCATCTGCCCGGCGCCGATGATGCCGACGGTCTTGATGGCCTCCGACTTCACCGGAGGATTGTTGGGCTGCCGATCGGTGGTCGGTGGGTTCGTTTCGATATTCGTCATTTCCGCCTCGGCAATTCGCGTTACGGTCAATAACCCGCTTTGGTCAGTTCAGCTTCGAGTTCGGGCAGGGCCTGGAACAGATCGGCAACGAGCCCATAGTCAGCCACCTGAAAGATTGGTGCGTCTTCGTCCTTGTTGATGGCAACGATAACCTTGGAATCCTTCATGCCAGCTAAATGCTGAATAGCGCCTGAAATTCCGACCGCGATATACAGCTCCGGTGCAACGACCTTGCCGGTCTGGCCGACCTGATAGTCGTTCGGGACATAGCCGGCATCGACCGCCGCCCGGCTTGCGCCGATGGCCGCGCCGAGCTTGTCGGCGATCGTCTCAAGCAGCTTGAAATTTTCGCCCGATTGCATGCCGCGCCCGCCGGAAATGATGATGCGGGCCGAGGTCAGCTCCGGGCGGTCGGATGCCGACAGCTCCTCGTTTACGAATTGGGACAGGCCGATCGGCGCGGGCGCCTCGATCGTTTCGACGCTGGCCGAGCCGCCCTCGCCCGCGGCCTGGAATGCCGGCGCGCGAACGGTGATGACCCGCTTCATATCCGTGGGAGCTTCCACGATCTGGATGGCGTTGCCGGCATAGATCGGCCGCGCGAACGTCGTTGGCGAGTCGACCGAAATGATCTCCGAGATCTGCGGCACATCGAGCTGGGCGGCGACGCGCGGCATGAAATTCTTCGTGGTCGTCGTCGTCGGGGCCATCAGCACATCGTAACTCTGCATGAGCGGCACGAGGAGAGCCGCCATCTCTTCGGCAAGGTCGTGCGCCAGGTGATCGGCTTCGGCCAGCAGCACCTTGCGGACGCCGCCCAGCTTGGCCGCGGCTTCGGCAGCACCGGAGCAGCCTTTGCCGGCCACGAGAATGTCGATGTCGCCGCCTATTTGCGTCGCGGCGCTCAGCGCTTTGGCGGTTGCGGGAGCGAGGGCGTTGTTGGCATGATCTGCAACGAGTAGAATGGCCATCACAGAACCCCCGCCTCTTCGCGAAGTTTGCTGACCAGCGCCGCAACGCTGTCCACCTTCACGCCGGCCTGGCGCGCGCTCGGCTCCTGCGTCTTCACGACTCTGATGCGCGGCTCAAGGTCGATCCCGAATTCGGCCGGATCGATCTCCGCAAGCGGCTTGGATTTCGCCTTCATGATGTTCGGCAATGAGGCGTAACGCGGCTCGTTCAATCTGAGATCGGTCGTCACGACAGCGGGAAGTTTCAGGGTGAGTGTCTGCAGGCCCCCATCGACTTCGCGCGTGACCTTGAGCTGGCCATCGGCCGGGACGATTTCCGAAGCGAATGTCGCCTGCGGCCAGCCCAGAAGGCCCGCCAGCATCTGCCCGGTCTGACTGGAATCGTCATCGATCGCCTGTTTTCCGAGGATGATCAGCTCCGGCTGTTCCTGTTCAACGATCTTTTTGAGGATTTTCGCGACGGTCAGCGGCTCGATGGCGACATCGGTCTTCACAAGAATGGCCCGGTCCGCCCCCATCGCCAGCGCGGTCCGCAGCGTCTCCTGCGCCTTCTGCGGTCCGATCGAAACGACGACGATTTCGGTCACCTTACCCGACTCCTTCAGACGGATGGCTTCCTCGACGGCGATTTCGTCGAACGGGTTCATCGACATTTTCACATTAGCAGTGTCAACGCCGCTGCCATCCGGCTTGATCCGGATCTTGACGTTGAAGTCAACCACGCGTTTGACCGGGACCAGCAATTTCATCCTGTGCGCCTCCAAGCTCGCTTTGCAACCCTCTGCTCCCCGACGATATCTATCCGTATTTCGAGGTCGAAGCGGGGCCAGCGCGTCCGGTTTCGCAAGTGCGAAATAACCTGAAGCTAATGCCCACGCCCAGCCAAGTCAATGTGCTCAACATGCACAGCTGGCTAGAAAATGTGCGATTTCGCCAACGCGAAGAGCCCTGCTAAGCGTGCGGCTCAAGTCCGGTTGCGCGATCGAATAGCGGCACACCCGGTTTGCGCATGAACAGGATCAGCACCGCGCCGGCGATCAGGCCGCCAATATGAGCCCACCACGCCGTTCCGCCTTCGGGGTCAACGAAGGCGCTGACGACTTGCAGAACGATCCAGATCGCGAGCGCAAATCCGGCGCTGACCCGGAGCGGCAGGCGGTAAAGCGCCAGAACCCAGACCCGCACATTGGGGTGCAGCATAAGATATGCCGCGATCACGCCGGCGACCGCTCCGCTTGCCCCGATCATCGGGATATTGGATTGCGGGCTGACAAGCGCGTGAACGAGTCCGGCGAAAATTCCGCAGATCAGATAGAAGAACAGAAACCGCACATGCCCCATGGCGTCTTCGACATTGTCACCGAACACCCAGAGAAAAATCATGTTCCCGAAAAGGTGCAGGAAGTTACCATGCAGGAACATATAGCTGATGAGGGTCACGTCCTCGGGCACGGTGACGGCCGGCGGAGAAAGAGCGCTGACCGGGTGGTTGAGAAGACCCTGCTGGACGAGCTCATTCGGAACAACGGCAAAGGCGATAAGGATATTGTCGCCGACCTTATAGAGCAGGCCCTCCTGAAAGAAAAAGTAGACGGCGCAATTAGCCAGCACCAATGCGGCCGTAACATATTGATAGCGAACCCGTTTCAGCGGGTTCATATCCCATAATGGCACAAACACGACTCGCTCTTCCCATTCCTAGATCAACCCTCGTTCAAGTGGAATCGCTTGAACGAGGTTAAGTTGGTCTATGTCAAAAGACGAGCGCAACTGTTCCCGCGTCCAAGCACATCCCCGCCTTCGCGGGGATGTGCTTGGACGCGGGTTGCGCTAGCGATTTTTCCCCGGCTGCCACAACACATCCTGGCTGCCCTTGCCATTCGCATAGCGGCTTGCCACAAAAAGCAGATCGGACAATCGATTCATATATTTTAGCACGGCGTCGCTGACCGGCTCGGAGTCCTTAGTTGCAAGTTCGACGATGTGCCGCTCGGCGCGGCGGCAAATCGTCCGCGCGAGGTGAAGAGCCGATGCGGCTGCCGTTCCACCTGGAAGAATGAAGGAGGATAGCGGCCTGAGTTCGGCATTCATCCGGTCGATTTCCCTCTCGAGCCACGCAACCTGATCGGCGGTGACCCGAAGCGGCTCGTAGGCCAGTTCCTCGCCGTGATCGGGGACGCATAAATCCGCCCCGAGATCGAAAAGATCATTTTGTATCCGCCGGAGGGTGGCGTCGAGTTCGGAATGCTCAGCCGCAAGCGCCTGGCGCGCGATGCCGATCGCGGCGTTGGTCTCGTCTACCGTGCCGTAGGCGGCAACGCGAAGGTCGTATTTCGGCAGCCGGGTCCCGTCTCCGAGCGCGGTCGTGCCGTCGTCTCCGGTGCGCGTGTAGATCTTGGTAAGAACGACCATCGGTCCTGCTGTTCGCTTCGCTCAAGGCGGCAGATTACCACCGATAGCCGAAACGAACACCCGCATTTGTGAGACCCTGGTTCTCGTCGCAAAGGCCGGCATTCGACATGTGATCGACCGTGGCCATGATGCTGACGCGCTCGGTCACGTGGGCGCCGACGGAGAGCGACTCGCGGAACTGCGCGGTACAGCCGTAAGAGTCCGTATCATTATCGCGTGTCTCACCATCATGGACCGCGCCGCCGAACGTCGTCTCGAAAAACAGTCTTTCGCCGAAACGGTAATCCCAGGTCAGCCCGGCATAGGCCTGGTTTACGCCATCATCATCGGTGTTGACGTTGGTCCCGATGTGCAGCCGCGGATGGAAAAAGCTTGTCCAAACGGAGCCGTCATATGGCCCGCTGATGTGAGGCGTCAGCAGCTCGGCGTTGATCGCGACGCTGTCGTCGGTCGCGCCGCCCGGATCCAGATCGGCCGCCAATACGCCGAGGCGGACCTCGTCGATTGCCGGAAAATGCCGCGCGCCGAATTTGTCTCCCGCCTCCGCGGAATGAACGGCCAGCAAGGAGATTGATAGGGTGAGGCAGAAGATTGAAAGGGGTCGAAAGATTCGCATGGTCGAACTCGGCTGAGATTTCCGATGACGCATATGCGCTCCCCATCCGACAGTCAGTGCCTGGAGGCATTTGGCTGGCGAGCGAGGGGGATGTCAAATTGCTAGGTGAAATCCCGGCTACGAATTTTCGCGGAGGCGGATATTGTGTCACGGCTCGGTGTCTGCCGATCAACGGGCGAAGTAGATGGCCGCCATGGCGATGACGATGGCGACGAATTGAAGGATGATGCGCCAGCGCATCAATGTCTGGCTCCGGCCCGGATTGCCGCCGCGCACCATGTTCCAGAGACCGAGCAGCAGCACGGTGCTTACGGCAATGAGCGCGATGGGGACAAGGCCACGAAAAATTTCATCCATGAGAGTTGTCTCCTGTTCCGAATAGGCATCCCGCCAATCTTGCGAGACTAAATACGAAGGCGGGGATGGACGCGGACGGTTCCGCTAAATCAAGCGTTTCGGCCCGCGATCAGCCAGTAAACGAAGCCGCCGGCGAAGCCCGCAGTTGCGATGATCGCGAAATAGTGCGCCGAATAGGTTGCGCTTTCCACCCCTTCCGGCGGCCCGGATATCAACGGCATCAGTGCCGCCGCGGCGCCTCCGGCCAGCAGGTAATAGAGGAAGGAGCGTATCCGCGCGACTTCGCCGATGATCGCGACGGCGAGTGCCGGCAAGAGCGTCAGCAGCGGCGCGACGGTGAAAAAGAAGGCAACCACGCCGAGGCCTTCATTGAGCGCGCGGGAGACTTCGTCGGCGTTCTGTGGCGCAAACGCCGTCGCCTCCTCGGCGGCCCATCTGGCGCCGAGAAAGAAGAGCGTCGCGGCGCTGGCGATGACGGCCAGAGCGAAGCCGAATAGGACGGCGAGGACTCGGCGAACCGCCGGCCAGATCATGAGCTCTGCCCGCCGGCGTTGGCGGCAAGTGCGGCCCCGGTCCTGCGCAGGCTTGCCTTCATCTTTTCGCTGGCCGAACGGAGCTGCCCGCAGGCAGCCATGATGTCCCGTCCGCGCGGCGTTCGGATGGGACTGGCATAGCCCGCCCGGTTGACGATCTCGGCGAAGTGTTCGATCTGCTCCCAGTCCGAGCACTCATAAGGCGCGCCCGGCCATGGATTGAACGGGATCAGATTGATCTTTGCCGGAATCCCGGCCAGCAGTCGAACCAACTCCTTCGCCTCCGCGACGCTGTCGTTTACCCCTTTCAGCATTACATATTCGAAGGTGATGCGCTTGGCGTTCGACAGCCCCGGATAGGTGCGGCAGGCCTCCAGCAATTCCGCGATCGGATATTTGCGGTTGATCGGGACAAGGATGTCGCGCAAATCGTCGCGGACCGCATGAAGCGAGATAGCGAGCATGACGCCCATCTCTCGCCCGGCGCGCTCGATCATCGGAACCACGCCGGATGTCGATAGCGTAATGCGCCGCTTCGAGATGGAAAGCCCTTCGCCATCGGCGGCGATCTCCATCGCCTGCTTCACATTCTCGAAATTATAGAGCGGCTCCCCCATGCCCATCAGGACCACATTGGTGATCTTGCGTTCGCTTTGCGGCAGACCGCGCGCATCGTCGGGAAGAGGCGCGCCGGGCCAGTCGCCGATCCGGTCACGCGCCAGAAGGATCTGCCCGACGATTTCGCCGGCCGTCAGATTGCGGACAAGCCTCTGCGTGCCCGTATGACAGAAAGTGCAGGTGAGGGTGCAGCCGACCTGACTGGAAATGCAGAGCGTCCCACGGTCGGCCTCCGGGATATAGACGGTTTCGATCTCCGGCGCCTTCTCTCCCGGACGGGCCGGCTGTAGCCGCAACAGCCATTTGCGCGTGCCGTCGGACGAGATCTGCTCGGTGACGATTCCCGGCCGGCTCAGGTCGAACTGCTCGCCGAGCGCCAAGCGCAGATCCTTGGCGATGTTGGTCATCGCGCCGAAATCTGTCAGCCCGCGACCGTAGACCCAGCTCCAAAGTTGGGAGATACGCATTTTGCGCTGGCGCTCCGGCACGTTGACACTGCCGAGCAGCTCATGCAGTTCGGTGCGCGACAGGCCGAGCAGAGAGCGCTGCGCTGCGGGCATGTTCTCTGCCTCGCACGCGACGTCAGCACGGTGCGCAGCCATTTCGGCAGCCTTTTTATCGATGACGGCGCTCATGCGAAAGTTCAGCCCCAATCGAAACGCTAGATCAACCCGCGTTCTAGGGAGATGCTTCTGGCAATTTATTAGGTGTTGCAGCGGCGCCGATCAAGGAGGGACATCTGCCAATCGCTGGCCGAACATAGTTGCAGCCGCCGAATTCAGCCGGACACACCATGCTCGCAGGCCCGAATGCCTGCCGTCTTGCGCGGCGTGCTTCTCAATGGGACCAGCGCACCTGACCGAGGCCGGTGTCAGGTCCCCGCGGGGCAGATCTGCTCGATATGATTGAGAGCCGCTGTCAGGCCGATCAGCGAATATTTGTCTTCCGTATCGGTTCCCCGGGTGGAGACGCCCTTCATCGTCAAGCTCGAGCCTTTACGCATGGCTTCGACGAGTTTGCGCTCCTCGGCGGGGTCGCGCATGAAAGCCTTGTCGTCTTTTGGGTAGAGCTCGAAATTCTCGGACCCTACGGAGACGACCGGCGTGCTTTCCGGCTTGAGCGTATATCCCACCTTAACGCTCAACTCGTTTTTCACACCGTCCTTTTGCCATGTCGTCAGGTAAAGAAAGATCGAGCCGCGATTGACGCCCTTCGGCGAGGTTGATGTCGGCGCAGAAGCGGCAAAGCACACCTTTTCATCGTTCGCTTCATGCACGAAAACCTGCCAATCGTCGAACGTCTTGAGAAGCTTCGCCGTTTGCGCAAATGCTGGCGAGGTGGCGCACAGCAGGCTGGCAATTATGCAGGCAGACGCGAGTCGCATCCTTCGAGGCCTCCGCATTCTTTCACTTTCAACGCGTTACCTATAACGATTTGAAACTTGCTTGGCCAGACGGCCAACGCAAAATTACCAACTCTTCATCATTCCGGTAACAGGCGTGACTTCCCGAGCACCAGCGGGCGAGGGGCGAATCGTCCCAAAGTGCGAACCCTGTCATACATAACGATGGCGCCGGCCATTGCAACATTGATCGAGAACTGCGTCGGTATACGGACAAGGTGGTCGCAGCGCGCCACGAGCTCGGGCGAGAGCGCGCCCTTTTCCGGCCCCAGGACATAGGCCGCCTTCATCGGATGGCGAAAGCTCGGCAAGTCCTCCGACTCATCGATCAGCTCGATGCCGACCAGCCGGCACTCTTTCGGCAGGCAGACCTCGTCAACCGTTTCCCAATGGTAATAGGGGATGCGGCCGAGCGACTTGGACGTATCGGAGGAGAAATCCAGCGCCCGCGGATGAGCGCCGACAGTGAAGACGAAGCTCGCGCCGAAAGCATGGGCCGACCGGATCAGATTGCCGAGATTGAGCGGCTTGGAAATTCGCTCCGCGCCGATGCCGAAATAGCCGCGCGTCTTCTGATTTTCGCTCCGACGTTCCGTCATCTGTCTTGATCAATTTGTCGAATCGCTGAACCGGCGCCATCCTTAGCGCGCCTCGCGCGGCAACCACAAGCGCTCTTCGCTTCCCTGGATCGCGCGGCCTTGCGGATTGCCGGAGACAGACCGCCTCCGGACGCCCGACGCGGTGCAGCGGCGCATTCGGCGCGCAAAAGCCGTGTGCGATTTGGCCGATGAGGCTTGCGATGCCGCGCGGAATGCTTTTATAACACGGGTTGACGACAGCACCTGATCGCGTGCTGGCGAGGGCCTCAAATCCCGATATATCGTCTTGGAGTGGTGGCCGAGCGGCTGAAGGCAACGGTTTGCTAAATCGTCATACGTGGAAACGCGTATCGAGGGTTCGAATCCCTCCCACTCCGCCAGTTTATATGGATAAGTAATTGTTTTATAAATATTTTTAGGAACGAAATACCGTTCGTTCCCACATTTGCTCCCACATCTCGACTCCAGCCGATACCTTTGGCAGAGACAGAATTATCGTTTGCCTTCGGCCGGCGGTCTCAGCAGCAAACAGCACTACAGCAAGGCCAAATAGCTCCTAGGGTAAGCGGTGCTCTGATCACAGGGTAGCGGCAGTGGCATAGGTCCAGGGCATGAGTTCGTCGATACGACTTGCTGGCCAGCGGTTGATGAGCTTGGTCAGCACATCGTTTAGCCAGGCGTGCGGGTTGACGCCATTGAGCCTTGCAGGTCTCGACAAACGAGGCGATACGCGCCCAATTGCGGGCTCCCTGATCATGTCCCGCGAACAGACTATTTTTCCTGCTCAGGGCAATAGGACGGATTGATCGCTCGACCGTGTTGGAGTCG
>Ga0315553_10000411_pt1 | contig 38529 bp, 31 predicted proteins | sample SalMarSW160140MG_FD_203099 | JGI IMG/M metagenome (GOLD analysis project Ga0315553, IMG submission 203099) | Salt marsh sediment microbial communities from the Plum Island Ecosystem LTER, Massachusetts, United States - Salt Marsh Sediment SW1601-40 ... | reverse complement strand
TGGATCCAATGGGAGTTGCGGGCCCACTTGTTGCTGCCCGAGCGCAGAGGTTCATATAGCGATCCCACTCTCGTGCACTGGTCTTCTGTTTCTCTGATCAAACTGAGATAACCCGGGCTCGCTAGAAGGGTTCCGATCGAGCCATCTGGCCGAGTTCGTCTTCCAGGCTGCGAAGCACCATATCCACATCCGCTTCATTCAACACCATCGGCGGCTTGATCTTGATCACGTTATGCAGCGGACCATCCGTGCTGAGCAGCATTCCGCGTGCTTTCATCCGCTCCACCAGTTCGGCCGCCTCCGCTGCCGCCGGCTCAAGCGATTCACGATCTCGCACAAGTTCGATCCCGATAAAGAGGCCCGTCCCACGCACGTCTCCGATGAGTGCATGCTCATTCATCAGTCCTCGCAAACCCAACAGGAACCTCTGGCCAAGCTCGAGCGCCCTCGCCTGCAGACCCTCTTCCTCGATGACGTCCAACACCGCCAGGCCTGTCGCACAGGAGACCGGGTTGCCGCCGAAGGTCGAGAAGTACTCCATCCCGTTAGCGAATGCCTCGGCGATCTCACGCCTGGTGACGACCGCTGCCATCGGATGGCCGTTGCCGATCGGCTTGCCCATGACGACGATGTCCGGCACCACGTTCTGCTGTTCGAACGCCCAGAAATGGGTACCGGCCCGGCCAAATCCAACTTGAACTTCATCGACAACACACAGCCCACCTGCTGCGCGGACGTGCCCGAAGGCCCGTGCCAGGTACCCCTGCGGTGGGATGATTTGCCCACCACATCCCAGCAGCGATTCAGCCAGGAACCCGGCAATCGGCGCACATGATTCACATATCACCCGCCCGACCTCATCGCCGTAGGCTTCTCCAGCAGCCTGATCCTGCCCTCTGTAAATACCCCGATAGCCGTCGGGCATCGGCACGATGTGCACCCACGGTTCAGGATGTCCCGACCCGCCGGGTCCCATGAATTTGTAAGGGCTGAGCTGCACCAGGAGGGTGGTATTGCCATGGTAGGCCCCATCGATGATCAGCCAGTCACCCCGACCTGTGTAGGTCTCCGCCAGGCGCAGCGCCAGCTCGTTCGCTTCGCTGCCGGAGTTCACGAAGAAGCAAGTATCAAGACCGTTGGGAAGCGTCGCGCACAAACGGTCCGCATACTCGATCAGCAGCCCATGCAGATAGCGTGTGTTCGTGTTGAGCAATGCCATCTGGCGTTGGCCGGCCATGACGACCCGTGGGTGGCAGTGCCCGACATGGCAGACATTGTTTACCAGGTCGAGGAACGGCCGGCCGCCAATATCAAATAAGTACTGTCCCTGGCCACGCACGATTGTAAGTGGCTCATCATATGCAATAGAGAGCGAAGGGCCGATGCGTTCATTACGCCGTTTTAGGAGCGCGTTCAGGTGAGCCCCAGCACCGAGACCAGGCTCCAAATGCCCCCGTCCAGCGAGCCAGGTGGTACCCACAACGGGGTCGATTTCGGCCAGCCGCTTGAGCAAAGCCCATGCCCGGGCTTCAGTGACGAACCAGTTCGGGTGTTCCGGGTCGATCGTACGGCGCTCGGCGGCGACGGCGATCGTAGTGCACAGTCTGCCGCAGATCAGCGGAAAAAGGACCTCGAGCTCTTCTTGTGAAAGCGGGCGCACGGCCTGGTAGCCGGCCACAATCTCCGCTCCATCTTTAAGAGGCTCGGGCACATCGAGCATGACGTAAGCCAACGCCACCGCAAGCTCACAGATGGTCGGGTTGTAGAGGCTGTCGGCGAAATCCAGCAGTCCAATAACTTTACCGTTGTCAACCATCACGTTCTCATCGTTGGCATCACTGTGGATCAACGAATGCGGCAGGCCGGCCAAGCGCGGTAAGGCGCAGGCGGCGTACAGGTGGAACATCGATTCCACAAGCCGCCGGTGCACGGGGTCATCGATCAGCGCGATCTTTTCGCGGTGGACTCCGGCCGAGGCGAGATCCCAGCGATGCGTGCGGTGGGCTGCAGGATGATCCAGGCCAGCCAGCACCAGGTCGATCTCGGCCAGGACCCTGCCCAGGTCTCTAAGCAACCCGGCATCAGGCGTATCAGCTTCGCACCAGGGACTGCCTCTCACGAAGCTCAGCAACCGTGCTCGAAGCACGTCTCCAACACCTGTACGAAATTTAGTTTCAATCTCGCCCTGCTGGTTGGGGAGAATGCGCGGCAGGCTGATGTCGATGCCCGCTGAAATCAGGTTCTCGATCATTCGGTGCTCAAGCTCGATCACCTCAGCCGGCAGTTCATCACCGGCAAATTTCAGGACGTAGCATTTTCCATCGTTGGCATCAAGACGGAAGTTTAGATTTTCGCCCGGAAGTCGTTCGACCAAACCGCTCAGCCCGTAGGCTTGTTTGGAGAGCGTGATGATCTCTTCGGCTGCTGGAGGATGGATCATAGCCTTCTCATTCTCAATACCCTCGTTCTTTATGCATCCGGGATGATCTGTGCACAGCCCGAACCTTCATGCAACCCATACAGCGTCGCAGCGCCTGTAGAAGCCGTATCATAAACAGACGCCTTATGGCTGGAGGGACCCGGCATGTGGTGTTAGGCGTCAGCTGACCAGTGACCCGACCACACCCTCGACCGCATCCAGGATCTCACCCGATTTCACCACTTCTTTCATGCGGGTGTGGTCCGGGTAGAGTGGACGGTCCTCGTCCAGGTGATCAACGTACTTGCGGATCACACGGTGAGCAGCTCTTACCCCCTCGCCAGTCTTAAACTCGCGAAAATCGAGCGCCTGCGCGGCCGCCATAAACTCGATCCCCAGCACCCCATATCCGTTGTCAATAATCTGGGCGTTCTTGATGGCCGTGTTCATCCCCATCGAGACGAAATCTTCCTGGTCGGCCGCAGCCGGGATGGACTGGATGCTGGCCGGGTTGGAGAGGATACGCTGCTCGACGATCAGACTGTCGGCCGTGTATTGGCTGAGCATCATCCCCGAGAACATACCGGCCCCCTTTGTGAGAAAAGCGGGGAGGCCAACGCTCAAGGCCGGGTTGGTGAGCCGGTTCAACCGTCGCTCCGCAAGTACGCAGACCATCGTGAGCGCTGTACCGGCCAGGTCCATCGGCAAGCTTACTGGTGAGCCCTGGAAGTTGGCGCCGGTCAACGCTAGCTCGAATTCCGGCAAGAAGATCGGGTTATCACCCACACCGTTGAGCTCGATCTCGACCTGCTTATGGGCATACGCAAGCGCATCATGCGCGGCGCCGATCACCTGTGGGCTTGACCGCATCGAGTAGGCATCCTGCACTTTCGTCTTCATCTTGCCTGTTTGCAGGTCGCTGCCCTGGATGCATTTCATGATCGCCTTCGCCGAGCGGATCGCGCCTGGAAAACCGCGCACCTCGTGCAGGCGGGCGTCATAGGGCTTCAGGTTGGCGAGCAAGGCCTCCAGCGACATGGCGCAGGCGATCTCAGCCTGGATCAATGTCCGCTGCATGTCATACACGTGTAGCGCGCTCATCGCCGTGAGCAAATTCGAGCCGTTGATCACAGCCAACCCATCGCGCGCCTTCAAGCCCGGGATCTCGATCCCGGCCCGCTCCATGGCTGTTTTCCCCGGCAAGCGTTCGCCCTGAAAATAGGCTTCACCCTCACCCATCATCAGCAGTGCGATCTGGGACATCGGCGCCAGATCACCGGAGGCACCAACCGAGCCCTTCTGGCACACGACGGGGGTAACGCCCTTGTTGAGCATATCGACCAGGGTCAAGGTGATTTCAGGCCGGCAGCCCGAGTTGCCGTGGGCATGGACATTGATCCGGCCGGCCATGGCTCCGCGCACGTACTCGATCGGCGCTGGATCGCCGATCCCAGCCGCGTGGTTATAGATTAAGTAGCGCTGGAAATCCTTGACCTGGTCGTCATTAAGCATGACCTCTGAAAACTCGCCGATCCCGGTATTGACTCCATACATGATCTCGCCGGCGGCGATCTTCTTTTCAAGCATGGCCCGGCAGACGCGTATGCGCTCGAGTGCATCTGGATCGAGAGCAACCTTCTCTCCACCGCGTGCGATTGCGACGAGTGATTCGATCGTAAGCTTCGATCCGTTCAGTACAATTGTCATGGCAGATCCCTCGGTTTCAATGCGAACATCACTATTATCGACCCAACCCCGGGATTGGACCAGCCGGCGAATAGAACAATTTTCCCACCCCGGATTCCTCCCCGCGCGCTATAGAATGAGATAGGCGGCACACCTGGAGGAGAGAGGGATTGCGACCGGCGCTCGAAGAAACCTACGAGAGTAAATCTGATACCTCACTGGAGACCAAGCTTTCCAGACAAACCCCCGTTATTATCGTCATGAACGGCGGCGAGCTCGGTAGACGTTTCCATTTAAAGGACGTTGCCACAGTGATCGGACGCGACCCGGGTCAGGCACACATCGTCATCTCCGATCGGACCGTCTCAGCCATGCACGCCCGCATCGATTACAAGGCCAGCCAGGACCAGTACTCGGTAACCGATCTTGCCAGCCGTAATGGCATGCTCGTAAATTCCCAGCGAATTACGGATGCCCCCCTCAAGAAAGGCGATAAGATCTTCATCGGTTCCACGATTCTCAAATTTACGTTTGAGGATGCCTATGAGGATCGATACCGCACCCGGCTCGATGAACTCATGAATATCGACGAATTGACCGGTCTGCCGGTCAAACGCGTCTTCGATCGCGAATTCCGCCGGGCTTTCGACCAGGCACTAATCACTGGTACCCGGCTATCCCTGCTGATGATGGACATGGACGGATTGAAACAGATCAACGATACCTATGGCCATATCATGGGCTCGCACACCATATCCGAATGCGGCAAGCTTATAGGCAAGGCTGTTGGACATAAGGGCATGGTCTGCCGCTACGGGGGAGATGAATTCATTGCCTTCATCCGCAACCGGACGCTGGAAAAGACCGAAGCCCTGGGTGAACATATCCGTGAACGTATCGCCAGCCATACCTTCAAACTCAACGGGCACGAGGCCACCCCGACGATCAGCATCGGCGTGGCAGAAAAGACCCGAGTCGTGCTTTCACCCCCCGAGTTGATCCTCATCGCCGACGAAGCGCTGTACCGAGCCAAGGTGGCGGGGAGAAATATTGTCTCGCGCTAGCAGCAACAAGAAGGAGAGACTCTAAGAGATACAACTCGGGGGCGCGACTGCGCCCCCGAGTTTCTTACCCCTGCTGCTCGAGCAGGCTCATGCGCCCCTGTGGCGTCAGGTTCCACAATGCCCGGGTTGGCCCTTGGCATGGATCAAGCCCCGACGTGCCATCTGCCACTCAAGCTTCTCAACTGACCCGCGCAGCGGGCCCGACCAACCTTCACTCAGCGTGTCGAACTCCTCCGGCGTGAGCTTTTCCTTGAGCAGGGTTTCGACCCGGTCCAGGATCTCCTCCGAGGGAGCGTTGCCGCCAGCCTGGTCGAGGACATACAGCACGGGGAAGATCAGGTCCTCCTGTGTGGGTTCCAGGGCAACCTGGACCTCCCAGCGATCATCAGCCAGATCGCCGTTATCTTCGATCCCTTCCCACTGCGACTTCAACCCTTCCGCTGCTGCAAGGATCGACTGAACTGCCTTACCCCGGTCAGCTGTCTTCTGCGCCGCCTCAAATTCACCGCCCTCAAATGCCTTGGCGCTGCTTGACATGGCTGTCTCCAATGAATCCTGCAGTGCCGCGATCAGGTCGTGAAATGCATTCGTTACACTCACCGTATCTGCTCCAATGACTCCAGAATGAGATCACCCGCTGCCCGGTCAGTTTTCGACCCTACAGGCTGGAAAGTACCCTTAACCTTACGCGGTCAGACGCAGTGGCTCAATAGATACTCTGCACTGAGAAGCATATATTGAAATCAGCGCCGATCTCAGGTTGCTCGAGTGGATTAAAGAGGTGGAAGGGCCGGTAATACCCGGTTGCGTTAAGACTTGGCGCTACCGTCGTGACGCCCGCACCAGGATTGCATGCGGGTCTTGATCACCCAGTGCGGGCGCATGGTAGGGGAGGAGCGATACGCACCAGTCGAGCAAGGCCTGGATCTGTCGGTCGAACCTATCCAGGATCGATTGGAGCTTACGTTCCCTTCGGAACTGAACCGGATCCCCACCCTGAAGGAGATAAAGCTTCTGCAGGAAAGGCTCACGAACCTGCTCGACCACATCATCTGTATTGGCACCGGCTGCATCACCGGCCTTAATATCGATCTCTTCAATTGTGTGCCGAAAAATCACTCGATAAGTTTCCTGACGTATGCGCTCCCTTAACAAACGCATCTCTGAACACTTGGAGAAGCGTCCGAACAGGCTGCCAGTTTTCTCGGCATGCTGAGGGTAGCGTTTCCCAAGCAGACTTCGGAGAGCCTCATCAATAGGCTCACACTTGCGTACTTGGGGTTCTGGATCGGGAGATGGTTCCTGCCGAATCATCTCACTAAACTGGTATTCAAAGATCGTCCGCACAAGCTGCTTCATAATATCGGGGGCCTGGTTCGTCCTTGCTGCTGGTTCCAACCGAGTGACAGTGCGGCCAAGCATCCGCTGCAGGGAATCCTGTACTTGCGCTGAAATTGACGGTGCGGGATAGGGCTTAGAATCGGTGTTCACCCCACCATCATAGAGCGGGACCTAGGAAGATGAACTTACAAGGCACTTACAACCAAGAGGAAATAATCCGCCTCAGCTAGGGGAAGGCTATCGTAATCCCGCACTGAACTCCGCTAGCTCGCTTCAAATATCCATACAACTTCCGGTTTTCCCCAAGGCCGAGTCTCACCATGCCTGTGTAAGACTTCCAAGGTTCGGGTTACCCGATCCTTTGCCTGAGATGCTTACTTAAGAATCTCAAGGGCATTTCCCTGCATATTGAACAGGAGCCTGTAATACTGGTTGGACCTCGCGCTGGATCGCATTCGATAGTTCAGGATCCTTGATGCTTTTAGTACCTGCTCGCTTTGGTTCGATCTTCAGCGAGGGTCAACAATGAGAACACCAACTGTATATTGGTAGGAACCTGCTGGCATCATTTTGCGTCCTTACCTATGATGGAGCATAGATCTCCAGAACCCGTCCCGAGTGAAGGAAGGTTACGACCATGGCTACGGATTCAAAGAGTTTCTTCCGTCGATACTGGCTGCGCCTGCTGCTTCTCGGTCTTATCATTATCTCTGCAGGGGCAGCCTACCTCATCTTTGAACTGAATCTCGGCGGGGCTCCCGGTGTGGTGATCCCGGCCAACCTGAGCAGCCCGGAGGAACCCGGTGCTGGAACTGCGGCTATGACACCGCTCACAGTAGCCCTGAGCGAAGGGCAGGAACAGCTTGAGACACCCCAACCGCCCCCGCTTGCTGCCGGCGTACCCCTCAGCGAAGGCGACCTGGCCTTGATCTATGCCCGTCTGCCGGAACTACTGCCCGATGAGGGTGACCGGGATGACTTCCGTCTGCCAGATGATGTCATACCACCCCCACGCACGGGCGAAACAGTCGAAGAGCCCTTCCCGCCACCACCGGTGGCGATCGAACAAGGTCCTGTGGATTCAGGACCCCTCGAGATCCTGCGCTACTCACCGGAGGGCGAGATCCCGATCGCGCCCTTCGTCAGCATCACCTTCAACCAGCCCATGGTCCCACTTGCCACGCTGGAGGACCTTACCGCAGCACAGGTTCCGGTCCGGCTCGAGCCTGATCTTCCCGGCACATGGCGTTGGCTCGGGACAAAGACTCTCAACTTTCAGGCTGACTCGAGCTTAATCGACCGGCTTCCCATGGCGACTGAGTACACGGTCACCGTGCCCGCCGGAACCCGATCGGCAACCGGTGGCGAGCTGGCGGAAACCGTCACGTTCGAATTCAGCACTCCAGCCGTCCTGCTGACACAACACTACCCCTCCGACGGTCCGCAACCCCTCAATCCGCTCATGTTCGCAGCCTTCAACCAGCACATCGACGCCCAGGCGGTGCTCAATACGATCGTCGTAACCGCTGGCAGCCGCCAGATCAACGTTAGGCTGGCTGACCCCGAAGCGGTCCAGGCGGATGAAACCATCAGCCGCATATCTGCCAACGCCGGCGAGGGACGCTGGCTGGCTTTCAAGGCAGAGCAAGAACTGCCGGTGGACACAACTATCTCAATCCGCATCGGCCCGGGCACACCATCGGCAGAGGGGCCGCTGCTCAGTGAGACACAGCAGAGTTATAGTTTCTACACTTTCGCCCCACTGATCATCGAGGACCACGGTTGTTCGTGGTATGACGACTGCCGGCCGCTCACACCGCTCTACATCGAGTTCAACAATCCGCTCGATCTTGATGCTTATGATGAGAGCATGCTCAGCATCGACCCCGAACTCCCCGGAGCCTCGGTCACGATCTATGGGGATACGATCAGTATTCGCGGCGCAACTGCCGGCCGGACGACGTACCGCGTGACGGTATCGGAGGACGTAACCGATATCTTCGGACAGAAGCTCGGCCATAAAGAGGCACTCCGCTTCCGCATCGGTCCTGCTGAACCTCTTTTGATGGGTCCGGACAACCTTTTTGTTACGCTGGACCCTTCCGTGCGTGAACCTGCCCTTTCCCTCTACGCGATCAACTACGATCGGCTGGATGTCCGCATCTATGCTGTTCAGCCCTCCGATTGGCCAGCGTTCCTGGAATACATGTACGAATTCCAGCGGGGAGACACACCCCCGCCGCCACCTGGCCGGGTTGTCTTCGATCAAACCATGCAGCTGGATCTGCCCAACGACACCCTGAGTGAGGTCGCGATCGAACTGGGCAAGTACATGGATGGCGATTCGGGGCACTTCATCGTTATCGCCCGCCCACCGCGCGGTTTGTTCCAGGAGGACCGCTACTGGGAGACTGTCCAGACCTGGGTGCAGGTCACCCAGTTGGGCGTGGATGCCTTTGTCGACCACAGCGAGATGGTCGTCTGGGCCAGCGCACTGGCAGATGGAAGTCCTGTTTCAGACGCCCTCGTTGAAACCGGGCCAGGTCAAGTCCAACAACGTACTGGGAACGATGGTCTCGCTCGCTTCCCCATCCCGGCCGGGGGCGTATCCTATGTCGTGGTCCAGCACGGCGCGGATAAAGCGCTGCTCCCATCCTCGACGTACTACTGGGGCGATGACGGTTGGTCCCGCCGCTCGCTCTCGGATGATCTGCGCTGGTATGTGTTTGACGACCGCCAGATGTACCGCCCGGGCGAAGAGGTCCACCTGAAAGGCTGGCTGCGGAAGATCGGGGCCGGTCAACAAGGTGATGTTGGCCTCGTGGGTGGAGGCGTCACATCCGTCAATTACAGCCTTATAGGACCGCAGGGCAACGAAATCGCTAATGGTCAGGCTGACGTGAATGCGCTGGGTAGCTTCGATTTCAGCTTCAAGCTGCCCGAAAACGTCAACCTGGGTTACGCCCAGGTGCAGCTCTATGCGGCTGGCAGCCTGAGCGGCTTGAGCGGGAATACCTACTACCACAGCCTGCAGATCCAGGAGTTCCGCCGGCCGGAATATGAAGTCACCGCCCGGAACGAGACAACTGGACCGTATTACGCCGGTGGGCATGCCGTAGTGGCGGTGGAAGCCCAGTACTATGCGGGTGATCCACTCCCCGGCGCAGAAGTCACGTGGACCGTCACCTCCTCCCCTGGCAGCTACCAGCCACCGGGCTGGCCAGAATTCAGTTTTGGAACCTGGACGCCCTGGTGGTGGTGGATGGAAGGTATTTCTCCACCGGATGGCGGTGAAACGACAGTCGAGACCTTCCAGGGGTTGACCGACTCCTCTGGGGAACACTACCTGCGGATGGACTTCGAGGGCTCTACCTCCAATCGACCGGTGAGCATCCTGGCCGAGGCCACCGTCTTTGATGTCAACCGCCAGGCCTGGGCAAGCACGACCAGTTTGCTGGTCCACCCGGCCGAGCTGTATGTCGGGCTGCGCAGCGAGCGCTATTTCGTTGAGCGCGGCACCCCACTCGAGGTCGCTCTGATCGTAACCGACCTGGATGGGAACCCGGTCGGAGACCGGCCGATCCAGGTGACCGCTGCGCGGCTTGAGTGGAAATATACGGGCGGGAGCTGGCAGGAAGCCGAGGCTGATCGCCAGGAATGCACGGTCGGATCAGGTCCTGAACCGGTAACATGCACCTTCGCGACAACGGTCGGCGGCCGCTACCAGATCACGGCGACCGTGACGGACGCCATGGGGCGAACGAACCAGAGCAGCATCTCCCGCTGGGTTAGCGGCGGCCAGCAGCCTCCCGCGCGTGGCGTGGAACAGGAACAGGTCACGCTCATCCCGGATCAGGAGAGCTACCAACCGGGTGATATCGCCCGGATCCTGGTCCAATCACCGTTCACCCCCGCAGAAGGCATGCTCACGGTAGCACGGAGCGGTATCCTGAGCACGGAACGTTTCTATATCGAGGACGGCACGATCACGCTGGAGGTGCCGATCGAGGAAGCCCACATCCCTAACCTGCAAATCCAGGTCGACCTGGTGGGATCAGCGCCACGCCTCGATGATGAGGGTGAGGCGGTTCCAGAAGCCCCGCCGCGTCCCGCCTATGCACGCGGACAGCTCATGCTCAACATCCCGCCGCTCGCACGGACACTTTCGCTTGAGCTCGCACCGGGAGCGACAGAACTAGAACCCGGGGGTCAAACATCCGTCGAAATGCATCTGGTCGATGCACTGGGGCGCCCCGTACCCGACGCTGAACTCGCACTGGTCGTTGTCGATGAAGCCATCCTGGCCCTGACCAACTACCAGCTCACCGATCCAATATCCGTGTTTTACCAGATGCGATCAGCCGATCTCGACAGCCGCTACACCCGGGCCAGCATCATCCTCGTCGATCCGCTTTCTTTGGTGGACTCGGGTGCCCTCGCCAACCAGATGATGGATGCCTCGAAGGCGTTAGGGCGAGGTGGCGGGGAAGGCGAGATGAGGGCTGAAGCGCCCATGGCCGCACCGATGGAAGAAGCCTTTGGCGCCGCAGACATGGCTTCCGCACCTGGCTCTCAACCGATCCGCATCCGCACCGATTTCAATCCCCTGGCAGCCTTCTCGCCTGATGTGCGCACGGATCAAAATGGTAATGCACGCGTGCTCGTGCGTGTCCCGGACAACCTGACCCGCTACCGGTTGATGGTTGTCGCTGTCGACGCCGGTGGGCGTCAGTTCGGGATGGCCGAAACCAACATCACTGCCCGCTTGCCTTTGATGGTTCGCCCCTCGGCCCCACGCTTCCTTAACTTTGGGGACAGCTTGGAACTGCCGGTGGTGCTCCAGAACCAAACCGATGATGAAATGACCGTCGATGTCGCGATCCAGACCAGCAACCTCGAGCTCACTGGTGCTCGCGGGCTGCGGGTCAACGTACCGGCACATGATCGGGTTGAGGTGCGTTTCCCGGCCGCAACCGATCGAGCTGGCACCGCCCGTTTCCAAATCGCAGCCGTTTCGGGTTCCTACAGCGACGCCGCGCAGGGTTCACTCCCTGTTTACACTCCAGCCACGACCGAAGCCTTTGCTACGTACGGCGTCATCGACCAGGGCGGGATCCTACAACCTGTCCAGGCTCCACTGGATGTCTTCCCGCAATATGGCGGGCTGGAGATCACGACCTCCTCCACGGCACTGCAATCCCTCACGGATGCTGTGTTGTACCTGGTGGCCTATCCCTTCGAATGCTCGGAACAGCTCGCCTCGCGCATCCTTGGGGTCGCTGCGCTGCGGGATGTGTTGAGCGCCTTCGAAGCCGATGGGCTCCCGGCTCCGGCTGAGATCGAAGCAGCCGTCGACCGGGATATCGAGCGCTTGAGCGGACTGCAGAACTGGGATGGAGGCTTCCCCTACTGGCGGCGCGGGCAGGATTCGATCCCCTTTAACACGATCCATGTCGCCCACGCGATCCAGCGGGCAGAACTGAAAGGGTTTGAAGTTCCGCAGGCGATGCAGGAGCAAGTCCTGCAGTACCTGCGCGAAATTGAGAGCCACTACCCGCACTGGTACAGCACGCGCACCCGACAAACTCTGAGTGCCTATGCGCTCTATGTGCGCAACCTGATGGGCGATCGTGATGCGCCCAAGGCACGCAATCTGCTGGCTGAAGCTGGTTTAGAAAAACTATCACTCGATGCTGTTGGTTGGATCTGGCAGACTCTGGTCGACGATCCGACCTCATCCGCAGAACTGACCGAGATCCGGCGCTACATCGGCAACCGCGTGGTCGAGACTGCTGGTACGGCCAACTTCATCACCGACTTCGATGAGCAGGCTTACTTGCTGCTCGAATCGAACCGCCGCACCGATGGCATCCTGCTTGATACGCTGATCCTGGATGATCCGGGCAGCGACCTGATCCCGAAGATCGTGAATGGTCTGCTCGCGCACCGTACGCGCGGTCACTGGGGAAACACCCAGGAGAACGTCTTCGTGCTGCTGGCGCTCGACCGCTACTTCAACACCTTCGAAGCCCAGACCCCGGATTTTGTGGTTGGAATCTGGCTCGGTGACACCTACGCCGGCAGTCACGAGTTCGCCGGCCGCAGCACCGAACGCCATCAGACCGATATCCCCATGCCCTACCTGGTATATGAATCCCTGGGCGGCGGCGGTCTGCAGGATCTGATCCTGAACAAGGAAGGCGAAGGCCGCCTGTACTACCGGCTCGGTCTGCGCTATGCCCCGACCGACCTCCGGCTCGATGCCCTCGATATGGGGTTCGTGGTCCAGCGCGTCTATGAAGCGATCGATGATCCCGCTGACGTAACCCGCGATGAGCAGGGAGTGTGGCACATCAAGGCTGGCGCCCGTGTGCGGGTGCGCGTGACCATGGTGGCCGACAGCCGCCGCTATCACGTTGCGTTGATCGATCCCCTCCCGGCCGGCCTTGAGACCGTCAACCCGGCCCTGGCTGTGTCGGGTGCTACCCCGCAGGATCCAAACAGTTCGGATTATCGCTACGGTTGGTGGTGGTGGGGAACCTGGTACGAACACCAGAACATGCGCGATGAGCGGGCGGAAGCCTTCACCTCACTCCTGTGGGATGGCGTCTACGAATACACCTACGTCGCCCGCGCCACGACCCCCGGTACGTTTGTCGCCCCGCCGGCCAAGGCGGAGGAGATGTACTCGCCGGAGGTCTTCGGCCGCAGCGCCAGCGATTGGGTGATAGTCGAATAACTTACTTGATAAAGGTTCCAGTAAGCGGAACGCTGGCATCCTAATCCGGGAACTGGCATTAGAGTTTCGCCAGGGCGATCGATCTTTGCCACCAGATTAGTTCACTATTTTGGTCCGAGGATGGACCCTTTTTCTTATTAGGCTATATTCTATGCGGATTATGGTTTTTAGATAGGGCAAATGTCAAAACTGCTTTCAGGGTCCAACTCGGGAGCAACAGTTCAAAACCCCCGGACTGATTGTGCTTGAACCTGGTTCTGGATGCTACTTCGTTTTTAGAGACTCGACTGGGACGTATTGAACAATGACCGCCCGTAATTCCTCAACCGTAAACGGTTTCGCCAGGAAACCATTCGCCCCGGCTTTCATGGCCGCATCCCGATCTGTCTGCTGAGCTTTTGCGCTGACGATGTGGATCGGCACGCCGTCCTGCTCGGAGTGTTCGCGCAACCAGCGCAGGAGCGATAGGCCGTCGACCTCTGGCATCATTACATCGAGCAGGATCAGGTCCGGATGGATCTCGGTGTATAGGTTGAGCGCTTCCATCGCATCATGTGCAAGATGGACTCGCACGCCGATCTTTTCCAGAGCTTCTTTGATGACCTTTGCGTAAGCCTTCTCATCATCAATGAGAAGTATGACGGGAGCTGCCATTGGGGACCTCTTCTTGTCATCGAATGATGGCGACACTTATTGATATCGTATTCTCCATGTTTCCGCTACACCCGTTTGATGGGTAATCTGTCCTAATTTTCAACCTGAGCGGTCGAAGCAACACCAGGTTCTACCATACATCATTCTGAAATGAGCCCGTTGATCACTATCATCGGGAATATCGCTGAAGGGCATTGCCTTCAAGGCTAAAGTTCGTGCAGCGGAAGTCATCTGCGCAGCAGGGAGGGTTCGTAATCATAAACCAGGAAACGCCAACCCGGATCGGGGAGGAACCATGCTTGAGAGGCGTTTACTGTGCAGTTGGACCACCCTGTTCATCCTGCTGGCGATCAGCAGCTGTGCCTTCACATACTAGGCAGATCTGAGTCAACAGACCAAAACAGTGAGCGCGTTTGCTGTGAACGGATTACGTTGATGCTATCGATGAGCTGCGATCGCTGCCGCTGAGCACGCGTTCGGCCACCCCAAACCATCAGAGACGTTTAAAATAACCTACGACCCCATGGACGACCGTGTCGGCTGGGATCCAGCCTTCAATGTCACGAACATGGGCTCGGTGCCTTATATATCGTACTACGTCACGGTCACCGACACGGATACGGCCATGGTCCAGGACCATACGGGCGACAACTTAGACCAGACCAGCGGTTATCCGATCCCAACGGCTATACCACAGCTCGAACCGGGCATGACTGGCTGGGCGAACGCGTAAAGCTTCCTGTACAGCCCTGCCGCCCACAGCATGCGGGCAACAATCAAGCACTGCACAGGGCCGGGCCTGGGCGGAACCAGCGTCACCAGGAATATTAATTTCACGCCTTGGTTCCTGGACTATCCGTAACCACCCGCTATTCCGACATGCAAACTGGCCAGGTGATGAAAAACGACTTCCCCGAAGCTTTACTTGAACTTAGATTGCGGGTGTGATCTACGGCGCATCCGGAGCATCCCAGACCTGAAGCATGGCGCGCACGGACCGCCGCATTTCAAGCGAGAAGCCGGCGCTGAATTTGCGCCGGTACATCCGCACCCCGACCGAATCCGGCCCTGATACCGTCCGGTGTTCACCCGCCCCCATCGGACTCTCGTACATTCGCTCGAAATCCTCCCCATTCAGACGCCGGTATCGATCCGGAAACACGATGAACTCGGCTTCGAAACGCCCTGTCTGTTCTCGTTCGCGTTCTTCCTCTGTTGGATAACCCATGCACAACATGCAGATCGGGACGGCATAAGGGGGGAGATCAAACATCTCGCGATGGATCTCATAGTTCTCCAGAATATCCCCGATATAGCACGACCCCAATCCCAACGACTCGGCTGCCAGGACTGCCGTCTGGGCTGCGATCAGAGCATCACAGCACGCAAGCAGCAGATCCCCTTCCTTCGGGCTGACGATCGTTGCACCCGACTCGACGCAGTGCTCCTCCACACCGGCATACTGGAAGTAATCAAACCAGCGCTGGTAGTCGGCCAGGAATACCAGAATTAATGGCGCCTGGGCGATAAACGGCTGATTGTCGCAAGTCTCTACCAACCGCTCCTTAATAGCTTGATCGCGAACTTCGAGAATCGAGTAAAGCATCATATTGCCGGCTGTTGGCGCACGTAGAGCCGCATCGATAATTAGAGTGCGAACCTCCGGCGGGATCAGACGGGGTTCATACGCCCGGGTGGATTTTCGTGTCATGATTGTTTCAATGACCGTGTTCATGGACGATAAGCTCCTGTGACTCGAAGTGTGAGACGATTCGTGCTACAGCATCGTGATTCTGCAAACATAGCATACGCTCAGCAGACCTCAAGGGAAAGCAGTGTGTTCAGCCGTCTGGGGCCTCGCTGTTGTATTCAGCGACAGGAGAGTTCTATCGTGAGGCAACACGCAGTCGTACGATCAGGACCGAGTGAAAGGCAACCGTAAAGTGCGGCCCACGGGTTACGCGCTATGCTGGAGTAGATCGAGTGTTACCTCAGGGAGGTTCCTTTTTGCGCGAATGGGTCGGGCAGGTTGTGTCGAAGGTCCTCATCGAGCGGCGACTCGCCCGCGGCAGTATGGCCGAGGTCTACCTCGGTCGTCATATGACTCTCAATCAACCGATGGTGGTCAAGATCCTCTTTTCGCATCTCTCCGAAGATCGCGAGTTCTTGATAAGGTTTCGCACGGAAGCCCAGGCTGTTGCAACACTCCACCATCCGAACATCGTGCGTGTCTTCGATTTCGACAGCCTCGACGGACGGCCCTACATCATCATGGAGCTGATCGAGGGCATCTCGCTCGAAACCTACCTGGCGAGCTTGCCAGCTGTCGGCCGGCGTATGCCCTATGCCTCCACTGTGCACATCATACGCAAGTTGTCAGAGGCGCTCGACTACGCCCACGCTGAGGGCGTGCTGCATCGAGACATCAAGCCGGCCAATGTTATGCTGCGCAACGGTGGGTCGAAGATCATGCCCGGAGAACCGCTGCCCACCGGTGTCGAGCCAGTCCTGACCGATTTCGGCCTGGCACGCCTTACGTTCACCCCCGAGCACACTGCCCCCGGCACCGTCATGGGTACCCCGGCCTACATGAGCCCGGAGCAGGTCGAGGGCGGTTCGGTCGACGAACGTTCGGATGTCTACGCGCTCGGCGTCCTGGCTTACGAAATGTTGGCTGGCAAACGTCCGTTTGTATCCGAGGACGAGTCGGCTGCTTCCATCATGTACATGCAGGTTCACACCCCACCCCCACCGCTGGGAGGCGCCGGGCAAGCGCTGCAGACGGTCGTCGGGCGGGCGCTGTCGAAAAAACCAGAACAGCGCTACCCACACGCCGGCCTGCTGGCCTCGGAGCTGGAGACTGCGATCCAGCGCGATTCTGCACCTCTTCCCTGGTATGCACGCTTCCGGGTACCGGCTCGCATCTGGGCCTCCGGCCTGGCGCTACTAATGCTCACGACCGGGATTCTGCTCGGCCTGCGAGGCGACCATATCGCCGGCGTAGAACCCGACAATGAACCGCTCGAGACTGTGGCTGCTGTCCAACCGCAAGCCCCCGCACCGATCAGCGAGCCCACACCAACACCTACCTCGCTCCCTACCCCAACCCCCTTCCCGACCTTGGCCAGCGATCCGCGAGAGATCCTCGACCGCGCCCATCCCGACATAGAGGAAGGTTTCGGGGCGGGATCAGCCTGGGGCATCTATGATCTGTCTGAGCGTGCTGCCTACAAGCTCGAAGAGGGCGCGCTCCTGGGCGTGGACTACCTGCCGGAGGAACGCAACACCTGGTGGGCAATGGATGGCCGGCAATCAGGAAATCTCTATGCCGAGGTAACCACCCGGAATGGGGATTGCATGGGGAAGGATTCGGTCGGGCTGAGCATCCGGGTAGATCCATCCACTGGGCGGGGAGGGTATAGCTTCGAACTATCCTGTGATGGTGCCTGGCGGGTCCGCCGTCATCATCTCGATGGCAGTCCCCGCACATTGGTCGACTGGTCGCCTTCGGATGCGATCCAAGTAGGTGCCGGTGCAGTGAACCGCCTGGGGTTGTTAGCCTATGGGGAACGGTTTGTCCTATACGTGAATGACCGGCAGATCGGGACCGTCGTTGATCCGGCATATACCTATTCGTTCGGCGCTTTCGGCCTTTTCGTGCGCGCCTCTCTCACATTCGACTTACAGGCTTCTTTCGATGACTTCGCAGTCTGGCACTTGCGCTCTGTATCCTGGGGATAGCTCTAAGATATTCGACTTCACCCCTCACTACAACCCGAGATACAGCCATCAAGCTGCCCGTGGCGTTTTCACTGGCAGCCGACCATCAACGCCGCACGGATGACACGCGACGGATGGATCCCGGGCAAGATGACGACCCATGTTCTTCATAGCTTCTACATAAGTTCCTCATGATTCCTTAACCGCAGGTATATACACTTCCCACATAAAGCAAGAAGGCACAGCCATCAAACCTCAAGCGATGTGCTGTGACCCCAGGTTTTCCACTCTAAGGAGTTTTGCATGAGCAATCGAAGGATTGTACTTACCGTTTTGATCACACTCGTCCTTATCGCGATTCTCGCCGCAGGCGGGTACGCACTCTACCGGCTCGGATACGTTCGGGGCATGTCAGAATCAGCCGGTGTGATGATGTTCCAGGGCTTTGACGGCCGCTTTGGGGATGATCGTGGATTGCCCTTCCGTGAGTTCGTAAACCCAGGTGGACTGCGCAACCGAATGCCCATGGCCGGCTTTTCTCACCCCGGCTTTAGTGCATACACGCCGTTTAGCGGTCTCAGCGGCCTGCTGATCCTAATCGGTGTCATAGCGTTGGTAGTCATCGCTGTCAACGGGTTGGTCGGCAAGGGCAAGCAGAAGGCATCCATAGCGTCAGTAGAGCCAATTGAAGATCCCAAGCCCAGGCGCCGGTCTCGCAAGGAAACGACGGACAGCTAGGCGAGCTAGGTTCAAGTCGCCGTCGACTTGAGCTTTCACTGATCCTGAGAGTCCCTGAGTTCAGGATCTTTTTCCTCCTCACAAAAGCACGGGAGAGGCTCTTGCCTCTCCCGTGCCGCGTATAGCCTAATTTATAATTCCTGCTTGACTCTACCTAGCGCCACCAGAGACAGGAAGCTGTCCCAGATATTGGGATCGCTTCTTAGCTCACGAAAGTCCCGCTGCGCAGATCAGCCAGCGCCTGGCGGATCTCTTCCTCCGTATTCATGACGAAAGGTCCATAGGGCACGATCGGCTCGCCAAAAGGTGCGCCGGCCATAAGCATGAACCGCGCCGATCCGGGACCGCTCGAACGCACGCTGATCTGCTCACCCTCACCCAGGACCAACAAACGCACTGCCTCTATGGCTGGCGAGTCCCCAGCCGCTGGGAAAATGGAGATCTGACCCTCAAACAAGTACAGCATGGCCGTGTGGCTTGCGGGTACAGGCAGATCGAACGTCGCTCCAGGCTGGAGGCTGACATCCATGTACAGCGGCTGCGCTGCGATTTCACGCACCGGCCCGAGCACACCACCGAACTCGCCGGCAACGATCCGCACTATGGCACCCCCCTCCTCGACAACTGGGATTTCCTCCTGGCTGACCTCCTGGTAGCGGGGAGGGCTCATCTTCTCGTCTGCCGGAAGGTTTACCCAGAGCTTGAAGCCGTCCACCCGGCCCGATGGACCGCGTTTGGGCATTTCCTCGTGCATGATCCCACGCCCGCTCGTCATCCACTGCACATCACCCGGGCCGATCACCCCCACATTCCCCAGGCTGTCCCGGTGTCGAGTGTTGCCCTCCAGCATGTAGGTGACGGTTTCGATCCCGCGATGGGGATGCATCGGGAACCCGACAATCGGTCCTTCAATAGGGTCGTTAAAGGCGAAGTGATCGAAAAGGAGGAACGGATCAAGCGGGTTCTCCCTGCTCGGTCCGAATGATCGGCGCAGGAGCACGCCGGCGCCTTCCATTACGTAATCAGGTTCGACAACCTGGGCGATCCGCCGCACTGGTTTTGTCATACTTGCATTTCATCCTCGATACAGGGCCGCATCTCCGACCGAGCTCACCCTCACGGCGACCCTTATCTACATCAATATAGATCCATTATGGATGAATTATATCGCCTACCGGAGACGAACTGGACGGCTGCCACACTGGATCGAGCTTGTCGCACACCAAAGCTGAAGGCATACTTAGTGCCTGACCTGGAATTCATTTTCATAGAGGAGTGGAAGATGTCAGGAGTACACATGGTTGCAGACCTGATGGAGATCGCCGCCGTTACAGCACCGAAGACGCGCGGCCAGGACTTCGTTGTCGTGGCGACACTGACCGGTGAGCAGGTCCAGCAGCTTGCCGCCGGTATGAAACAGTATGGAGAACGAAAGGACATCCCCGGGTTCATCCGCGATGGAGAAAATATCCGCCATTCAGAGGCGGTCGTCCTGGTGGGGATTAAGGATGCACTGGTCGCCGACCTCAACTGTGGAGCGTGTGGAGAGGATGCATGCCTACTCATTAACACGCATGAGGGCGAGTTCAAAGGCCCCCAGTGCGCGTTGCGGGTGCTTGATATGGGCATCGCGCTTGGCTCGGCGGTTAAAACTGCAGGAATGATGAACGTCGATAACCGCATCATGTACCGCGCCGGTGTGGTCGCACGCAAGCTTGGGCTGATCGATGCCGATCTCGTCATGGGCATCCCGCTCTCGGTTTCCGGCAAGAATATCTACTTCGATCGCTGAAACGGAACAGTCTAGTACCCACTCGCTATAGCGGCAGCTAACAGGCTGTTGCGACAATAGGATGTCATGAACTCCGACACCCAGCCTGTTCGTCCGCCCAGGAAAGCGCGCCAAAACAAGCTGCGGCGGTTCTTCCTGCGGCTGATTGTCTTGCTCCCGCTTACCCTCGGGTTTGCCCTCTTTGTCGCGCTCCTGACCGCACAGGCTCTCTATACGGAAGAAATGCAGCAGGTCAGTGAGGGTTTGCGAGCGGTGCTGGTGGAATATGGCGTGCTTTATGCCCCACAGGATCCTGCTCTTGAGTATCCACCCAATGGTTCTTCCAACCTACCCTCACGCGCAATGCTCGAAGCGTATATCACGCCGGGTCTGTCGCTGCGGGATCAGGCAGCGACCGAGCTGGCCTATTCAACCATCACACCCAGCAGCACGAGCCTCATCTCACCAACACCGACACTATCTCCAACCCATTCTGCAACACCAACCTCCACAGAAACCGTCACACCCACCCCGACCGAGACGCCTACCGGGACGCTCACACCCTCGAATACACCGACCCGCACGCCATACCCGACCTGGACGCCGCTTCCATCCAGGACCCCCACGCGTACACCGACCCGTACGCGTACGCCAACCCCGACCCGGACCTACACGCCGAGCGTAACCCCGACGGTGACCAACACCTGGGATCCAGCCATTCCCACCTACACCGTGGCACCCACGAATACACTTGCTCCGACAAGCACTACCGCACCGACGCGAACAGAGACACCGATCAGCACTTCCTGCAATTACAGCCTTAACACAGGGTTCGAAAATCAGGTTGTGCAGTTGATCAATGATGAACGCCAATCACGCGGCCTATACGCCTACGCCGTGCAGAGCCAGCTCCGTGCCGCCGCTCGCGTGCAGGCCGCCGACATGGCCTGCAACCACTTCGCCGGCCATACCGGCTCGGATGGATCAAACGTGCGCGACCGTGTCGCCGCCCAGGGTTATTCGTGGAGTTGGATTGGCGAAAACTACATGATTTCGCAGAACCCGGTCTCGGCCTTTAATTGGTGGATGAACAGCGCTCCGCACACGGCCAACATCCTCAGCCCTAACTATACCGAGTTCGGCGTCGGCTATGTCTACAGCAGCGAGAGTGATTACGGCGGCTACTTCGTGGTTGTCTTCGCCCGGCCCTGACCGGCGCAGTGCAGTACGAATGGCGCGTTTGCTGGAAATTCTTACAATCACCTGAAATTCGTGTTTGTTGTCACATACTGGTCTCTTCCTACGTTATTAAATTGAATAAATCCAAAGTCGTGCCTCTTATCTGGACGTGAAGGAGATTCCTCATGGCAAAGAAACTCGTTTTGGCAGCGGCCCTATTTTGTATTACGTTCGTCCTTGGAGCGTGCGATCCGCCGCCGACCTGCACCCCCGGGGATCTCGTCCCACCGACGATCACCTCGCCCGGGCACTACTCGAACGTGGGAACCGGACCGACCATCGGCTCGATGACCCCGGAACTGCTGCAATGGGATTTCGCGCCGGACTGCGTGCCCGAGCATTTTAAAATCCTGTTCTCACCCGACCGTTCCTTTGGCTTCGCCCGCGGCGGGATGACCGATGGAGAGACAGTTTGGCCGCCTTCCGGTGCAACATATCCGGAGATGGCGCTTGAACCGGCTACCGAGTACTTCTGGAAGGTGCGCGGCTGGACGCAAGGTGTAAACGGCCCGGATTCCTCGACCCGGGTTTTCTTCACTGGGCCACTGTGCGCCTCTGCCGCCGAGATGGGTGCACCGGAACTGCTCTCGCCCGACCCGGGCGAGGTCATCAGCGATCTATTCGCCGAACTGCACTACCAGGTCGGTGAGCCGGCTTGCCTGCCGGAAGGTTACTTCGTTGATCTGCAGACAGATTCAATGTTCAGCGGCACGAATCTGCTTGGCGAATTTAGCATCCCAGGCACGTACGTGATCACGGACGAGCTCATGGACTGCAGCACCTACTACTGGCGCGTGGCTCCGATTTTTGGCGGCGTCTAGGGACCGTTCTCGGAGACACGTGCTTTCAATGTGAGCGTCGATCCCTCCTGCCCACCCAGCGCTGCGATCCCTGAGTTGACCATCAATACACCCCTGACACTGAACATTTGCGACCCCGAGGATCTGACCCCGCCCGACCTCGTTTGGCCACCTCCAGCAGCAGAGATCTGGCTCCCGGGTATGGAGAGCATACTCCCGGCCGAATTCTTCACCTAGTCTCCAATCGGCTGCTTCCCGGATAAGTATAAGATTCTCTTCTCAGAAGAGCCTAGTTTCGGACACTCGCGATCCGGCATAACCGAGGGCGAAACAACTTGGCCCTCTGCTGACGCAGAATATCCGCAGGGGCCGATCGAACCGGCGACCGAATATTTCTGGAACGTGCGCCCATGGACCGATGGCGTCAACGGACCTTTCTCCGACACGCGCGTTTTCTTCACCGGCCCGAGCTGCGCCACCCCCGCAGATCTCGCTGCCCCGGTACTGCTCGAACCAGAGGCTGGCGCGGAGATCCCGGCCCTTGATGTCATGCTGAATTACGAACCGGGCGAACCCGGCTGCATCCCGGATGGCTACTATATCGACGTCCAGACGGCCGCTGATTTCAGCGGAACGAATATGTACGAAGGCGATTGGTCCAGCAAGCATACCTTCTTTCCAGTGACAGGCCTGGCGGACTGCACAACCTACTACTGGCGCGTAGCCCAGGTCGAGGACTCTACCTTCGGTCCATTCTCCGAAGGCCGTTCATTCTTCACGAACCAGGCCGGAAACTGCGCCCAATCGATGATCCCGGAGCTGCACGCGCTGCGCGATCTGGCCTGCTACCAGGGTCCAATCCCCGGAACCTACCCGATCCTGGGGTATCTCCTGGCTGGCGAAAGCTCACCGATCGTGGCTCAGAGTCTAAACCAGGCCTGGTGGTACATCCAGAACCCGGATGATGTGAACATCTGTGCTGTTCCCAAGGATGGCTCCGAGCCGAACGGGGACACGGCTGGTGTGCCGCTGTGGAACGACCCACAAATCGTTGAGGAAGAAACAGGAGGCGGAGGAAAGCCTGTGTGCTCCATCGACCTTGGTCTAGCAGAGTGTGGGGCGGCTGGAGGGACATGGTATGCACCGAGCCCCATGGCTGGACCACGCTGTGTCTGTCCTGTGCCTTGAGTGCAGCCAGAATGCGGGAGCGCAAAAGAGCGCGCTCCCGCATTCTTTATTCAAACTAAAACCCCAAGAAGGGGCACGGCGCCATGAATCGCTTCTCATTCCTACTGGGAATCCTGCTCAGCCTTGTCTGTGCCGCATGCAATATGCCAGGCCGCGGCGATGATCATGAAACGAGCCCGACGTATTCGTCCGAGATCCAGGGTGAAATCCGTCCCGCCGAGGTAGAGGAGGGGGACCAGTCGTCTAGGCCGGACACCATCGACCCCTCCGCCATCTCTGGGGGCTTGATCAACCCTGCTGACCTGGTCTACCTGGGGGCGTTCAGACTGCCGGGCGAGAGCGGCGGCTCGAGCTGGGAGTATAGCGGCTACGCCATGGCCTACTACCCCGAGGGGGACCCATCTGGCGCGGACGACGGCTTCCCGGGCTCGCTCTTTGCCGTCGGGCACGATCACCAGCAGTACGTCTCTGAGATCAGCATCCCGCAGCCGGTGATCTCTCCCGGCAAGAACCCCGAACAGCTGCCCACAGCTGCCACGCTTCAGCCCTTCGCAGATATTACCGGTGGCCGCTTCGGCTACCTTGAGATTCCGCGCGCCGGGCTGGAGATCCTTCCTCCACAGGGCGACCAGGATGGTTGGAAGCTCTACTTCTGCTGGGGCCAGCATTTCGAGGATGAGAGGAGCCCAACTCACGGTTGGAGCACGCTCGATCTGGGTGCACCAGACACTGCTGGCCCATGGCACATCGCGGGGTTCACCAACTACGTCACTAATGACTACCTTTTCGAGATTCCCGAAGCCTGGTCTACGGCCTATTCACCGGGGCTGCGCCTGGCCACCGGCCGCTTTCGCGACGGGCTTTGGGGTGGCCTCGGCCCAAGCCTGATCGCCATCGGACCCTGGTTGGATGGAAATCCACCGGCAGATGAAGCCACGCTCAACCATGCTCTTCCCTTGCTGCTTTATGGCCGGCAGCAGGCGGGAAATATTGAGATCGATATTTCCGGAATAGAACCCATGGCGACCTTCAAAGAGCCAGATGAGTGGTCAGGCGGCGCCTGGCTTACGGCCGGCAATAAGTCTGCCGTGATCTTCGTCGGCACGAAGGCACTGGGCGAGAGCTGGTATGGCTTTTCGAACGGCGTCGTATACCCGACGAGCGGTGACCCGGATGAAGTGTACCCCGAGGTCCCGCCGTGGCCGCACGATTCCCGCGGCTGGTGGTCAGAGGACATCTCAGGCCAGATCCTATTCTACAATCCCGATAACCTCGCGGCTGTTGCTCAGGGGGATATGGAAAGCTGGGAACCGCAGCCGTACGCATCCCTTGCGCTCGACGATCTGCTCTATGATCCCGGTTTCGACCACGAGAACTATAAGCGCTACTTACTCGGAGCAGCAGCATTTGACCGGGAAAATGGTTTGCTCTACCTCGTCGAGCGCCAGGCGGATGGTGATAAGAGCCTGATCCACGTCTTCCAGCTGCGCGGGTATTGAGCCCGGAGCAAATCTGGATTATCCTGAAACCAAGCAAGCCCTGCCTGCATCAGGCTTACCTTCAGCCATCCAACGACGAAGGAGAACCTCACGCCGGCAAACAGCATCTCTCTCTCCCTTCCTTCCTAGAAGGCTAGCCAATGCAAATCACACGCGTCGAAGTCACTCCGGTTGAATTGGAACTCGCACATCCAGTGCGTACCGCCAGCATCCCCTCGATCGAAAGCGTCACGGCGATCTTCGTGCGTTTCGAGACCCAGTCTGGTGTTAGCGCCTGGGGCTGTACGGTGGCGCATCCCAACCTGAATGGCACGGATCCAGCCGCTGCGATCGAGGCCTGCCGTGCGGGTGCAGAGCAAGTTCCCGACCTGCACCCGACCCAGATCGAGTATTCACTCGAGCAGCTGGCCGCTGTGATGCAAACAGCGCCGAGCGCGCTTTGCGCTTTCGACCTGGCCTACCATGATCTGCTCGGTTACATCTCCAATCTGCCGCTCTACCGCTTGCTGGGCGGCTATCGCAGGCGTATCTCCACCTCCGCCACCCTCCCAATCGAACCACTCACTCCGACCATCGAGCGCGCCAAGAAGCTCGTAGCAAGCGGCTTCCGCATCCTCAAACTAAAGGGCGGCCTGGACGCGCAGGAGGATGTGCACAAGATCAAAGCCCTCCGCCGTGCCTTCCCCATGCTCACACTACGCCTAGATCCGGACGGAGCTTACTCCATCCGGGAGGCGCTCACGGTTGCACATCAGCTGGAAGGCGAGATCGAAATGCTTGAGCAGCCGACTTCAAGTCTCGATCTGCAGGCGATGGGCGAGGTCACCCGGCAAAGCGCCGTGCCAATCCTGGCCGATCAATGTGTGGATGATCCCGCGAACGCGCTGGCCGTGGTGGCGAACAAACTCGCCGACGGCATCTGCATCAAAGTAGCAACTTGCGGCGGCATCCGCCCGGCCGGACAGATGAACAACCTGGCGCAGGTAGCCGGGCTGCATACGATGGTCAGCTGTGTGATCGAACCGGCGATGCTGATCGCGGCCGGACTGGGGGTCGCGTTGAGCAGCCCGAACGTGAGCTACTGCGATCTCGACGGCCACCTCGACCTGGAGAACGACCCCTCGCTGCCCGGTTTCCGCCTTGAAGCGGGTGAACTGATCGCCTCCGAGGTGCCTGGCCTTGGCTGCCGATTCGACCTCGGGCGTTGAATCCCGTGCACGGCCCCTACATCAATCCAGTTGGGGAGAAGAGCCCCCAGGCAAATAAAAGGAGGTCCGTGTATGGACCTCCATCATGAGACTCGCGTCCAGCAGGAACAGCAGTCGCTCGACTAATTCCTGCGAAAAGCTCCTGTAAAATCCATCCGGGGTGGCGCCTGGCTGACTGCCGGTATCAAATCCGCCGTGATCTTCGTCGGCACAAAGGCACTGGGCGAGAGTTGGTATAGCTTTTCGAACGGCGTTGTTTACCCGACGAGCGGTGACCCGGATGAGGTGTACCCCGAGGTCCCGCCGTGGCCGCACGATGCCCGCGGCTGGTGGTCAGAGGACATCTCGGGCCAGATCCTAATCTACAATCCCGATGACCTCGCGGCTGTTGCTCAGGGGGATATGGAAAGCTGGGAACCGCAGCCGTATGTATCCCTTGCGCTCGACGATCTGCTCTATGATCCCGGTTTCGACCACGAGAACTATAAGCGCTACTTACTCGGAGCAACGGCATTTGACCGGGAAAATAGTTTGCTCTACCTCGTCGAGCGCCAGGCGGATGGTGATAAGAGCCTGATCCACGTCTTTCAAATACAAGCGGATTGAAGCTCGAGCTAGTCATTGAACGGAAACCAGGGATCGCGGTATCGAAAGCCCTGGGATCCGGGCGAATCCTATTGGGCATCAGCCCCAGCCGGTACTTTTCATTGTCGGCTGGATGGTCCTTGCCCACGGCAATTGTTTTCCCTTCTCCACCAACCCTCCCGAATCGCTTCACACTCGCTACACAATCGGGCGAGAGAATGGTGGCATACCAAACCCAAGGAGGGTACACATGAAAAGGTATAGATGGATGGCACTGCTCGGTTCGTTGATCGGATTGGCGCTGCTGGCCGGCGCGGGTTATCTGGTCTACCAGGCTGGGGTTGCACAGGGTGCCGCGGGTGGAGCAGCTGCCCGGGTGTTTTTTGGACCCGGCAATCTATGGACCTGGATCTTGGGGGTTCTGCTGCTGCTCTTCCTCGCCAAGTTCGTGGTGCGGCTGATCTTCTTCCCCTTCTTCGCCTTCGGGATGGGCCGGCGCCTTAGCCGTTGGGGACATCACCCGGGGCGTTGGGGGTGGGATGCGGAACGGCCTGTGCCTCCCTTCTTCCAGGCCTGGCACGAACGCGCCCACGCTGGAGAGGGTGCAGAGGAAAACCAGGAGGGCGAGAGCTGAACGCACGCTCGTCCCGGCAGGACCCCGGTTCAAGTTGATGTAGAATGGGGCCCTGCCCACACTTGCTTAAAGCGAATGCTGTGAAGACCATCTTGATCGTTGACGATGAGCCTAAGATCACCCGCCTGGCACGCGATTACCTCGAGAATGCGGGGTTCGGGGTGCTCAGCATGGGATCAGGCGGAGGTGCGCTCAGCATCGTGCGCAGCGAGACCCCCGACCTGGTCGTGCTCGACCTGGGATTGCCCGATATGGACGGTCTCGACGTCTGTCGCCAACTGCGCAGATCCTCGAGCATCCCGATCATCATGCTGACCGCGCGCGACGAGGAGACCGATAAACTGGTCGGGCTGGAGCTCGGCGCAGATGACTACATCACCAAACCCTTCAGCCCCAAAGAGCTCGTGGCGCGCGTGCGCGCCGCCCTGCGCCGGGCGGCCAGTGCGCGCGAACCGCAGGAGCTACTGAAAATCAGTGATCTTTCGCTCGATCTGCCAGCCATGCGCGTGAAGCGCGGGCAGGAGGCAATCGATCTAACGCCGACCGAGTTCGAGTTGCTTGCGGCGCTTGCCTCCCAGCCTGGCCGGATCTTCACCCGGGCGCAGTTGCTGGACGCTGTGCATGGCGTCGCCATCGAATCGTATGAACGCGCGATCGATGCGCACATCAAGAACATCCGCAAGAAGCTCGAAAATAATCCGCGTGAACCAGAATACATCCTCACCGTGTATGGCGTTGGGTACAGGCTGAACGATGAACGATAAGCACTCAAAGAGTTGGCGCCACATACGGCGCAGGTGGATGCGTGCTGACCCACCGCCATGGTGGCCTGCCGAGGAAGATTGGCCGCCGACGGCACCTGGGTGGAAGCGGACACGCAAGCGCCTCTTCCCACGCGTGCTGTTCGGCGCATTGGGCGCACTGCTCACAGCGACGCTCGTCTGCAGCGGTGCGATCTACCTGCTGCAGGCGGCCGCCGCAGGCCTGCGTCTGCCCCCGATCGCCGCTGTGCTCGGGTTCGGGGGGGCCACATTGCTCATTGGATTCTCGCTTGCCATAGCCGGGCGCAATATGCGGCGCTTCTTCTCACCGCTCGATGCCCTTCTGGAAGCATCGGATCGCCTTGCAGCAGGCGAAGGTGGCGTACAGGTGCCTGAACGCGGCGGGCCAGAGGTTCGGGCGCTAATCCGGTCCTTTAACAGCATGTCTCAGCAGATCCAACTGCAGAGCGAAGAGCGCAAGGATTTGTTGGCCGACGTGACCCACGAACTGCGCACACCTCTCACGGTGATCCAGGGCGGGATCGAGGGCATGCTTGATGGCGTGTACGATCGGGATGACCCACAGTTGATCGACCTGCTGGCAGAGATCCGACGCATGTCGGAGCTGATCGAGGATCTGCGGACGTTGGCCCTGGCCGAACGCGGCGCTCTCAGATTCCGGTTGGAACGTACCGACCTCTACCAACTGGCGAGTGAAATCATTGCGACTTATCGTTCACAAGCGGAAGCGGAAGGTATCGTGGTGGAGCTCAAGGCTGATGGTGAGCTGCCGCTGGTTGAGGTAGACCCGGCCCGGATCGGACAGGTGCTCTCCAACTTGCTCGTGAATGCGTTCAGGTATACACCGGCAGGTGGTCAGGTAAGGGTTACCCTGCAGCAGGTGCCGACCAATGAAGTACGGATCGAGGTCAGCGATACCGGTGCTGGCATCCAGGACACAGATCTCCCGCACATCTTCGATCGCTTATATCGAAGCCCGGATTCAGAGGGAAGCGGTCTTGGCCTGGCCATCGCCAAGCAGCTGGTGCTGGCACATGGTGGTCAGATCAAAGCTGAAAGCATCCCCGGTTCGGGCACCACAATCAGCATTCTGCTGCCTGCCTAGCGCTGACTGAACGCCCCGGTAAAATCCATCCCGGTCGGCTCCTGGAAGACGTGCAGGTCGAACACCCCCACCGAGGCCAGCAGGTGGTCGAAGATGTCGGCCTGGATGCGTTCGTATTCACACCAGTCGGTGGTCCGGGTGAAGTTATAAACCACAAAACTTGAGCTACGATTCACGACCTGCCCGCTCTTATGCACACACCAGTATTGATCTTTAACTGGGTCAGACCTCATCCTCTAACCTCTCCAAACCTGCCTAAAAGTTGAACCACGACCTTTCTGGCTTGCACTTATGTAAAGCGTACATCCCCCAATAGATGGAAGGCGCTTGTAAGGCCGGGGGAGCCAAAAATACAGCATACTTGGATCAAGGACAATTCATTGGCACATTTATTCATAACCCGAATTTATAACGAGGAAGAAACCTAACATGAAGCGAATAGCCCACAAGATCAACCAGCAAGCGCTCACCCTGATCCGCCAGGCGCAACGGCACTTTCGGCTCGTATTGCCAGCCCTGACGGTGGCATCCATGCTCGCCGCTCCGGTAAGCGTGGGGGCAGCCGCGCCGGGGTGCACACCCGATCCGACCAACAAGAACGACACGATCACTTGCTCAGGCGGCGATGACACCGTGAACGCGCTCAATGGTGCCGACAAGGTCTACGGCGAAGGCGGCAATGACTCGCTCGTTGGCGGGAGCGGAAACGATACTCTATACGGTGGCGACGGCAACGACCTCCTCGCCGGTGGTGGAGGGAGCGATAAGCTCTACGGCGAAGCAGGAGCCGATCAACTCAACGGCGACGCCGGCAATGATACGCTCTACGGCGGCAGCGGGAATGACGTACTGGACGGTGGGACGAACAACGATACGCTCTACGGCGATGAGGGCCAGGACCAACTCAGCGGTGGCGCTGGCAAGGATACCCTGCGCGGCGGCGAGGGCGATGACAGCCTCGACGGTGGCGGCGCCAACGACAAGCTGTACGGTGACGAGGGCAATGACAATCTGCAAGGCGGCGCAGGCGCCGATCTTCTTTACGGCAATGATGGAAATGACACGCTCGCCGGTGATGCTGGCAACGACCGCCTCTACGGCGGCAGCGGGAATGACGTACTGGACGGTGGGACGAACAACGATACGCTCTACGGCGATGAGGGCCAGGATCAGCTCAGTGGTGGGGCAGGCAAGGATACCCTGCACGGCGGCCAGGGTGACGACACCCTCGACGGCGGAAGCGAAAACGATAAACTCTACGGGGACGAAGGCAACGACAACCTGCAGGGCGGCGCTGGCGCCGACTACCTGTACGGAAACGATGGAAATGACATGCTCGCCGGTGATGCAGGCAACGATCGCCTCTACGGTGGCAGCGGGAATGACATCCTGGACGGCGGTGCAAACAACGACACGCTCTACGGCGACGAGGGCCAGGACCAGCTCAGCGGTGGTGATGGGGCCGATACGCTGCGCGGTGGTGCAGGTGATGACGCCCTCGACGGTGGAAGCGCGAACGACAAGCTGTACGGCGACGAGGGCAATGACAATCTGCAGGGCGGCGCTGGCGCCGACTACCTGTACGGTAACGATGGAAATGACACCCTCGCCGGCGACGCAGGCAATGATCGCCTCTACGGCGGTGACGGGAATGACGTACTGGACGGTGGGGCGAACAACGACTTGCTCTACGGTGATGAGGGACAGGACCAGCTCAATGGTGGCGATGGGACCGATACCCTGCGCGGTGGTGCAGGCGATGACGCCCTCGACGGTGGCAGCGGGAACGACAAGCTCTACGGAAACGATGGCAATGATGACCTGGTCGGAGGCACCGGAACGGATTACCTCTACGGCAATGACGGCAACGACACGCTCGCCGGCGGCGAGGGAAACGACCGGCTCTATGGTGGCGCCGGGGATGACGCGCTCCAGGGCCAGGCCGGAAACGACATACTGCGTGGTGACGATGGGAATGATGCCCTCGACGGCGGCACAGGCAACGACAACATCCGCGGTGGAAACGGCGATGACGAGCTCACCGGTGACGCCGGAACGGATTACCTCTACGGCGACGACGGAAACGACTCCCTCGCCGGCGGCGATGGCAACGATAAGCTCTACGGCGGCAACGGGAACGACACCCTCTCGACCGATGCTGGCATCGATCAGATTGATGGCGGAAACGATGATGACACGATCTTGATAATGGGTCCACAGGAAGCAGGAGACTACATCACCGGTGGAACCGGTTTCAACATCTTCTTCTTCCAGGCAGGGACGACGGGTGCCCTCAAACTGCAGAGTAAGGGCGAAGACACGCTGGACTTCAGCGACTTCGGAACCCCGGTCTCGATTGACCTCAGCAGCACCAAGCAGCAGGATGTGGGCGGCGGGTTGCTTCTGACTCTGAAAGGGTGGTTCGAAAACGTAATCGGCACCGCATTCAATGATCTCATCACAGGGAACAAGATGGACAATGAGATCCAGGGATTGGGTGGCGACGACACGATCAACGGTGGGAGTGGAAACGATACACTGCTGGGTGGAAGCGGAGTAGATACGCTCAACGGGGAGGCAGGCGATGACCTGCTGGATGGCGGTTCCGGCCCAGATACGCTTGACGGCGGCGATGGCTATGACACCGCCATGAACCATCAAACCGTAGACCAGATCTCCAATATTGAGCTGGTCATCCCAGAACCGAAGGCTCCCGCCCCATCAGCCAAACCCGCCCCACAGATTTCTGCTCAGAATTTCACCTACTGGTTGATTGAGGACTTCGACAACCTGCCCTATGGCCCAGTTAACGGGTTGGAAGGCTGGAGCACGACGTCTGGTTCATTCCAGATCGTCCAAAAACCAGCAGCCCTGCTCCCCTTCACAGGCACGATTGCCGATCCACAGCTGCAGGGATCGGCCCAGGTTGAAGACCATGTCCTCCAGGTCACGGCATCTAGCGACGCTCAGATCGAGATGAGCAGAGCGCTGCCTCTGCTCTCCTCAGGAAAACACACGCTGCTCTTCAATATCCGGCTCTCCGACACTACCAATGCTAAAGTCGCCGCCTTGAGCCTGGGCACACATGCCGGGGAAGCCTGGAATAAGAAATTCCAGATCGTCTTCGGTTCCTCGATGCGGGTTTTGCTGACACCGGAAGGTAAAGAACTCATCCTGGTGGAAGAACTCTTCACCGAAGAGTGGTATGCGGTGCAGATTGACCTGGATCTCGATCGAGGTTTGATGACCATCCGGGTAAACGGGGAAGTGGTCGCTGAAGCTGTGCAGATGCAGGCTGGCGCGATCTCCTCCCTCGACCTGACCGCATTCACCGAAGCGGGAAACGCAGCATTCGACGACATCATCTTCATCGGCCAGGCAAACTAAGCCCGCTGACGACCTGAAACCATTCACCTCAAGCGCTCGATGGAAGTCTCCATCGAGCGCTTTGTTTATTTACACCATAAGTTCAATCAAGAAACTGGTGCTGGACGGGGGTCTGGTATGTGGTATTCATCGAATCTCTGCCCAGAGAACATCTTAGCCTCGGAGAAGCACCCATGCCACGCCAGCATTCTCCGCCTTCAGCATGGATGCAGCATGGTGCATCCTGGCATAGTTCGGAAGCAGCCATAGATGGCTTTGAACTGCTTAATATAGGATCTGCTCGGGCAGCACTATCGACTTGACACTGGATCTCCATCCACCCATTGGAGATAAGCACACCAGGTAGAGGCCCGGGCATGGATTAGGATTCACATCCAGTCTGGACACAGATTACCCGATCATCCGGATGGGTCTGGATGGGGAAGCGTGCCCATCGGCTGGTGGGGGAACTGAGGGGATGTCTAAGTGCTGAGTGAGGGAGCGATCTAGAAGGTGATCATTGGATCGGCTTCAACCACGATGAACCCCATCCGGCCTGTACCCTCCAGGCAGGTTTGAAACGCGATGTGGGGGCTGCCTGAGTAGTGGATCTGCTGGATGTCTTCGACCGAAAACGCAAAGCTGCAGCCTTCACAATCCCAGGAGCGGAAGGGGCCCTGGAACCCATCCGCCGTATAAGTCTGGGCTTCATAGGCAGTGATACCGCGAGAGATGTACCATTCAACCCGGCCATCTCCGTAAACTGCGGCAATCTGTCTACCCGCTTCCAGTTCATATAAAGCTGTTCCCCCGAGATTATTGTGGATCATTAAAGCTGTCACGCCGCGCTGATCAGCCCAGTTATAGATTGAGGCTGTGTTCAACTCTTGCGGGACGTTAACCCCGTCGCCAAGAACGACTTCATACGCGAGCAAACCTTCGACCCATACCCCGGTCAACTCCCCCGGCATGCCGTTCATGACCGAACTGCGGAAAGCAGGCAGTGAGGGTGTCTCGCTCGAAACGAGCAATTCTGGCAGCCGGCCGCCGCTATTGATGCCTGTGAAGGGCAGTTGTCCCTGCAGTGCCGATATGGAAAGTGAGAGCAACAGCAGCGCAGCCAACCCCAGCAGCAAAGCGATACTCAGCTTCGCAGCCGGGTGCTTCTGGATCTGGATTTGCTTCTCGGAAATCTGCATTGTTCTGCGCATCTCGGGTTCTCGGTTGGATCAACTTTCTAGATATCAACCTGAGATAATGGTACCTCTGATCGGCTCGCGAGGGATCAGGTCTTGGCATGATTCGAACACCCACCCCAGGTAGGATTTTTTCATCCCCCTGTTGGGGGAGGATCCAGCAGAGTCAGTTGGCAACGCGGTAGCGTTCTTGGCCGGAATGTCCGCCATACGGTGGAGGATCCTCGGGGTGTATGTGAGAATCGGGCAGAGGAGGGGAACAACCGGGGAGCGGCAGCAGAGTCAGATTCAGCCAGCCCGGCAGTGCGATGTGCCAGTTGACCGATCAGGTTGGTCAGACTGTTCGGCCAGGATCCGTGTATTTTCCTCTAGATTGACCAGCAGGAGATCTACGAATCAGCGCTTGATTTCGACCGACAGCTGGCTAAGTTCATCCAACTCTGAGTCTTGGAGTTTGAACGTCATGGCTAGTGCGGCTTCTCGCGCTTGCGAAACCCGGGAGGCGCCGGGTATGGCAACCACGATCTCACCCTGGGAATGGATCAACCAGTTCAAGGCCACTTGCGCCGGGGTCGCTTCGTAGCCTTGGCCGATGCGTTCGAGTGCGGCCACGAGGGGCTGGCTCGACTCGAGCTGCCTGCGCAGCCGCATGCGCCTGGGTGCGGGTATCCGTGAGAGCGCAGCCGGGTCCTTATGATAACGGCCCGAGAGCAGACCGGAGGCTAATGGCCCCCAGGCCACAATGCTCACCCCCAGCTCGCGTGCGGTTTCGAGGACACCATCCCGCTCGATCGCCCGATGGAGCAGGCTGTATTGGACCTGGTTCGCTGCCAGTTTGAGGCCGCGCTTCTCCAATGCAGCATAAGCCCGCCGCATCGGCCCGGGGTTGAAATTGCTGACACCGACATTGCGAATTTTTCCACCCGCGACCAGGTCGGCCATCGCCTCCATCTCGGCCTCCGTGGATGAAAGCCCCCACGGTTGGTGGATGTAGTACAAGTCGATCGAGTAGGGTTCTAGGTTGCGTATTCGCCGGTCGATCGTGCGTGGGATATTCGCTGCGCGGCGCATGATCGGGAGCCATTTTGTCGCAACGATAACATCCCGATCAGCCTGTCCACTCGCCTTGAGCCCAGCCGCCAGCCCTCTTTCGGACCGGCCGCCCCCGTAGATTTCAGCTGTATCGAACCAGTTGATCCCACCCTGTAACGCAGCCTCGACAATGGCATTCATCTCATGCTGTTCAATGTCTGAAAACATGAAACGGAAAAAACCGTTCGATCCCGAAAACTGCATGACACCCAACCCGATCGGGGTTACGAATAAGTCTGACCCACCCAATCGTCTCAAGTTCGTTGAAGTTTCACCCTGCATTCGAAACTCCTATAGTGATCCGGGCATCATCACCCGGCTGTATGACCTTGAGAAGGATATCAGATTCCACCCGACCCAGGCACAACCCGGCTCGCGATATTGGTAGGGAATGTTAATTTTAGCCAGTGTTCCTCGGGAGTCCCACACGAAAAGCTTCCGTAGCGACAGCCACTCTCAGATACGGTATCAAGCTTAGCCATCCACTATCTGCGCGACGAGATAAACGACAGGTGGTCGAATCACAGGCGGGGCTCGATGGGCCCCGCCTGTTTCGTAGAAGACTGTGATTTCTATCAGCGCACGATGTCAAATGTAAGCACGACCTGGATATTGACGCTCAACTGTCCCTCGCTGACCGGAGGCGCACCACCGCCACCCCCCAGGCCGACAGCAGCTTCAAAGGATGTGGGATACCCGCTGTTGTAGATCTCGTTAGCGATGCGCGCGTCACCCAAGGAGACGCCCAATTCTGTCGCAAGTTCCTCGGCCCGTGCCCGGGCATCGGCTACTGCAGCTGAGCGTGCCTCGGCTGCCAGCGCACCCGAGTCATCAATCGAGAAGTTCAGGCCGTAGAGGTTGTTGGCGCCATTTGCAAGACCAGCCTCAATCACCTGCGGCATTGAGTCCAGCTGGCGGACCTTGACGCTGAGCGTGTTCTCCACCCGGTAAGTTTTTTCGCCGGTTGGAAGGCCGGTCAGGGGGTCATAGCGTTCTTCCGGCCAGACGGAGAAGTTGGTGGTCTGGATGTCTTCCGCTGCGATGCCAAGCCCCAGCATTGCCTGGGTCAAGCGCTCAACGGTGGCGTTGGATTGGCTCATCGCCTGGCCGATGTCCACGTTCGAGGTGCTGAAGCCCAGCTGGATCGTGCCCGTATCAGGCGCGCCAAAGGCCTCGCCAAAACCGGTCACGGAGATGGTGTCCAGGTAGCCCTGCGAGGACGGGATGGCAGCAGTGGTAGACCCGCTCCCCGCTGCACAACCGGCCAACGCTGTTAAAAGAACGAGCAATCCGGCGAGCAGAGCAAACTTTGTATATCGATGGTTCATGGATATCCTCCCTCAAGGGGTTGATTAGTGGGTTTGGACAGACGCCACACCGCGCCTGATCTACACACCCATTCTAACGCTGATGATGGTGAAAATGTTCCCCTACAAACGAAGCCTGACCAGGCTGTACACCTGTGGCTTGCACTCGCTATCTCCATCGTGACGGAAATCCCCCAGGAGGGGGATGCCGGTTCCCCCAGCAATCGATGAACATATTCATAGGACGATGGTGCAATCCGGTCTATTCTTTTCAAGCATTTATGAACATAATAAAGACTGATATGCATTGAGCTGCAGGAAGCGATTATCTCTGAGCCCAAACTGCAAGTGGGCCTCAAATCCCAGGGTATTACCAGATCCCGGTTTATTGTTGGGGAGCCGCCTTGGTACGAGACAAGGCTTTGCGTGTGATCTTGGTTCTTGGCTCCTGGAGGAATGCATGGCTAACACGAACTTCATCCTCACGCTGGGGAAAGTGCTCATTGCCGCTGCCTGGGCTGACGGCGAGGTCACGAATGCCGAGATTAACTGCCTCAAGGACCTGCTCTTTCAGATTCCTGGTCTCACAGGTCGGGAGTGGGCCTCGCTCGAAATGTACATCGAAGCGCCGGTCGGTCCCGACGAGCGTGACCGGCTCCTGGATCAGCTGCGGACGGCGCTGCGCTCCTCCAAGGATCGCAAATTGGCTATCGAATTCATCGACCGGCTGGGAACAGCAGATGGTGCGGTCACAAGCGAGGAAACAATCATCCTCGAGGCCATGAAAAGCGAACTGCAATCAGCCAGCGTCGGCCTATTTGGTCAGCTCGGGCACGTTCTGGACGACGCGCTCCAACGCCGTCAGGCTGCGCTCCAGGAAGCGCCTAATAGGGAAGCTCATTTCGAGGACTACATCAAGAACAAGGTCTTCTATGGCATCCAGCGCAGGATCGACCTCGATGGACGGGAATTGAACATCCCTGAGCCCAGGCTTCGAGGATTGTGCCTGGCCGGCGGATTAATGGCGCGCGTTGCCCATGCAGACAGGGAGATCACGCAGGGCGAACGCCAGGCGATGGTCGCCGCCCTGCAGGCAGGGTGGGATCTCGAACCCGATGAAGCGGAATTCGTCGTTGCTGTCGCACTTGACGAAATCGGGCCGGAGATGGACTACTACCGGCTGACCCGGCAGTTCTTCACCACCACCGACGAGGGCGAGAGGAGCCGCTTTCTTGAGGTGCTGTTCGCCATCGCTGCAGCGGACGGGATGGCCACGAATGATGAGATCGAGGAGATCCGCACCATCGCCAATACTCTGCGCCTATCACACCGCCAATTCATCCAGGCGAAATTATCAGTTCCGAAAGTGAAGCGGGCCAATTGAAGGACTAGTCAGGGAGATCGGAGTCGATAACGATGATGAATGAGGTCGTGATCGAGGTTCACAATTTTAGGAAGGAATATAACGGCTTTACCGCCGTCCCCGATCTCAGCTTCGATGTCCATCGAGGCGAGATCTTCGGGCTGCTCGGGCCGAACGGTGCAGGGAAGACAACCACCCTCGAGTGCCTGGAGGGGTTGCGCCAGTTGAGCGCTGGGCACCTGAGGGTTGCCGGGGTCAATCCGTCCTCCGACTCTCGCCGGCTCCACCCCCTCATCGGCGTTCAACTTCAGACTTCCGGGCTCCCGGCAAACATCACCCCGGAGGAGGCGATGCGCTTCTTCAGCGCCTATCATCATGTCCAGCCAGACTTCAACCTGCTCGACCGCCTGGGTCTTGGAACCAAGCGCAACGTTCAGTATCAACAGCTCTCGACCGGTTTGCAGCGTCGTCTCTCTCTCGCACTGGCATTAGCGCATCAGCCACCGGTGCTCTTCCTGGATGAGCCAACGGCCGGATTGGACGTGGAGTCGCGGGTCGAGCTGCACAAGCTGTTGCTCGAGGAGAAGTCCAGAGGGACGACCATACTCCTGGCGACACACGATATGGCCGAAGCCGAGGAACTCGCAGACCGCATCGCCATCCTGCTGCGGGGCGAGCTCGTAGCGGAAGGCTCTCCGATTGACATCACCGCAACCGGCGCTGGCCTAACAAAAATCTCTGTCCGTACTGAGAACGGGTGTCTTTCTGATGCAGCGATAACCCTGCCGGCGATCAGCCAGCGGACCGAGAAAGAGGGGTACCAAATCTACTTCAGCACCGATATCGGCCCGACCGTTTCGGCCATCATCAAAACCGTCGAGCAAAAAGCGGACAAACTCATCGACTTGCGCGTAGAACGGCCCTCACTCGAGGATCGCTTCCTTGAGATCACCAAGATTGGCGGTATCGCATGACAGCCTTCCTCAACCACTTCAGCTTCGAATTCCGCACCGGGATCCGCGATAAGAACCTG
>Ga0315553_10000409_pt1 | contig 38646 bp, 31 predicted proteins | sample SalMarSW160140MG_FD_203099 | JGI IMG/M metagenome (GOLD analysis project Ga0315553, IMG submission 203099) | Salt marsh sediment microbial communities from the Plum Island Ecosystem LTER, Massachusetts, United States - Salt Marsh Sediment SW1601-40 ... | reverse complement strand
CCCCTATCGGGGCTAAAATTTGTATTCCGGCAGGCAGGCCTGCCGGGGTATTTAGGTACGAACAAAATTCCGCTATTGAATAAAAGCTTCCCGATCAATCCGGATTTTTAAAAGAGGATATTTTTGTTACCGAAATTGTGAAGTATTATGCTGCCGGCAGGTACGGCATCATGAGCTTTGTCCGCCGACTTCGTCGGACGAAGTAGGGAACCGAGCACCGAGGTTCCCGGTCCCACTCCAACGAACCATTAATGTTTTACATTTAACGGTGCTTATCAACTTATAACTTATTAACTTATAACTTATTAACTTGATTCACCGAGAACCGAGGACCTATTTTCATTCACTGCTCACAACTCACTTTCCGGAAAGAGCTTTCCCCAGTCGTGATCGGTATCTTTCAGCCATTTATCGAACCAGGCCATAATGGCATTGTGCCATTCGATCCGTTTCGAATAGGTCAGGATATGGTGGTTTTCCCCTTCAACCTGGATCATCTCGACCGGTTTCCCAAGGATCTTCAGTCCGACCCAGAGCTGCAGGGATTCACCCAGCGGCACGTTGGTATCCACCGAACCATGAATCAGCAACAGTGGGGTCTTGATCTTATCGGCACTGAACAGTGGACTCTGTTCTATATAGATATCTTTCCTGTTCCACGGATATGCATCACCGGTTGCTTCCGATGAATAGGCATATCCCCAGTACCCTTCTCCCCAGTAGGAGCTGATCGAGCTGATGCCGGCATGAGATATGGCACAGGCAAACATATCGGTCTCTGTCTGCAGGAGCATGGTCATGAATCCGCCATAGGATGCTCCTATACAACCAATCCTTTCCTTATCCACAAATGGATGGGCTTCAATGAATTTTTGTGTACCTTCTATGATCTCACCGGCAACTGTTTTTCCCCAGTTGTTCTGGTGGCGAGCAGAAAATTCCTGTCCGAAACCGGTAGCACCGCTGGGTTGGGGAATGTACACGACATACCCTTCTCCTGCCCAGATATCGGCAGGGTAGCGTCCTCCAAAACTTTTTGAAACGGGAGAGGTTCCTCCATAGTAATTCACGATCAGTGGATATTTTTTCGATTGATCAAAATGAAGGGGATAGAGGAAATATCCCCGGATGGTATCATTGCCGGAGGAAACAAAATCCCACTCTTCCGATGCAGTAAATTCCACATGCTGATAGGTCCCCGCTTCGGGATTATCAAACAGTTTACTAACCTGGTTTGTAAGATCCATGTGCCAGGCACGGTTGTGACTTCCCAGGCTCGTTCCCGTATAGGCAGCAACCAGTTTCTTCCCGGCAATACTGAATGATCCAAGCACTTCGGGAAGGGTATTTATTCTGCTGAATTCCCTGGTTTTGGGATCCCATACAAAAGCTCTGCGGTATATCTCATCCTCTGCTGTCAGGTAAATCCGGTTATCTGCAGGATGCCATACCGCTGAACCGATGGAGGGATTGAATTCCTCTGTGATCGGATCCACATCCCCAGTGGCTATGTCATAAATATAGAGCTGGTTGTCGTAGTTGTTGGCTATGGGATTGTTCCCGATATTGCGGCCTGTTTCGCCAAAACAATCCGGTCCTCCAGAAATGAGTAATTTTTTCCCATCTGGTGAGAATTGACCGTAACCACCCCAGCGGGTATCTTCCCATATCGTTTTCACCTCTCCGGTTTCAAGATTCATCAGGTACATGTTCTCCAGGGAGAAAGGTCTTTCAATCGGGTTGGGTTTGGAGGTAGTGAAAATTATCTGTTTCCCATCTTTGCTGATATCATTCAGGCTGGTTCCCTGTTCACCAAATGTCAGCCTGGTTTTTACCCCGCTCGCAACATCATATTTATACAGGTATGTTTCTCTTTTCGACCGGAAGGTACGGTTTCCCAGTTCATCCATGTATTTGAGCGATGATTTATCATCGGATTTCTTTGTTTCGGTAACGCCGTAGATGATAAATGTTCCGTCATCCGACCACTGAAAATTGGAAAGGTCTTCAATGCCTGCAAGAACCGGGTATTCCTTTCCCGTTTCAAAATCAAAAACCCAGATTGAGGAACCCGATTCATCAGCATCGGTATAATAGAGTTTCTTTCCGGTGGGTACCCACCGGAATCCTGTAGTTCCTTCCTTTCGGAAGCTCTGCAGGATCCTTCCTGAGGTAAAATCCTTCACTTCCATCCATGATTTTCTTGTTCCGGTTTTGGTATTCACCCTGCTGTAGTTGATGAGGATCATCGTACCATCCGGGGAGAGGGAGACCGAACCCAATTTTACACCCTCGAGCAGGTGGTGGATGTTCATGCTGCATTCAGGGGATATGCTGATGAGCGGTTTGCTATCGTTATCGCTTTTCACGGTAGCTTTCAGTTTCCAATCATTCTCATCATCCTGTTTAAACATCGATTTCACCACGATCACGAATTTCCCCCGGTCGAGGTCCAGGGTAGCTGTTTTGCTGCTGGTTTTTTCCGGCTCGGCAACCTGGTCGTTTGAGGCAACCCTTTTTCCATCCAGGAACACCTCAAACATCTGGGGACTTTCCACATCGACTTTGTATTCATACAGTCCATCCGATTCCACATAAAAGGCATGATAGGATAGCTGGTAGTCTGCATTTTTCACCGGTTTGATCATCAGGAATTCCTCTTCTGAAACGGATTGTTTTCTCCAGTTTCCCGGCTTGGTATTCATCCATGGAAAGGATTGGCCTTCCGTGGGTTTGATATCCGGAAGATGGATGTATGAATTGGAGAGCAGGAGTTTATCTTCGAACGCTTCTCCGTTGATGTTTTTACCCTGAATGAATCCGGGTTTTGATACGGGCAACGGTCCGGCAGTTAGCCAGGTTTCAACCGGTTGTGCGGTTCCTATTAGCAGGGAACAGATTGTTATTAAGATGAATAAAAAGATCGGTTTGGTTTTCATGGATTATATTTTTTTGTGATGAAATAAAAATAGCAATTAATATCCAGAAAAATAAGGGTCTGACATCCTGAGATAATTCTTAGCAATAGGTTCTTTCCAGATCTGACCGGAAGAGTGATACGATGACCTTTTAATTCTAAATTCTTTTATATGATAAAAGTAGATATTCAATTCTGTTTTACACCAGTCAGCCAGGAAGGCAGGCTTTATCTCTGGGGATTACCCTACTTGCAGCGGGGTGATCCCTGGGGGGAGACCTTGCAAAGATGAAATAACCTCAAATGAGCTATGTTGTTTTGATCCTCATTATCTTTAGAAAACAAGCTTTCTTCTGTCATTCGTGCTAAAATTAAAAATCCGGTCTACGCCGGATTAAGTTCATCTTTGCGGTGACGGGGGATTACCTGCGGTGATCTCTGGGGGAAGCTTTTTAATCCAAGGAAATCCTTTTTGCTTTGTTAGGGATTACTCGCCCTGATTAAAACATCAGGGCTCGTGATCCCTTTTGGGGAAAACTGCAACAACCAAATATACAATCCTGCCGGATTGTATTCTATTTTTCCAACAGTCTCTCATGAAAGCAAGGCTTTCTACAACCCTGTTGAAAAAATAAGAACCCTGCAAATGCCGGGTTTATTTGATTGTTGCGGTGAGGGGGGGATTCGAACCCCCGGTACGGTTTCCCGTACGGCAGTTTAGCAAACTGCTGGTTTAAGCCACTCACCCACCTCACCAATTATATAATTTTATTCTCCTTCAGGAAAAGCAGGACAAAAGTAAAAAAAAACGACAAATTTTTAAAAATACCTATCTTTAATAAAAATTTCGATATGGCACGTTTCTTTAAGAAAAGAGTTGAAGCGAAGGGTCTTGCCCCCGGGTCCCTGGTCTTTATCGGCAATCAGAAAATTGAAAAATCCAGTATGAAAATCATCCATTACGATAAAGAACACCTGGAGGAGATTGATATTGCTTCTGTAGAAGAGATTCCGGCTCTGAAGGGAGCAAAATCGGTCTCGTGGTTAAATATCTACGGGATACACGACACCGAACTGATTAATAGGATCGGGGAGATCTATGACCTGCATCCCCTGGTTCTGGAGGATATCCTGAACACCGGGCAACGCCCGAAAACGGATGAGTTTGATAATTGCCAGTTCATTGCCATGAAAATGCTGCAATACGATGAAGAGGAGCAACGCGTAAGTGCTGAACAGCTCAGCCTGGTGCTGGGAAAGGATTTTCTGATCACCTTCCAGGAGCGTCCCGGGGATGTTTTCGAACCGGTCAGGGACCGGATACGCAAACAGAAAGGAAGGATCCGGTTGTCCGGTAACGATTACCTTGCTTATGCCTTGATGGACACCGTCGTTGACAACTACATTTACCTGGTCGAACGCATCGGGGAACAGATAGAAGACCTGGAGGAACAAATCCTTGAAAATCCTCAATCCGAGACACTGCAACAGATCAATGTATTCAAACGCGAAATCAGTTTTCTGGGAAAGGTTATCCGTCCTGTTCGGGAAATGATACTCCGTCTGACCCGTTCCGAATCAGGGCTTTTCCATAAAGAAACAATGCCGTTTGTTGCCGACCTGCTTGACCTGGCGACCCATACCATCGAAACCATCGACACCTACCGGGAGATCCTTTCAGACTACCTGAATATCTACCATACCAGTATGAGCAACCGGATGAATGAGGTGATGAAAATCCTGACAATATTTGCAGCCATCTTTATTCCACTAACGTTTATTGCAGGTATATACGGGACAAACTTCGAATATATCCCGGAATTGGGTTTCAGATACAGCTATTTCATCATGTGGGGAGTGATCGTAATTGTTACTATTATTATGTTGCGCTATTTCAGACGGAAGAAATGGTTCTGAACGTTTTTATAATTCCTTATCAATCAATACCAGCATTGGGATTTGGGATTGAATGGAAAAAGATTCAGTAAAACTGCGGTGAAACAGGTTTTCAAAAATGCCCCGATGGTGCTTGATCACGGCAATGCAATCGATGGCATTCCTGGCAATGTACTCACTCATGGAGGTATTAATATCTTTCCCTTCAATGACCTTGAACAGATGACCCTTCTCCTGTTTTACCAGTTCAGTTATTACTTCATAGCCCTCTTTGTCTTCAATGGCATCTTCTTTCCCTTCGGCAAAATGAAGAAAATGGACCGTAGCATTAAAGGACCTCGCAAATTTCATCAACTGATTGAGCATGAATTTGCTGCTATTCAGTTTATGAAAGTCGGTGGCATAAAGCAGGTTCTTTATGGATTTGAAACAGCATTCTTCCGGAATGATCAGTACAGAGGTGATGGTTTTTTTCAATACCCTGTGGTTCAGCAATTCGGATAATTTCATCCGGAAGATTTCAAGGTCCGACAAACCGATGATCAACAGGTCGATCTCCTCCTGTTCCAACATCCTGAAAACTTCAACCGAGGGTTTTCCATGAATGAATCTGTAGTCCGATTTGATCCGTAAATCTCCTTCCATCCTTGCATAATTTTTCACATAATGGTGGTTGAAATTAGCAATGGATGCATAGGCTTTCATCCAGTTTTCTTTAAGAAGAAGCGCGTATTTCTCTTTAGTTATTGAATCATCCACATCAACATCGAAGGCATTGAGCATGATCAGTTCTGCATTCATATTTCTTGCTGATTTAACAGCATAAATAAACGCTTCCCTGTTTTCTTTTCCGGGTTGAAACGGGAACAGGATTTTTTTCATCGCAGGATTTCCTTTTTTTCAAATGTAATCAAATGTGTCGAAATATATCTAAACTTTCGAGCTGGAATCAATGAATTATCTGTAAATTCACAATTGAAAAAAAAGTACATCATGGCATCGATCATGTTCCTGTCTGTCATTACGGATTTCCTGGACCAGTATCCCTTCATCAAGTATGGTATTGTGGTTATCATTACATTTTCGCTGGCTTTCATTTTCTCAAAAATTACCAAACGAGCCATCCGGGTCACCTCAAGGAAACTGGATGTTGACCAGACGACCACAAGTTTTATGAGCAATGCCATCAGTTTTTTGTTCTATATCGGGGCGTTGATCGTCATTTTCTTCTACATTCCAAAACTCCGATCGCTGGGAGTAACCCTCTTTGCCGGGGCAAGTATAGCCACTGCTTTAGTACTATTTGCATCGCAACAGGCATTTTCGAATATCATCAACGGTATCTTCATTGTTATTTTTAAACCCTTCAAAGTTGGGGATGTGCTGAAAGTCGGGGAACTGGGCAATGGAGTGGTGGAAGATGTTACACTCCGCCATACGGTCATTCGCGATTATGAGAACCGGAGGGTTGTCATTCCGAACTCGCAGATCGGTTCGGATACCCTGATCAATTCCAGCATTCAGGATGAAATGATCCGTAACTTTGTAGAATTTGGCATCAGCTATGATTCCGACGTCGACAAAGCGTTCAGGATCATTCAGGAAGAGGCACAGAAGCATCCCGGCTTCGTTGACAACCGCACTGCAGAAGAAAAGAAGAAGAATGTTCCGCCGGTCCTTGTACGGGTGATCGGATTTGGAGATTCTTCGGTTAACCTGCGGTCCTACGTCTGGTCGAAGGACCATAACAGCGGTTTTGTCATGAAATGTGATCTCTATAAAACCGTTAAGGAACGGTTTGACAAGGAGGGTATTGAGATACCTTTCCCATACCGAACGATTGTGTACAAAAAGGATATTTGATTGTTCTATTGAGTGATACGATGACTTGGAGTCATCGTATCACTTTTCTACAAACACTCACCGGGTGATCAGTAGTTACTCGCGGTGTGACTTCTTAGCAGGGAGATAAATGTAAATGCACAAAACAAGGGTTTAACTTTTCTGGGAGCTGCTGCTTCCAGGTTTGGCTATGGAGTCCCTCATGCCGGTATCTGCTTCAATATTTTTCATCCGCAGGTAATCCAGGATTCCGAGGTTTCCCTGGCGGAAAGCTTCAGCCATTGCGAGCGGCACCTGGACTTCTGCCTCGATCACCTTAGCGCGTGCTTCCTGGGCTTTTGCGATCATTTCCTGTTCCAGGGCAACAGCCATAGCCCTTCTCTCTTCGGCTTTTGCCTGGGCAATGTTTTTGTCCGCATTTGCCTGATCCATCTGGAGCACAGCGCCGATGTTTTTCCCGATATCGATATCGGCAATATCGATGGAGAGGATCTCGAAGGCAGTTCCTGCATCCAAACCTTTTTCAAGAACTGTTTTGGAAATGGAGTCGGGATTTTCAAGGACAGCCTTATGTGAGTTGGATGAACCAATTGAGGAGACAATCCCCTCACCTACCCTGGCAAGGACGGTCTCTTCTCCTGCTCCTCCAACCAGTTGTTTGATGTTTGCCCTGACCGTAACCCTTGCTTTACAAATCAACTGGATACCATCCTTTGCAACGGCAGTGACCGGAGGTGTATCGATCACTTTCGGATTAACCGACATCTGAACCGCTTCAAAGACCTCGCGACCCGCAAGATCAATGGCAGTTGCCATCTGGAACGGAAGATCGATGTTTGCCTTTGATGCCGAAACCAGGGCATGCACCACCTGGGCCACCCTTCCACCTGCAAGGTAATGTGCTTCCAGATCATCCCGCAGCAGCACCAATCCTGCTTTTGTGCCCTCGATCATCGCCCCGACAACAACGGATGGCGGCACTTTTCTCCACCGCATAAATATCAGTTGCAGCAGGGATATCCTTACGCCGGAAACCAGTGCCTGGAACCACAATCCAATGGGAATGAAATATAGAATGATCCAGAGGAGTACAAGCGCGCCGACGATAATTACAATATACAATCCAATTCCTTCCATAATGCTAATCTGTTTTGAGTTTAACAATGATTTTATTGCTTAATACTTTCGTTACTTCAACTATTGATCGTTGATCGATGAATTTATCTTCTGACTTCCCTTCGAAATTTTCACCGTTCACCAATACTCTACCCATTGGATTAAGGCGAGTAACCGTTTCTCCAATATCACCCACTTTTACATTAGGATTTTCCTTTTCAACCACGTTCACTTTCCCGTCAATACTGGTTTTCAGCATGATGCGGTTCCATGTTTTTGTTTTCAAAACAAAATAGATGGTAATGAACGAGGCCACTGCCGTTCCGATCAGGGTATAATTTCCGGCGGCTGTGCCATGAAAATGATATGCCATAATCACTCCTCCGATCATCAGGATCGCACCCCCAATTCCGGCAACGGTGATTCCGGGAACGAGTAAAAACTCGATCAGAAAGAGGATGATCCCCAGAATTATCAGAAATATGATTAATGTCATCGACATGATATGAGGTATTCTTGCGTAATCAATCGATACTGCAAATAAGTTGTCTCTCGGTTAACCGTTCTTTCAGTGGTTTCAATTCACTGAATGTGCCCTGTTTTACACTACATTTTCCCTTATAATGAGCAATATAGGTACACTGTTCTGCCTGGATGTCATCCATCATGCAAACATCCACCAGGGATTGGATAACGTATTCAAAACTATGGATATCATCGTTAAAAAGGGTTAAGGAGCAGCATCTTTCCTTTTTCCCTAATCTATTCTTACTCGTTTTTGTTTTTTCCTTCATTACCCGGCAATTGTAAACTCCCTGTTGTTATCTCAGCGGGATTCTCTTATTCCCAACAAAAGCTATGGTATTAAGTCCCTCCAGTCCTTTTGAAACAAACATCTCTCTAGCCTTTTCTGCCTCTTCAAAAGTAAGAAAAATTCCGATAGTATAGATAAACTCCCCTTCAATATTCTGAAGGTATTGTATTTTATTATTTCCAATTTTATCCTGATAAAATCTCAGGTTCTTTTCCGAAAGCGGGTAAGAAAAAATTCCGAATTGGATTCGGTAGAGCGGATTTTCAATGGATTGGAATTCGCTTTTGTCCTGATCTGTTTCTCTGTTCTTCTGTTCCAGCTCTTCCAACTTCTTTGCCCGTTCCAGGGATATCTTTCCGCCCTGGAAATGAGCAACGATAAATGCATCATTATATCCTTCCTTCCGTATCAGGGGAAGTGCATTTTCCGCTTCGGCATACCGTTTGAAAAATCCGGCGTAATACCGAATAAAATTCTTTTCCAGGTCCATTTCTGCCGTTACCGGGAAAAGTTTCCTGAAGAAGTCATGCCGAACCATGTGACTGAAGACGCCAACCTGGATACGATAGATCACACCACCCGGGAGGATCCTGTCCAATGGAACAGGATTTCCATCAGAGTATGGAGAAGGCAGTTTAAGTTCAAATCCATATTCCTCTTCGATGCTGGTATACCGGGATGGTATAAACGTTTCAGATTCTTTGCCTCCCGGTTCTGCTTCTCCTTCCATTTCCTGTTCAACAACATCTTCTGTAACTAATTCATCATTCATATTCACACTCTTTTCCTCCTGCGCAAAAGTTTCGGGGAGTGGCATTAAGCCAGCGAGTGTAGCATATGCCCTTTTCTGATTCTCCAGCGCTACCAATTCATATGCATTTGCTTCTGCTACTTTATCATATCTCTTCTCCTTATCTATCGTTGTTTTTGCTTCATCCCGGATTTCCAGTGCCTTATCATATGCCTGAAGAGCCTGGTTTTTGTAAAGTCCCGCAATTTCAGTTCGCCGATCACCAGCTGGGCTACCGCTTAACCGGTTTATTTCATTCTCAAGAATCCCATAGAGATCATCATTCACCTTCTGGTATTGAATGATAGCATCGTATTTCAACTGCAGTGCCTCTTCTTCCATCACCTTTATTTTATCCAAAGCCCTGACCACATCCCTTCTGTTTTTGGCACTATTGGCAACCAATATTTCCTGGTTAATATGCTCCTCAACCTCTCTGGCGTTCTTCATGGTTTGAATTGCATTCGAATTGATCCGGATCAAATCTTCAAATGCCAGTTCATTTTGATCCGGGAATAGATCATTGATCAATGAAACCATGTACTCTTCATCATTCAGTTGTTTCCCCATCATCATTCCCGGATCCAGTTTCATTTCATCACCCAGGGAGTAAGCTGACCGGTCGATCGGGTGTAAAGCATCGGGATCTGAGGCTATTCTATTTTGTACCATACCGCTTTCAATCTCCCTGATCTCCTGGTGTTTCGCATCAGCCAGATGCTGTAAATCATAGGTTTCTTTCTCCAGTCCAAGGATCTCCTGTTCAATGGATGATTTTTCAGTTTCATCACGAATCAGGCGCAACGCGATCCTTTTCTGGTCTGCTAACTTCCGGGTTGAGTCGGCTTGTAACTGAAGGGTAAGGGCCTCAGCTACCAGCAAGTCGTATGCAGTCGGGGTCCTATTGAATTCTGACTCTGGTATAGATTCTTTTTGTTCTACCGGCGATTTTAAAGTTATCCCATCCTGTATGTTCTCCCACTCTTTCGGGATGACATTATTCTGGCAGAATCCGATCATCTTTTCAGCTTCCAGTTTCCTGATCTCATCTCTCTCTCCCAATTCTATAAAATGCCGGTAGTTTGAGATGGCCTCTGCAAATTCACCACGCAGATGATGGGCCTTGCCGAGGTAGTAATAAACATTGTTCGGCACTTTGCCTACCGACGCCAGGTTAAGTTGTCGGACAGCTGTTTCAAGGTCTATCATCAATTCTGTCATACTTACCCCGGAGAAATAGTTAAATAACGGATCCCTGGGGTACTTATGGATCAGTTCCCGAAAATAGGCGAGACCATTCTGATAGTTCTCTTTTTCAAAATGGAACACTCCCTGGTTAAAGGTCTCTTGATCCTGTTCTGACAACTCCTGGGCAATAGCAGTAAACACAACGGAGATCATACAAACAATCAAGAGAGGCAGTTTCTTAAGCAACCGGTATGGGTATATCATATTGTTAAAAAGTTTCCAAAAAAGAAAAAGGCATGCTGACCCTATTTTCATGTAAACTTCGTAATTTTACCCAAATTAACAAAAAAGTTATGGAGCACGATAAAGACAGCACTGCAAACAAAGAGAAGCTCAAGGCATTACAGCTCACCCTGGATAAGATTGAGAAAGGGTATGGCAAAGGGACCATTATGAAATTGGGTGATAAAGCCGTTGCCGATGTTCCCAGCATTTCATCCGGCTCCATCTCTCTTGATCTGGCACTGGGTATCGGAGGATTTCCACGGGGAAGGGTAATTGAGATCTACGGACCCGAAGCATCCGGCAAAACGACCCTGGCGATTCATGTCATTGCTGAAGCGCAAAAGAAGGGAGGAATCGCTGCTATTGTTGATGCTGAACATGCTTTTGACCGCTTTTATGCTGAAAAGCTCGGAGTGGATATTGAGAACCTCCTGATATCGCAACCCGATAATGGCGAACAGGCGTTAGAGATTGTAGATCACCTGATCCGCTCGGGAGCTATCGATGTCATTGCCATTGATTCCGTTGCGGCGTTGACTCCAAAATCAGAGATCGAGGGTGAGATGGGGGATTCAAAAATGGGACTTCAGGCACGTTTAATGTCCCAGGCTCTCAGAAAACTGACGGCTAATATCAGCAAAACAAATACCTGCTGCATCTTTATCAATCAGCTTCGGGAAAAGATCGGTGTAATGTTTGGAAATCCCGAAACCACGACCGGCGGAAATGCATTGAAGTTTTATTCATCGGTCCGCGTGGATATCCGCAGGATAGGACAGATTAAAGAGGGTGAGGAGGTTGTCGGAAACCGCACCCGGGTAAAAATTGTAAAAAACAAACTGGCTCCTCCCTTCAAAAAAGCCGAATTCGACATCATGTATGGCGAGGGAATATCACAAATCGGTGAAATTATCGATATGGGAGTTGATCATGATGTCATAAAGAAAAGCGGATCCTGGTTCAGCTACGGTGATACAAAATTGGGCCAGGGAAGGGAAGGTGTGAAACAGATACTTGCTGATAATCCTGAACTCAGCGAAGAGTTGAAAACAAAGATCCTGGAAGCCGTAAAAGCAGCTGAACGAAAGTAAAGTACAACGGCCCTAAAACATACCACCTAAAAAATATCAAAAATATGAAACGAAATAACGTAATCTCATTGCTGGGATTGATTGCTCTTTTGTTTTTATTTAACCACTCTTGTACACTGAAAGAATCTCTTCCGGAAGAGACTGGTGAAACAACATTTACCACAACATTAACCACACTTGAAAAAGAGGGTGGCATTCTTACTCCGGAGATCCTTTGGAAATTCAGCCGGATTAGTGATCCGCAGGTTTCTCCCGATGGCTTGAAGGTGATCTACGGTGTAACCCGTTATAATGCCAAAACCAATGAACGAAATACTGATATCCTGCTTGTTCCGGTGGAAGGCGGGGAAAGCACTATCATTACATCCCTGGAGGGGGATGAATTTAACCACCGGTGGCATCCGAATGGGAGAAAAATCGGATACCTGCATGCGGATAATGGAGAGGTTCAAATTTGGGAGGTCGATCCCGATGGATCAAACCCAAGGAGGATCTCAAATATACCGGGCGGATTAAACAGTTTCGAGTACTCACCCGATGGCAGGAATATAGTATATACACAGGATGTAAAGCTGGATAAGACGCCCGGAGAAATATATGAAGACCTTCCCCTGGCAAATGTCAGAATCTTTGAAAATCTGATGTACCGGCACTGGAACAGCTGGCATGACTATGCATACAGTCACCTTTTTATAACACCGGTTTCGAGTGATACGATAAGAGAAGGAGTAGATATCATGCCCAATGAACCATATGATACACCCCTTTCACCCTACTTTGATAATTCTGAAATCACATGGAGTCCTGATGGACAGTTTATTGCCTATACCTGTAAAAAGCTGAAAGGAAAGGAATACGCCCTGAGTACCAACTCCGACATTTACCTCTACAGCCTGGATGCGGATAAAACGGAAAACATTACAAGAGGGATGATGGGGTATGATAAATACCCGGTTTTTTCACCTGACGGGGAAAAAATGGCTTTCCAGAGCATGAAGACACCCGGTTATGAATCCGATAAAAGCCGCCTGTTCATTTATGACATGGAAAGTAAACGGATGGAAGAACTGACAAAAGATTTTGATCAGGATGTATCTTCCGTGATCTGGAGCAAAGACGGAAACAGAATCTATTTTATCAGTGGTATAAAAGCCACCTATCAGGTCTATTCACTCGATCCTGAGACAAAAAAAATCAACCAGCTAACTTCAGGAACGCATGATTATACTGCATTATGTCTTGCAGAAGAATTCCTTGTCGGAGCAAAGATGTCGATGTCCATGGCAACGGAACTCTTTGCCATTGACCCAGCCAGTGGCGGTGAGAGTCAGCTGACGTTTGCCAATCAGCACATTTACGATTTCATTGAAATGGGGAATGTGGAAGAGCGGTGGATTAAGACGACCGATGGGAAGGATATGCTGGTCTGGGTTATTTACCCGCCCGGATTCGATCCCGGGAAAAAATATCCAGCCCTGTTGTATTGCCAGGGAGGTCCCCAGAGTGCCGTAAGCCAGTTCTTTTCTTACCGGTGGAATTTTCAGATCATGGCTGCCAATGGGTATGTAATCGTCGCCCCGAACCGAAGGGGATTACCCACATTCGGTTCAGAATGGAACCGGCAAATCTCCGGTGATTACGGAGGCCAGAATATGAAGGACTACCTCAGCGCTATTGATGCCCTGAAAGCAGAACCCTTTATCGACGAAGAACGACTGGGAGCTGTCGGTGCAAGCTATGGGGGATTCTCCGTCTTCTGGCTGGCAGGGAACCATGATAAACGCTTTAAAGCATTCATTTCACATTGCGGTATATTCAACTTTGAGAGCATGTACACATCCACCGAAGAGATGTTCTTTGTTAATTATGATTATGGCGGACCGTATTGGGAAAAAGAAAATGAAATGGCGCAACGTTCCTACTCTTTCTCACCCCATCGCTATGTTCAGAACTGGGATACACCGATTCTCATCATTACCAGTGCAAATGATTTCAGAATTCCATATACCGAAAGTCTTCAGGCATTCAATGCCGCACAGCTGCTCGGAATACCCAGTAAACTGCTATTCTTCCCCGATGAAACACATTTTGTTACCAAACCGCAAAACAGCATCTTATGGCAACGGGAATTTTTCGGTTGGCTGGATAAATATCTGAAATGAATGCGATCGTGATACAATCGTCATACGATGGTTAAGCAATAGTCATGCTATAGTCATTCGTTGGTCAAACAATTGTCATATGATAGTCATACGATTGTTTACAATATGACAGCGAAGCGCCTGCCTGACAGTCAGGAATGACATGAGTTCCGAGTCACCGGGACGAGTGAATGACCGAGGAGCGGCCGTTGCAGAGCAAATGAAATCACAAACTCAAATTAACACAAAAACACAGAAAGATGAACCAGGATACCGGTAAACTGTTCATTGAAAGCACCAAGTACAAAAACATGGCTCCTTCTGCCCAGCAATTGGGGGTTCCTCAGCCTCCTTTGGAGACTGCAAAAGCTTCTGATCAGGAAGTGATCAAACTACCCGATCCGGATATCCGTTCTGTTAAACCGTTCGGACTGCTTCAGGCAATCAATGAACGCAAAAGTGTGAGGCAATATACCGGGGATGCACTGACAATGGAGGAGTTAAGCTTTCTGTTATGGTGTACACAGGGAGTCAAATCCCTTGTTCCCGGACATGCCACATTCAGAACAGTGCCTTCGGCAGGAGCCCGGCATGCACTGGACACCTACCTGTTGATAAACCGGGTTTCAGATCTTCCACAGGGACTCTATCGCTATCAGGCGATTGACCACAATGTCTTTCCTGTTTCTTCTTCCCAAGGATTGACCAACCACATTGTACAAGGCGCGTTAGGCCAGGAAATGATAAGGGTTGCTGCAGTATGTTTTATCTGGGTTGCTGTCACAGAGAGAATGAACTGGCGGTATGGCGAACGGGGATACCGTTACCTCTTCCTTGATGCCGGTCATGTTTGCCAGAACCTCTACCTGAGTACCCGGGCTATTCATGCCGGCGTTTGTGCTATCGCAGCCTTTGATGATGATCAAATGAATGATGTTATCGGCATTGACGGTACGGATGAGTTTGTCATCTATATGGCAAGTGTAGGGAAGGAGGAAGGTGAGAAGTGAGTGGTGAGTTGTGAGCGGTGAGAGCCTGCCACGTGAAATGCGACAAAGGAGCATATTTCACTGTGGGTGAGAGATTGCGGATTGCGCCTGCAGGCAGGGATTGCGTGTAACGAGAATTAAAGTCCGCAGTCTCCAGTCAGCAGAAAAAAATCGAGAACTATTTTGGTGCTGGGTGCTGCCCGCCCGAATGAAAGGCGCAGTCGTTCCCGCCCGGATGAACCGGTCGGACGGGCGGGCGGGGGTGCTCTGTTCTCGGTCCTGGGTACTCGGTTCTCGGTGCTGGGTAAAAAATGAGAGGGGGTGACGGAGTGACTGAGGGACGAAGCGGGAAGACTGTAAGGGGTGAGTAAAATTTGGTGCGGGATAATGCAAAGAAAATGTCGAATATCGAATAAGTAATAATGAATCTTGAAGTAAAACCGATTTGACTGAGAAGGCATCCCGTAGGGATAGAAAGGCAATAGGCAGCCATTTTAATGGCTGTAATGAAGTAATGATAAATATAACGTCCCGTAAGGGACTGAAAGAAGGGAGGGTGAGATCCTCCTTCGTCAAGACTACGGAGGACAAGGGTGAGAAGTGAGTGAGAGGTTGGAAGATTGCCACCCCAATTAACTTGTTGACTATTAACAATTAACCGTTATTGGTAAATTGTATTCTCAATTTTAAAGGTCGTACATTTCTTTAATCGATAGCGGGAGGTTTATTCCTCCGGGCGTGTCTAAAAATTTTTCAGCATCTGTTTTATTTTATCCGCATTTTCTTCCACCGGCAGGGTTCCGTCCAGCCAGTGGATGGTTATTCCTCTTTTTTCCATCCCTCGGAACCAGGTCATCTGTCTTTTGGCAAACTGATGAATGGCAGTTTCCAGTTTCTTCATCATCTCTTCGTATGAATATTCACCCAGAAGGTGCCGGGTAATAAACTTATATTCCAGTCCATAATAGATCAGGATGGAGGGAGGGATTCCGGAGTCGAGCAGGTTTCTAACCTCTCCTATCATACCTCCATCCATTCGCCTGACAAGTCGTTCGGATATCCTTTCCCTTCTGGTCTCACGATCCAGAGTAATTCCGAAGACGACAGGCAGGATGTGTGGAAAATCATGTTCTGTTTCCGGATGATCAGCATAATACTGTTCGATCTCAATCGCCCGAATCAATCTTTTCCTGGTGCTGGTATCCGTCACGTTATGCAGCGGTTTAAAGGAAGAAAGCATGGAGGTTAGTTCCTTCATTGATTTCCCTTCCAGACTTTTTCTCAGCTGGTAATCGGGTGGTACGTTAATTAATCGGTAAGCCCTCAGAATCCCTTCCAGGTACATTCCCGATCCGCCACACAGGATGGGCATGTTACCACGTGCTGTCACCTGCCGGAAAACCGGGATAAAATCTTTCTGGTATTCATACAGGTTGTATTTGTAACCTGCATCCACAATATCGATCAGGTGTACCGGTATAGATCGGTTGTGAACCCTGTAATCGGCATAATCCTTTCCGGTACCCAGGTCCATACCACGATACACCTGGCGGGAATCGGCGCTGATGATTTCACCCCCTATTCCGGATGCCAGGAGGGAGGCTAACCTGGTTTTCCCGGAAGCTGTGGGTCCCAGGATACAAATGAGGTTACAGGAGGTTTCGATGTTGTTTCTGCAGGGAACCATTGAACGGATGTTGCTTTTTGGTAAAAGGAGTTATATAAAAATAATTAAATTTGTTGAACTTAATGTAACAGGAGCCAGATGGATCTTATCGAATTTTTCCAGCGAGCAAAGAATTTTATTACCAGTCCGGTTGAAGAATGGCAGGTTATTAAAGAAGAGCAGGCTAGCCGATCGGGAGTTGTCAGGAATTACGTGCTGCCCTTTATCTTCTTACTGGCAATAACCACCTTCCTTGGGATTTTCCTGTTCAGAAATTATGTAACAATCAGTATCATGGTACTTGGTGCGGTGGTCAATTCGCTCGGGGCTTTTCTATCCATTTACATATCAGCATATATCATCAATGAACTGGCACCCAGGTTTGAATCAAAAAAGGACTTTATATCGTCCTTTAAACTGGCAACCTACTCTTATACAGCTTTATTCATTACCCATTCCATCGCCAGCCTGCTCTTACCACTCTTTTTTATTGTCATTTTTGGTCTCTATTCCGTATATATCTTATGGATGGGTTTGGGTCCGATGATGGAAACACCGAAAGAGAGCCGGTTAATCTACGGGATCATCTGTTCCATTACAATCCTGGTTGTATATGTATTATTGAATACAGGTCTTGGAGCACTCTCAACCAGCCTGTTTGTCTCCTATGGTATGAATACCCTTACCTGACCAGTTTGTGGTTATCCTAAGGTTCCGGTCTGCTCTGTACGACTTACCTTGAAAAAAACGGAAATTCAATGAGTGTTAACATCTCCATAAAAAACCGAAAAGCTTACCATGATTACTCCATCCTGGAGAAATTCACTGCAGGAATCCAGCTGACCGGTACTGAAATCAAATCAATCCGTCTGGGTAAGGTCAGCCTGACTGATGCTTACTGCTTTTTCATCGATCATGAATTGTGGGTTCGCGGGATACACATTGCCGAATACGCCTGGGGGAGTTACAACAACCACATTCCCAACAGGGACAGAAAATTGTTGTTGAACAAGAAGGAATTGCTGAAGCTGAAGAGAAAAGTAACGGAGGGTGGTTTAACGATTGTTGCATTGCGGTTATTCCTTACTGACAAGGGATTGGCAAAACTAGATATTGCACTGGCAAAGGGGAAGAGGGAATACGACCGGAGAGAGGAGCTGAAACGAAAGGATGCAAGGCGGGAGATGGACCGGAGGGAAGGGTAATAGGTGCTGGGTGCTTGTTGCTGGGTGCTGGGTAAAAGCCATGAGCGGTGTGCCATAGGCATGCCTCCGGCAAGTTATGAGAGATGAGTTGTGAGTGGTGAGTTGTGAGAAAGGAAGGATGACGGATGAAGGATGACGGATGACAACGATAGGGGCCGAAAGTTATCCGTTGATTTATTGTAAGATTGTTACTCTCATTAACTTATTGACTATTAACAATTAACACTTAACAATTAACCATTATTGGGAAATTGGAATCTAAAAATCACAATGAGTAAACTACTGTTCAGGAAATACGGTTGACGGTTCGGCTTACTATTTATTGCTGGAAGAAGAATTCGATGAACTCATAGATATCCTCTTTGGAGAGGAAGGTTCTGAAATCAAAGAAAGCATTGATTGATTGAAGCAGTTCATCGAAGGAAATGGTTCCGTCATCATCGGTATCAAATGATTTGAACTTATCGGGAATAGCTTCTCCCGATCCCCTGCCATACCTGGAAAAAATAACCTGCGGGTTGAGGTAGTAACTTACATTTTCCCGTTCTACAGCATCTTTTTGAGCAAGGAGGGCTATGATTTCCTCTTCAGAAAGGCTGACACCTTCCTCGTTTACAAAGGCCCCGTATGGTGTATTCAATTCCTGGTCACTGTAATTGGGCACTCCATCCTGATCTCCATCCAGCGGGCAACCATCAGCATCCACTTCAGCCCCAAACTGTGTAAAGGGGCATTGATCGAAAAAGTCCAGGACCTTATCTCCATCTTCATCTTCCTGCATTGTTTCATCGAATTCTGCTTCAACGAACAATTTCGGGATGTTCATAATGACGGGCATATTAAACAGGTCAATGTGGAGCGAGACATAGGCATTGGTAAACATATCGTTGCCTTTGTTTCCAAATAATCCCCGGTCATCGGAGGTTTGATTATCCGTGTAATCGGTAAAGAGAAAGTGGAATGATGTGCCGAACCGCAGGCTGATCCGTTCCGACAGTGCCAGGTCAAATCCCACATCCAATGGAATGCTGAAGCTGGATTCGGAAAATTTACCGTACCCATAGAGATCAGCTTCCCTGAGGTCTGTTTCATAGGTATAATCTCTGGTGGTCAGGTTACCCTCCGAATCAAGGATGGTTCCTCCGGGGGTATAATAATACCTTGATCCTTTCGCATCCTTCAGATCTCCTTTCGAATTAAACCGGAATGATTCAATCCCGATACCAACGTACGGACTGAGTGCCCACCTGTTTTTCTGGAAATCTCTGAGGCTCAATCGCAGACTAATACCGAAATCGGTAATTTCAGTCCGGAAGTTCAGTGTATCCAAGGGTTTATTCTGGTTTCCGGAGAGAACGCCTGCAAGGTAAAAGAATTCAAGGTTTATCCGGCGAGCCCGGTCCACGTAGGAGGATACGGTAATTTTCGGCGAGAAATGGCCGCTGACCGGCGTATGAAAATTGTCGTTTACATCACCAAAGAAGTTGAAGGTTCCTGTGCCTATTCCGATCACCGGTTTGTATTGAAAATAGGACGGAGCCTCTTCCTCACCGGAGAGACTATCCCCCGTTATCACCTGTCCGAAAAGGTTATCCTGGTATGGAAAAACCAGAAAAACAAACGATATGTACAGAAAAACTTTCCTCACTGGCATACTTGCCGGTTTAAATCAATGCCTGCAACGATAATCCATTACCTGAACCAGACCTGGTTTGTCAGTTCAAGGGCTCTTTTAACCGGTATCCTTTTACCATCGGCATATGCACAAATAAACGCCTCCTCCATTCCGGATGTTCGTAACAGGCGATTTGCGTATTCTCTTGCTTCCCGGTATGTTGAAAAGGATCCGGTAGTATATTTATACCATCCTTCGTGAAACTCAGAGGATATCTTTCCCTCTATTTTATATGGTTTGAAAAATGTTTCAATGTTCAATGGTGTTCTCGCAGCCCTGATCTGCACTTTATACACTACTCCGGCTTTTGTTTCGGTTCTTACGGGTTGGGTGACCTGTTTTACCGGTTGCTGCACTTCCTTAACCTGCTCCACCGGTTTCTCCTGAGGCTTTACCAGAGAGGCCATAATCCCATTCAAATCGCCGGCAGATACATTGGTCAGCTTTATGGCTTTTTCGACAATCGGAATGCTTCTTGCCACATCCTTCTGCATATAAGTAAATGTTCCTTTCAGGGCACCTTTCCCGAGAGCCTGTCCTTCTTCAGGCCTCAGCTTATAGGAGACCACAAATAGGGGATCCTCAGGCAGGTCCATCCAGAGAAATTTAGCAATACCGGATTTAAACGAAAAGATCGATCCCTGGCTGGTTATGCTTTCTGCCGTAAAGCCTGCCGGGACCTGTTCTTCAACCCGGGAAAGTTTCTTCACTTCAGCGGGGCAAACCAGGATATTCACGATCCAGGCATTATCGGTTTCTGAAAAATAGGGTACTTCCCGGTAGCAGGCAATATCATATGACCGGGCGGTAATATCGGGTTCCACAACTGCCTCTTTAAAATCTGCAATATCCACAATCAGACCGGGATCAACATTTGGCGATGGTGTGATGGTTATGGTTCTGGGAGGTATGGTAACTTCATTTCGTTCATCCTCCTCAATATAGGAAAATTCCCCGGCCAGGGTGAACTCTCCCTTGAGGGTTTCGTGTGCCTGTATGGTGTAGTTGAATCGTAAATCATTCCCTTCCGGAAGCTTTAGCCAGATCAGATGAACCCGTTGATCCTCAAAAGTAAAATCAGCATTTTTCAACTGACCTGCCCGTGCGGTAATCCCCGGTGGCAATGCCTGTTGAAAACGTGCAAATCCCTGCTGACCTGCAGTATTTACCTGGACCTCTACCAGAACGGTTGTTCCGGCAGCCATCTGATCAGGAACAGTCATTGACAGGGTAACCTGTTGACCGGATACTGATCCACAAAAAAAGAGCAAGATCAAAAAATTGAACATGATATTTCTACGGATCATAATGTTGTATTTATGAGGTGGTTGAATGGATGATAATTTTATACAATAATAACAATTTATTAACAAAGGATATTAACAATTGTTAATAATTTTCAACAAGAATCGTCAATTTACCAACCATTACTGATTAACTATCAGAAGTTTGGACTCAGCAGGTACTTTGAATAGAATTGGTCGATCACATCCACAGCAGCTTTGGCTGTTTCAACGACGGTGAATATTTCAAGGTCATCGGGACTCACATTTTTTTCCCGATCAAGCATCACTTCTTTGATCCACCGGATCAGTCCTTCCCAGTAGGATGAACCAACAAGGATAATGGGGAATTTTCCGATTTTTTCTGTCTGGATCAGGGTAATTGCTTCAAAGAGTTCGTCAAAGGTTCCGAAGCCACCGGGAAGGACAATAAATCCCTGGGCATATTTCATGAACATGACTTTTCTGATAAAAAAGTGATCGAATGAGATCAGTTTATCGGGATCGATGAACAGGTTGGGTTCCTGTTCCATCGGCAGGTCGATGTTGATACCAACAGATTTTCCTCTGCCTCTTTTAGCACCCATATTAGCAGCTTCCATAATTCCCGGTCCCCCGCCGGTTATCACCCCATAACCTCTCTGGGTAAGGTTGAAGGCAATTTCCTCGGCCAGTTTGAAATAGGGACTATCGGGGGTTGTTCTGGCAGAGCCGAAAATGGATACACAGGGGCCGATGCGTGCCAGTTTTTCAAAACCCTCAACAAACTCGGCTAATATTTTAAAGACTTTCCAGGAGTCAGCTGTCTGGATCTCGTTCCAGTTTTTTTCCTCAAAAGCCTGTCTGATCTTGTCTTCGTTCTCAATCATGATGGTAAATATTATAACAGGATTATGAAATGAATTACCTTATGAATATACAAATTCTTCATTGAAAAACGCACGAGTGTGGCAGGTTGTTATCCGAGTTCTTTCTCCAGGAAAGCAGCGGTGTAACTCTCATGGTGTTGAATTATTTTTTCCGGTGGCCCTTCAAAAACAATCCGTCCCCCCTCCTTTCCGCCCTCTCTCCCGATATCGATGATATAATCGGCAACTTTGATCACCTCCATGTTGTGTTCAATAACGATTACCGTGTTCCCTTTATCGACCAGCCTGTTCAGCACCTGGAGCAGTACACGTACATCTTCAAAGTGAAGTCCTGTTGTCGGTTCATCGAGGATATAGAGGGTCTTTCCGGTATCTCTTTTCGCCAGTTCCGTTGCCAGTTTCACCCGTTGCGATTCTCCTCCGGAGAGTGTTGTGGATGGTTGTCCAAGCCGCACATAACCCAGTCCCACTTCCTTCAGGGTTTTCAATTTCTGCAGGATGGCAGGGACATTCTCAAAAAAACCAACTGCCTGGTTGATGGTCAGATTCAGGACATCGCTAATGGATTTCCCTTTGTATTTTACTTCAAGGGTTTCCCGGTTATATCGTTTACCATTACAATCATTACAAAGGATGTAAACATCGGGCAGAAAATTCATCTCGATGGTTTTCACCCCAGCGCCCTGGCAACCTTCACAACGTCCGCCTTTCACGTTAAAGGAAAACCGTCCCACCTTATACCCACGAATTTTTGCCTCTGTGGTTTGTTCAAACAGTTTGCGTATATCGGAGAACACCCCCGTATAGGTTGCGGGATTTGAACGGGGTGTTCTACCCAGGGGGGATTGATTCACCTCAATCACTTTATCTATCTGCTCAATCCCTTCGATTGATTCGTAGGGTAATGTTTCTTTGGTTGATTTATAGAAATGTTTTGCCAGCGCAGGATGAAGGGTCTGGTTTATGAGTGATGATTTACCGCTGCCGGAAACTCCGGTCACACAAATAAAATTCCCGAGTGGAAATTTTACGGAGACCCGTTTCAGGTTATTCCCGGATGCTCCTTTCAGGTGAAGGTGCCCCCTGGTTTGGTTTCTCCGTTTTTCAGGTACGGGGATTTTTTTTGTTTTGTTCAGGTACGCGGCAGTAAGTGTGTTGAATTGATGAATCTCTTTTGGCGTTCCCTGAGCAACCACCTCACCGCCGTGTCTCCCGGCAAAAGGTCCCATATCCACAACATGATCTGATGAAAGGATCATCTCCTTGTCATGTTCCACCACGATGACTGAGTTTCCTGAATCACGCAATACTTTCAATGCACGGATCAGTTTTTTGTTATCGCGCTGGTGCAAACCGATGCTCGGTTCATCCAGGATATAGAGTACATTCACCAGTTGCGATCCGATTTGAGTTGCCAGGCGGATTCGTTGACTTTCACCCCCCGCGAGGCTTTTGGCTGTCCGATCGAGAGAAAGGTAGCTTAATCCCACATCCAACATAAATTTCAGTCTTCCAAGGATTTCTTTCAGGATCTCTGCTGCGATCAGTTTTTGTCGGGCAGTAAGTTTTTTTTCCAATCCTGAAAACCAGGCATACAGATCTTCGATATCCATGGCTGCCAGTTCGGCGATGTTTTTATTGCCGATCCGAAAAAAAAGGGATTCTTTTCGCAGGCGTTGTCCTGAGCACTCCGGACAGATGATCTTTTTTATAAACTGGTAGCCCGATTTATGGTTTCTTCTGTTCCCATTGTCACCCTGTAAATTGTTCACATAATTAACGATTCCCTCAAAGCTCAGGAAATAGTTGGATGAGGAGCCGAGTGGAGTATTTACCAGTTTGAATGATTCTTCAGAACCATGCAATATCGTATGTATAGCTTCCTTTGGGATTTTCCCTATCGGTGTATCGAGGGTGAAATTATATTTGGTAGCAATTGCTTCTAATTGCCAGAATATCAACGTATTTCTATATGATCCCAAGGGAAGTATCCCGCCATTTTTTATGCTGAGTGAGGAGTCTGGTATAATTTTATGAATGTCTACCTCATTGACAGTTCCGAGCCCATTGCATAATGGGCAGGCACCCTGGGGGGAATTGAATGAAAATGTATGGGGTGCCGGTTCGTTATAGGATATCCCCGTATCCGGGCACATGAGTTTTCGGCTGAAATACCGGATATTTCCGGTTGCTGTATCCAGCACCATGATTGTACCCTGTCCCTGTGCCATTGCGGTTTGAACCGATTCTTTCAGTCGTCCCGAAAGTGATTTTTCAATGTTTATTTTATCAATCACCATCTCAATGAAATGGGTTTTATACCGATCCAGTTTCATCCCAGGCAGCAGTTCCCTGATCTCTCCATCCACCCGAACATAGAGATATCCTTTTCGCCTCACCTGTTCAAAAAGTTCTTTGTAATGTCCTTTTCTTCCTTTCACGACCGGTGAAAGGATCATAGCTTTCCGATCCACAAACTCTTTTTTTATCAGGGAAACGACCTGTTCATCGGTATATCTGACCATTTTCTTACCGGTTTGATAGGAATAGGCCACGCCTGCTCTTGCAAAAAGCAACCGGAGAAAATCATAGATCTCTGTAATGGTACCGACGGTTGACCGCGGGTTTTTGTTGGTTGTTTTCTGTTCGATTGAGATGACTGGACTCAATCCGGTAATTTTATCCACATCGGGTCGTTCCATCCCACCCAGAAATTGTCTGGCATATGCAGAGAGGGTTTCCATATATCGTCTCTGTCCCTCAGCATAAATTGTATCGAAAGCGAGTGAAGATTTTCCGCTCCCACTCAGTCCCGTAATAACGATCAGCCTGTTTCGAGGAATGGTTACATCAATATTTTTCAGGTTATGCTCACGTGCTCCGAGCACATTGATCTGATCAACCTGTTCAAGGGTTGTATCAACCGATGAACTCTCTGCAGTTTTTGCCAGATTATTCAAGGCTATTTGTACTTTCTTCTATTTTCCGGGTTCGTCCTCCCTCTTCAGGGATTTTTATCTGATAGCTTTTCCCCTTCTTATTGGAGAGGTAGCTCTCCCGCAACCAGGGATTGAGGAATTTCAGCATTTTATAGTTCGTGTTGAAGCTTTTTGCATACTCTGAAAAGTTGGAAACGGAACTATCAACGGCAACCTTGAAGTAGGGAATGGGTTGATAAAGGTCATCCTCTTCGACATAGAAACCGTATTCCCGGGGGTCTTCAAGGATCAATTTGATTGCCAGGATCCTGAAAATGTAGCGTGCCGTCTCTTCATTAAGTAACAGATCATAATAATTCAACTCATCCTGTCTTTCAATTTGCCGGTCAACACCCCGTCTGCCATTGTTATAAGAAGCCGCTACCAGTGTCCAGTTCTGGTATTTTTCATATGATTTCAACAGGTATTTACAAGCTGCCACAGTTGATTTCTCAAGATGGTACCGTTCATCAACTTCAGCATTCACCTCCAACCCGTATTCCCTGGCTGTTCCTTCCATCAATTGCCAGAAGCCAACTGCATTTGCTGGTGATACAACATTCGATAATCCGCTTTCAACCAGTGGCAGGTATTTGAAATCGTCCGGGATATTATATTCTTTTAATATCGGTTCAATAACCGGGAAATACCGTGTTGTCTTTTTCAGGTACAGCAGTGTCTGTGAATGAAAATAGGTATTAACCAGCAGTTCGCGGTCCAGGCTTTCCCATGTATCGAAGTTTTCCAGTGGGACATTTTCTCCGGCAAACATCATGCTATCCGGAATTTCCAATGCAAACACACCGTATGTCCTGCGGATCAGTTCCGACTCGTCAATTTCTTCATAATCGTTGTTCATGAAGCTCAACGCCCCGATAATTATCACCACAAAAGGTATTATCCAGACGAAAGGCCCCATGTTCGGTTTCTTTCTGTTTTTAACCTTTGTCTCCGAATGTTTCATTTCTCTCATAACCATTCCTATTTTAACAGCCAAAATGCAAAAGTAGTTTTTTTGAATGAAACCAGGAAGGAATGTTCCTCATGGATAACAACATCATAAAGAATCGACTTGCCTTTCCGGGAATTGAAAAGGCTATAAAAAAGTGGATTATTTAAAGATATAGCTCAAACCGGTGAATATACCAATGGAATAGGGGTGGGTATTAATGTAATCACTCCGGTTAATTGAGTTAATGTAATACTTAAAGGCTGGTTCAAGGCTGAGAGAAATTGTTTCAGTAAGATTATATTCAAGCCCTAATCCAAGGGTACTGCTATAGTTTATTGTTTTCAGTCCGTTGGTTTCCCCGATGTGTATTTTCGATCCTTCGTAGCTGGCATAGGCTTCGTTCCTCACCATAAAGTTTGTACTTACCCCACCGAGAATATTCAGATCCACCCTTTTATCGATCAACTTATACCGGATGATTAGTGGTATTTCGAGATAATCCAGACTTTGAATGATATCCGCATTCATTGGAATTAATCCCTCTTTCACTGGGTCAAAGGTTTCAGAAAGAAAATAGGGTTCGATGCGGAAACCGGATTGATCCTGGAAGTATAAAATATCATTCCGGGAAGTGATGGACCCGATTGAATTATTGATTTCAAGATTCCCCTTGATGGGAAGGTTTATTGGTCCTTTATTGGCTGATGTATACACTTGTATATCGTCGATTTGTTGGCCCATTCTGGAATAGTAAATCCCTGTATAGATCTTGATTTTAGGATTTGCATTGTATTGAATATGCAATCCTCCGGTATAGGCAAACATGCCATTTTCATTGCTATTGTAGCTATTGCGGTCGGAATCAAGGCTGTTTTGCCCAATGTATCTGAACGAATAAATTGGAGAGAATTGTCCTCCAACCGACCACTTTGGAGCTTCTTCTTTCAAAAGATCCAGGGGCATTTCAACCGGTAATGAAACAGTATTTTCACGAGAAGGTTCATCGCCAGAAAGGGAGAGGGTTGTCACTGGCTGAGTGATGGGAAGATGCAGATCGCTTTTCGAGGCAATGAATCCGGGAGCAGGTTCTGTTCGAACGGGCACCTGCGTCTCCCGGTATTGCGCAATCTCATCGCTCTTCTGCTGTTCAGGCGGTTTAGCCGTATCTTCAACCCGGGCAATTGCATCCCGATCAGTTTTTGAAAGGGAAGCAAGCGGACTGGTTTCAACAGCCTGCTTTTCCATACCAGTTTGAGGTTCCTCCGTCAGCGTTATCGCCGGCTCCTGCTGGCCAGTTTCATCTTCAACATTGGATGGAGGGATAATGGTCTCCTCGGGTGCAGGTGTCATTTCAGCTATATCCACGGTTTCAGGCTGACTAAAAAAGAGCAGCCAGGCCGAACCAGCCAGTATAAAAAGAAGCACAGATGCAGCTGCAACGCTGTAGAAAAGCGGTATCTTCCTACTCTTCCTCTGGATCCTGCCATGCACCCCTTCCCACACCTCTGGCGGGGGTGTGACTTCCAGTCCAATTAATCCTTCTTTGAATATGTGGTCAATATTTGAATCCTGATTGATCATCAAATGACCTTAGTAATTTTATAATAATGTTTCAGTTTTTCCTGTAAAATCGCCCTGGCCCGTGACAAATTTGATTTGGATGTCCCTTCCGAAATATTTAACAAAGCACTGATTTCCTTATGTGAATAACCCTCAATCGCATACAAATTGAATACCATACGATATTTCGGTGAGAGCTTTCGGATCATCCTCAACAAATCCTGAGCTGACAGATCTTCAAATATTTCATTATCAACTCCAACCTCTAAATTCTCCTCCTGGCTTTCAACCCGATTCAAATGGTATTTATCACGGTATTTTTCCAGGGCGGTATTAATCATGATCCTTCGTATCCAGCCTTCGAAAGAACCAATTTTCTGAAACTGATGCAGGTTCAAAAATACCCTGATAAACCCTTCCTGTAAAACATCCTGTGCCTCTTCATAATCACCGGAATACTGAAGGCACACAGCAAACATCTTCCCCGCAAACCGCTGATAAAGTTGTTCTTGTGCTATTGAATTGCCTTCAAGACACCCATTGATTATATCTGATTCACTTTCTCCCAATTCCCCCGAATATATTAGTTGGCTAAAATTACCAATAATAACCGGTGGAACAAAAAGCTTACCAGAAATATTTTAGGGTAACCTGTACACGTAAGATGGATAAAAAGGATAAATGGTTGCGTTGATTTATTCACTGAAGAAAACGGCATACATTTTGCTTTGTTATTGGATAACCGAAGAGAAAAACCACATTAACCGTTACGCCATGAAAACTCTGATTAAGCTGTTTATTCTGGTTCTGCTTTTTCTTCCCGTGATGCAATCCTGTGAGAAAGCCAGCGATAATCCTGGACCCACCCCTCTTGAGCTCACCCCGAAATCGAAAATGTTGATTCAGGCGGATAATGCCTTCGGACTGGAGCTTTTTCGTGAAGTGGTTGATTCGGAAGAGGATACAAAAAACATCATGGTCTCTCCACTGAGTGTTTCCCTTGCCCTTGCCATGACATACAATGGTGCTGATGGCACAACCAGGGAGGCAATGGAAGAGACCCTGCATCTCAGCGGTCTTACCGTTGATGAGATCAACAACTCATATAAAAACCTGATCCATGCCATGATCAGCCTGGATCCAAAGGTTACTCTCGAGATCGCCAATTCAATCTGGTACAGGGATAATTTTTATGTCGAGCCCGATTTCCTTGATATAAATCAAACCTATTACGATGCGGAGGTTAGCCCCCTGGACTTTACAGACCCAACCAGTCTTGAAATAATCAATGACTGGGTGGCTGAAAACACCAACGATAAAATTACAAAGATCCTCGATGAGATCGATCCGCTGGATGTAATGTTCCTGATTAACGCCATCTATTTCAAAGGAATCTGGACATACCAGTTTGATCCCGAACTGACAACCGATCTGTCCTTTTATCTGGCAAACGGAACGACGGAAGAAGTGCCATTCATGATCATGGAGGCGGATATGATGTATTACATGAACGACTTATTCGAAGCGATTGAACTACCTTATGGTAAGGGAAATTACAGCATGGTCGTGATGGTTCCCTGCAGCGATAAAACAACAGGCGATGTGATTGATCAGATGACTTCAGAAAACCTGGACTCCTGGTTCAATGGATTTTATCTCCGCGAGGGGTTGAAGATCCATTTGCCATCATTCAGGTTCGAATATGAGAAGAGTCTGAATGAAATACTCAGCACACTGGGAATGGCAGTAGCTTTTTCACCCGGAGAGGCAGATTTCTCAAAGATCAATCCCTTTTACGAGCTATTCATCTCCGAGGTAAAACACAAAACATTCGTCGAAGTGAATGAGGAGGGTACGGAAGCTGCTGCTGTAACATCGGTAACGATCAGCCTGACCAGCATCGAACCATCAAACCTGTTTGAAGCCAACAGGCCGTTCCTGTTCCTGATTAAAGAGAACACATCCAATGCCCTTATTTTTATGGGGAAAGTGGCGCTTCCTGTTATCGAGGATTAGCTTTCACTAAACAATAACCACTGTGGTTAGTCGAACTGCCTATATGGTGTGGAACACCTCCCGTTCCACCTCCACAGTTATTGCTATGCCATGATGCAAATAAGGATGCATGCGAAGCTTACCTGCAGGAGACCGTTGCTTTTGATTTGACCGGTTTACAGATCCGGGATAGCACATCCGTTACCTTTGTTCTGTTTCTGAATATTCCCGGATCGACTTATTCAAAGACCTTGACATATTATTATTAATCAGCAGATGTTGTCAGGGGACTGAGGAACCGGACAAAATTGTTATGGGGAACGGATACGCATATTCTGGCATATCGGGAAGCTTCTTCCTTGCGGGTTCGGGTAAAGAAGCTAAGCGAGACGCTTCCAATGTGGTGTTGAAACAGTTCTTCTTCTGATTTATTGATAATAACAAAGATGCCCGTGGGTTCCGAGTTTTGATAAAACTCCCCGGCAAGTAGTTTTTTCTCCTTCAGGAAATCGATGTTTTTTCTGATATCCGTGGTTGTTTTCTCCTTAAATTCCCGTACTGCTTTCTTTCCCTTCTCTGACGTTAACAGCTGGTGAACCAGAAGCTGCGCGAATGCATTCACCCCATTGCAGGAATAGAGTATTCTCAGGCGGAACTCATCGTTGAACTCTTTGTTAACCGAATGGATAAAACCCAGTCGTTGTCCGCTCAATCCTACTGATTTACTGAAACTTTCAATAATGATCACGTTGGGGAGGTTCATCAGATCCTGAAACATGGTATCGTTATTATCAGAAAAGACCCTTCTGTAGGGACTATCGAAGATGACAATCACACCAGCCTCATTCAATGCTCGTATCAGGGCCAGGATCTGTTCATCTTCGTACTTATTTCCCAGGGGATTATTCGGATCACAAATCACCACGGCAGCATTCCGGAGAGAAGCGATATCTACCTTCAGGTCATCGAAACTATCGTACATTTCATTTTCCACTTTCCGGATGGTAGAAATGTGTCCGTATGCGCCCCAATAAAAGACAGGAAGCCAGATTTTCTCTACATCAAGGATCTGGAAAATTAAATCCAGTCCTCCCATGCTTCCGGCAGTGACTGTCAGGTTATCGATGGATGTTTGATTTCCAAAAAACTCCTTATTGATGGCCTGTTTCAATTCGTCCATCCCTGAATTTTGTGGATAAACCTGCAATGCAGGACTGTTGAAATCGATCTCTTCAATGACCTCTTTCAGGTTAATGTTGCACACGGAATTTACTCCGCGGTTCAGGTAGAGGTATTCCTCGCCGGTTTCTTCACTCAGTTTTTTTATCTTTTCACCAATACCAACGATTGCCGAGAACCGGGCTTCACTTTTGTTAATTTTCATATTTCTGAACGGTTTTATAAATGGATTACTTCGCCAAAGGCAGCTGCGGCTGCTTCCATGATTGCTTCTGACATGGTTGGGTGAGGATGAACGGATTTGATTATTTCATGTCCTGTGGTTTCCAATTTTCTGGCAACCACAATTTCTGCGATCATTTCTGTCACATTGGCTCCGATCATATGAGCCCCCAGGACCTCACCATATTTAGCATCAAACACAAGCTTTACAAATCCTTCTTTTTGTCCTGAAGCACTGGCTTTTCCGGAAGCTGTAAAGGGGAACTTCCCCACTTTTATCTCATACCCGGCTTTTTTTGCTGCTTCCTCGGTCATACCAACGGAAGCTACTTCAGGAGACGTGTAAGTGCATGCCGGGATATTGTTATAATCCATTGGTTGTGGCGTTCCCCCTGCAATTTTCTCAACACAAATGATCCCTTCTGCAGAAGCAACGTGGGCAAGTGCAGGACCGTGAACAATATCTCCAATTGCATAAACTCCCTGAGCGGTTGTCCTGTAGTATTCATCCACTCTGATCTTCCCCTCTTCAATCTCAATACCTAGTTCATCGATCCCGATTCCTTCGATATTTGGAGTGATCCCGACTGCCGACAGGATCATTTCAGCTTCTTTCTCTTCTTCGCCTTTGTCTGTTTTTATCCTGACCTTGCAAAGATCATTGGCTACCTCAACCGATTCAACGGTTGAATTGATCATGACATTCATGCCCATTTTCTTAAATGACCGCTCGAGTTGTTTTGAGACTTCCTGATCCTCCAGTGGGACAACATTCGGGAGGAATTCAACCAGCGTAACCTGGCATCCCAGGGATTGGTAGAACCAGGCAAACTCACTGCCAATGGCTCCGGATCCAACAACCACCATGGTTTCGGGCAATTTTTGCAGGGTCAATGCCTCCCTGTAACCAATCATTTTTTTGCCGTCAATTTTCAGGTTCGGCAATTCTTTCGAACGGGCGCCGGTAGCAAGGATGATATGATCCGAGGTATATTCCTCTTTCTTTCCGTTTCCTCCATCGACCTCAACCTTCCCGCTTCCGGCCAGTTTGCCGGATCCTTTGATGTGATCAATCTTATTCTTCTTAAACAAAAACTGTATGCCCTTGCTCATTCCTTCAGCCACTTCACGGCTACGGGCAATCATTTTCCCAAAATCGGGGGTGGCTTCCCCATTCAGGGCGACCCCAAATTCCTCTGCGTGTTTTACATATTGGAATATCTGGGCACTTTTAAGCAATGATTTTGTGGGAATACATCCCCAGTTGAGGCATATCCCTCCCAATTCCGCACGCTCAACAACCCCAACTTTCATTCCCAGTTGAGCAGCACGTATGGCAGCAACATATCCTCCCGGCCCACTGCCTATTACAATTAAATCATATTTCATTCGTATAAATTTTTATAAACTGCCTGTGAATTTACGCTGATTTTCAACAAACAGAAACTTTTTATATATAAATATAGTGGATTCCCGTCGTGCAAACTGAACCGATTACCTTACCTGCTTCCTCAACAGCCATGCTTTGATCAATTGCCTGTAAATGCGTGCAATGATAAACATCATCACCAATGTGAATATAATGGAGGCACCGGATGGGATATCGAACCGATACGAGATGAACAATCCTGCAAAACAACCCAACAGGGCAATCAATATTGAAACAAAAATTATATTTCTGAAACTTCGTGTAAACAGATTGGCAATGGTCTGGGGAATGGTCAGCAAGGAAATGATCAGGATAATCCCCATCACCCTGATGTTTAAGACAATGGTAAGAGCTACAAGGCCGAGCAAAATGTAATTGATCAATTGAACGGGTGCCCGGTAGGTTCTGGCATATTCCGGATCAAAGGAAACATAAAGGATTGTTTTGAAAAAGGCTAAAAAAAAGAGCACCATGATGACGTTCAGGATCAACATCATATAGAGATCCAGGTTGGTAACGGTAAGGATACTCCCAAACAGGTAGCTCATCAGGTTGGGTGCATATCCGGGTGTAATGAAGATAAAGATGATTCCAATGGCCATTCCAAAGGACCACCACATCCCGATCACCGAATCCTCCCTGATATCGGCTTTTTTTGTAACAAGCTCAATTCCCAGGGCGGTGAGCACGGCAAAAACAGCTGCTCCAAGAATTGGATTTATGCCAAGGAAATAGCCAATGCCAATGCCGCCGAAAGAGGCATGCGTAATTCCGCCACTTAAAAATACTATTCGCTTTGAAACAATATAGGTTCCAATAATCCCACAGGATACGCTGGTAAAGATGGCTGCAAGCATTGCTTTCAGAAGAAACTGGTACCGGAATATTTCAAAAAGGGCATCCATACATCTTAGTTTTGATGTTTCTTAAGTACAGTATGAGGAACGTCTCCGTGTGTAATCAACTGAATAGGACAATTGTAAGCTGCCAGCTGTTTTTCCGTTATAACATTGGACTCATGATAATGAAAATTTCTGTTCACGCAGGCAATGGTCTTGATGTAATAGGAAATGATCCCGATATCATGAGATACTATAATGATGGCCATCCTTTCGTTCAAGTCCCGCAACATTTCATAGAGTTCACCTTCAAATTTATTATCGACATAAGTACCTGGCTCATCAAGGATAAGCAGGTCGGGGGATGATATGATTGCCCGGCACAACAAAACCCGTTGTAACTGTCCTCCGGATAATTCTCCAAGGTGTTTCTTCCAGAGCCCTTCCAGTCCTGTCTCAACCAGAAGTTCATAGGCCAGTTCTTTTTCAGCTTTTGTATATTTTGAAACGAGACCTTTCCGGTTCATCAATCCGGAAAGGACCACATCACAGACGGATATTGGGAACTTACGATCCATTGCAAAGGATTGGGGCAGATAACCAATAGTGCTCATTTTATCCAATCCTTCCCGGAAATAGGTGATCTCTCCCTTAATGGGTTTCAGTAAGCCAAGGATAATTTTCAGTAGCGTGGTTTTACCCCCTCCATTCGGTCCGATAATTCCGATAAAATCTTTTTCATAGATAGAAAAATTAACATGCTTAAGGATGATCTCTTCATCATACCCTGCGGATAATCCTTTCAATTCAATCAGTTTTTTCACCGTTTCCGCGTTTTAATAATCAATCATTTTCCTGAAAAGAGTGAACAAGGGCGTTCACGATTTGCAGCACCGAAGCTTTCCAATCCTCATCCAGCGGATTAATCCGGACGATTTTCCCATCCAGTTCATCAGCAATAGCCCGGGCATTATCCATATCGAATTGTTCCTGTACAAAAACTACTTTCATGTTCTCTTTTTTCGCATGGTCAATTACTTCCATCAAGTAACCGGGAGATGGTTCTTTCCCTTCCCATTCAATGGCAACCTGTTCAATTCCATAATCTGCTGCAAGGTAGGTCAGGGCAGGGTGAAAGATGATGAATGATCGTCCCTTGAAATCTTTTAACATCAGCTCAATTGTCAGATCCAATGAATCCAGATCTTTCCTGAAACGGATGTAATTTGCACGAAAAAATTTCTCGTGGTCAGGATCGATCTCCACCATTGCCCGGTAGATGTTTTCCGCTATGATCTTTGCCCTCTTTGGAGATACCCAGGTATGTGGATCCACTCCACCCGGATGGCCATGATCAGTGAGTAAAAAATCATCTCCCCGGATCTGTTCGATCCCCTGAGAAAGATCGAACAGTACCATTTCAGGATTTGAAGCTGAGATCTTATCCATCCAGGAATACTCGAATCCGATATGGCCGGTCATGAAGTAGGCAACCGACTTCTCTAATCGTGCAATCTGTTGTGGTACAGGCTCATAACTCGCCGGATTCGCGCCTGGAGGAATCAGAACATTCACTTCATACAATGCTCCGGCAATCTGTTCGATGAAATATTTCTGTGGAAGGATACTTACAGAGAGGAGCCCTTTGTCAAGTTCGGGCTTATTCCGGCTGCATGCAACAAAAAAAACGAAGATTAATGTATAGAGAGCAATGCGACGCATCCAATTTAGAATTTATGTAAATAGCAAAATTACCAGAAATTCCCGGAATAAATAATCATTCATCCAGGAAAATCATTCTGTATATTTGGTTCTTTGGAAATGTTTGCCTAAACCTGTAATTTAGGATTTTTGATACACCTGGTAGATGGAAGAAACAGGATCGAATGAACCAGTTGACTTATCCAATAAAAAAACACTTGTAAAGCAGGCATAATCACATGAGTCATTTGTCAGAAGCGAAACTCAAATCTCTACAAGAGTTTATTGGTCAGGAGATGGACATCAGCAAGTTCATTCATACCACTCCTTCACGGAAATTTGCGGAAGAGATCATCACAAATGGTTTTAAATTTGAGAATCATCTGATGCACACCACGGATCAGGTTTCCGGGTTCGATCTGGTAGAGTTAAATTATTTTATACTGATCCGGAGGAATTACGGACACTTTATCGTGGTAATAGAAATTTCCGATAAATTGATCATTGAATTCACCAAACGGTTACAATCATTCAACTTTCATTTTTCCGAGGCATTAAGCAAATATCCACCCGATTATAACGAGGATGAGAATCCGGTATATACTTTACCTGAACAGTTTGTCAAGGGATATTTTGATCAACAGACGTTGGAGAAAAGGTATAACCCTGTATTTGATCCCCATTTCCAGTCACCCCAATTTGAAGAAAACATGAAGCGGTTAACATCTCAGAGGCCTCCTTCAAAATAGAAACCTATGAAAAAAAACACATTAGTCCGGGTTGCAGTCGCTCAGGCTGCCCCGGTTTTATTCAACAAAGAAGCGACAATTGGCAGAACCCTTGAATGGATAGAGCGAGCTTACAATGATGGGGCCAAACTGGTAATGTTCCCTGAAGCATTTATTCCGGCATATCCCAGAGAATTATCCTTTGGATGCAAGGTAGGGAGTCGTTCTGATGAAGGAAGGGAGGTTTGGCTGGCATTTTTTGATAATGCTGTTGAGATCCCGGGGCCGGAGGTCAAGGCTCTACAGGAAGCATCCCGGAAATACGGGGTTTATTTGTCAATCGGGGTGGTTGAAAAGCAATCTGGCACACTCTATTGTTCTCAGCTCATGTTCAGCCCTGAAGGCAAACTTTTGGGCAAACACAGGAAGATTAAACCTACTGCTTCTGAACGCATTATCTGGGGAGAGGGAGATGGTACAACACTGACTACCTATGAAACTGAAATTGGGAAAATCGGTGGATTGATCTGTTGGGAAAATTACATGCCCCTGGCACGGGTTGCCATGTACCAAAAGGGTGTACAGATCTATCTGGCTCCAACTGCGGACCACCGTCAAACCTGGCAAATCACCCTGCAGCACATTGCCATAGAAGGAGGATGTTATGTTTTGGGATGCAATCAGTATGTAACCAAGAGTATGTATCCTGAGCATATAAGGTCACTTGAAAAACTGGAGGGAAGTCATGAAGTAATATGCCATGGAGGAAGTGTTATAGTAGATCCTTTTGGAGTGATTGTAAGTGGACCGTTATGGGACAAAGAAGGCTTGCTTGTTGCAGATCTGGATCCGAAATGCATAATTAAAAGAAAAATGGATCTTGATGTAGTGGGCCATTATTCAAGGCCGGATATTTTTGAATTTCGCGTAATCGGTCAACCTGAGATGGTCGCCAACGGAAAAAGTTCATGATAACTTATGGGTCACATATTGTCCCTCTCCTGTCCATCAAACCAGGTTTTAAACTGCGGCACTTTTTCACGGCTCACAATGATCTCCTTTTCAAATTCCTGGTCCATTCGTACCTTAAGCCGGCTGTTAGAATACATGATTACATCCGCAACCGCATTTATATTCACGATAAACGACCGGCTAACACGAAAGAACCGTTCCGGATCGAGGAGAGGTTCCAGTTCTTCAAGTTTATAATCGATGATAAATCGTTTGCCCTGGTTTGTCAACATAAAGACGGTTCTTCCTTCGGCATAGAAAAGCGAAATATTATTTGTGGTTACAGACCGGATATGTTCACCCACTTTCACCATAAACCGTGTCTTATAATTTTTTTGAAGCTGCGAGAGTGCCTGGCTGAGTTCCTCAAACTGTATGCGGTGTTTTACCGTTGGTAAACTCTCCCGCAAGCTTTCCAGTTTTGTCATGCTTCGATACAGGTCTTCATAGGAGATGGGCTTGAGCAGGTAATCTATGCTATTCACCTTGAATGCATCGATAGCATACTCGTTATAGGCAGTGGTAAATATTACCGGGCTATATACCTGTGTTCTTCTGAATATTTCAAAACTTATTCCATCAGCAAGCTGGATATCAAGGAATATCAAATCTGCCGTATTTTCTATGTTTTCGAGCCAGCGGACTGTTTTTTCTACCGTATCGAACCTGCCGCAGATCTGGATATCGGGGTCATATTGTTTGAGGAGTCGTTCGAGCTTTTCAGCTGCCGGAGTTTCATCTTCAACGATAATAACTTTCATGAGATTGAACTGTAAGTTTATATTTCTTCTTCCATTATTTCCAGAAGGGGAATGTCGATTTCCAAATGGCCCTTCTTCCTGGATAATTCTATCGGTTGATTGGAATAAAAGTGATAGGCTCTGACCACATTCATATCGAAAAAATCTTTTGAGTGATCCGGTTCAAGTCGATCGTTTTGCCGATATGAGAAGAGAATGGATTTGTTTTCTCTTGTGCGAATGCTCAGCACAAGGGGTAACACAGCAGTAATGATACTATTTTTAACCGCATATTCTGTAAAGTCCTGCAATGATCCCGGCACCATTTTCTTCGTCTCAACCTCGCTTATAGCATCCAATTTCAGGTGAATATTATCCTCATATTTTACATTCAAAAGTTGAATAAAATTTTTTGTCGCCTCAATTTCATCTTTTACATCCACGAGCTCATTCTTTTTACTTTCAAGTTTGTATCGGTAAAAGCCGGACAATTGCGAGATGAATCTTTCAGCAGATAAAGGATCTTTATGAATTAATGAGATCAGGGATTCCAGGCTTTCATAGAGGAACTGGGGATTGATCTCATTCTTAAAAGATTCCAATTCAAACTCAAGATTCTCACGGATTGCATTCTCTTTCGACAACATGACAACGTTTTGCTGGTTCAGATAATAAACGCTGAAATACACCATTGTATATAGGATTGCGGAGAGAATAAAAATGATATTAAACGTCAGGAATTCCGTGAGAAAGGAGCTATAACCCACCAGGATATAGAAATAGAATGCAACGACTGCCGAAGTAATCAAAGCGCCATAGATCATGCTAGTCCCCACCTGGATGATGATCCGCAGGCTCTCCTTTCGATCCATCGAATAAAACCGGTTCAGAAGCAGGATGATCTCTCTGAGTCCCTCCATCAGCAGGTAGGTCAGAATGATGATCAGGAGTGCTTCATAACTGAAGAAATTTTCGGTAATCTGGTAGAGGCTATCATACAGGGTCAGCATAAAGAGGTAGACCATGATCCCATATACCGGTGGGACCAACAATCTAAATAACGGATTATGAATAAATAACTTACTTTTCATCAAATTGACTGATTACCGGAAGTCTGACGGTAAAATAATCATCCTTATTTATAGTCATTTCTTTGGATGAATAGAATTGAAACCGCTTTTTAATGTTTTCCAATCCTATTTTCAGCGATGCAGCTCCGGATGGATTTCGTACCAGGTTATTCTTAACGGTGATAAAAAATGGTTTTCCGATGTAATTGTTTCTAACGGTTATATAATCTTCCTGTTCCTGAATGATTTCAACGTGCAGCGGAACATCTTCTGAAATGGTGTTGTGCTTGATCGCATTTTCAACCAGCATTTGCAAGCTTAGTGGTGGAATCCAGGTCTCCATGACCTCTTTTTTCAAATCGTGGGAAAACTGAAAGGCATTTTCAAACCTTACCCGGAGCAAAAAGTTATAGGCTTCCAGGAATTCCAGTTCATCTTTCAACTTCACCAGGTTTGATTCCTTATTGGCAAATAT
>Ga0315553_10000408_pt1 | contig 38664 bp, 22 predicted proteins | sample SalMarSW160140MG_FD_203099 | JGI IMG/M metagenome (GOLD analysis project Ga0315553, IMG submission 203099) | Salt marsh sediment microbial communities from the Plum Island Ecosystem LTER, Massachusetts, United States - Salt Marsh Sediment SW1601-40 ... | reverse complement strand
ACGAGACGGCCTGGCGCGAGGAGCCGATGCGCTTCTTCGACAACGACCGCTGGCGCGCAAGCGCAACGGTCGATGCCAATGCGCGCCATCTTTATACGCTGATCGCCTGGCGCGACCTTTTTGCCAGCTGGTGCGACGAGGTCACGAAGAAGCACGCCGCCGGCGTCCCGATCGCGCTCGAGCTGACCGAAGGCCGTGCCCTCATTGAGCGCACGCTGAACGAAAGCGAGCGCGCGAACGCCGCCGACAAGGAGGGGCTGAAACGGCTGCTGTCGGCGCTGACCGCGGCACAAGGCGAGGAGCAGCGCCTCGGGCTCCTGCTCGCGCGCGAAACCGCGGACCTGATGAAGCGGGCGGGGGTCCGCACCAATCTGAGCCGCTACCCGCGCGAGCTCGAGCTTGTCGTCGACCGCAAGCGCGCCGCCTTCAGCGCCTGGTACGAGATCTTCCCGCGCTCCATGTCCGACGACCCGCACAGGCACGGTACCTTCGACGACGTCATCGCCAAGCTTCCCTATGTCCGCGACCTCGGCTTCGACGTGCTCTATTTCCCGCCCATCCATCCGATCGGACGCACGCACCGGAAGGGCAAGAACAACTCGCTGACCCCCGCACCCGACGATCCCGGCAGCCCCTATGCGATCGGGTCGAGCGAAGGCGGCCACGACGCCATTCATCGCGAGCTCGGCAGCTTCCAGGATTTCGCCCGTCTGATTGCGGAGGCGCGCAAGCACGGGCTCGAGATCGCGCTCGATTTCGCCATCCAGTGCTCGCCCGACCATCCCTGGATCAAAGAGCATCCCGAATGGTTCGACTGGCGACCGGACGGCACCATCAAATACGCCGAGAACCCGCCGAAGAAGTACGAGGACATCGTCAACGTGCACTTTTATCGCGGCGCCTTCCCCTCGATCTGGTATGCGCTTCGCGACGTCGTGCTCTTCTGGGCTGAGCGCGACGTCAGGATCTTCCGCGTCGACAATCCGCACACCAAACCGCTGCCCTTCTGGGAATGGATGATCCGCTCCGTGCAGGGCCGCTATCCCGACGCGATCTTCCTCGCCGAGGCCTTCACCCGGCCGAAGGTGATGAAGCGCCTCGCCAAGATCGGTTTCACCCAGTCCTATTCCTACTTCACCTGGCGCAATACCAAGCAGGAGCTCACCGACTATCTGACCGAGCTCACCACGACGGAATGCCGCGACACCATGCGGCCGAACTTCTTCGTGAACACGCCCGACATCAATCCGATTCCCTTGCAGACGAGCGGACGCGCCGGCTTCCAGGCACGCGCCGTGCTCGCCGCGACGCTCGGCGGCAATTACGGCGTCTACAGCGGCTTCGAGCTTTGCGAAGGGACGCCGGTGCCCGGCAAGGAGGAGTACCTGAACTCGGAGAAATACGAGATCAAAGCGTGGGACTGGGATCGGCTCGGCAACATCCGCGACGACATCCGCCTTTTGAACCGGCTCCGCCGCGAGCACCCCGCCTTGCAATCCTTCACCGACCTGACGTTCTACAACGCCTGGAACGACAACATCCTCTATTACGGCAAGGCGACGCCGGCGAAGGACGACTTCCTGCTCTTCGCCGTGAACCTCGACCCGCACAATGCCCAGGCCGCCGACTTCGAAGTGCCGCTTTGGAAGTTCGGGCTTCCCGACGAAGCGGCGATGGCGGCGGAGGATCTCGTCACCGGCGTCAAGTTCACCTGGCAAGGCAAGGTCCAGCACATGCATCTCGATCCGGGCGCGCGTCCTTATGCGATCTGGCGGCTTCTCCCGCACGGAGCGGCGTAGCGATGCAACAGGACATGACAGAAGACCGCCGCGTCGAGGCTGAGCCGGAGGCCGAGCGGCTTCGTCAGCGCGACGGCACGATCGATCGCAATCAGCGCGACTGGTACAAGGACGCCGTTATCTACCAGCTCCATATCAAAGCGTTCCAGGATTCCAACGCCGATGGGATCGGCGATTTCGCCGGCCTGAAGGAGCGCCTCGACTACGTCGAGAGCCTCGGCGTCAACACGATCTGGCTGCTGCCTTTCTATCCGTCACCGCAGCGCGACGACGGCTACGACATCGCCGACTATCGCACCATCCATCCGAGCTACGGCGACATGCGCGATTTCCGCCGCTTCATCCGGGCGGCGCACCGACGTGGCATCCGCGTCATCACCGAGCTCGTCATCAACCACACCTCCGACCAGCATCCCTGGTTCCAGAAGGCGCGGCGGTCGAAGCCCGGCTCGGCGGCGCGCGACTTCTACGTCTGGAGCGACACCGACGAGCGCTATCAGGGCACTCGCATCATCTTTGTCGACACAGAGAAGTCGAACTGGACCTGGGACCCGGAAGCGCATGCCTTCTTCTGGCATCGCTTCTATTCGCACCAGCCCGACCTGAACTTCGACAATCCCCGCGTGCTCGATGAGGTGCTGCGCATCATGCGCTACTGGCTCGACATGGGGGTCGACGGGCTCAGGCTCGACGCGATACCCTACCTGGTCGAGCGCGAAGGCACCAACAACGAGAACCTGCCCGAGACGCACGCAGTCCTGCGGCGTATCCGCGCCGAGATGGAGACGCACTATCCCGACCGGCTGCTTCTCGCCGAGGCGAACCAATGGCCGGAGGACACGCGTCCCTATTTCGGCGATGGCGACGAGTGCCACATGGCGTTCCACTTTCCGCTGATGCCGCGCATGTACATGGCCGTCGCGCAGGAGGACCGCCATCCCATCAACGACATCATCCGCCAGACTCCGGACATCCCGGATGCATCCCAGTGGGCGATTTTCCTCAGGAACCACGACGAGCTGACTCTGGAGATGGTCACCGCCGAGGAGCGCGACTACCTCTGGCGCACTTATGCCAAGGACGCGCGCGCCAGGATCAATCTCGGCATCCGCCGACGGCTTGCCCCGCTCATGGACAACGACCGGCGCAAGATCGAGCTGATGAACGCGCTACTCCTGTCGATGCCGGGAACGCCGGTGCTTTACTACGGCGACGAGCTCGGCATGGGCGACAACTACTATCTCGGCGACCGCGACGGCGTGAGGACGCCGATGCAGTGGTCGGCGGACAGGAACGGCGGCTTCAGCCGCGCCAATCCGCAGGCGCTTTACCTGCCGCCGATCCAGGACCCGGTCTACGGCTTCCAGGCCGTCAACGTGGAGGCGCAGCAGAACGAGACCTCGTCGCTCTTGAACTGGACGCGCCGCATCATCGGCGTCAGGAAGCAGCGCAAGGCCTTCGGCCGCGGCGCGCTGCAGCTTCTCTATCCACGCAACCGCAAGATCCTCGCTTATGTGCGCCGCTTCGAGGACGAGAACATCCTGTGCGTCGCCAACCTTTCGCGCCAGGCGCAGGCGGTGGAGATCGACCTCTCCGAGTTTCGCGGCGCCGTGCCGATCGAGCTGATGGGCGGCGCGCCGTTTCCCCCGGTCGGCGATCTCCCCTACATGCTGACGCTGCCGGCCTACGGCTTCTTCTGGTTCCTGGTGGCGCCTGAAGCCGACGCCCCGCAATGGCATGTCGTGACGCCCGATCCGCTGCCGGAGTTCACCACGCTGACGGCGCCGGGCGGGCGCATCGACCGCGCGCTCGAAGGGCGCGAGCTCGCCAATTTCGAGCGCTACGCGCTGCCGGACTTCTTGCAGCATCAGCGCTGGTACGCCGGCAAGAGCACGACGATGCAACAGGCGAGCGCCACGTTGCTCGGCGCCGTTCCCGGCGAGCCCAACGAGATTCTCATCGCCACCGTCGAGACCGGCGACGGCCCGCAGCGCTATTTCCTGCCGGTGTCGGTGCTTTGGGGCGAGCAGAACCTGACCTTCGGTGCGCCGAAGCTCTCCTACACGCTGGCGAAGGTGCGAGCCGGCGCCAATCTCGGCGCGCTCATCGACGCCTGCCACGACGAGCGCTTCGTCGGCGATCTCGTTCGCGCGATCCGCGCCGACACCGAGACGGCGGCGGCCGGTGGCACATTGCGTTTCTCCTCCACCCAGGCCTTCCGCGATCTCGAGCCCGAGGAGGAGGTGCACGCGATCGGCGGCGAGCAGAGCAACGTCTCCGTCATTCTTGGCGAGTCGGCGATGCTGAAGATGTACCGCCGGCTGCGCCAGGGCGAGCAGCCGGAGATCGAGGTGGCGCGCTTCTTGACCGAGGTCGCCGGCTACAAGAACACGCCGCCCTACTACGGCAGCGCCGAGTATCGTCCGGACGACGCGCCTCCGCTCGGTCTCGCCGCGGTCTTCGGCTTCGTTCGCAATCAGGGCGACGCCTGGGGCGTCATCCTCGACGCGCTTGAGCGGCACGTCGACGAGTTCGCATTCATGCCGCACGACGAAGCCGCCACAGCGGCCGGGGCCGCCGGCGACGCCCCGCTTCCGCCGCCGCCGGAGACGGAGTTCCCCTATCCGCTCACCCTCGGCGCGATCCTCGGCAAGAGAACGGGGGAGCTTCACGCTGCCTTCGCCGTGCCGACCGACGACCCGGCCTTTGCCGCCGAGCCCGTGACCTCCGCCGACATCGCACACTGGGTCGACCGCACGCTGGATGAGACGCAACGCTCGCTTCATGCGCTCGAACAGGCGATGCCCACGCTGCCCGACGATGTCCGCGAGGAGGCCGCCGCCCTTCTCGACTCGAGAAGCGCGCTTGCCGAGCGCATCGAGGCGGTGCGCGGGCGGGCTCCCACGGGCGTGAAGACGCGCATCCACGGCGACTTCCACCTCGGCCAGGTTCTCGTCGCCCAGCACGACGTGATGATCATCGACTTCGAGGGCGAGCCGCAGCGCGACCTCGCCGAGCGGCGCGAGAAGACCTCGCCGCTCGTCGACGTTGCCGGAATGCTCCGCTCCTTCGACTATGTCGCCTGGGCGGCCCTCGACCGCCTGCTTGCGCGCCACGGGCAGATCGACGGCGCGGTGCACCAGCTCGCCGCCGAGTGGCGCGACAGCGCGACGCGCGACTTTCTCGACGCCTATTGGCTCGCCGCCGAGCCGGGAGGCTTCCTGCCCACGGAACCGAATGCACGGTCGGGGCTTCTCGATCTATTCAAGATTCGCAAGGCGTCTTACGAGATCGGCTACGAGTCGGCCAACCGCCCGAGCTGGGTGCCGATCCCCGTCAGGGGTCTCCTCGATCTCCTCACCGAGAACACCGAGAGCATATGACCTTAGAGACGACGACAAGAGCGACATGGCGACCCGACGACGCAGCCGTCAAGGCGATCATGGAGGGTCGGCACGGCGATCCCTTCGCGGTTCTGGGGCCCCATGGTGGCGGCGGCGTGCCCGTCTCCATCCGCGCCTTCTGGCCTGGAGCGGAGACGGCGACGGTCGTCGACGCGGAGAGCGGCGAGACGCTCGCCTCGCTCGAGTCTCTCCATAAGGGCGGCTTCTTCGCCGGCCCGCTCCCCGATCGACCCGCGTCTGTCGCCTATCGGCTCCGCTTCACCGCCGGCGACGCGACATGGGAAGCGGAGGATCCTTACCGCTTTCCGCCGATTCTCGGCGACGTCGACGTCTATCTGATGGCCGAAGGGAGCCACCGCCGCATCTTCGAGCGGCTCGGCGCGCACCCGCGGCGCATCGAAGGCGTCGACGGTATCGCCTTCGCCGTCTGGGCGCCGAACGCGCTGCGCGTCAGCGTCGTCGGCGACTTCAACCAATGGGACGGCCGCCGTCATCCGATGCGAAAGCGCATCGAAGCCGGCGTGTGGGAGCTCTTCATTCCCGCCGTCGACCTCGACACGCGCTACAAGTTCGAGCTTCTGCCTGCCGGCGGCGGCCCGCCTTCGCTGAAGGCCGATCCGATCGGCTTTTCGCACGAGGTTCCCCCCGCGACCGCTTCGATCGTCACCGGTTTGCCCGATCACGACTGGCATGACGGCGCCTGGATGGCGGAGCGGCAGGCCAAGCAGGCGCTCTCCGCCCCGGTGTCGATCTACGAGGTGCATCTCGGCTCGTGGCGACGCCACGACGGCGACCGGTTCCTGAGCTACGACGAGCTTGCCGACGCGCTCATTCCTTACGTGCGCGATCTCGGCTTCACCCATATCGAGTGCCTGCCGGTCTCCGAGCATCCCTTCTCCGGCTCCTGGGGCTATCAGCCGATCGGCCTGTTCGCACCGACCAGCCGCTTCGGCCCGCCGGAAGGGTTCGCCCGCTTCGTCGATCGCTGCCATCGGGAAGGGATCGGCGTCATCATCGATTGGGTGCCGGCGCATTTTCCCACCGACGCGCACGGGCTCGCCCGTTTCGACGGCACCGCGCTCTACGAGCACGAAGACCCGCGGCTCGGCTTCCATCAGGACTGGAACACGCTGATCTATAATTTCGGTCGCACCGAGGTCAGGAACTTCCTCGTGGCGAACGCGCTCTATTGGCTGGAGCGCTTTCACATCGACGCGCTTCGCGTCGATGCCGTCGCCTCGATGCTCTACCTCGACTACAGCCGCAATCCCGGCGAGTGGGTGCCGAATGTCCACGGTGGGCGCGAGAACCTCGAGGCGATTCGTTTCCTGCGCGAGATGAACACCCGCGTCTTCGCCGACAACCCGGGCGCCACCACCTTCGCCGAGGAATCGACCGCATGGCCGCAGGTCTCGCGGCCCGTCCATACGGGCGGGCTCGGCTTCGGCTTCAAGTGGAACATGGGCTGGATGCACGACACGCTCGAATACATGCACCACGAGCCGGTCCATCGCCGCTACCATCATCACCAGATGACGTTCGGCATCCACTATGCGTTCTCCGAGAACTTCGTTCTGCCCATCTCCCACGACGAGGTCGTGCACGGCAAAGGCTCGCTGCTCAACAAGATGCCCGGCGACCGCTGGCAGAAATTCGCCAATCTGCGTGCCTACCTCGCTTACATGTGGACGCATCCCGGCAAGAAGCTGATCTTCATGGGCTCCGAGTTCGCGCAGGAGCGCGAGTGGAACCACGACGCCTCGCTCGACTGGCACCTTCTCGACGAGCCGCTCCACCACAGCATGCAGGGTCTCGTCCGCGACCTGAACCGCGCCTATTGCGAGATTCCCGCGCTCCACGCGCTCGACGCGGAGCCGGCGGGCTTCGAGTGGCTCGACGCCAACGATTCCGACAACAGCGTCTACGCCTACGCCCGTCACGGGCGCGAAGGCGACGCGCCGGTCGTCGTCGTATGCAACTTCACGCCGGTCGTCAGGAAGGAGCATCGCGTCGGCGTGCCGCGCGCCGGACGCTGGATCGAGCGGCTCAACACCGACGCGGCTTTTTATGGCGGATCGGACGTCGGAAATTCTGGCGCCGTCGAAACCGAAGACGTAGCATGGCACGGTCGCGCGGCATCCTTGTCCCTCACGCTGCCGCCGCTCGCCACGATCGTTCTTCAGCACGCCGAATAGGAGCGTCTCACCGTCCATGTCGAGGCTGCGCGTCGAGTCGGGTCTGCCGCATCCCCTCGGTGCGACCTGGGACGGAGGCGGGGTGAACTTCGCGATCTTCTCCGCGCATGCGAAGAAGGTCGAGCTTTGCCTCTTCGACCCCAAGGGGCGGCGCGAAACGGATCGGATCGCGCTGCCGGAATACACCCACGAGATCTGGCACGGCTATCTGCCGGAGGTCAGGCCGGGCCAACTCTACGGCTATCGGGTGCACGGACCCTATGACCCGGCGAACGGCCACCGTTTCAACCCGAACAAGCTCCTGATCGACCCCTACGCCCGCGCGCTGCAGGGCGAGATTCGCTGGCACGACGCGCATTTCGGCTATCGTGTCGGCTCCGCGCGCGGCGACACCACGCCTGACCGCCGCGACTCCGCCTTCGTCATGCCGAAATGCGTCGTCGTCGACGCCGCCATGACCTGGGGCGACGACCGCCACCCGGAGCACTCCTGGGCCAAGACCATCATCTACGAGGCGCATGTGAAGGGCATGACGGCGGCACGGCCCGACATTCCCGAGCACATCCGCGGCACCTTCGCCGGCCTCGCCGATCCGCGCATCGTCGACCATCTGGTCGCGCTCGGCGTCACCGCCGTCGAGCTGATGCCCATCCAGGCCTTCTTCGACGACCGCACGCTGGTCGAGAAGAAGCTCGTCAACTACTGGGGCTACAACACCGTCAACTATTTCTCGCTGGCGCCGCGCTACATCTCGCACGGCTCCGACATGCACGAGTTCACCATGCTGGTGAAGCGGCTGCACGGGGCCGGGATCGAGGTCATCCTCGACGTCGTCTACAACCACACCGCCGAGGGCAATCACCTCGGCCCGACGCTCTCCTTCCGCGGCATCGACAATGCGAGCTACTACATGCTCGCCGCCGACAAGCACTTCTATTTCGACACCACCGGCTGCGGGAACACCGTCAACATGCGCCATCCGCGCGTCTTGCAGATGGTGATGGATTCGCTGCGCTACTGGGTGGAGACCTTCCACGTCGACGGCTACCGCTTCGACCTCGCCACGTCGCTCGGTCGCGAATACGACAACTTCGATCCGCACGCGGTGTTCTTCGACGCCGTTCGTCAGGACCCGGTGCTGTCGCGCGTGAAGATGATTGCCGAGCCCTGGGACGTCGGCCCGAACGGCTACCAGGTCGGCAACTTCCAGCCCGGCTGGGCGGAGTGGAACGGCCGCTACCGCGACGAGATGCGCTCCTTCTGGAAGGGCGATTCGAACATGCTGGCCGGCTTCTCGCGCAACGTGCTCGCATCCTCCGACCTCTTCGAGCACCAGGGGCGCCGCCCCTGGGCGAGCGTCAACTTCGTCACCGCTCATGACGGTTTCACGCTCGCCGATCTGTGGTCCTACAACACCAAGCACAACGAGGCGAACGGCGAGAACAATCAGGACGGCCACAACGACAACAGAAGCTGGAACTGCGGTGTCGAGGGCCCGACCGACGACCCCGAGATCGTCGAGCTGCGCGACCGCATGCGGCGTAACATCATAGCGATGATGCTTCTGTCGCAGGGCACCCCGATGATCCTGATGGGCGACGAGGTCGGCCGCTCGCAGGACGGCAACAACAATGCCTATTGTCAGGACAACGAGATCGCCTGGCTCGAATGGAAGGACATCGGGGAGCGCGACGAGGCCTTCATGGAGTTCGTGCGCGGCGTCATCCGCATCAGGAAGCGCTATCCGGTGCTCCGCTGCGAGCGCTTCCTGCACGGCCAGCCGGTCGACGCCAACGGCACGCGCAGCGTCGTCTGGTATCGCCCCGACGGACACGAGATGGACCCGCCCTCCTGGAGCGACACCAACGCGAGGGTTGTCGGCCTCTTCCTCTCCGACCGCAACACGCGGATTCTGATCGTCGTCAGCGCCTACCATCTGCCGATCAGCTTCAAGCTGCCGGCAGCGGACGTGACGACTTGGACGCTGCGCATCGATTCCGGCGCCGGCGAGATCGATCCACCGGCCCGCCGCTACCCCGCCGGGACGGCCTTCGAGCTTGCGGGCCGCACGCTGCTGCTTTTCGCCGGGGAGATCGCCTGAGGATGCCGTCGCGGGCGACACGCACGCGGCGGAAGCGGCACGGATTTCGCAGGGCATTGTGAATGAGCGAAGCCCTCGGCCGCCTTGCCGCCATGGTCGGCATAGAGCCCAGCTATCTCGCCCTGACCGGCGAGACCATCCACGTTTCGGACGACGCCAAGCGTGCCACGCTCGCCGCGATGGGGATACAAGCCGGCGATGAGGACGCCATCGCCGCCTCGATCGCCTCGCACACCCCGATCAATCTCGGCGGCATGGAGGCGCCGGAAGGCGTCGCCTGCTTCGTCCCGGACTGGCTGAAGGAAGATCGCGCCTGGGGGATCGGCTGCCAGCTTTACGGTCTGCGCTCAACGCGCAATTGGGGGATCGGCGACTTCGAGGATCTGGCGCGCTTCGCCGAGATCGCTGCCGAGGCCGGGGCCGATTTCGTCGGCGTCAATCCGCTCCACGCGCTCTTCACCGCCGCGCCCGAGCGCTCGAGCCCCTTCTCGCCGTCGAACCGGCTCTTTCTCAACCCGCTTTATATCGCCGTCGACAAGGCGCCGGGCTTTGCCGGCATGAAGGACGCGCTCGTCCCGCCCGAAGGCCTGCGCGAGACCGATCTGATCGACTACCGCAACGTCGGCACGTCCAAGATCAAGGCGCTCCTGATCCTCTTCCGCATCTTCCAGACGCACGGAAAGAAGCCCGACCACAAGGCTTACGAGCGCTTCGTCGCAGAGCGCGGCACGCCGCTTTATCTGCATGCGCTCTTCGAGGCGCTCTCCGAGGCGATGGTGCAGCTCGGCAACGGGCCGACCTGGCACGGCTGGCCGGAGGACTACGCGCATCCGGGAACCGACGCCGTTCGCGCTTTCGCCGAGGAGCAGCAGGAGCGCGTCGCTTTCCACACTTGGCTGCAATGGCTCGCCGACAAGCAGCTCGTGGCGGCGCAGAAGCGCGCTCGCAAAGCCGGGCTTCGCATCGGCTTCTACCTCGATCTCGCCGTCGGCGTGTCGCCGGACGGGTCGCCCACCTGGTCGGATCGCGATCTGATCGTGCCGACCGCCAGGATCGGCGCGCCACCCGACTATTTCAACGAGGCCGGTCAGGACTGGGGCCTGGCGCCGCTCTCGCCGGCAGCACTCGCCGAGCGCGGCTTCGAGCCTTACCGCGAGGCGATCGACGCAGCGCTTCGCCACGCCGGCGCGATCCGCATCGACCACGCCATGAGCCTCTACCGGCTCTTCTGGATCGCCGAAGGGCTGACGGCGGCCGATGGCCTTTACGTGCGCTATCCCTTCCACGAGATGCTGAAGACGCTCGGCGCGATTTCGCAGGCACGCCACGCGATCGTCATCGGCGAGGACCTCGGCGTCGTGCCGCCCGGCTTCCGCGAGGTGATGCAGCGCACGGAGATTCAAAGCTACCGCGTCTTCTTCTTCGAGAAGCACGACGACTTCTTCACGCCGCCGGTCCACTACCCGCGCGAGGCGCTCGCCTGCCTCACCATCCACGACCTTCATACGCTCGCCGGCTGGTGGAGCGGACACGACATTGAGGTGCGCCACGCAATCGGCATGGTGGAAGGCGTCGACCGCTTCCGCCTGCGCGAGGAGCGCGCACATTGGCGCCGCCGCCTGCTCGGCCTCCTTGATGAACAGGGGCTCCTCCCCGACGGCATGCAGCCCGTTTTGCGTGCCGAGGCGGAGGCGCCACCCGACATGCCTGAGAGCCTCGCCGTCGCGCTTCACGTGGCGATCGCACGTGCGCCCTCGCGTCTCGTCGTCGTGCAGGCGGAGGATCTGACCGGCGCGGTCGAGCAGGTGAACATTCCCGGCACCACGACCGAGCATCCGAACTGGCGGCGAAAGCTCGCGGTCGAGCTCGAGGATCTGGCGGATTCACCGCTCTTTAACGCCATCACCAAAGCGATGCGCCGCGAGCGCCCAAAGCCCGGCTGAGTGCCGCGCATTCTGCGATGCCGTCATTGCCGGGCTTGACCCGGCAATCCATTCCGTCGCGGTCGCGCGCATCTCAGACGGCACGGAATGTATGCCCGGATCAAGTCCGGGGATGAGACGCTTATGTAACTGCGCCCGCGAAAATACGCCGTCCCGCGGCTTTACGCGGCCGCGGCGACCCCGTAGGTTCCGCCGCCAAGGGGTGGGCGCCTGGGAGACTTCGATGCGAGGGTCCGTCCGCGCTTTTTCGCTGCTCTTTGCTTTCCTTCCCGTTTTCCTTCTTCCCCCGACGGCTTTCGCGCAGGAACGACGCCTCGTCGTGACCGAAGGCGCCGACTATTTCGGCGCCGACTACGACATCCGCAAAGAGGTCGATCTCGACCAGTGCAAGGCCGCCTGTGAGGGCGACGATCAGTGCCAGGCCTTCACCTACAACACCTCGGCGCGCTGGTGCTTCCTGAAGAGCGATGTCGGCGAGCTCCGCGCCGTCGAGGGCGCGATCTCCGGCCGCATCGTCACCGCCGCCGCCGAGCAGCGCCCCGATGTCACTGCCCAGCGTGTGAGCGAGCTCGGCTTCCTCGACCAGTCCTACGTCGATGAGGCGCGGCGCTTCGTCGGCCGTCTCTCCGACACGCCGGCAACCGACCCCGACGCCACGAGCGCGATCGCCGCGGCCGAATCCGCGCAGAAAGGCGGCGACGTCCTCGGCGCGCTTTCGCACTACTCCGATGCGTTGAAGTTCGAGCCCGACGACTTCGATCTCTGGATAACCTTCACCGACACGGCGGTGAACGCATCGAGCGACGACTGGGAAGTGCGGCAGAAGCTTTCCGATGACCGCACCTCCGGCGCGATCAACGCGTATCTTCACGCTGTCTCGGCTGAAGAGCGCGCGCGGGCGCTCGAATATCTCGGCTGGTCGCTTGCCAACCGCTATGAATGGAAGCAGGCGATCCGCACCTATCGCGCCAGCCTGGCGCTGTGGGAGAAGCCCGCCGTCCGAACCACCTACGAGCAGATCCTCGCCGAGCACGGCTTTCGCATCGTCGACCATGTCGTCGAAGCCGACGCCGCGGCACCGCGCATCTGCCTGAACTTCTCCGACCGTCTTGCCACCGGCCGCGACTACGGCGACTTCGTCAGCGTCGAGGGCGGCACGAACCTCGCCGTCGAAGGCAGCGGCCAGCAGATCTGCATCGACGGCGTAGAGCACGGACGCCGCTATCACGTGACCGCGCGCGCCGGCATTCCTGCCGCCGACGGCGAGACGCTTGCGAAGAACGTCGACCTCGACATCTTCGTGCGTGACCGCGCACCTTCGGTGCGCTTCCTCGGCAGCGCCTACGTGCTCCCGGCCGGCGGCGAGCCGACGGTTCCGGTCGTCACCGTCAACACCGACCGCGTCAACGCCGCGCTTTATAGGATCGGCGACCGTCAGCTCGCCGACGCCATCGCCGACGGCACCTTCCTCTCACAGCTCTCCTCCTGGGAGACCGACGACATCGAATCGAAGTCGGGCGAGAAGGTCTGGACCGGCACCGTCGACGTGCAGAGCGACCTCAATCGCGAGATGACGACAGCGATCCCGGTCGGCGAGTTGCAGTCTGAGCTGAAGCCCGGCGCCTATGTGCTGACCGCGGAGGCCGTGAACGCGTCGTCCGACGACTGGGGCCCGAAGGCGACGCAATGGTTCATCGTCACCGATCTCGGCCTGACTACGCTCTCCGGCAATGACGGCCTCCACGTCATGGTGCGCTCGCTCGGCACCGCCGGCCCGGTCGGCGATGTTTCGCTGAAGCTCATCGCCGTCAACAACGAGGTGCTCGGCGAGGCGACGACGGATTCGTCCGGTTACGCCAATTTCGCCGCCGGCCTGATTCGCGGCACCGGCTCGACCGCGCCGGGGCTCCTGACCGCGCAGACGTCTTCCGGCGACTACAGTTTCCTCGATCTCTCCAAGGCGGCGATGGATCTGACCGACCGCGGGGTGGAAGGCCGCGATCCGCCGAAGCCGCTCGACGTATTCCTCACCACCGAGCGCGGCATCTACCGCGTCGGCGAGACGGTCTACGCAACGACTCTCGTCCGCGACGCCAAGGCCGTCGCGGTGGAGAACGTGCCGCTCACCGCGATCGTGAAGCGGCCGGACGGCAAGGAGTCGCGCCGCTTCCAGGTCGCCGACCAAGGCCTCGGCGGCAACGTCACCCCGATCGATCTCTCCGCCGGCGCCATGCGCGGTACCTGGCGGATCGGGATCTACGCCGACGTGAAAGGCTCGCCGCTCGCGGAGACGACGTTCCTCGTGGAGGATTTCCAGCCCGAGCGGCTCGACTTCGACCTCGCAGCGAGCGCGGAGACGATCGATCCGTCGGACCCTGGCGTGCTTTCCGTCGACGCGCGCTTTCTCTACGGCGCGCCCGCCGCCAATCTCGACATCGAGGGCGAGACGGTGCTTTCCGCTGCGCACACCCTCGACGCTTATCCCGGCTACAATTTCGGTCTCGCCGAGGAATCGTTCGATTCGGCGACCGAGCCCTTCTCCGGCGCGACCACCGATGAAGCCGGCCACGCCGATATCCCGATCGCACTGCCCACTTCGGGCGCGACCAGCCTGCCGCTCGCCGCGACGATGAACGTGCGCGTGCTCGACACGAGCGGCAGCCCGGTCGAGCGCTCGATCACGCTTCCTGTCGCCGACGACGCTGATCGCATCGGCATCAAGCCGCTCTTCGACGGCGATGCGAGCGAGAACTCCGAGGTCGGCTTCGAGATGATCGCGCTCGACAAGTCCGGCGCCCGCGAGGCGGCGGACAATCTCGCCTGGTCGCTCTACGCGATTCGCACCGACTTCCAATGGTACCGCTCCGACGGACGCTGGAACTACGAGACCGTGGAGACGAAGAGCCGGGTCGCCAACGGCACGATCGACGTCGCGGCCGATCGCCCGGCGAAGATCGAGGCGCCCGTCGAGTGGGGAAGCTACCGGCTCGAGGTGGAGAGCACATCTGGCGCAACGCTTCCCGCAAGCTTCGACTTCGAGGCCGGGTGGTTCGTCGAGGCGAAGGCGCTCGACACGCCGGAAGCGTTGAAGGTCTCGCTCGACAAGGAGCACTACGCCGTCGGCGACACCGCGCGCGTCCACATCGAGAGCCGCTTCAACGGCGTCGCGCTGGTGATGGTCGTCGACGACCGGCTGGTCACGACGAAGTCGGTCGAGGTCACCGGCAACGCCGCCGACATCGATCTCGACGTCACCCGCGACTGGGGACCCGGTGCCTATGTGACCGCCGCGCTCTACCGCCCCATGGACATCGAGGCGAAGCGCATGCCCGGTCGCGCGATCGGGCTCGCCTGGGCCGGCGTCGATCCGGGCGACCGTGATCTCGATATCGCGATCGATGCGCCGGACGAGATGCGTCCACGCCAGGACATGGAGGTCGGGCTGACGCTCGCCAACCTCCCGGCGAACGCGACGGCTTACGTCACGCTCGCCGCGGTCGACGTCGGCATCTTGAATCTCACGCGTTACGAGACGCCCGATCCCGAGACCTATTATTTCGGCCAGCGGCGGCTCGGCGTCGCCATTCGCGATCTCTACAATCAGCTGATCGACCGCATGCAGGGCGTTCGCGGCGTGGTGCGCTCAGGCGGCGACGCCGGCATCGCCGGCTTCGAAGGACCGCCGCCGACCGAGACGCTGGTCGCCTTCCATTCCGGCATCGTCGAGGTTGGTCCGGACGGCACCGCGCATCTCTCCGTGCCGATCCCCGACTTCAACGGCACCGTCCGCCTGATGGCGCTCGCCTGGACCAAGGAGGGCGTCGGCCACGCCGAGAAGGACGTGCTCGTGCGCGATCCCGTCGTGGTGACGGCGGCGCTTCCCTCCTTCCTCGCGCCCGGTGACAAGTCGCGGCTGAAGCTCGATCTGACCGCGGTCGCCGCAGAGACGGGGACCGTCGGCCTCACCGTCTCCTCGACCGGCTCGGCGGTCTCCGTCGACCCCGACTTCGCCGACCGCGAGGTCGAGCTGGCGGCGGGCGAGCGCAAGGAGGTGCTGATCCCGATTGCCGGCGAGAGGGTCGGCGACGATGTGTTGAGTGTGGCGCTGACGCTTCCCGACGGCACGGCGCTTGAGAAAGCGCTGAACCTCGCGGTCAGACTCAACGAGCCGCCGGTCGTCACCACCGACTTCGTCGAGCTTCAGCCGGGCGGGGAGCTTTCCATCACCGCCGACCGGCTTGCCGGGCTCGTCCCGGGCACCGCCTCGATCCAGGTCGGCGCAAGCGGCGCGGGTCGGCTCAACGTGCCGGCGATTCTGCGCGCGCTCGACCGCTATCCTTATGGCTGCACGGAGCAGATCACCAGCCGCGCCATGCCGCTCGTCTATCTGAACGACGTGGCGATCCGCGCCGGGCTCGCCGGCGATCCCGACATCCGCGACCGGGTGGAGAAGGCGGTCGCCGGCGTCCTCGCCAACCAGTCGGCCTCGGGCACCTTCGGCCTCTGGTCGCCAGGAAGCGAGGATATGTGGCTCGACGCTTACGTCACCGACTTCCTGACGCGGGCGCGTCAGAAGGGCTATGCCGTCCCGGCTGAGGCGTTCGACCTCGCGCTCGACAACCTCAAGAACCGCCTCGCTTATGCGGGCGACTTCGAGACGGGCGGCGAGGACATCGCCTATGCGCTCTACGTGCTCGCCGCCAACGGCCGCGCCGCGATCGGCGATCTGCGTTATTACGCCGAGACCAAGCTCGACGCCTTCGCCACGCCGCTCGCCAAGGCGCAGATCGGCGCGGCGCTCGCGCTCTACGGCGACAAACCGCGCGCCGAGCGGGTGTTCCGCGCCGCGGTCGGGGCGCTCGGCACGCGCACCGACGCGACGCACGGCTGGCGGAGCGACTACGGCTCCGACCTGCGTGACGGCGCCGCGACGCTGACGCTCGCCTCGGAAGCCCGAGCCGGCATCGATCTCGTCAGCCTGTCGAGCTACGTGGAGGAGGAGCGCGCGAACGACCGCTACACGAGCACGCAGGAAGACGCCTGGTCGCTGCTTGCCGCGCACGCGCTGATGGAGAGCCTGTCTGAGCCGAAGCTCGTCGTCGACGGCGAGCCGCTGAACGGCGCGCTCTTCCGCAATCTCGACGAAAACAGCCTGGCGGTCGCGCCGCTCACCGTCGCCAACAAGGGCGACCGCCCGGTCGAGGTCGGCATCACCGTCCGCGGCGTTCCCGCCACGCCCGAGCCCGCCGGCGGGAACTTCTATTCGCTGACGCGCGAGTACTACACGCTCGACGGCGAGCCGGTGGACCTCGCCACCGTCGCGCAGGGCGCGCGGCTCGTCGCGGTGCTGAACATCACCACCACGGAGAGCCAAGGCGCGCGGCTCGTGCTCGACGATCCGCTGCCCGCGGGCTTTGCCATCGACAACCCGCATCTCCTCGCCAGCGGCGACGTCGCGGCGCTCGAATGGCTGAGCCCCGTCTCGAACGTCGCCCACACGGAGTTCCGTTCCGACCGCTTCGTCGCGGCGTGGAATCTGTCGGCGGGCGCCACGACCCAGTTCCAGTTCGCCTATGTCGTCCGCGCCATCTCGCCCGGCACCTTCCTGCATCCGGCGGCGCTGATCGAGGACATGTACCGGCCCGAGCGCCGCGCCCGCACCGACACCGGCGAGGTCGAGGTGGTCGGCCCGTTGCGGTGAGACGGATGTTGCGGCGCCGACGCGCGCGCGTTCCCTCCCCCCTTGCGGGGGAGGGTCAGGGAGGGGGGAAGGACGCCGCTGCTGCGATTGTCCCCCCTCTCTGTCTCTCCCCCGCAAGGGGGGAGAGGGCCCGCAGCATTGTCGCCGCTCTCCTCTTCGCCTGCCTCATCGCCCCCGCAGCGCCGCTGGCGCTGAAAGCGGCGGTGGCAAACGTCGAACTTCCCTCGCTTCACCCGGAGACCGGCAAGGTCGTCCTCGATCGAAACGGCGTGCTGCTTCGCGCCTTCACCACGAGCGACGGGCGCTGGCGACTGCCGGTGAGCGTCGCCGACGTCGATCCACTCTTCCTGAAGACGCTCTTCGCATACGAGGACCGGCGCTTCCCGGTGCATCACGGCGTCGACGTGACCGCGCTCTTCCGCGCCGCCTTCCAGCTCGTCACCGAATGGCGCCCGGTCTCCGGAGGCTCGACGATCACCATGCAGGTGGCGCGTCTTCTCGATCAGGAATCGACGCGCAGCGTCTCCGGCAAAGCTCACCAGATCCTGACGGCGCTCGCGCTCGAGAAGCGGCTCTCCAAGGACGACATCCTCAACCTCTATCTCGTGCTCGCGCCTTACGGCGGCAACATCGAGGGCATCCGCGCCGCGTCGCTCGCTTATCTCGGCAAGGAGCCGCGGCGGCTGACGCCGGCCGAAGCGGCGCTTCTGGTGGCGCTGCCGCAATCGCCGGAGGCGCGCCGCCCGGATCGCCATGCAGACATCGCCCGCGCCGCGCGTGACCGCGTGCTTCAGCGCGCCGCGGAAGCCGGCGTCTTGACCGAAGACGACGTCGCAGCCGCACGCTCGGAGCCCGTGCCGGTGGTGCGCCGTCCCTTCCCGATGCTCGCGCCGCATACCGCCGAGCGGCTCATCGCCCAGTCGCCCGGTGCCGGACTCTATCGCGTCACCATCGATGCCGGCCTCCAGGCGCGGCTCCAGTCGCTCGCCTCGGAGCGCGCCCATTCGCTCTCCGATTCCGTCTCCGTCGCCATCCTCGTCGCCGACCATGAGACCGGCGAAGTCCTCGCCTCGGTCGGCTCCTCCGGGCTCTTCGACGAGCGCCGCGACGGCTTCGTCGACATGACGCGTGCGGTGCGCTCGCCCGGCTCCTCGCTGAAGCCGCTGATCTACGGGCTCGCCTTCGAGCTCGGCATCGCCCATCCGGAAACGCTGATCGAGGACAAGCCGATCGACTTCGCCGGCTATCGGCCGGAGAATTTCGACCGCACCTTCCACGGCACCGTCACGCTGCGGCGCGCGCTACAGCTTTCCTTGAACGTGCCGGCGATTGAGCTCCTGGAAGCCGTCGGCCCGGCGCGACTCGTCGCGCGCATGCGCCGCGCCGGCGCCAATCCGCTGCTCCCCGACATCTCGCCGCCCGGCCTTGCCGTCGGTCTCGGCGGCGTCGGCGTGACGCTCACCGACCTCGTCGAGATCGAGGCTGCGATCGCGCGCGGCGGGCTCGCCGTGCCCCTCACCTTCGACACCGAGCGCCCGCCGAGCTCCGCCGTCCCGGCCAAGGTGCTCGACGAGCGCGCCGCCTGGTATGTCGCCTCGATCCTCGCCGGCGCGCCGGGACCGGACCACGTCTCCCCCGGCTCGATCGCCTTCAAGACCGGCACGTCCTACGGCTACCGCGATGCCTGGGCCGTCGGCTTCGACGGCAAGCACGTGATCGGCGTCTGGGTCGGGCGGCCGGACGGCGCCCCGGTGCCGGGGCTGATCGGCGTCGACGCGGCGGCACCGATCCTGATGGATGCTTTCGCGCGGCTCGGGCCGACCACGCCGCTTCGCGCCGCGCCGCCGGGGATCGTCGAGGCGAGCGCCGCGAGCCTGCCCGCGCCGCTTCGCCGCTTCCGCTCGCCCAACGCGCCGAGCGTCGCCGCGGCCGAGCCGCCGGAGATTGCCTATCCGCCGCGGGGCGTCCGCGTCGATCTCGGCATTGGCGCCGGCGACCCGATGCCGCTCGTCCTGAAGGCGCGCGAGGGCGCGCCGCCTTACACCTGGTTCGCCGACGGCGCACCGATCGGCACGGCATCCTATGGTGGCGCGTTGTCGTGGGAGCCGAAAGGCCCCGGCTACGTCAGGCTGCTCGTGATCGACGCGAACGGCGCATCGGCCGCCGGCACGGTCTTCGTAGAATAAGGCTCACGCCTTCCGCTTCGGCCGCAAGACGTGCGCATGCGCTGAATCGTAGAGCGCCGAGTCGCGAAAGTCGGTATCGGCGAGTGCGCGGCCGACGAAGACGAGCGCCGTGCGCGTGATCTTCTCCGCCCGCACCTTCTCGCGAATGTCCGCGAGCGTGCCGTGGATGAACGTCTCGTCCGGCCAGCCGACGCGATAGGCGACGATGACGGGGCAATCGGCGCCGTAGTGCGGCGCGAGCTGCCGCTCGACCTCGAGCAGGTTGCGGATCGAAAGATGGATCGCCAGCGTCGCACGGCTTTGCGCCAGCGTCGCCAGGTCCTCGCCCGCCGGCATGGCGGAGGATTTCATTGCCGTTCGCGTCAGGATCACCGTCTGGCTCACTTCGGGAATGGTGAGCTCCCGTCCGAGCGCCGCAGCGGCCGCGGCGAAGGCCGGCACGCCCGGCGTCACGTCGTAGGCAATGCCGAGTGCCTTCAGCCGCCTGATCTGCTCGGCGATCGCGCCGTAGAGCGAGGGGTCGCCGGAATGCACGCGCGCCACCTCTTGTCCGTGCGCGACGGCGCGCTCCATCTCGCCGACGATCGCGTCGAGCGTTAGCGGCGCGGTGTCGATCACCCGCGCGTCTTTCGGCGCGGCGGCCACGACCTCCGCCGGCACCAGCGAGCCGGCATAGAGGCAGACCGGGCAACGCTCGATGAGCTTCAGCCCGCGCACGGTGATCAGATCCGGCGCCCCCGGCCCCGCACCGATGAAATGCACGACGCTCATTCCCTCCCCCCCTGCGGGGGAGGGCCAGGGAGGGGGGAAACAAGCTTCCGCTGCGTCCTTCCCCCCTCTCCATCTCTCCCCCGCAAGGGGGGAGAGATGCGCTTCTTCTCGTAGCCGCGCGGCGTATAGGTCCAGGCCCGGCCGCCGGCTTTCACCTGCCGCGTCGTCGACGCGCCGACAAGGACCAGCGTCAGCATGTCCACGCCCTCGACGGAAAGATCGGCGAGCGCGACGCTCGTCACGCTCTCGCCGTCGCGTCCGAGATTCTTCGCCAGCACCACCGGCGTGTCCGGCGGCCGATGCTGCAGGAGGATTCGCTTCGCGTCGGCGAGCTGCGTGCGCCGGCGCTGCGAGACCGGATTGTAGAAGGCGACGACGAAATCCCCCTCCGCCGCCGCGCGGATGCGCGCTTCGATCGTCTCCCACGGCGTCAGCAGGTCGGAGAGAGAGATGGCGCAGAAATCGTGGCCAAGCGGCGCGCCGGCTTTGGCCGCCGCCGCCTGCATCGCCGAGACGCCCGGCGCGACGACGATCTCGATGCGCGACGCAGCGCCAATCCTCTCCCACGGGGAGAGGGTGCCTCCGAAGGAGGCGGGTGCTTCGTCACCTCGCATCCCCTCATTCGATCGCTCCGCGGCCACCTTCTCCCCATGAAATCGGGTGTTCCCGATTTCAGGACTTTCGACGAGCAACCCGGAAACATCCGGGTTGCGGGAGAAGGTCCTCTCGTCGTCCAGGCACGCGAACGCCAGCGTCGCCAGCGCGTAGATTCCAGCGTCGCCGGAAGAGACGAGCGCAACGCTTCGCCCCTCCCCCGCCAGTTCCAGCGCCTTGCGCACCCGCACTTCCTCCGCGCCGAGCGGCGAGTCGAATCGTTCGGCGCGCGCGATCAGCGGCGCGACGAGATCGAGATAGAGCGAATAGCCGACGACCACGTCGCTGGTCTGAAGCAGGCGCTTCGCCTCCGGCGTCAGCCATTCGGCGCTTCCCGGCCCGATGCCGACGATGGCGAGCCTTCCGCGCGCGCGGCCGACCTTCGCCGCGTCGATCACCTGCGGCGCTTCGGCGATGGCGCAGGTGACGCGCGCGCTCTTCGTCTTGGCAACGACAAGCGTCGCGTCCGCTCCTGCCGCGGCAAGCGCCGCAGCCTCGGCGACGCCGTGCGCGCCGACTTCGCGGAACACGGTCTCAGAAGGATTCTTCAGCCGCGGCGTCTCGGCCTCGAGCGCGGTTGCGGTGAAGAACCGCACCGGCACGCCGAGCCGCTCGGCTGCCTGCAACACGGCGGGCTCGTCGGCCTTCAGATCGATCGACGCGACAACCGCGACTGAGTCCTGCGCGAGCCCCGCCTCGGCCAGCGCGCGCTCGACGAGACCGATCGCCTCGGCCGCATCGGCATCCCGCTCGCAGCCGACGCCGACGGCAAGCCGACGCGGGCGGTAGACGAGCGAGAGCGCCCTCTCCCCTTGCGGGAGAGGGTGGCCTTCGGCGTCAGCCGAAGGTCGGGTGAGGGGGACCGAGGAGGAAGTCGTCGCGACGAGGCGTACGGTTCCGTCATCAGCGAACGGAATGCCGCTCTCGGCAAGCCACGGCGCCTCTCCTTCGAGCCGCGCCTTTGCACCGGAAAGCAGCGCCGCCATCGCGCTCTTCGCATCTTCGGGATTCGCCAGGGTCCAGCCCGCAGGCGGCGCGTCGAGCGCAACTCCGAAGCGGGCGTCGCCGGCCGTGGTGATCGCCGCGTGTCCGCCGAGCGCCTCGGCGAGACGCCGCGCAAGATCGTTCGCCCCGCGGTGTCCGCCGAGAAGCGGCACGACCGACCGTCCATCCTCCGACAGCGCGACGACCGGCGGTTCCACGCGCTTGTCACCCAAGAGCGGCGCGAGGAGACGAATGAGAATCCCGGCGGCACAAATGCCGGCGATCGGCCGGCCTTCTGCGAAGAGCATGCGAAGGTGCTGGCTAAGGTCATTGAAGACGTGCACCGGCACCCTCTCCCCCGGAGGGAGAGGGTGGTCCTCCGACTTGTCGGAGGGCCGGGAGAGGGGGAGTCCTGAGCTTGCCCGCCGCGTGAGATCGTCGCCCTCCGCCTCATCCGGCCGCTTCGCGACCACCCTCTCCCTATGGGAGAAGGTTCCGCCAATCGCCGCCGCCGCGATATGCACTTCACCGCCGATCGCTTCCGCCGCACGCTCGGCGATCACGCGTCCTGCGTCCGTCAGCGCGACGAAGACCGGCTTCATGCCGGCTCCTTCGCGACGAGGATCATCGAGAAATAGGGCGCGTCCTCCGCTGCGAGGTCGGCGAGCGCGACGACGCGTTCGTCGGCGCGCGTGGCATGCGCGACATAGGTGCTTGTATCGGCGAGGCCGAGCCTCGCGAGCAGCGCCTTCAGCCGCGGCAAGTGCCGGCCGACCTTGAGGATCGCCGCGGCGTCGGTCGCGGCGATCCTCGCTTCGAGCGAGGCGTCGGGAAGCGTGGCAGGGAGCACCGTCAACGTCAGATCACGGCGGACGAGCGCACGTTTCGCCGAAGCGGCACATGCCGTCAGCGAGCTGACCCCCGGCACGATTGTCGTCGGAAAGCGATGCGCCAGCCGATCGTGCAGATAGACGAAGGAGCCGTAGAAGAGCGGGTCGCCTTCGCAAAGCACCGCAACGTCACGGCCGGCCTCGAGATGCGCCGCGATCGCCTCGGCCGCGTCATCGTAGATCGACGCGGGCTCGGGACCGGGGCGCATCGGCACGCGGATCGCAATCTCGATGCGGCCGGCCGGAATGTGTGCCGCGGCGATCCTGCGCGCGCTGCTCTCGCCCGCACCATTCTCAAAGGCCGGCGCCGGATAGGCGATGACCGGCGCTTGCGCGAGCACGCGCACGGCCTTCAGCGTCATCAGTTCGGGGTCGCCCGGCCCGACGCCAACGCCATAAAGCCGACCACTCATCCTTTGCTCCCGGACTTCACCCCCGGACTTCACCCACGCCCATTGCGTCACCGGCATCGCCGGCCGCCAGCCGGTGAAGCTGCCGATCGGCTCGGCATGCGCGGCCGAAAGGCGCGTCAGCGTCCCGCCGCGCTCTTTGTAGGCTCTGAGCAGCACCGCCTCGCTTTCGAGCGTCACGGCATGGGCGACGAGCCGCCCACCGGGCTTGAGCCGCTCCGCCGACATCGCGACGGTCGCTTCGGAAACGCCGCCCCCGACGAACACGGCATCCGGCACAGGGAGATCGGCGAGCCCTTCCGGCGCATGCGCATCGCGGATGTCGAGCTCCGGCACGCCGAGCGCTGCGGCGTTTCGTGCCGTCATCGCGCGCCGCTCCGCGCGCGGCTCGAGCGCGATGGCCATCGCGCCGTCGGCTGCACGCATCCATTCGATCCCGATCGATCCGCAGCCGGCGCCGACGTCCCATAGAGCCGCGCCGCGATGCGGCATCAACTTGGCGAGCGCCAGCGCGCGAAGCTCGCGCTTCGTCAGCTTGCCGTCATGCTCGAACGCTTCGTCGGGTAGGCCGGCGATGCGCGGAAGCCAGCGGGCACCCGTGCCCGCCACGCACTCGACGGCGAGCACATGGAGGTCCGGCACCTCGGCGGACCACTCGCGCGCAAGCGCCGTCGTGCGCGATTCCATATCACCGCCCATATGCGCGAGCGCGCTCATGCGGCTGTCGCCGAACCCGCGATCGGCGAGCATCGTGGCGATTCTTCGCGGCGTGTGTCCGTCATGCGCCAAGATAAGGAGCCGCGCATCCGGCGCGATGTGCGGCGCCACGCGTTCGATCGGTCGCCCGTGCACGCTGAGCAGAGTCACGCGGTCGAGCGGCCAGACGAGGCGCGCGGCGGCCAGTGCGAAGGAGGAGACGTGCGGCACGATCGTCACCTCCTCCGGTGCCAGGCGGCCGGCGATCGTCGCGCCGATGCCGTAGTGCAGCGGATCGCCGGATGCGAGCACGGTGACGCGGCGGCCGCGCATCGTGAGCACGCGCTCCGTCATCTCCGCCAGCGGCGAGGTCCAGGCGATCCGCTCCTGTCCGTTCGGCGCGTCGGCCAGCCTGGCGAGATGGCGCTTTGAAGCGACCAGCACCTCCGCGGTTTCCACCAGCGTGCGGGCGGCGGGCGGAAGGCCGGCGGGGCCGTCATCGCCGATGCCGACGATCGAAAGCCACGCCGTCATCGCCCCTCGCTGATGCCGAGGATGATGGCGTTGAGCGCCGCCGCGGCGATGGCGCTGCCCCCGCGCCGCCCGCGAAGCGTGATGAAGGGGAGACCGAGCCGGTTCTCGGCAAGCGCTTGCTTCGACTCCGCCGCGCCGACGAAGCCGACCGGAAAGCCGAGCACCGCTGCCGGCTTCGCCGCGCCCTCCTCTACGAGCTCCAGAAGTCTGAAGAGCGCGGTCGGCGCGTTGCCGATCACGACGATGGCGCCGTGGTGATGCCGCGCCAGGAGCTCCATCCCGGCCGCAGAACGCGTCTGTCCGGAACGCCGCGCAAGCTCCGCCGCTTCGAGCTGATCGGTCGCCGCGTGGATCGGATGCGCGACCGCCAGGCCGCGCGCGGAGATGCCGGCGGCCACCATGCCGACGTCGCAAAGGATCGGCGCGCCGGCGGAAAGCGCCTCGCGCACGACCGCGACGACGCCGGCGGAGAAGGCGATGTCGCCGACGACGTCCGGGATGCCTGAGGCATGCACGATGCGCGCGACGACCGCCGCGATCTCTTGCGGCAGCGCTGAAAGATCGACCTCCGCCGCGATGATCTCGAAGGAGCGGCGGGTGATCTCGGCGGGATCGCGGATGTAGTCGAATCTCGTCATTTCCGCTTCAGCGAGCGTGGCCCGAGCGGATGGTCGGCGTGCGGGTATGGGTGATGGTGATGGTCGTGCGGATGATCGTGGCTGTGCGCGTGCGGCTTGTAGTGGAGCACGGTCGGCGAGGCGCTAACCATCTCCCGTGGCGAGAGGGTGTCGCGCGCGTCGGCGTCGCCAAGAATCCCCTCGACGTGATGGTGGTGGCTCTCCTGCGGCAGGCCCACCTCCGCTTCGAAACCGAGAATCTGCTCGCGATATTTGCACAGCGCGCAGTTCATCAGGTTCCGGCCTTCGAGAATCTCGTTCACGCGGTCGACGAAGGTCTCGATCACGAGCGGATGGTCGTTGAGATAAGGCGCCTTGAGGAACTCGATCTCGGGATGGCGCGCCGCCACCGCGTCGGTCGCCGCGTAGATGCGTTCCACCAGCACCCCGGTGAAGAGGAAATAGGGGAAGACGACGATGCGGCGGAAGCCCAGCCGCGCCGCCTTCTGAAGCGCCGGCTCGACCAGCGGGAAGGTGACGCCGGAATAGGCCGTCTCCGCCCAGCCGAAGCCGAGCCCTTCCCAGAGCATCCGCGTCACCTTGGCGACGTTGGAATTGGCGTCCGGGTCGGAAGCGCCGCGCCCGACCACGACGAGCAGCGTCTCGTACACCGGCACGTCGGTCGCCGCGTCCAGCGCCTGCCTGACGCGCGCGCCGGCGGCGCGGATCATCCTGGCGTCGATGCCGAGCTCACGGCCGTAGTCGATCTGTAGGCCCGGATGTCCGGCCTGATAGGTGTTCAGCACCGAAGGGATGTCGTTCTTGGCGTGGCCGGCGGCGAAGAGCATGCCGGGGACTGCGAGAATGCGGTTGGCGCCGGCGGCCGCCAATTTGTCGAGCCCCTCGCGGATCACCGGTCGGGCGAATTCGAGATAGCCGTGCGCGACCGGCCAATCGGGAAAGCGCGGACGAAGCCGTTCGGCAAGCGCCGCGAATTCCGCGATCGCATTGGTGTCGCGGCTGCCGTGGCCGCAGATCATCAGCCCGAGCTTTTCGCTCATGCGATGCCGAGCCGAGATGCGAGGGAAAGAGGATTGGAAAGCATCAACCGCGGACCTCCGTTTCGAATGCGCGAGGTCCGCCCGCGGCAGATGCCGCGCGGCTTTTCAGAAGACGGCCCCGTTTGGACCCCCGATTTGGGTCGATCGTGAGCGGGATCGTTTCAGTCCCTCGCGAGGGACAACCATCCGGCCGCGAAGCTAGTCGTCGCGCGGAAGGCGGTCAACGCGGGGGCGCGACCGCGCCTGTTCTGAACACGCCGCATTCACAGCTTGCCGCTTCGCGTGCTAGCGGGAGCCTGTTCACGAAGGAGGGGCACGTGATCAGGCTTTCCGCCAACCTCGGATTTCTGTGGAAGGAGCTGCCGCTGGTCGACGCCGTGCGCCGCGCGAAGGCGGCGGGATTCGACGCCGTCGAGTTCCATATGCCGTACGCGGTGCCGGTCGAGACGATGAAGGCGGTGCTCGCCGAGACGGCGCTGCCGGTCGCCGGGCTCAACACGAGCCACGGCAATGTCGCAGCCGGCGAAAACGGCATGGCGGCCATCCCGGGACGCGAGGCGGAAGCGCGCGCCGCGATCGACGAGGCGCTCGTCTATGCCGCGGCGATCGGCGCAGGCTACATCCAGGTGACCGGCGGCAAGGTCGCCGACGATCAGCGCACCGCGGCGCGAAAGACGTTTCTCGGCGCGCTTGAGCATGCCGCGCGCGGCGCCAAGCCGCTCGGCATCACGATCGTGATCGAGCCGCTCAATCGCCGTGACGTGCCCGGCGCCTTCCTGAACCACACCGACCAGGCGTCCTCGATCATCGCCGAGCTCGGGCTCGCGAACGTGAAGATCCTCTTCGACGCCTACCACGCGCAGATCAGCGAGGGCGACCTGACCCGGCGGCTCGAGACCCTGATGCCGACCATTGGCCACATCCAGATCGCCGCCGTGCCCTCGCGCGCCGAGCCGGACGAGGGCGAGATCGCCTACGACCGGCTGCTGAAGAGCGTCGACGCGATGGGCTATGACGGCTTCATCGGCGCGGAGTACCGCGCACGCGGTAAAGTCGAAGAGGGATTGAGCTGGATGGAGGCCGTGCGCGCGGCCGGGTAAGGGCTCGCAGCGCGGGTAAACCTCGCAGGCGATCGGCGGGCTTTATCGGCGTGCCGGCACGCGCCCCAGCCGCAGAATCTCCTCGACCGGCGGCAGGATGTTCCGCGCTTCTTCCGGCAGGGACGATGCCTCCCGCGGCACCGGTGCTCGCGCCCTCCTCCGCCACGACGAGACGGCCCACCATGCCGGCATATTCGTGCGGAACGCAGTAGTAGTCGTAGACCCCGGGAACCTCCGGAATCATCACGAACGATTGGTCGGGCAGGAGATATCCGGAGTCCCAGGGACGGGCACCCTCGGGGATGCGCGGCGGATGGTCCTCGTTCGCCGGATGGTAGGCGGTGCTCGTGTGGGCGTTGCCGGGATCCCGATTGGTCCAGCGAACGCTCCCCCCAGGCCTGACCAGAGCTCCGACCGGATCAAACCAGACGAGAGATCCATCCGGTCTTCCGCGCATCTCGATCTCGACCGTCTCTCCTGCGAGCGCCGCCGGCCAGCGGAGAAGAGGACCGGCGATCGTTACCCCGCCGATCCCCAACAGCCCACGGCGTGAAAGCATCTACTGGGCGACCGCGGACTCGTCGCTCACATGCCAAAGCACCACATGAGCGTGCGGCTTCTCGACGCCCGGATGCCCGGCATTGAAGTAGACGTCGACATGGTCGACCGCACCGCCCGGCGAGGCGAGATCGTCGAACGACTTGTCCGGATTGAGGTCTTCGATCGGGATCATGTAGATCGTGCTGACCAGACGACCGTCGTGGTCGTAGGCCAGGAACGGACCGGCGGGGAGGGTCGCCGGATCGACATAGAGCTGGCCGAGACCGGGGAGAAAATCCGGCAGCGTCACGAGCGCGCTGACCTTCTGGTAGCTGCCTCCCGGAGGGGCCATTTCCTGCGCGGCGGCAGACGAAGCCAGACCGAGAGCGGCGGCGAATGCCAGGGACGCGAAGACGAGCTTCATTCCATCCTCCATATGTTGGCCCGCAGGATCGCGGACGTTTCGTGCTTACGAATGGGGTTCGACGCCGAGGCGCGACAGGACGCTCTCGGCGATCCGTGAACAGCGCCGGCCTGCGAACGGAAAGACGTCCGCGAGCGCTGTGCCGATCTCCGGCTCGAGCGCCTTGCGCAGAAGCAGTTTGGCGCGATGCAGCCTCGTCTTCACCGTTGCCTCGGGCACTTCGAGCAGCGTCGCCGTCTCGTGCACGCTCAAGTCTTCGATCATCCGCATGACGAAAACGACGCGGAACGGATCGGGCAGCGCATCGATGGCCTCTTCCAGCAGCGCACCGATCTGCCGGCGCGCGACGACGCGTTCCGGATTGTCTTCGCCCGATCCGATCGGGAACGGAACGACCGAGGGATCGCTCGGCACTTGCTCCGCGTGCGAAAGGGCAACCGTCGGCACGCGTCGGCGAAGGCGGCCGAGCGCTTCGTTCAACGCGATCCGCGTCAGCCAGGTGGATATCTTCGCGTCTCCGCGAAAGCGATCGATATGGGTGAAGGCCTGAAGGTAGGTGTCCTGCAGCACGTCCTCAGCATCGCCCTCGTTGCGCAGCACCGACCGCGCCACGCGATAGAGGCGTGGACTGTTTCTCGTCATGATCTCGCGCAGTGCTGCTCGGTCGTGAGTCTGAGCTCGGTGCACGAGCTCGTCCTCAGCGAGAGACCTGAGATCTTCCGCCGTATTCGCGACCATGCGCGCCATCGGGCAACTCCTTTGTCGAAGAGCTTGGATGGCGGAAACGCAAAAAGGTTCCCGGCGCCCCGCGGGCGCCAAGAGTACGCATCACTTATCGTCGAGCAGAATCAAACGGCTTCACGTCGCGGAGCGAAGGGCCGCGCGGCGGTTTGGAGGCCCGGGCCTGGACTTGAACCAAGCCTGTCCGGTGTTGCACCACCGTCGGGTGAGCCGCTCCCCCACCGGGCCGTGCGCGCGACCGTAGACCTCACGCTCGCGTGATCAATCCGGCCGCAGCCTTAGAGTTAACCGCGAGAGAACAAGCCACGCGAAGTCGGTTCGGCGGCCCCCTCACGCCCCTCCCGACCTGAGCGCGTGAAAGCGGGTGAGCAGCCCCTTGGTCGACGAATCGAGCGCCGCCGTCCGCTTCGGATCCTCCACCATCGGAACCAGCCGCGTCGCCAGCGACTTGCCGAGCTCGACGCCCCATTGGTCGAAGGAGTTGATGTTCCAGATCGCGCCTTCCACGAACACCCTGTGCTCGTAGAGCGCGATCAGCATGCCCAGCGTCTCCGGATCGAGCTTGCGGTAGATCAGCGTGTTCGACGGGCGGTTGCCGGGGAAGACCTTGTGCAGCGCCAGCTTCTCCTGCGCCGCGATGGAAAGCCCGCTCTTCGAAAGCTCCGCGCGCACTTCCGCTTCGGTCTTGCCGAAAGCGAGCGCCTCGCTCTGTGCAAAGCAGTTGGCGACGAGCTTGGCGTGGTGGTCGCCCATCTCTTCGTGCGGCTCGGCGGCGATGAGGAAATCGGCCGGCACGATCTCCGTCCCCTGATGCAGGAGCTGGTAGAAGGCGTGCTGGCCGTTCGTCCCCGGCTCGCCCCACACGACCGGCCCGGTGCGGTTCTCCACCAGGTGCGACACCCTGGTCACGCGCTTGCCGTTCGATTCCATGTCGAGCTGCTGAAGGTGCGCGGCAAAGCGCGACATGCGCTGGTCGTAGGCCAGCACCGCATGCGTGCGCAGGTCGAGGACGTTGCGGTTCCACACGCCGATGAGCCCCATGATGAACGGCATGTTCATAGGTATCGGCGCGGTCCTGAAGTGCTCGTCCATCTTGTGCGCGCCGGCGAGGAAGCTGCGGAAGTTGCCGCTTCCGATCGAGATCGCCAGCGGCAGCCCGATGGCCGACCAGACCGAATAGCGACCGCCCACCCAGTCCCAGAAGCCGAACACGCGCTCAGGATTGATGCCGAACTCGGCGACCTTTTGAAGGTTGCTGGAGATCGCGGCGAAATGCGTGGCGACCGCCTCTTCGCCGAGCCGGTAGGCGAGCCAGGCGCGCGCCGAAGCCGCGTTGGTCATCGTCTCCGAAGTGGTGAAGGTCTTCGAGGCGACGAGAAAGAGCGTGCGCTCCGCGTCGAGCCCGGCCAGCGTATCGGCAAGGTGCGCGCCGTCGACATTGGAGACGAGGTGCACGTTCGGCCCGCCATCGCGATAAGGCGTCAGCGCCGCGGTCGCCATGGCCGGGCCGAGATCGGACCCGCCGATCCCGATATTGACCACGTCGTCGAACTTGTCGGCGGCAACGCCGCGCAGCGCGCCCGAGCGCACTTCGTCGGCGAAGCGCAGGAAGCGGTCGAGCGTCGCATGCACCTCCGGCACCACGTTCTCGCCGTCGACGCGGATATCGGCATGCGGCGGCGCGCGCAGCGCCACGTGGAGCACGGCGCGACCCTCCGTCTCGTTGATCGGCTCGCCGGCATACATCGCGTCGCGGAGCTTCTCGACCTCCGCCTGCTCGGCCAGCTCGAAAAGGAGCGGCATCGTCTCGCGCAGGATGCGGTTCTTCGAGTAGTCGAGGGTGAGGTCCTCGAAGGTCAGCGAGAAATGCGAGAAGCGGCCGGAATCGGTGGCGAAGAGATCGCGCATATGCGGGTTTCCGATCGCATCGCTATGCGCGCGGAGCGCTTCGAGCGCGGCGGCGGCGGCAGCCCTCATGCCGAGCCTCCGAGCCGCGCGGCCTCGCGGGCGAGCGTCTCGATCTGCGCCCAGTCGCCGCTCTTCACCGCGTCGGCCGGCGCCACCCACGATCCGCCGACCGCGATGACGTTCGGGAGCGCCAGGTAGTCGCGCGCGTTCTTCGCGTCGACGCCGCCGGTCGGGCAGAAGCTGATGTCGGGAAGCGGCGCGGCGAGCGCCTTCAGATAGCTCACGCCGCCCGCCGGGCCGGCGGGAAAGAATTTCTGGATCGTGTAGCCCTCGTCCATCAGCGTCATCACCTCCGAGGCGGTCGCCGCGCCCGGCATCAGGGGGATCTCCGAATCGGCTGCCGCCGCGAGCACGTCCGGCCCGACGCCCGGCGACACCATGAAACGCGCTCCGGCCTTCTCCGCAGCGACGAACTGCCCCTTGCTCAACACCGTACCGGCGCCGACCACCGCGTCTTCGACCTCGCCGGCGATCGCGGCGATCGCATCGAGCGCCGCACCGGTCCGAAGCGTGATCTCGATCACCTTGAGCCCGCCGGCGACGAGCGCTCGAGCGAGCGGCACCGCGGCGGCGGCATCCTCGAGCACGATGACCGGGATGACGGTCGCCGTCGCGACGATCGGCTGCAAGGTCTCGCTGCGGCTCATGCCTTTCCCCCAAGTCTCACGACACTAGCCAACAACGCTGGCACCCGCCTCCGCCGAGCCTGCAAACCGGCGAAACGTCCCGAAAAGCTCGCGGCCGACGCCGAACGCGTTCGCCGAGAGATCGACAGTAGCTGAGTCGCGCGCCTCCCACTCCCCGGCCTCGACCAGCGCGTCGAGCGTGCCGGCCGTCGCATCGAGGCGGATCACGTCGCCGTCGCGGAGCTTGGCGATGGCGCCGCCGGCTTCGGCCTCGGGCGTGACATGGATCGCCGCCGGCACCTTGCCGGAGGCGCCCGACATCCGCCCGTCGGTGACGAGCGCCACGCGGTGCCCGCGGTCCTGCAGCATGCCGAGAAGCGGCGTGAGCTTGTGAAGCTCGGGCATGCCGTTCGCGCGCGGCCCCTGATGGCGCACGACGGCGACGAAGTCGCGGTCGAGTTGCCCGGCCTTGTAGGCGTCCATCAACGCGTGTTGCGTATGGAAGACGACGGCCGGCGCCTCGATGACATGACGCTCCGGCTTCACCGACGAGACCTTGATGACGGCGCGGCCGAGATTGCCGGATAGAAGCTTCAGCCCACCGGTCGAATGGAAAGGATCGGAGGCGGGGCGCAGCACCTTCTCGTCGGCCGAGGTCGCCGGGGACGCCTCAAAACGCAGCGCGCCCTCGCCGTCGAGCTTCGCCTCCACCCGGTAGCCGCCGAGGCCCGTCCCCCACACCGTGCGCACGTCCTCATGCAGGAGCCCGGCGTCGAGAAGCTCGCCGATCAGGTAGCCCATGCCGCCGGCGGCGTGGAAATGGTTCACGTCGGCGAGCCCGTTCGGGTAGATGCGCGCGAGAAGCGGCACGACCTCGGAGAGATCGGCGAAGTCGTCCCAGGTCACGTCGATGCCGGCGGCGCGCGCGATGGCGACCAGGTGGATCGTGTGGTTGGTGGATCCGCCCGTCGCATGCAGCCCGACGATGCCGTTGACGACGGCACGCTCGTCGACCACCTCGCCGACTGGCGTGTATTCGTTGCCGAGCCCGCCGATGGAGAGCGCCCGCTTTGCCGCCGCACGCGTCAGCGCGTCGCGAAGCGGCGTGTTCGGGTTGACGAACGACGCGCCCGGCAGATGCAGCCCCATGATCTCCATCAGCATCTGATTGGAGTTGGCGGTTCCATAGAAGGTGCAGGTCCCCGGCCCGTGATAGGACTTCGACTCCGCCTCTAGCAACTCGGCGCGGCCGACTTTCCCCTCCACATAGAGCTGGCGGACCTTCGCCTTCTCGTCGTTCGGGAGCCCGCTCGGCATCGGCCCGGCCGGGATGAACACCGCCGGCAGGTGTCCGAAGGCGAGCGCGCCCATGAGCAGGCCGGGCACGATCTTGTCGCAGATGCCGAGGAAGACGGCGGCGTCGAACATGTCGTGCGACAGCGCGATCCCCGTCGCCATGGCGATCACGTCGCGCGAGAACAACGAGAGCTCCATCCCTGGCTGCCCTTGGGTGACGCCGTCGCACATCGCCGGCACCCCGCCGGCGACCTGCGCCACGCCGCCCGCCTCGTGCGCCGCTTCGCGGATCAGATCGGGGAAGCGCTCATAGGGCTGATGCGCCGAGAGCATGTCGTTGTAGGCGGTGACGATGGCGAGGTTCGGCACGACGTCGCCGGTAAGGCTCGCCTTGTCCCCGGCGCCGCAGGCGGCGAAGCCGTGCGCGAGGTTGCCGCAGGAGAGCTTTCCGCGGTGCGGAGCGCGGTCGCGGGCCGCGGCGATGCGCTCGCGATAGGCCGAGCGGCGCTCGCGGCTCCTCAGCCTGATTCGCTCCGTCACCTCGCCGACGCGGGCGTTGAGCGTCACGGGGAGGGTCATGGCGTGTTCCTTCGCTTGCAAAGTGTCCGCCCTTCTCGGGCGTCACCTCCCAGGCGTCCTCCCGACGATCGGTCGTCAGTGTTCTCCGCCGGCAATTGCGGGCTCGCCTATCGGCTGACCGATCGCCGTCAGCATGTCTTTGAACCATTTCGCGTCAATATCGAAGGGCTTACCGCCCTTGACGCGCGGCAGCTCGATGGCGCGGAGCGCGTCGCCCTGCCCCTCGTCATGGCCGATCAGCCCCGGCGTGCCGGAAAGACCGCTTTCCACCGCGACATGCGCCATCTCGCGGATCAGCTTGCGGTCGGCGGCATTGGCGGCGGCCGACCGGGCAAAGTAGCCGGATTTCTGCACCAGCGTGCGCTCCGCGCCGACCAGCTTGGCAAGGCGCGTTCCGAACCATTCGCCGACATTGACCTTGTCGAGCTGCACGTGGCCGAAGGCGTCGCGCTTCACCTCCTCGCCGCGCGCGATCATCTCCTCCACGATGCCGGCCGCATTGGCGCCTTCGCTGACGAAGACGCTGAGGCTTTTCTTCCGGTCCATGATGGCCTTCAGCCGCGCGCCCTCCGCCTCGATGTCGAGGCTCATCTCGGGCACGTAGACCGCGTCGATCGCCTTACGCTCGAGCGCCAGGTTCAGCTCCGGCAGAAACGCGCGGTTCGCCAGCCGCTCGCGGTAGGTGCGAGCCGTCGCGGCCGTCAGCCAGCCGCAGTTCCGCCCCATCACCTCGTGGATGAGCAGCGTGCGCGGGCTCGCCGTTCCCTCGTTCACGACGTTCTCGAAGAAGATCGCCCCCTGCTCCGCCGCGGTCATCGCGCCGAGCGACTGGCGCACCGGCACGATGTCGTTGTCGATCGTCTTCGGCATGCCGACGACGGTGAGCGAGTAGCCGTTCGCCGCGAGATAGGCCGCAAGGTCGGCGGCCGTGGTCGACGTGTCGTCGCCGCCGATCGTATGGAGGATGGTGATGCCGTCCTTCGTCAGCTGGTCGGCGGCGACCTGCAGCGGGTGCTGTCCCTCCTTGACGAAGCCGCGCTTCACCGCGTCCGCCACGTTGGTCAGCTTCACCCGGCTGTTGCCGATCGGCGAGCCGCCGTGCTCGTGCAGCGTCTTCGCGTTCGCCCGCGCTTCCTGCGACACCGTCACCGACTCGCCGAGCAGCAGCCCGCGATAGCCGCCGAGATAGCCGATCATCTCCACGTCGGGCGCCAGCTCCGTGTAGCGCTCGATCAGCTCGGCGACGGCCGAGGAGAGGCAGGGGGCGAGGCCGCCGGCTGTCAGCATGGCGACTTTGTGCTTGGGCATCGGCGCTCCGGGCGGGCACGGCGGACAGTCCAGATATTGGGGCCCAGATACTAGGGTCGGATGCGGAGATCAAACCGGCGGCGCGGCTCCCGAGATCAGTGCAGCACCGCCGCGGCGACGGAGAGAACCAGGAGGACGGCGAAGGCGATGTTCGCCGCGCGCCCCACCCGCGGCTGCCGGAGCAGCGTGGCGAAGGCGGCCCCGGCGAGGAGCCAGACGGCGTTCACCACGATGATGACGGCGAAGAGGACGGCGACCTTCCAGGCGGCGTCGGCGAGCGCGTGTCCGGGGACGACGGCGATTCCGCCATAGACCGCGCCGATCGCCGCGAAGGCCTTGGGATTGGCGATCGCCAGGAGCAGCCCGCCGGCCAGCGACGGCGCCGGCCGCTCGCGCGCCGCCTCGCCGAGGACGGGCGCGGTGGCGATCCGATAGGCCAGGTAGAGGAGGTAGCAGGCGGCGAGCACGACGATGACTGGCGTCAGGCCCGGCACCGTAAGAACGAGGGTTCCGATGCCGGCCGCGATCATGAGCAGCACGCCGGTGGTGCCGGCGATGATCCCCGCCAGATACGGCAACGACCTCGCGAAGCCGAATGCCGATCCGGTCGCCGCCAGGCTCAGCGTCGCCGGCCCCGGGCTTCCCATCAGGGGCAGGGCGGCGAGGAGGAGGACGACGAGGATTTTTCGCCACGACCGGCATCGGCTGGAGATACTCGAAGAAGGCGGGAGATCAAACGGTAGCAGTAGGAGGCGCGGCCGCTCCGCGCCCGCCCTCTCCCCTTGCGGGAGAGGGTGCCCCTTCGACTTGTCGAAGGGGCGGGTGAGGGGGAGGTCAAAGAGTCTGGCGCACCCGCGCTTGACGCCCGCAACGCCAACCTTCTCCCGAGACCGAAGTCGGGTGTTCCCGACTTCGGCAAATGAGGAGCAACCCGGAAATTTCCGGGTTGCGGGAGAAGGTGTCGCCGAAGGCGACGGATGAGGGTTCAGGCCCGCGGCGGCCGTTCACCGTAAGATGCTAGAAAGCCGACCGGAGGGAACGACCCGCACGCTTCAAGGCCCGGCGTGGTCGCACACCCAGTCGGCGGAGAACGTCCGCTCCTGACCCGAAGCCGTCATTCCCCCAAACCTGCCTTGCGCAGGCCGTCGAGCAGCAGATTCAGGTCTTCCTCGCGCTTATAGGCCGCAATGGCCCGAGCCTGCGCGATCGAGAAATCGGGGCTGATCTTGCGAGTTTCCGCTAGGGCGTCGCGCGCGAAGGCTTCTTCTCCGAGCTGGCCATAGGTCGCCGCGAGATAGAAGTGGGCGGGCAATGATTGCGGATTGTGGGCAATGCTTCGGGCGATGATTGCTGCTGCCTCCTGGAAGCGGCGTTGCGTGAAGGAGGCTTGGCCGACATAGAGCGTGTAGTAGAATGGATAGAAGGGGTTGAGGCGCTTCGCCTTGTCGATCAATCCGGCGACCCGCTCCGGTTTGCCTGAGAAGTGCATTATGCCGGCGAGGTTGGCGTAGGCCTCAGCATTACCGGGCTCGACCTCGACCCACCGCCTGGCGGCCGCAAGGGCCTCCTCGTGTTGCCGCTTGAAAAGATGGATTGAGCCGAGCGCTTCGTAGACCAACGGCAGGGACGGATCGAGGCGCTTGGCGGTCTCGGCCAGTTCGGAGGCCCGGTCAAGTGCCTCGGGGTCTCCCGCGAACCAATCGTGCAGGTATGTTTCGGCGAGCGCCGCATACGGCGCAGCGTAGTTCGGGTCGAGCGCGATCGCCCTTTCGTAAAGCTGCTGAGCGGCGGCATTGCCGTCCTTCGAAAAAAGTCGGTACTGCTCGCGTCCGCGCAGCACACAATCGTAAGCTTCGGGATTTTCAGTTTCGACGCGCGACGAGCGTGCACTGTCACCCCCGACGAGCTTGATCTCAAGCGACCGCACGATCCGTTCCGTGACGTCGTCCTGCACGGCGAAGATGTCTTCAACCCCGCGATCATAGCGCTCCGCCCAAAGATGCCCGCCGGAACGTCCATCAATCAGCTGCGCGGTGATCCGCACGCGGCCGCCGGACTTCCTCACACTGCCTTCCAGGATGCAGCGGACGCCGAGATCGCGGCAGACATCCTGGGCCTTCACCGCCTTTCGCTTGTAGGTGAATGTGGAATTCCGCGAGATCACCAAGAGCCCGTGGATTTTCGAGAGCTCTGTGATGATGTCCTCGGTGATGCCGTCGGCGAAATACTCCTGCTCCTGGTCGCCGCTCATATTGTCGAAGGGCAGGACAGCGATGGAAGGCTGCTCGGTCGGGGGCGGAGGCGTCTTAGCCGGCGCCGTCGCTGCAAGAACCTGATCTTGGTCGGGGTGCCACTGCCAGACCCTCAGAGGCCGGTCGATGTTCTTCACCTCGCGGAGACCGCCATCCTCGAAGGAGAGGCGCGTGCGGTCCCGCACTTGATCGTGGACGGCGTCCGAGATGCACATGCCGCCGGGCGTTGCGAGGCTTTCAAGGCGCGCCGCCACGTTGACGCCGTCACCGTGGATATCGTCGCCGTCGATCACCACGTCACCAAGGTTGATCCCGACGCGGAACGCGATGCGCCTGTCGTGAGGCAAGACGGCGTTACGCTCCGCAAGGTTTGTTTGTATCGCCGCGGCGGCGCTGACCGCGCCTACGACGCTTGCGAACTCAACCAGAATGCCGTCACCCATCAGCTTGACTGTTCGTCCCTGATGCTCGCGGAGCGTGGGATCGATGAGATCGGCTTGCAGGGCCTTGAAAGCCGCAATCGTGCCCTCCTCGTCGACCCTGATTAGCCGCGAGTAGCCGACCACGTCGGCAGCTAGGATCGCGGCGAGACGGCGTTCCATCGATCCCTTCCTCCACGACGCTAGACACGCGGGACTGCGGAATCCACTTTTCGCTGGATTGTTGGAGATTCGAAACGGCTTCCGTGAGCGTGCCCACTCACGCGGGAGCTTACACCGCTACTGGGGCGGCAGCTATTGGCGCAGAGCAGCTAATTGACTGCGCACCCGGGCGTCTGACTCGTTGGTGTCACTCCGGGCCTGAGCGACTGCCCCGATCTACTCGGGCGAGGGTCGTTACGGCAGCAGGCCGGCTTTTCCCGCATGGAAATAGCTGAGTGCCGACTCTCGCGATTTTTCGCCATTCGTAGCTGCATGCCTCAACCGTCCGCACGCGCATGATTTACCGTACAGCCTAAACAGGGCACACTATGGCCTGCGACACGAACGGCGGCCCCCGGTCCGGCCGTGGGCGTCGTAGCTGGGAGGACGCAATGCCTACGATTATTGGCCATCACAACATCACGAAGGGCGCAAAGCACTGGCTTACCTCGCCGAAGCGCAAAGAGCTTTTCGCTCCGCTCGGAGTGACTGACATCCGAACATTCGTCGATCCAGAAGATCCGACTCGCGTTGCCGTGATGATGAACGTTCCGGATATGGATGCCTTGAAGGCGGCGATGCAGAGCAAGGCCGCCGCTGACGCGATGGCCAACGATGGCGTGGTGCCGGAGTCTCTTGTGATCCTCGTCGAATCGAAGGGCTAGTCACTCCGCTTATGGGGGCCCCGATAGGGCGCGCCGGGCCAGGTCGCGGCGACGCACGGAACTGCGGCGATCTATCGGCGTCCCCCATCATCATACGATTTGGAGCATGGCTGAAGGAGCCCAGACAACCGCCGGCTGGCGGCGATCTTCGCCGCTGATGTGGTTGGCTACTCGCGCATGGATGGGCGCGGATGACGCTGGGAAGCTGGCCGCCCTCAAGCGCCATCGGGATGCACTGTCATCACCGATCTGTCCAAGATCGCCGGGGTTCTAATCGTCGCCCGCAATTCAAGTTTTGCCTACAAGGGGAAGAGCCCCGACATCCGCACTGTCGGGCGAGAGCCTGGCGTCAGGGTAAGGGCGTGGGAATTTTGCATGATCTTGTCCGCACAAGCAGGGAAAGTTTCCACGAGACAGTAGGCGGGCGTGTCGTTGGAAGAACGCAACGTCGGCTTTTGATGCTGTGGACGGCTCTCCAGACTGCGGCCAGCTTTGAGCTGGTCGAGGAGCTGGAGGCTAACTATGGAAGCAGTTGTGACGATCGGGTTGGATATCGCCAAGTCGGTCTTTCAAGTCCA